>ERZ1292629.40-Hain-H43-01um-R1-40-length-120678-cov-8_pt1 | contig 120678 bp, 66 predicted proteins | sample MGYA00564399_ERZ1292629 | MGnify/ENA primary metagenome ERZ1292629 (study PRJEB36523, sample SAMEA6512636) | groundwater metagenome | collected 2019-01-08 | study: AquaDiva: Metagenomics assemblies of 32 groundwater samples | reverse complement strand
CACTCTAAGGATTGGTTGTTTCACAGAATGCACAAAATGTATCGTACCGTTTACGAATTCAGTGTTTTTCCCGCTTGCACGGCGCAATATTCTGCGCTACAATAGCATTTGCCTTTGAGGAATGCGGAGGCGATCACTTTTTCTATACATGAGAATCAATACATCAGACAAACTAACCGTAATTTGGATTCGTTTGCGTGGTGACTGAATTTCTTCATTAGAGGATTGTGACAACCCCGCATAAAGGCGGGGATTATATTATCCCTTCGCTCTTTTAATAAGACTCATACGACTAATTGGACAAATAGGAATCATTGGAAAGAATCGGGCCCGAATCCCGCTGAGCGGGACTGGTGAACGCTAGGGCAAAACTTTATGGGCCGTTAGCTTAGCTGGTAGAGCGCAGCATTTGCAATGCTGAGGTCGGGAGTTCGAATCTCCCACGGTCCACTCGTAAAAAGAATTAGGAAGTAGGATTTAGGATTTAAGAATAGAATTCTTAATTCTTATATCTTAATTCTTAATTTGCGCGTCGCACTTTAACAACAAAATAATTTTGAGCAAGCTAATAAAAAGGTGAAATTCCTATTTTATTAGTGTTTTATAAGTGTAAATTGTAGGTAATTGCCGCGTAAGGGGGAGTGATCTCTCTTAGTGACGGCCATTTCGTCGAAGAAAATAAAGAGCTGTCCTGCTACGCAGGACAGATATCTTTTGTTCTCCGCAACGCTACAAGTTGATAATGGATGCCTAGGGCTAGTGTGCCGAAGAAGGACGTAGTTGGCAGCGATATTCACCGGGGAGGAGTCAACATCCCGCGATCCGGTGGTTTCCGAATGGAGCAATCCAACCGTAAAGGTTATTGTGCCGCAAAGATAGTCGAAAGATTAGCATAGCGGCATGAAGGATACCATCTGAACTGAAACATCTAAGTAAGATGAGGAAAATAAAACAATTGTGATTCCGTCAGTAGCGGCGAGCGAAAGCGGAACAGTCCAAACCCGAGATTTATCTCGGGGGTTGTGGGGCTTTCAATATGAGAGAAAAAACGATAGCAGAACTGTCCGGAATGGCAGATCACAGAGGGTGAAAATCCCGTATGCGAAATTGTTTTTTCCTCTAGAGAGTACCCGAGTACCACGGAGCACGAAGGCTCTGTGGGAAGCTGGGGGAACCATCCTCCAAGACTAAATACACATTAGCACCGATAGTGAACGAGTACCGTGAGGGAAAGGTGAAAAGCACCCCGGAAGGGGAATGAAATAGTACCTGAAATTGTCGACTAACAAACAGCGAGAGCCCGCCGCAAGGTGGGGTGATCGCGTGCCTATTGAAGAATGAGCCGGTGAGTTATTATTTGCTGCTATTTTGGTTAACCATAGAAATATGGGGAGCCGCAGGGAAACCGAGTCCGAATAGGGCGACCAATCGTAGCAGGTAATAGACCCGAAACCGGGTGAGCTAACCATGAGCAGGGTGAGTTCCGAAGAAATTCGGAAGGAGGCCCGAACTCGTCAGAGTTACAAATCTGTGAGATGACTTGTGGTTAGGGGTAATATGCCTATCGAACCCGGAGATAGCTGGTTCTCCCCGAAATATATTTAGGTATAGCGTCTGGTATAAATTGTTACTGGGGTAGAGCACTCAAAGAAATGTCAAGCGCAAGCGAGTTATTTCTATGAAACTCCGAATACAGATAACAGTATCCAGGCAGTCAGTCATGCGGGGCTAAGCTCGTGTGGCTAAAGGGAAACACCCCAGATTTTCGTCTAAGGCCTCCAAATCCATACTCAGTGGGAAAGGAAGTCGTGGTTTTAAGACACCCAGGAAGTTGGCTTAGAAGCAGCCATCTTTTAAAGAAAGCGTAACAGCTCACTGGATGAAAGCCGCGGCGCCGAAAATGATCGAGGCTTAAGTATGGTGCCGAAGACAAAGAATTCATTACATATTTATATGTAATGATTTGGTAGGGGAGCGTTCTGTGTGCAGTGAAGCATACGGTGGAAACCGGTGTGGAGCGCACAGAAGTGAGAATGCCGGCATGAGTAGCGTTAGAAAGTGAGAATCTTTTTTACCGAATGCGCAAGGTTTCCGAAGCAACGTTCGTCGTCTTCGGGTAAGTCGGAACTAAGGCGAGTCCCGCTATTTGCGGGAGTAGCTCGATGTATAACTGGTTGATATTCCAGTACCGAATATGTGCTGATTAAGACTCAAAGGGGTGACAGTGTGGGACGTGTATATTGGTTGGAACACCACTAAGCTTTTAAGTAGCAAAGATAGGTAAATCCGTTTTTGCGTTTAACTAAAGAAGCGATGGGGAGTCCAAGGCGCAAGCTGCGGGCAACATATATAGTTTCGTACTCGAGAAAAGCCTCGTTGAGGAGCATGTAATCGTCCGTACCGCAAACCGACACTGGTGCGCTGGCGCAAGAATGCCAAGGTAAGCGAGTGATCGTGGTTCAAGGAACTCGGCAACAAAAGCTGGGCGTAACTTATTGGAGATGCCCTGCCCGTCGTTATTGGCGGGCCACAGTAAATGATGCTATGCAACTGTTTAACTAAAACACAGGTCTCTGCGAAGCGGAAACGCAACGTATAGGGGCTGACACCTGCCCAGTGCCGGTAAGTTAAGAGTGGTTAGTACCTTTTCGCAAGAGAAGAAGCTGATTACTTAAGCTCCGGTGAACGGCAGCAGTAACTATAAAATACAGTTTTGTAGTTTTAAAAGTTGACCAAATGCTGGAAGAGCCGTACCGTCGTCCTGAGGGAAATCGAAGGACGAACGGTTGAAGTATCTGACGCTACTAGATATACTAGTGACAATGCGATCAGTGCGGCAAATCAGCAGGAAAGACTTGAAAAGGAATGAGCTTGGCTATTTCTTAGCTGGGTTTGTAGAAGGTGAGGGGAGTTTTAATGTTTCATTGCGACGGAAAGCTGACTACAGAGTCAACTGGCAAGTCGTGATGAGCTTTAACGTTTCACAGAAGGATCCAACAATATTATATATATTGAAAGATGAGCTTCAATGTGGAATTATTAAAGTGCGAAAGCGAGATGGACTTCACTCATATGATGCTACAAATCCGGAAGATTTAATTAAGTACGTGATTCCGTATTTTCGAAAATATCCGGTGTTATCCGAATCAAAAAGGCGAAATTTTATAATATTTTGTAAAATTGCTGAATTGATGAGGATGGGGGAGCATAAAACTCAATCCGGACTAAAAAAAATCCTTCTTCTTCGAGAAACAATTAACGAAGGAAAGGGAAGAAAAAGAAAATATAGTATTAATGATGTATTTCCTATTCAAGAATCCTCAGAGACTACACGTCGACCTCCGATGGAAACATCGTGAGATGATATAGTCCGACCTCATGGGCGACCATGAGAGCCGTAATCAACCGGCTTTATAACAACGTGAACTGTTCTATGGTAGCGAAATTCCTCGACAGGGGACCTTTCGTCGTAAGACGGATTGAACATTTGGCTATATGCTGGAATAACTCAGTATCCGACAATACTCCGATGGAAACATCGAGAGTGACAATTTGTTCGGTGGAGTCAATCAGCAGGAAAGATCCCGCTTCGCGGGAAATCCTCAACGACTATACGCCAAACTCCTAAATATTTTAGGATGAAGATATAGTCTGAACTTACTGGCGACAGTAAGATTAACATATTTGTGTCGGGCGAATAGACGCGGGTTTATTTTGCTTGCCCGATCCTCCGCCTTTGGCGGAGGGACACTCGGGAACGTTATCAGTAGTTAAACAAATTTGAATAATGACTTTCGTAAGAGTGTAAAATTGCGCTATATGCTGGAATAACTCTGTATCCGACAGTACCGAAGGGTAAAAATCTGTTCGGTGGAGTCAATCAGCAGGAAAGATCTCGCTTCGCGAGAAATCCTCAACGACTATACGCGCAACCCGCCAATGTGGCGAGGATGATATAGTCTGATCTCATGGGCGACTATGAGTTAACACAAATTGAAGTTCCGACCCGCACGAAAGGCAGAATGACATAGCAACTGTCTTGAACCATTACTCGGCGAAATTGAAATGGCTGTGAAGATGCGGCCTACCCACACTTGGACAAAAAGACCCCGTGAAGCTTTACTGTAATTTGGCACTGAAGACATTATTTTGACTGTCGAGTATAGGAGGGAGCCTTCGGGCAACAATGGAATACCTCTCTTCGAAATGATGAAATCTTACTTATTCCGGCATAAAAATCCCGGAACAGAACACTGTCAGATGGGCAGTTTAACTGGGGAGGTTGCCTCCAAAAATGTAACGGAGGCGTACAAAGGTTGGCTAACCCTGAATGGAAACCAGGGCGTGTCGTGCAAACGCGGCAAGCCAGCTTGACTGCGAGGCGTACAGGCCGAGCAGGGACGAAAGTAGGTGTTAGTGATCCTCGGATCCCTCGTGGGAGGGACCGGGCTTAACGGATAAAAGCTACCCCGGGGATAACAGGCTGATCGCTTCCGAGAGTCCATATCGACGAGGCGGTTTGGCACCTCGATAAACCCGTTTTAGGGTTATGTCGCATAGAAGAGCAATCTTCTATAGAAAATTTAGCTCATATCGGTGAAACCCGACTTGGCCATTGAACCCGGCCGAAGGGTAATACCGAGGGAAGTCGTCCGGCGAAGCCGGATTGACCCCGTAACGACTGATCCCTCCGATTCGGAGGGTGAGATAGAAGATTATTATATTTCTATCACACGCTGAACGCCCAGTAATTATTATTGGGATGATGGTATAGTCTATGCTCCGAGTAATCGGGGAGATACATGGTCGGCTCATCCTATCCTGGGGCTGGAGAAGGTCCCAAGGGTCCGGCTGTTCGCCGGTTAAAAGGGTACGCGAGCTGGGTTCAGAACGTCGTAAGACAGTAGACCTATAGTAATAGACAATTACTATTAAAGAGCTGTCTTTTCCTTAACGTTCTAAATTTAAGAGGAAAATAAGGAAACCTATAATTAGTATAGGTATAAATCTGGCTAAATGCTGGAAACTCCGAGAATTGTGTGGTACTCTTTATATAGAGACAATGGGTCTCTATAAACATGAGTAAAAAACCATCACATGCGGACAATCAGCAGGTAACTAAAAAGTTTGATAATGAGTATTTTGCAGGTTTTGTAGATGGAGAAGGATGTTTTTATGTGGGGTTTAGTAAGAGACTCGATTTGCCAATTCCTTGGCAGATCATTACTGAATTTCATGTAAGTCAAAATCCAGGAAGTAAAACTGTTTTAGAAGCATTTCGTAAGAGGTTGGCGTGTGGATATTTAAAGCCTAACCATGCAAAAAGTAAAACAGATAAAACGTGGATTTTGATAGTAAAGGATCGTAAAGATCTCAAGGAAAAAGTTATACCTTTTTTCAATAAATATTTACTCCATACGACAAAGCAGTTTGATTTTGAAGTGTTTCAGAAAGTTTTGAAGCTTATTGAGACAAAAAAACATTTAACGAAAGACGGATTTTTATCTATCGTTGATTTAGTTTTTTCTTTGAGTAGGCAAACGAAGAAGCGTTATACAAAATCAGTACTTTCAAACTTTTAGCACCTCAGAGACTATATGTCAGACCTTCCTAATCGGAGGGAAGATATAGTCCGAACTACATGGCGACATGTAGAGTGCTGCAGAAATGCAACATCCGTTATTTAACGGTTAATAGTAAATTGTTAACTGTTAATTGTAACGTGTAACAAATTTGTCGGTCTCTATCCAGTGTGGGCGCTCGATTTTTGAGGGAAGCTCTCTCTAGTACGAGAGGACCGAGAGGGACGGATCCCTGGTGTGCCTGTTGTTAAGCGTAATCGCTGGCAACGCAGGGTAGCTAGATCCGGTCGGGATAAGTGCTGAAAGCATCTCAAGCACCAAGCCCATCCCAAGATGAAAAATCGTTATTAGATCCGTTGTAGATGACAACGTTAATAGGTCAGGGGTGTACGCATCGCAAGATGTTTAGCTTACTGATACTAATCGATCGAAGTTGTGGGGAACAAAGGATTCCTGCCTAAAGCGGGATGATATTTTTCGACACGAAATGAATGTCACCTAAGTGGATTTCTCCTCCTTACGAGGCAATTACTATTATTTACACTTGTATTCTTGAGCCTTTCGGTCTTTGAAGCGATGTGGCACCACCCTTTCCCATTCCGAACAGGGAAGTGAAACATATCAGCGCCAACAATACCTATTTCGCAAGGAGTCGGGAAGATAGGTCGAGGCCGGAGGACTCAAGGATTACAACGTTTATTTAAAATCAGTGATTATCTATCCTGTGATTGTTCCACTAGGTTTTGGCCTACGCTAAAGCTATGGCCGGTAAACCGGAGGACTCAAGAATTTTCAAAATTATTTTGTTGGCAAATTATCCCGTGTTAAGCGGGATTTTTTGTGATTGAGAAGCGCTTCTTAATAGGGTATAATATCAAAACTACTAAAAGAAAGGTGGAATTTATTTAATGGTAAAAAAACAATCAGACGAAAAAAAGATAGAGGAAAAAACTTCAGAAAAAAAAGCTCCCGCAACCTCCATGGAGGAACTTCTCAAAAAAACAGGATACAACCTCAAGGGACTTAAAAAAGGCGATGTGGTAGAAGGGGTCATCACCCGCATGACAACTCGTGAGATAGCGCTAAATATTGGCGGTAAAACCGAAGGCATTGTCATGGACAAGGAGCTTGAGACGTATCGGGAGATGCTTTCAAGATTGACTGTCGGTGCGACAGTAACTGCGCAGGTAATCGTTGCTGAAAATGATAGAGGACAAAGCGTCCTCTCTATCCGCAAGGCGCTTTTGGATACACGTTGGACGCAGTTATCTGATTTTCAAAAAAGTGGTGAATCGGTAGATGTTTCTCTTCGTGAATCCGTTCGCGGAGGAGTACTTGTCGATTACGGTGGACTTCGTGGGTATGTACCACTTTCTCAGCTCGATGCGACACTTTCCAAACAACTTGATAAAGCAGTTGGACGACGCATAAAAGTTAAGGTGATAGAAGTAGATGCGCCAACCAACCGCCTCGTATTTTCGCAGCGTGCAATTACTGAAGAAGCAGTCCTTGCCAAGCAACGAGATCTTATTGACGCAGTACCTATTGACACCAGCGTTGAGGCGACGATCACAGGGGTAGCCCCTTTTGGCGCATTTGCAAAGTTTAGCGTCCAAAAAGAAAAGGAAACGCATGATGTAGAGGGACTTATCCATATTTCAGAAATTGCATGGGAAAAAGTTGATGATCCAAACCAGTACTTAAAGACGGGCGACACCTTGAAGGTAAAAATTATCGGTGTTGATGCAAAAACCGGCAAAGTCACGCTTTCCTTGAAGCAATTGTTACCAGATCCTTGGGAACATGTGTTTGATATGTTTGAAAAGGATACACAAGTCAAAGGGAAGGTGACGCGTGTATCGCCATACGGCATTTTTGTGGAGTTGTCTCCAGGAGTAGAAGGACTTATCCATGTAAGCAAAGTAGCACCTGGTCAAGAACCAAAAGCTGGCGATGAGATCATGTGTCTTATTGAAGATTTAAAGCCTGACCAGAGAAAAATTAGTTTGTCGATGGCGCTTACAGAAAAGCCGATGGGGTATCGGTAAAGAGTGTTATATTTTTAATATATGGCGGAACGACTACCAAAAATGAGCGGATCTGGATTTCGTCAAAACATCCGAGAAATTCTCAAAAATGAGCCAGTGGTACTTGTTCAGATGGGGGAGCGAAACTTCCCAAAGTACGAATCCTTGCTCACGGATTTATCACTTCGAGCGCAAACAGAAGACGGCATGCTTTCCATGACTGGTAACTCCAAAGAAACTCCACAACAATGGATAGAAAATACAAAAGGCTTGTGGGTATTTGGGCCAAAAGTTGGTGATGTTTCAACTCCTGAAGGATCGAACGGATTTGTCAGTGTGTACGAGCCAGAACATTTAGATAAAATTAATGAATGGCAATCGGCGAAAGGTAAGCGAGTGTATGAAAAAGGACAAGTGCTAGAGCTCTCTTCTTTCGTGAAAGATGATGCTACGGTACTTGAGGACAGCGCGACGAAGCTAGCGTTGGATAAAGTATTTAATGGATTAAACTACAAAGATGTCCGTGCAGTATCTGTATGGGTGACACATGATGAAAAGAATCAACTGGATCCGATAGATGCATCCAGAACTATGGCACTTGGTGGCAAAAAGCTTGGAAGTATGCGATACGATGCGGGCGAAACGGTCGACAGTACGTGCTTTGTCATCCCAAGACAAGCATTTTTGGATACGCTTACAGGTGGACATAAATAAAATAGTGTAAAATAGCTTCATGAAACTTCGCACCTCGTATGTCTGTCAACAATGCGGATATGACACGCCAGAGTGGTATGGAAAGTGTCCGAGTTGTGGAGAGTGGAATTCTCTCGTTGAGATGAAAGAGTCTCGAGGACCAAATAGTTCAAGTATTTCAAAATCGAGTCGCGCAATGCCAATTGCCCCACAGAAACTTTCAGACGTTAAACACATAGAAAAAAATCGTTTAAAAAGTGGGTTTATGGAATTTGATCGAGTGATGGGCGGGGGAGTTGTTTCTGGATCAGTGACACTTCTGGCAGGAGATCCGGGGATTGGTAAATCTACATTATTACTTCACATTTTGGGCGCTGTTGGCGGCGTGTATGTATCAGGTGAAGAATCTCCTGAACAAATCAAGCTGAGGGCTAAACGTTTAGGAATTAATGGCGATAATATTACTATCCTCGCTGAAACATCTGTAGAAGGAATTGTTGCTTCATTGGAAGCACTTGATGATGTTACAAAAGCCAAAAGCTTAGTTATTGTAGATTCTATACAAACGCTTTCGTCAGAAGACCTTGATGGTATGGCGGGATCTGTCGGGCAAATTAGACGATCTGCCGAACTTCTCATCGGGGTAGCCAAGCGATATGGAATTTCAATTATTATCATCGGTCACGTCACGAAAGAAGGGGCGATAGCGGGACCAAAGGTCCTCGAGCATATGGTCGACACGGTCCTTTATTTAGAAGGAGAACGGTTTGCAAACGCAAGAATTTTGCGAACGCTTAAGAATCGCTTCGGAGCGGTTGAAGAAGTTGGTATTTTTGAAATGTTGGAGTCTGGGCTCAAGGAAGTAACTAATCCCTCGGCGCTATTTCTACAAGATCGAGTAAAAAATGTACCTGGGTCTGTAGTTACCGTTATTCTTGAAGGAACACGGCCAATGCTTATAGAAATTCAAAGTTTAGTCGTCTCAAGTCAGTTAGCGATGCCGCGAAGAGTCGGGAATGGCTTTGATTACAACAGATTGCAGCTTTTTATCGCCATATTGCAAAAAAGACTCAGCATTCCACTGGGTTCTTTTGACGTGTTTGTCAACGTGAGCGGCGGACTGAAGATTGATGAGCCGGCTGCAGATCTTGCTGTTTGTTTTGCGATTTTGTCTTCATTTAAAAATAAACCTGTGGATTCTAAAATCGCGATATTTGGAGAAGTGGGGTTATTGGGAGAAATTAGAAGAGTAGCAGGCGAAGAGCGGCGAGTCAAAGAAGCCAAACGTTTAGGATTTACGACTATCTATGCCCCGAGTACACTGTCCTCACTTTCTAAAGCTTCACAACTTCTGATTTAGCTTAAAAGCGCGAATACTCTTCTGCTACAATAGTAGTATGGTTAAACAATCGAACAAAATAGAAGATTCTCCGGTTGTCGCACAAAAAACGACGAAAGCGTTTACGAAAGCACTAGCGTTAGAAATCGTCAGGAATTTGACGGCATTAGGACAAATGACCGTCCGGCCATTTCAACGCACTGAACCTGTCGAAAAACCAGTGGAGCTTGGGGATCATCCGATTGTGGTTGATACGAGCGTCTTTATCGATGGCCGTATCCTATCTATAGTAAATAGCGGATTTTTGACAGGCACGCTTGTAGTGCCTAATTTTGTACTTATAGAACTTCAGCATATAGCCGACGATGCTGATTCCTTGCGAAGAATGAAAGGAAGAAGAGGATTAGACGTCGTCAATAAGCTAAAAGGACAACGCAATAATCCGTGGCTTAAGGTGGTGATGGTCAAAGACGATCCTTTGTTGACCAAAGAAGTAGATAGTAAACTTGTCTTCTTGGCCAAAAAATGGGGAGCAGTGCTTCTTACCACGGATTTTAATCTAGCACATATCGCCAGGGCGCAGGGTGTGCGGGTTATAAATGTTATGGATTTAGCGCAAGCGCTAAAGGTGGCCCTCATGACGGGAGAAGAGTTTATAGTGAAAATTACCCATGACGGCAGAGAAAGGGAGCAGGGAGTAGGGTATTTGCCTGATGGCACGATGGTCGTAGTTGAAAATGCGAAGGGCAAAGCGGGACAAGACCTGACGGTCACAATTACCAAAATTCACCAAACTCCAGCAGGGCAGTTATTTTTTGCGAGAGTGAAGTAATTCCCCAAGTTACCCGCCTGCTAGCGCCTTCGGCGCAGCCGATGGCGGGCAGGTCCACAAGTTATCCACATGGATTTATTGAATTTATTTTAGGTTGTCGTAACAGTATAAATACAGTCAAAATAATTATGGGATATCGATTATGGATAGTTAATATAACTATGGGACTTGACAAGAGGTTTACAAAGGAGTTTACTGTATATATGAGATTAATAGCGTCAGGTTTGGGACTAATAGCTAGGGTCTTGGGAATGGGCAAAAAGGCTCGCGTAAGCCCGTTTGAACGGGAGAGAAAGATTTATAGGGACGACGTGCGCCGAGAGCTTTTAAAGCTCAAGGAAAAGGGATTGAGTATACCCGTGTTTACACTATGACAAAAAAAACTATAGAATTGGAAAAAAAGCCCATCGAGCTTACGCTAAGTAAAACGGCAAGGCCGGAGAGGCGCAAAAAATCATCTTTAAAGAGGTCGATAATAGGCAAAAGAATGCAAAAACAGATAAGCTTTTCTATCAGAGGTGAACAAAGTTTGGTGGGTAATTAACTCTTAACAATACAAATGAAGGAATTTTTGCAATAAAAAAGCATCACTTCCGCTAGCTTTGGGTTTGGGACTTGGGCTACGTAAAGTAATGCCTTTTATATATGGTGCCATTCACAATGGGCATCGCGAATGATTCCAAAAGATACAGTAGCACCACAGTTTATTTCTTGTCAAATTTATTTTTGAAGCTATTTTTTTGACTTTAGAGTATTACCACAACATTTTTCCATCTTCTAATTTTTGCTTACTGTCATTGTTTGTTTTTTATTATTATCGTTAATTTGTAAATTGTTATCAGTTAATTTGTTATTCTTTTTTTTGTTATTGACATCTAAAAAAAAGCGCGTTAGAATCTGTGCAGTTCGCGACAAACAAGAAGTTGTGAGTAGTAAAAGTATTCTAGGTGAATCAAGCAGGTTTAGGACGTAAAAATTGCACTGATGATTATATGTTGTATGGAGAGTTGATAGTTGGGCAGGCTGTCAACTTTCCATAGAGTATATAACTCGGTGCAATTTTGTACGTCCCTGTCAATCCTATGCTATTATTCCTTCATGACAAAGCCAATTGTTGTAGGATTTGATTTTGATGGCGTGATAGCATACAACCCCACCAGGCTTGCGCGTCTTCCCATATCGTTTGTAAAACAACACATTTTAGGAATTCAAAAGGTAAGCTTTTTTGTCCCGCACACGACGCTTGAGAAATCACTGTGGTCCCTTGCACACGAATCCAGTGTGTTTCCAGCACAAGGCGCTTCTCTTCTTCGCAGATTGACGAAAGAAAAAAAGATTGAGGCGCATTTGGTGACCGGACGATTCGGATTTTTAGAAGATCATCTCTTACGATTTCTCAATCGGTGGGATTTACAATCGTGCTTTACCAGTATTACTCTCAATATAAAAAATGAACAACCTCATTTATTTAAAGAACGTATTGTGCGTCAAAAACGATTTGCCTATTTTGTAGAGGATAACTGGGACATCGTCAATCATTTAGTAGTAAAAAGAGTTCCTGCAAAAATTCATTGGATATATAACGTATTTGATCGGACAAGAGTATACAGCCATAAATATCCCTATTTACAAAAATCGTTAGAGCGTATAATCGCGCCATGAATATTCTTTGTTCTATAACCTATTTTGATCCCTATGTTTCCGGATTGTCGATTTATGCCAAGCGATTGGCGGAGGGGTTGGCAGCCAAAGGCGATAAGGTGACGATTCTTGCTATGTCTGGCCAAGCCAGATCTCGCTCTGCGAGACGCGCAGAAGTCATAGTGGCAAAGCCTTTTATAAAAATTCATAAAGGGTTTTTGTCTTTCGATTGGATAGTGAAATCTTGGCAACAAGTACAGATTCATGATGTCGTTATCGTGCATTTGCCGCAAGTTGAAGGATGGATTCCTGCAGTATTTGCGCGGCTATTGGGAAAGAGAGTTATTTCAATTTATCATTGTGAAGTCGTGCTTCCCAACGGATTATTTAACACAATTATTCAAACTATCTTAGAAATCGCAAACACAGTTACATTATTACTTTCGCATGTCGTTGTCACTTATACTAAAGATTATGCGGATCATTCACGACTGCTTCGATTGGTAAAACGTAAAGTCATAGCAATCTATCCTCCCATCCCTATGCCGAAAGTGTCAAAAAGTCTTGTATTGAAATATAAAAAACAGATTGGGAAAAGTGATGTCGTTATAGGCGTTGCTGCCCGTTTAGCTCACGAAAAAGGGATAGAGTATTTGATTGAGGCAATCGAGCAAATAAAATGCCAAACAAAAATTGTGATTGCAGGGCCTATGAACCCAGTGGGGGAAGAGGCATACAAAATAAAAATTATGACATTGATGGAAAAATATCAAAAACAGGTGGTGTTTTTGGGAGAAATTGCACCCGATCAGATGGGATCTTTTTATACATGCATCGATGTCTTGGTAGTGCCGTCTATAAATAGCACGGAAGCGTTTGGGCTGGTGCAGGTAGAGGCGATGATGATGGGAGTACCAGTAGTAGCCTCTGATTTGCCCGGCGTGCGCGTGCCGATACAAAAAACAGGAATGGGGATAGTGGTGCCGATAAAAAACTCTCTCGCGCTTTCTCACGCAATTACTCGCGTAGTGAGAAATCCATTGACGTACCATGCGTCAAATATCGACATAAAACGAGTGTTTTCTGTGGAAACATTTATTACTAAATTTCAAAAATTACTTTGATTCGTTCCAGAGACTATATATCGAAATGCAAAAAGCTTGAATGGCCAATAATTTCCTGCACGTACATTCCATGCATTGATTGATCGAAATCGGGAGAGTGGGGTAGTTGGTAACAGCCCGTGACCCACAAGAGTAATGCGGGAGAGGCCTGAGCGTTGAAATGCGTTTTTTAAATTGAAATACGTGCACTGAAGAATGCCGCGTTCGATGTGCCATGGAATCTTTGAAAAAAAGTAATGGATGTACCACAAGATATGCCATGCATTTGGTTCTGAAAAAACAACCCTGCCCGTAGGTTTTAACGCTTTAATTATTTTGGGCAAGAGTTGTCGTATCGCAAGATGATGAAGAATGTCTGCTCCTACGATCGCGTCGACACGAGTAGGAGGCAACGATGTGCGAGTCTGTAATGTGCCCCAAGATTGTCTTTTATGTTCGTTGTAGATGGTCTGTAGCGTCTGAAGCGAGTGTTTAGATATGTCTACGGCAATGACGTTAAATCCCTTTTTCAAAAAATACAATGAGACTCTACCGTTGCCCGCACCGAAATCGATAATCGTAGAAGCGGGTTTTAACTTGAGTGATTGCTCAAGAGCAAGGAGTTCTAATAGTTGAGCGTATGGCGGATCAAGAAGCTTCGCGTCATTGAATCGGTGATTTTTTTGATCGAAGAATCTTTGTTGATCTTTGATATTCATGGAGTGATTGATGAAATGATATTGAATATTTCGTCAGACGACAGATGTTTGGTGTTTTTGAAAATTAGCACTTTTGGATGATCGTAGACGGTAAATGATTCTTCTGCAAAGTCGTCGATAAACTCGATGTTTTGATTGTTGCATCGGGTTATTGAAGCGGCAAGATAGCTATATTTACTGAGAGGATACGGGTTAAAGCAGATAGTAATGGGGAAGGCGATTGTAGGACGTGAGACAAAATCTTTTGCAAGGGTAAATCCTAGGTCGTCGGTAAATAAAATTTTATAGTATCTTAAGGTGAGCGGGTAGCGTGTTATTGCCTGGCCGATACCTCCATACACGCGGTTACTGGATAATACAAGGTAGTCTATTTGAGAGAGGTCAGTGCTTAATTTTTTCCATTTACTATCAGTATCTTCATCGTACAGGGTCAGTTGAATCGTTTCATATTCGCCACCTTTATGTCCGTCAATAAGTAAAGGAAGCGGATCGTCCCAATGTTCCCACGCTATGATTTTGTCAGAAGAGACATGGTCATAGATCCATTTACTTGCAGTTACCCTGCTATGAGGCACGGCATAAATGTGTATAAACATAACCGGCCATACGAGAAGAAAAAGAAGAAGCGTCATCAAAAGGCTTGGGATGAAGCGTTTATAGACAGATTGTTTTATACGATCAAAAAGAAGTTGCGTGCCAATTCCTGTTATGACAGCGATTGATGGATAGATGACAAAAAGATATCGCATTGGTTTAGCAAAGCGAGTGCTTTGGTATGCAATAACTAAAAGAATCCACCAAAGAAGGAGCTGCGTCAGTTTGGGAAGTTTTTTGTGAAACAGAGCGCTTATAAATGGGAAAAGTGCGATGATAAAAAAAAGTGATTGAAACAATCCTAGTCCGAAGAGCGCGGTGTTTATGAGTATAAATACCGGAGTTGTTTTGATCCACTGAAGCGCTGGCGGAAAATGGGTGAGCGGTCCGTCAAAGGAAGCAAGCTCTCTCCAATTGGCAAGCACTTTGGGGTTTAGCATCAGCATCCCGTCAAAAAGATACGGATAGCTTACTCGTATCGTAATACCTATAAGGAGCAACACAGCACTTATCTGAAATACGATACGGAATCGATGCTTCCACTCAAATACAAGAAGGTAGGCAAGGGCCACGGGGAAAAGCAGAAGAACGCTTGATATTTTGGCCGCGATGGCAAGACCTGTAAAAACTGCTAATCGTATACCAAATCGTTTCGTCAGGAGAAAATACAACGCAAGCGTCACGCTTGTCGTGGCAAAGGAGTCGACGGTGTAGAAATGTGAGAGTTGGATAGGCAGAACAAGGGTCGCATAGAATAATCCCGCAAACAATGCTGCTTTTTTTTGTTTTGTGATGGCAAGACTTGTCGCCATGACGACCAAAAGTGTGATTATGTCAAAAAGTGATGAAAGTATTCTTCCGACGATGGTGAGCTTATCATAGGAGTCTAGAGAAAAAAGTTGCGCAACGGCTTTGGTAAGGATAATTGGCCATGTGCCATAGACGTAGAATGAATAAGTTTTGTTATGAGGATTTAAGGGTGAAGTATTTGTGTCAAAGTATTGCGCGAATTTAGTAGGCCACGATATATCGTTTGAGACCATCGTCAAAAATCGTTCGTCTGGGTGAAGGTGCATGCCTTGATCCCAATTGATGCCGTATAAGCGGAAAAATGCCGCAAGAATAATAATGAGCCCGCTTAGTATCATAAACGTCTTGGTGGTTAGTTTTGGCATAGCATATTTTTTGAGTATACACGAAGAAATGTGTCAGGATTTGTATATTCTGCAGGAACGGAATTCCAGAGAGAAAGATTTGGATGTATATATTCTTCAGGAGTTTTAGAGAGTTCAACATATGAAATATTAAGAGCAGAGAGCAGAGAGCAGAGAGCAGAGAGATTTGGAGCCTGATAGATGGAGAGAAGTTCTTGCTCTCGTTTTCCTTGGTCATAGCCGTATGACCACGTAAAGTATGTGTAGCCGGAATAAATGGCACGTCCCGCCAAAGAGGCAGGGTGATAAAACCACGTGGAGTTGGCGATGACGTCGTTTGGATTGGCGTGATTTTCAAAAAACAAAGTATCCTGTCGTTTATCGCTATTTACGACAGAGCCCCGTGCGTCATTTATAATCGGAAAAAAGTCGATAACGCCGGAAATAATTAAAAGTAAAATGATTCCAATAAGACTTATAAGTCCTATAAGTCTTATAAGACCTATTTGAATTTTACAAAAACTATAAAATCTCCATAGTGCATACGCACTAAACATACTGCCCATAATCATAAAAAAGTTAAAGAATTTGTGATTATTTATCATATCGGGAGAAAAACGAAAAACATTGGGAATGATGAAAAGAAGGAGAAGTGGTACGGCAACGAGCCGTCGGACTTTGTGAGGAGAGAGGTATATCCCCAAAGGAATAAAAATCATATGAAGTCCGAGATTATAAAACCAATAGGTAAAAAACGTGATGGCGGTGATTGGTTTTTGGATAAGATAGCCAATATCTATAGTGGGTGAACCGGTTCGTGTGGTAGAAATAAGCATAAAGAGGGTGGGGATAGTCAGAAGTCCGGCAAAAAAAAGTGAGCGCCGTGTATTTTTATCCATAATAAATATCCAGAAAAGAAACACCATCGTCATTGCTGCAGCAGGGAAGTGAATAAAAAGGAGTACGCTCATGAAAAGCGCGAACAAAATGTTGTTTATGAACGATTGTTGATGCGCCGATCGGGTACGTACCACAAACCATACAAGGAATAATGATATGCCGTAAGCGACACTTAAATGCCGTTGATTGGTGTAAATGTTTAGTGTCCAAAATGCACTAATGAGCCCAGAGTCCCATGGGCCAAATGAGGGAAACGTCGTGTTGGTGATTATATCTCTTGGCGTGTTGAGAGAGAGGGGATGCATGTTAAAAAATTGGAGGAAAGAAAGCGAGCCATTAAAGAGTGAAAAAAGCACGGAGAGTGTGGAAACAACAACATTCGTAAAGAGTGCATAGGAAAATACAAAAATCATGATAAGCATAAGAAAAAGTCCGAGTGCACTTGGGATATTTACTGCGTAATCCAGACGCATTCCTAATCGTTCAAAGAGACCTACGAGTGCATAAAACCCGAAGTGATAGCGTATGGGCTCATTGGGAAAAAGCGGGGATTCGACTGATTTTCCTGACATGAGTCGATTGAGATTGTCTCCTTTAGAAAAAGAGCGGATAAGCGGAATGTGTGCGCCAAAGTCACTCCACGCTTTGCTTGCTATGGTAATAGAGTTTGTTTGTGTGTCATACGATACTGTATGAAACATGAGATAGAAGGAAAAGATAAAGGCCATCAACGCGAGTAAGATAGATAAATAGATTTGTTTGTTCATTTTGTGATTATTTTTGCTGCTTTTATCCCTAATTCTACCGCGTAATTTGTCCCTCTGTCCCATGGGACAATTGAATCCATGTTTGCAAGATAGACGTTTTGAACCGGAGTTTTTATAGCTGGTATTTTTTGGGAATAGTAGCGTTGATGCACTGGCTGGGCAAAGGGAGCCACAAACAATTGATAATTAACAATTGACAATTGATGAAACGCAGGGTTAAGACGTTTGATGAAGGGCAGAAATTTGTTGAGAAGTTGTTTTTTTGTAAATTTAAGATATGGGTGATTGTCTGGGAGATAATTTCCAATATATGTAATATGTTTTCCTCCATAGTATTTTTTATCCATAAAATTGGTGTGGGCCACGACTGCCAAAAACGGGAAAGACGCGTCAGTCACGTTGAGCCAATAGGTGTTTTGAAGAATGGGCTTGTTTGTTTCTAGAATCAGTACTTGCGCATGAAGATGGGGGATATTCAGTGCTAAATCAGGAACGATTTTTGTGGCAATTTGAGTAGGTACAGTAAAAAGTATTCTGTCAAATTGTTTTTGAAGTGATGTAATTGAATTGATTTGTGTGTTTGTTTTAAGTATTCCACCATTTTGTATAATTTTATTTTGAAGCGCACCGATGAGTGTGTGAAACCCTCCTTTAATATAATAAAGGCCGGGTGTCCGTTTTTTGATCCTCGCCCAGAGCCATGCTGCTGAAATAGTTGGCGCAAAGTGACTGAATTTGCCATAAAGGAGTGGCTTCCATATTGTATTGTAGGCATTTTTTCCACCTATTGAGATACAAAGTTGTTCAGCTGTAATTGACTCTAAAGGTCTCCAAAAAGGGTTGATTTTTAGGAATCCAAGAAGCATTGCCGTTTTTATTTTATCGACAAAGGATAATCCGGGAAAAGAAAACAAGGTCTGCGGTGAGTCGAGTTGATATTGTTTGTCTTTATATAACGTTGCAGTGACCGGACGGGTGATGATAAGGTCATCTTTGAGTCCAAGTTCTTTCATGAGTCCGATTATTCTATGGTCATTGGTGAATAAGTGATGGTATGCTGCTTCAAGGTGCCACTGCCAGTTTTTTTCCTTAAAGCCATATGCAAGACCGCCAAGATATGCTTCTTTTTCAAAAATAGTGACAGAGTGACCCTTTTTTGAAAGTTCGTAAGTTGCGGTAAGGCCCGCAAAGCCTCCACCAATAATGGCTATTTTCATGGAAGCATTGTATCACGGTTTATTATTAGTTCACGATGTGTATAATACATATATTCCTGTCGTAAATTATATTATGGAACAATCATCGGAAACAACATCGCCTAAATCTCCTGTAGTAGAATCCATCGGGAAAAAGGTATGGGAGTCAGTGGTGGCTATACCGGTTTCCAAAGAATGGGCTACAAAAATGCGATCAGTAGCAGATCAAATGACCGCACGAAAGTTTTCTAAAGCACGAGAACTGTTGCGAAATAAGGCGGATCTTATCGGTAAGACGGCGCAAGTGGGTGCAGCTGTCGTTGATGTCGCAGTTGCAGTCTTGTGTGGCGCAGGGGTCGTAAAATTTGGTAAGGATATGAAAAATAGTGTGGAGAGTCAAACGCAGAGAATTCATGACCCACAATTTAGAGCAATTAATCGAGGCCAATCAGAAGTATTTACGAATAGACATGCGCATGCAAAGAAGGGCGCTATACTCTTTGGTGGGTTGGGCGGAGCAATGTTTGTCGTTCGTCCTGCATCGCGCGCGGCGTATTTTGGTGCCAAATGGGGAGGAACTGCCGTTGAGAGAATTGCAGGAGTCATGAACACAATTGCGTTGCGCAGCGAAAAACAACCCCTATGATCTCCGATTTTTTTGTAGTGATCAGGTGGTGGAGTGTTCTGTTTCTTATCGGTGCTGCAGCATTCCCTCTGACCCGAACATTATTTCGGTCGTGGGCTGATCAAGGGTATCTTTTTTCAAAAGCCGTCGGACTCGCCGTCGTTGGGTGGCTCGTTTTTGTACTTGGGATGGCGAAAATCGCGCCATTTACTGTAGCTACGGTAGGGATAGCGACTGCGATTGTTTTTTTGGTGGGGGTTGTATTATCTTTTTCAAATAGGTCTTATAAGACTCATAAGACGAATAGGTCTAATTTGATAAAGACTGTATTTTTTGAAGAACTTTTCTTTCTGGCAGCTCTTCTTTTTTGGACGTGGGTGAAAGCGCATGAGCCAAGTATTAGGGGGTTAGAAAAATTTATGGATTATGGATTCATGCAATCCATATTAAATAGTAGTTACCTGCCTGCCGGCAGGCAGGTTTTCCCACCAATGGATATGTGGTATCCACCATATCCCATAAACTATTATTACTTTGGGCATCTTGTTACTGCAATGGTTACCAGAATCTCAGGCTTAGATCTTTCTTACACGTTTAATCTGATGCTTTCTACTATTTTTGCGCTTTGCTTGACGATGAGTTTTTCGATAGGGAGGGAAATTCTTCGGATAGGACCAATACGACCTATAAGACCGATTGGACTTATAGGAGGAGGTTTTTTTACCGCTTTTTTAGTCACTCTTGCTGGGAATATGCAGACCCTTTATGCATTTACCAAAGGATACACAGGAGATAACGTGAAACCATTTTGGGAACTTTTCTGGTCGATACGCGAGCTTTGGTGGAGTGTGGGAAAGGGGATGGAGACCTATTGGTATGCAAATGCCACACGGTTTATTCCGTTTACCATTCATGAGTTCCCGAGTTATTCCTTTGTGGTTTCAGATGTGCACGGACACGTGCTCTCAATTCCGTTTGTATTGCTTGCGATAGCCTCACTCATTCAAATTTTTAGAAATAAGTCATATAAGACCAATGAGACCAATACGTCTCATTTGTTTTCTTATATTTTCTATGGTTTTCTTTGTGGACTTCTTCTTATGACCAATGCGTTGGATGGGCCTATATACATCGGATTGTTTTGTATTTCTTTGTTGATTTTTTATTGGACTTATGGGACTCATAAGACCTATTGGACGTATTTTAAGATAATAGGTATTGTATTGGCGGCAGCGATTATTGTAAGCCTTCCATTTTTGGTGCACTTTACCTCTTTTGTCAATGGCATTGCCATAAATTGCCCGCCTGCATTTTTGGCAAATATGAAGTTTGGTCCTTTTTTATTTGAAGGGGTAGAGAAGTGCCAACGATCGCCATTTTGGATGATGGCTATCCTGTGGGGATTTTTTTGGGTGAGTGGAGGAGGGTGGATTTTTTCAAAAATATGTCTTATAAGACCCATAAGACTCATAAGACCAATGAGTCCAATAGAAAAGCTTCTTATGATTTTCTTTCTTTTTTCGATGGCGCTTATAGTATTCCCTGAATTTTTCTATTTTAAAGATATATATCCGCAGCATTTTCGAAGCAACACAATGTTTAAATTGGGGTATGAGGCGTTTATTTTGTTTTCGATTGTTTCAGGATATGCAATCATACAGTTATTCACGAATAATTCTCCGGTCCATAGATTAAATGGCAAATGGGGGAAAAGAATATGCATTGGAGCACTCTTGCCAATGTTGTTTTTAGTATCTATCTATCCATTATTTTCTGTGCGAAGTTACTTTGGTGGACTTAAAAATTACGAAGGGATCTATGGGCTTTCGTGGCTATCTCGTGAGTATCCAGATGATTTCGCCGCCATTACATGGCTCAAATCCCAATACACAAATCTCAATACACAAAAAAACCCCTCGAATCTTGTCGAAGCCGACGGCGATAGTTACACAGACTATCAGCGTTTTTCGACATTTACGGGTATGCCGACGGTGGTGGGGTGGGCGGTACATGAGTGGTTGTGGCGAGGAAGTTATGATGCAGTGTCGCCACGGCGCGAGGATGTGCGGCGAATATATGAATCTGAAGATGTCCAAGAGACGAAAAAGCTTTTAAACCAATACAACGTACAATTTATCATCGTCGGTACGTTTGAACGACAAAAATTTACCAAACTTGTAGGGGATAAGTTTACTATTCTTGGTCAGGAAGTCTTCAGTTCTGGTGAGACGGTGATCTATGAAATTTTAAATAGAGCACTATAGCGTTGTTTAGTTTTTTGGATAATTATGTACGAATTGAGTATCGGCCGATACATCATTTGTACATAGTTGGTAAAGACTGGTCGTTGTGATAGTCTAGGTAATAAGTTCAGGTAAAAATTTGCATTTGACAGAAAGAGAGAGTACCATCAAGCTATTATGTTAACAGAGCAAGTAGAAAAAACACGAGCGATTGTGTGTGTTGGAGACAATCGAGAAGCACCTATTCTGGATTTTCATGGACCTGACGAAGACGGACTAAATGCAGAAGTACAACTAAAAATTTATCGTAGCCAACGATTGATGAAAATGATTGACCCGAAAAGGGAGTTTTCAAGATTAGCGAAACTGAATTATTTAATATTTGATGCGTCTGGTGAGCATGGTGGAACGCTTGATACATTTGAATGAAATTGAAGTATTGACAACGGTATTCATTTCTGGTTAAATACGTTATAGAGTTTCAAAGTTTCCTCGTGAAGTTTGTTTTTCATGAATTCCCTTACATAAAGTATTATTTTCTTTTTGCAATGAGTGTTTAGTAACCAAGTAACTCCTCAACGAAAAGTATGGCTTTTAAAGCAACCCGTAAACCAACAACAAAGACAAAGATAAAAGCAGAAGAGCAAGATGCTCCTTCAGTCCCTTTGCCTACCCTTTCCATAGATGATCTTGTGGGAGGTGCCGAATCTGTTGAAGATCAGCCTGTGAAACCTTTAAGTCCCGTGAGTACCGTTAGTATTCCCGCAACTTCCGTTCCAGCGCCACGCAGAGATTATGAGGGTAGTAATCGTCGATTTGGCAACCGAGATTTTCGTGGCGGGCAGGGAAATACTCGGCGATTTGGTGGTGGTGGGTATAATAATCGTGGGTATGGAAATAATCAGGGTGGGTACAGACGACCTCCGGATCGCAATTTTCGTGAGCCATTTGTGGACGTGCCGTTTACCCTTGACGTGAATGTCCCCACAGAGACGGTTCGAGGAATACTCGATACTATGCCTGATGGTCATGGATTTTTACGCCCCAAGTACACTCCGAGTGAGAAAGACGTCTATATTTCTCAGTCACAAATCAGAAGATTTTTACTTCGAAACGGCGACATGGTAGAGGGACAAGCGCGGGCCCCCAAAGAGAATGAGCGTTATTATGGGTTACTTAAGGTAGAAAAGGTAAACGAATTAGCCGCAGAGCTTATGGAGAAACGGCCAAAGTTTGAGGATCTCGTGCCCATTTATCCTAATACGCTATTGACACTTGAAACGGGAAAGGTGCCCCTCTCAACTCGAATGATCGATTTATTAGCTCCCATAGGATTTGGTCAAAGAGGACTTATCGTATCTCCTCCCAAAGCGGGGAAGACGACAGTCTTAAAGGAATTGGCTGCAGGAATAGCTGCCAATTATCCACAAGTGCATCTTATGGCGGTACTTATCGGCGAGCGACCAGAAGAAGTCACAGACATCATGCGATCCGTAAAGGGTGAGGTATATGCGAGTAACTTTGATGAAGCGCCAGACCACCAAACAAGAGTTGCTGAAGTGGCTCTTGATCGCGCGAAACGACTTATAGAAATGGGGCATGACGTCGTCATTCTTCTTGATTCCATTACAAGACTTGCTCGTGCGTATAATATGGTCGTCAATCCTTCAGGCCGGACGCTTACCGGCGGATTTGATCCGGCAGCGCTGTATCCCGCGAAAAAGTTTTTGGGGGCAGCTCGCTGTAACGAGCCGTTTATTACACCGGAAGAACAGGCAGCAAATCTTATAGGTGAACGGCCAAAATTAAATCGGGCGACGGAAGGCGGATCGCTCACTATCATCGGGACTGCACTTATCGAGACGGGAAGCAGAATGGATGATCTTATATACGAAGAGTTTAAAGGCACAGGGAACATGGAGCTGCACCTTTCTCGTAGCTTACAAGAGCGACGCGTGTTTCCAGCGATAGATGTAGGCAAATCCGGCACTCGACACGACGAATTGCTTCTGGGAGAAGAGAGCATGAAGCGGATAACGACCCTGCGGCACATGTTGGCGCTTCTTTCCGATGATGAGCGGACCCTCATGCTCATAGACAGGATGAGCAAAACTGAGTCAAACAAAGAATTTTTGGACGTCCTCGGGAAAGACTAACGTATTTGCATCCACGCTTTTCACGTGTTAGGCTAGGCCAATCATTATGCGAAAATACGTTGCTTTTTTTATCGATGATATCAGGCTTTGGGCAAGAGGGTGGTATACCTATCTTTTTCGAAGAATTCGTAAATTTGGCGTGCGCTTTGAAGCCAACAAAGATGTGCTTGTTGATGTTTTGATGGCAAGACGTGGCGGGTATCAGCGACCTTTTTTGCATTTTTCTGTGAGTGTATTGGTCGTCGCTGCTTTTGTCTCGGCTCCTATTTTAGCCAATAGTTATCCTATGGGAGTGCCGTCGGCACTCGCAGATTTTACCCCTCCATCTGCAGTCCTTACGTCACTTGACGTTTCTGAGTATGGTATACAGACACAAATTTCTGAAAAACCACGAGATCAAATCATAACATACAGGGTCGAACAAGGTGATACCTTATCAACTGTTGCTGAAAAATTTGGTGTATCGGTAAATAGTATAAAATGGGCCAATGATCTAAAAAAGGATAGTTTGAGTCTCCAGCAGGAACTAAAAATACCACCAGTTTCAGGCATAGTCCATAAAGTGCGTGAAGGCGAGACAATCTACTCGATAGCCAAAAAATATCAGACTGAACCACAAAAAATACTGAACTTTCCGTTTAACGATTTTGCTGATTTGGACTCCTTTGCATTAAACGTGGGACAGACATTGATAGTGCCTGATGGTGTGCCTCCGGCTGCAGCACCGATCATACCCCGTACATTTACTGGTCTTCCTCTTATTGCTGGCGGCAATGGCCAATTTTCTTGGCCATCCGTTGGGATCATCACCCAGTATCCGATTTGGTATCATTTAGCTCTAGATATCGCCAATCCGTCTCAACCGCCCGTGATTGCGGCAGGAGAAGGAAAAGTGGTGCTTGTAGAATACCAAAATTATGGATATGGCCGTCACGTGATCATAAGCCATGCTGATGGATTGTCGACACTCTACGGGCATTTGGCTGAGATCTATGTAAAAAATGGGGACACTGTGTCGCGAGGGCAAGTGATAGGGAAAATGGGGTCTACGGGCAGATCCACAGGTACACATCTTCACTTTGAGGTGAGAAAAAATGGAACGATAGTCAATCCGTTGTCGTTTTTAAAGTAGGGCCGTTAGTACAGTGGTAATACGCCGCATTCGCATTGCGGAGGCGGGAGTCCGATTCTCCCACGGTCCACCAAGAGAAAATAGGACTTATTAGTCTTATAAGACATATATGACCAATTCGAATCCTACAAAATCAGGTGGATATGAAAGTTTATTAGTGTATCGGTTTGCTGTGGTAATATATGATTTGACTGAAGTTTTTTGTCAGAAATATCTTTTTAATCTTGCTTTTAAACGGGACGTGGAACAAATGAGACACGCTGCTCGAAGTGGAAAACAAAATATAGCGGAAGGGTCGCTTGAGAATAGTGTAGAGGGAAATTTAAAATTGACTGGTGTAGCGAGAGCGAGTTTTGGGGAGCTTTTGGAAGACTATAAAGATTTTATTCGAAGAAATAGTTTGTCGTTGTGGGATAAAAACGATCCAAGGGTGTTGGAAATACGTCAAATAAGAGAAAATACCAATAAGTCTAATAGGTCTTATGAGTCTTATATGTCTTATTTGGGAAAACCTGAAGAATTTGCGAATCTGATGGTTACTTTGTGTTTTACAGAAGGGTATCTTATGGATCAACTTTTAAGAGCTATTGAGTATAAATTTGTGAAGGAAGGTGGATTTAGAGAAAATTTGTTTCGAAAACGCAATGAATATAAAAATAAACACATTTGACTTATTGGACTAATAAGTCTTATAAGTCCTATTTGTTTTTATGTTTTGGGCCCGTAGCTCATTTGGCTAGAGCGCTTCTATGGCATAGAAGAGGTGGTCGGTTCGAATCCGATCGGGTCCACAGCCACAAAAAATTTAGTTTGCCTCAATCGAGGCTCCAGCAACAGTTGGGGTAGACTCTGCTGACTTTTCGTTAAAGAAAGTGCCGACGACAGCGCCAAGTCCGAGCATCAGCGCAAACATGACAAGTAGCATCCAGCTTCGGATAAGAACTAAGATGGATTCTTTTGGCTTTGCAGATTTCGCGCGTGTCACCTTTGATGATTTACGATGAAGTTTCTTTTTCATACTGTTAGTGTAGACGAAAAGAGGGAGTGTTTGTCAAGGGCCTAATTTGTTCTTGACATAGTAAGCATATATTCATCATAGTAGTAATAAGAGACCTGATATTAGATTTTTTTGGGAATATCGGGTGTCGTACATATTCTTGATTAACACATTTCTAACTACACAAAAAACATATGATCAGAAAAACACAAAAGAAGCCTCAAAATCCTCCAGCCTGATCCACTTCTTTATAGATTGTTACCTTCATTATTATAATAAAGCACAATACGGGTTTGCACCAATTTTGGCAATGATCACGATTGCCATCATCGCAAGTAGTATTTTTATCACTGTGCGGGTGCTCCAGACTGGTGGGATTGCTGAGATTCGAAACTTTGCGGCACAAATAAACGATGGTGGAGGAGGGGGTACTGGAAGCGGCGGGGGAGGAAATGCGCGAGGAGGCGGTGGTGCGGCAAAAGAAGATCCAGATGATCCATGTGCTGGCCTTCGGGGAGCTAAAAGAAAATTGTGTTTGGAAGATATAGCCATTCCTGTGACGCCAAAGCCGGCATCAAGAATTGAGATAGATGCTGCAGATCGTGAAAGAGAGAGAATAGCACTAGAAGCTAAAGCTGCAGCAGCAAAAATAAGCGAGTGTACCACAGCAAATGGCATGGTTGAGTACGCGGCTTGTGTAAAAGATAGAGAAGCAGCGGCAACGGAAAAACAAGAAAGAGCGTCTGCTCCCGCAGTAGATGAGGGGAGATTTGGGTGGTGCTATACCTGTAATGGTGGCAAGGGTGCGCCAGCTGCAACTTCTGATTGGGGAAATGCGAGTGTAGAAATAGCAGGTACGTATATCCAAAATGGAAAGCGATATGTGTTAAATATTGCCGATACACAAAAAGCAGCTGCAGAATATGCCGGAAATAATCCGGGAATCTTAGATCAAACCATTGCAAACACCGAGTCGTTTGGTTTGAAAGATACCGTGTTGGAAAATCAGCAAAATGCCTACCTTGCTTGTAGAAATGCAGGAAAAACTGATGCAGTTTGTTTGCAAGAGATAACAAAAGCACTCTTGGCAGGACAAACAAACGAACTGACGTCTGCTGCAGGCCAGGAGTGGATAAAAACAATAGAGATAGAACTTGCAAAAAATAAAGCAATTGATGAGTATGCAAGGATTCAAGCTGAACTCGAATCATGTTATGAAACAAATCAAAGCTCTGGACCGTGTACAACTCTCGCAACGAAACTTGCGACGGTAAAGACGAATTTAGTTTCTAACTACGGTTTTACTCCGAAAGATGAAAAAGCATTGCAAGTGACTATTGCAAAAAATGATGCGATACAAACATACACACAGACGCTCGCTTCGTATTATGAATGTTTAAATACGTGTTCTGATCTGGTAAAAGCTGGTTTAGCAAAAAAAGTGTCGGAGTTGAAAGCGAGTCTTAAAACAACGTACGATTACGTCCCCTCACTAGAACAAGAAAGGGCTGCACAGAATCAATTAGTGCTAAATGATGCGGTTACTGCATATAACGATATAGTAAAAAAGGATGCGGAATGTAAATCTCAGTTGCCAGATTATGGGCGAGGGGTTGACCCAAAGGGTATTTGTACCCATTTTGCTGTCGAGTTATCAGCGCTTCTTGATAAATACCCGACATTAACTCAAGAAGAGAAAACACTAGTCTCAGATCAAGGATTTCAGCTTCGTGAATATTACAGACTTTCTTCAAAAAGTACGTTGGAGGTTTGTCAGAGTACTGGTTTGACACAACAAACAGTAGATGGTAAAGGGTGTGGAGAAGAAGTGGCGACAAAACTTCTCACGAGTGACTTAAAACGCGCGGGGTATACAGAGAAAGAAGCAGAAAAAATAGTTACAATCGACCGTCCGAAGCAATTTGTTTCGATGGTTCTTAAAGGGAGTCCCGGAAGTCAGGAGTATGTGTGTGGACTGGCTTCTGAAACGTATGCCGATCGGCAGAAATGTTCGACTGATACTACTTTTGCGAATGAACAGTTTTTATCGTATGTACAAAAAAATGATCCAGCAAATCTTTCTCAAGCAAAGACTCGTTTATTACAGTTTGATATAGCAAATACATTGCTTTATGTCCCTCCTATTGAAGGCGTGCAGGGCGCTAAAGAAGCATACGTGAAGCAGTGTAAAGACGCGCAAACCCTGCAAACTGGTGCTCTTCGATATATCAATTGTGATAAAGCAAGCATCGACACGATTTATAGCGCGATGAAGCCAATGGTGCCCAAAGAGTTGAAGCCAGAAGTATTAGCCAAATATTTACCTGATCCATTGATACCGCAAGCGTTACGTCCTGATCAACAAGATACTGCATACGGAAAAGGTTTTAAAGACTTTGCGGCCCTTCCAGAAAACAAAGGAAAGTCACAATTTGAACTCGCTCAATTGTTTAGTTTTCAGCAGGACAATACGTTAGCTGATCTTTGCGCTGAGCTTGACAACAATGGCTTGTGTGAACAAACAAAAGCGGATTTACAGGCTGGAACACTATTAGCCACAGATGTACAAGATGAGTTACACCCGTTAATTCAGGGAAAAGATGGCACGAAGACCCGTATGAATACTGTCGGGCTTACCGCATTTTGGGAAAAGACGAAATCAACGCTCACTTCACGATTCGGATATTCAAAAAGTGCAGCAGAAAATAAAGCAATTGGTGTGGCTGCGGATGTGACGGGCCCTGACAAGGATAAAATTATTGCAAGTCTTACACAGTTTTACGATAAAAAATCAAAGTTTGAGGCAGCAGGATATTTTCGTGCCAATGACCCCGACAGTGAAGCGATTTTTGTAGAGAAACTTAAACGAGGTGAGTTTGATGCGACGATCGAATATAACAAAATCGATGCTGGGACGAAATTGCGGGCAGTTGTTTTTTCTGATCCAAATACGTGGCTTAGCCAACGGCTCGTGTCTCAAGAATCATTAGACGAAGCCGCAGCACGCGCTTCAAGCATCTATACCAGCGAGTATCGGCGTAATAATCCTGATTTATTTGCTACGTATGTCAGTGAAGTCGCAGGTGATGCCAACTTTACGAAATTCAAAAGAAATTTACAGGCGGGAACTTCGATAGATGATGCCGCAGAAAAATATCTGGAAGAGAATTTGGCCACTGCGTATCTTGAGACGGACAAGATGAACGCGGGAGTGGATTACAAAATAGAAAATAAAGATGGGTTGCTGGCGTATGATCCGAAATGGCTGGAAACAGCAGCCCTCAATGGAAAAAATATTTCTACTCTTTCCGATGAATTATCAGTTTGGAATGAAAAATATATCACGTTTGAGAATACATATAGCACTGTCGGAAAAGGAAGGGGAGGAGTATCAAAAGAAGTATTAGCAAAACAGCAAGCAGAGAAAGATGCGCTATTAAACGAGCAGGCAACGATCATTGCTTCAGAATTTATAGATGCTAAAGGTATCACGGGAGAAGAAAAAACTTCTTTACTGCCTCAAGTTACTACACTCCTTCGAGATAACGATTTGCAATTCCTCATGAAATCTGGAGGCGTTGATATTACCTTTGACAAGGTGTTGGATGGTACTTATGATGCACACGCTGCATCGTTAGCCTTAGCTGATGCAAAAAAGAATAACCCACTGGTAGGAGCGGCACTAGCCCTTAATAAATTTGAAAATGGAGGATTTTTAAAGGGAGAATTATTAAAACAAGAGTCACGGGCAACGTTATCAGAAAATAATTGTTCGTTTGGTGATCGATTTGCCGATACGACGTGTAGGCAAGCGCAATTAGATAACGCTCGTGCATGGACCATGCAAGGAGCAAAGCCCGCTGCAACATTACTTTCTATAGCTATTCCGGGAGGTCAATTAATTCGTGCCATAGGAACAGGCATCGTTTCTTCCACAGGTCTTTCTATTGCGGGAAATGCAATGGGGATATATATGACCGGAACGAGTGCGCAGGATACCGCTGAAGTGTGTACGGGAAGAACTGATGCGGATGGTTGGGCATGTGCGAGATCTATAGGGATGACCGCATTTTCTGGATGGTCATCGCTTGCCGGAATAAAAGGATTCACTGCGTTGAAAAATGTCGCTTTAGCAGAACAAGGTGGTGTATCTTCAGCTAAAATATTAACTGTCCTTGCTCCAGCAGATGATGCAGTGTTAAAACTTCGTACATTTGCGGATGCAGCGCCAGGTGCAGGGATGACGGCCCAAGAAATTGCAGCGTCTTCTGATGATGTAGTTCATGGTTTGATACAGAATGTATATAAGCCAGCAGTAGAAAGTGCAGCTGCGCATATTGGTCGTGACACACTGGGAACTTTGGTTTTTACAGCAAACGCTGCTGATACGTGCGGAAAAGCTGGAAGCTTGACGATTGATTGCGCGCTTTCTATTAGCATGGCTACAGTTATGGGTGCTCGAGCGATTACGGGACTTGCAAGCGTGATTCCAAAAGGATCTCCAATAATTTCACAGACTACAAATACAGCAATAGGTCGTTTGGATTTGGTTACCAATACAGGACAGGCAGCGGTTGCGTGTGCTGCGGCAGCAATGGGAGAAGTACCGTTTGAACAATGTGCAACGACGGTGATGATGGCGGGATTATCAGCAGGGCAGCTGGCACTTACAGAATCCGTTGGGAAGCCAACGACGGTAGATAAGCCATTTATAGAACAAGCGCAGGCAATTGCGGACAAAGCTGCACTTTCTAATTTTCAATCAGGGCAGGATTTGACGATAAATGGAGTAAAGGTGACTGACATAAATAGATCGACGATACAGTCTGAAGTGAATAATCGTCTTGGGGTGACGACCAATGCAGTAGCTCGTGAGACGCAGCAGCTACTTGCGCTTTCAGAGCAGTTGGCAAAAGAAAAAGGAGTGCCAATTACAGCAGAGCGACAAAAGTTAATGGATAGTTTAGAAACACTTAAGCGATTTGTTGATGCAGACGGTGTAATAAAACGAACTATTCCTACGGGTGAAACTGAAAATCAAGCAGGGTTGCTCGTGCCGGTTGAGCAAATGTTGGCAATACAAAAAGTTGAAGCCGCGCGACTGGCGGTGCGAGCGGCAGAGCAGAGTTACAATGCAGAAAAAGTAGCACTTAGTGCTCCTGATCGGTCGCTTCTTGATCGATTGACAGGGAGAGAAACCAAAGAACTCGCGGCGTATAGGTTGGCCGCAAAAGAACTTTCAGATATAGCAAGTACGGAAGGCATCACGTCTTCTAAATATCTTGCAGCACTTCAGGCGACAGAATTAGCGAAAACAATTGCTACAGAGGCGCGCATGACCCCAATTGAGCGGACGATCGCGCAATCTATTCGAGAATTGCAGTATGGTAAGAGTGGTACTGATGGACTTGTCGATTTACTAGCGAAACAAAAACAGATAGAAGTAGAGAATGAGGTATTAAATGACCCCACTCAATTTACAAAAGTTCGTGACACGTATGCAGAAGCGATAAAGAAAACTTTTGAATATGTCGCGGAATTAAAAGTCCGCCCCAATGCCCCAGAGTCTGTTATTGTCGAAACCGAGCGACTGTTAACTCGTACGCAAGAAGCGCTTGATTCACTCAATAAATTCGAAGCCGATGGACTCCTTACGGTCGGTCCAGCACAGAGAAATGCAGCGATCGCCAATAATAAAGTCAGTCAGGTAGAAGCGCTCGCACAAAGTGTCGCGCGTGTGAATGGAGAAATTGGCATAAAACAAACAGATCTCGCAAAAGCCGGATCGTTTCGAGGGAGAGTTGACTTGGCGACGAAACCAATTCGTGAAGCAATAAGCGATACCTTAACCGGAAAATCTATTCGTGAAGCGGCATATACATCACGCATTGAATACACCAACGCCTTACAGTTGGTGACCGACGCAAATAACAATAGACGTGCATTGGTAGAGAAGATCGGAGATGTTCCAACTGCTGAACAGATAAAAGAAATTGAATCATTTGATAAAGCAATTCAAGAATTGACGATAAAAGCAGATGAAGCGCTAGCAATCGCAAATGCAAAAGACAAATCCTATACATCGAGCTTGAGATATAAGTGGTTTGGACCAAAGGAAATATCGATTGCAAAGCAAGTTGCGGTAGCAGAAACGCTGGGTAAATTATCGGTTGTGGCAGATGCACTTACAAAAGAGGGGTTTCACATTGAGAGAAATGCTCAAAAACAATTAGAACTGATTGATAATCAGATTAAGGAATCGGGAGTAGGTAGACCACCTTCAGAAGCGGCAAAACAAATGCTTGAAGAGGCGTCAAGCTTCTTGGGTAAAATCGAAGAAAATTTATCAAAAGCCACAGAAGGAAGAATTTCCGAAATGATAGGGCCAGATCATCCAACGCGCGTTGATCAATCAGAAATATTTATCAAAGCATTATTTGACACGGAAATATCTGGTTCTGTAAAAGGAGTCTTATTCAACGGTCAGACAGGGTTAGGCAAGTCGGCATTTCTTCTTAATGCAATCGCTGATGCAAAAGTAAAGCTTACTGGTACAAAAGTAAACGTACTTGCCACCTCATGGGCTGATGTCTTGGGCATGATGAAAGATTATAGCCCACTAGTACATCACCAAAATGGTGTAAAGGCAGTGTATTACAACCCATCAGGGGCCGAAATAATTTATGTCGACGAAGCAGGAGTACAACAGCGATTGTCAAATCATCAAAATGATGTACTTGCCAAACAAATTCTTTCTGAAGCAGACGTTATTTATAGTCCGACGCTTGAAACTCCATATGAATTTCATGCATCCAGAAACAATGACCTTCTTACCCAAGGATTTCGGGAGGGGACAAAAGGCGCCATGCTTCTTATTGACGAGTTTGATGTGATTGCAAATAGCATGCAGTTTTCCTCCGGTGGCGATTCGCGACTGGCAGCTGATTACGATCCTATACGAACGCAAAAATATCGGGATGTTTTTGCCACAGGTCTTGCAAAAGATTTTATAGACAAAGCGATAACAGTGAAAAATGGAGGATCTTTAGGAGAGGATCTTTTTGTACAAAAAGGGCAGAGTGTCGCTTTAGCCGATACAGATTTTGCAAAAGGGTTGTATAAAGAGTTGGTGCTTGAAGCCGCCAAACAAGCGTATGATAAAGTAAAAGCACAAGGGGAAACTCAAACAGCAGAAGAATTTTTACAAAAAAATAATATTACGCATGATGAGGCAGGTTTACCTCGTACAAATCCTCGAGATGTCCTTACCGCTCTTGAAAAATATCACCTAGGAAATGAGGCAACGAGTGAATTTAAGTTAGAATTTGGTGACAGGGCTGGAGTAGCAAACGCTATTGTGGAGACGGCGAGTAGGTCTACAAACGGATACGGATTTGATCCAAAAGGAATACTTGTGTATGGAGATGGTACTGGGAGACTTCAAAATACTCGTCCACAAGCGCTTTACGAAGCACTAGCGCTTGATACGGTTGGGCAAATGATAAAGAATTCAATACGGAACAAAACGTTTACCCACGATCAGGCAATGGCCTTTATCGATAAAGTTACTGTTTCCCTTCAAGGAGAGTCCTCGTCGTGGAAACAGACACTTGGGATGGGTCATTATGCAGATAGACTCTACGGATTTACCGGTACTCCAGAGAGTATTATTTTGGATGCACAACTATCTCTAGATATGCAGCTTGTGGTTCCTGGAGCAAAAAAACTTACGTCTATTATTCAAATTTTTGGATCAGAGACGATAAAACCTATAAAGAATTCGGAATGGTTTGGGGCAAAAGATGTAGATAACGCGCCTATTACGTTGGGGAAAGAGGGTGTAGCTCGAATTGTCCTCGAGATGCCTGAATATACAAAAGATGTAACTTTAAAAAGCCTTCAAAAGAAGGTAAATGCATTAGGGGAAGACGTGGAGTTGATTGTAGTAAACAACGATACAAATATTGCTGAAAATGAAAAAGTAATTATTTACGATCAAGATCATACTATTAAGCGAACAATTGTTGGAGACAATGAAAAAACAGCAATACAACGATTTGAAGAAGAGTACGCCTATAAAAATAGAGGAACAAAGAGATTTGTTATGATTTTTGATCAAGGGTCTGGAAGAGGAACTGATATTCAAGGTGTATTTACACCTACTGATGCGTCATACCTTTTTGGAAGTTCAAAAACGCTTACCCAAACATCCGCAGCCCAAGGCATTGGACGATTTCGAGAAATTCCAGATACAACCACTGTGTATTTATTTGATGGGCAAGCGGCAGATGGGTTGACAAGAATTCCTTTAGAAGACGCAACAGTTCGGCTTCTTACCAACGAAACAGCGAGTACGCAAATCTCAATTACGAATAGTTTGATTCATGGTTATAGCGACATGGTCAAAAACACGATTGATTCGTTGGCGAGTATGGCAAAGCAGTATGGTGCGGATGATTTTACGATGACGTATGAAGGAAGAGAGATGTCTCTTTCTGATGGACTTAAATTACAATTTGATAAGGTGGGCGGGGTAAATGATGCACTCACAGAGTCTTCTCAAATAGGCACTGTGGCAATTCAAAAAGCTGCGACACGTGCTCGCGATTTTATAAATAGTATTCGTTCAACGCCTGAATTTGCTAAATTGCCGATTGAAGTTCGTGAGTATTACCTAAAAAATATTTATAACTATGAAGATGTCCCAATAGCGCTTCAAGCTGGATCACCCACAGAGTCTACGGTACGGCCAAGTTTGCAGGGAGCGACACGAATTACCGATAGAACAGCGCTTATCAATCAGGCGATATTTGAATCAGATATCGCAGCCACCATTGGTCGAGAGGGTCGCCAGACACCCACATCGTCCACGCGAGAACAACTTGCACAGATTGAGCGTGCAGCATCTTCAAGAAGCGAGGAAAGTGTAGCGGTTGCGACAAACGCAATTTCTGAAGCAAAATCAGTAATTGATAGACTTCTTACTGGCAAATCAATTACAAGCGAACAAAGACACATTGTAGCACTTGCCCAACAAGAACGAGCGAGGCTCGTAGTGCGACAACAGGCATTGGTAGTTCAGAAGTCTTCTGCGCCTCCAGATTCATCTGAATTAGAACAATTGAATACACAAATAGCTCAAATTGAAACAATTCTTGCTCCCATAGCAAATAGTACTGACGCGCAAATTATCGATGTGCTGAAAACGGACGCAATGAAACGTTTGAAAGCTTCACTTACCAAATCAGGAATACAAAATGTCGATACGTTAAGTGAAGCACAATTAAATATTGCTGTAGCTGCTATGGTTACATATGAAAATGCTGTATCGCTTCGTACAGGACTTATAGCCACGAATGCACAAAGTGAACAGGCAAAAGTTGCTATCGAAGAACAAACAAAAACAGAAAGAGAAGCATTCACTAAAGCGCTTGATGCAATACTTCTTTCATCTGGAGTGACAGCGAAGAATCTTACTTTTGAACGTGCACGATCTGACATGAGTGTCATCACGAATGCACGTGTATCGGAAACAGTCTTATTTACTGATGGACGACGAGTCCTTATTACTGATGAAGCACAGAAACAGGCGCTTATAAAAGAAAAGCAAGGCGTTATTACAGCGCCACTTTTTAGTAGTCTGGAAGATGCATCGTTTCAAAAAATTATTGCGTATCAGCAAGAGCGATTGTTGCAGGTATCCAAAGCAACACAGTCAAATAGAATACAAGTATTTGGACAGTTTGTTGTGAAAAATTGGCAATCGTTTCAGCAGGCATTTCTTCCGCGCTGGGCATCTGTCGTGAATCTATCCCAATTTGGACAAAATCAGACGATAAATAATCTCGCTTCCGCAATAAATGCAAAAGATTATATGACTGCGTATGCAATGTTTAATACATTGCGAACAAATGCCAAGAAAAATCCTGATGTATTTGAAAATGCAGATAGTCTGATGCGCGCTGATGCCGCAGCTCGTTTGAGTATTGTGCTAAACGGCGCAGTAATAAGCCCAAGCGTGACAGAAGTTGAAAATATAGTGTTGTATGAAGCGAGTGCGATTGCGTTTGCACAAAAAGCTTTAAAGAACACCAAAGTGATTGATTATCAAACATTCTTTGAGGCTGCATTTGAGGATGATTCTGTGCGTACATCACTTGTAGAAGCGGAAAAGGCATTTGACGCACTTTCTCTTCCACAAGGTATTACGCGGGATAGTTATAACAATGGGTTACGAGAGGCGATTGATCCAATCATGAATTCTGTATATGCAGTGTTAAAACTTGATGAAAAAATTGCAGCGCGAGATGGGAAGCGATCCACAGTGTCTCAATCTGGTTCTGTCGATATAAATGTGATTATCACCGGCATCTCTGCATCAGATTATTTAAACGCGTTTTTAGCAATCGACACGCTTGTGGCGGCTGGGGACACAACTGGGCGCGACCGAATATCGCAAGCGATACGGGATGATATTAGGGAACGATTAGTGGCACAACAAGTCCCAAGTCCGTCTGAGGAATTAATCACTACCATTTTTGATTACCAAAAAGCAGTAGCCAAGAGAGCGTCGGTATGGAAACAAAGCCCGCTTCCGAGTCCAGCGGCGGGGGCAGCGCCAAAAGATTTGTTTAGAGAGTTTGTAGAAAACGATCCAGAAGTGTTGGCTTCAAAAATAAAGGCTCTTGAGTTATTAAAGGTGGAATTTACTGAATCAAAAGCAGAAGCACTATTTTTGAGTATCACTGAACCAATTATCGCTTCTACCCGCATTGCAATGGAAAATCGACAACCAAATATTCAAAACGTGACAGGACAAGCTGTACAGCCTGTTCAATCTTCCCATCAACCTCGTTTAGAGCCAAATGGGTGGGTGAAATTTGGAAATGTAATTAAGGCAATTATTGCACCGAATGTTTATGCAATTTATGCTAAACGTTATTCAACACCTGAATTAACCTTTGCGATCGCAAGCATTATTCCACGATATGCAGCGCCGATAGTGTTTATGGGGCCTGCTGGTATACCGATTTCTCTTGGAATTGCAGTGTATGATATTGCGCGGACAGCGTTGGAATTACCTTTTTATATAATCGCACATTGGCCGAGAGTGCAGAGTTTCTTTTTGGGAGACATACATATTCTGGATGGATATCCACGTTTGAAAAAATTTGTCGATTGGGTGGTACCGAAAGATGCGCAACAACTAGTGGTAAACGTGTTGGCGGATAGTCGGGAAGGATATCTTGAGAGTTTAGTAAACGCGACGATGTTTGATGCAGGAAATCCACAGTGGACACCATTAACTTGGTTTACGAGCATATTTACACATACAATCACAAGGATTCGCCGTCCCTATTTGTTAGGGTGGGATATATATAGAGCAGAGCGACGGTATGTAGAAGGGGTGACAGGGAAAACTGCAAAGCTTATAGACGCCGGATATGAAAAGCCTGACTACTGGAACAGAGGTGGACGCATGTTTGGTCTAGCACCAAGGCGGTTGATCAATGCGACGCCGACGAATGATTCACTTATTTGGTGGACAACTCGCGGGCCAGCGATAGTTCTTCTAATTGCCGGAATTGCGACGTGGTGGATACCAGGAGCACCGCTTGTTATTGGTTTAGCAGCGACTATTTTAGGTCTGACAACGGGTCCATTTTGGCATTATGATGCACATCGATTCTTTTATGGCGATGGATGGAAAAGTTTGGGATACGCAGCTACATATAATCCTCTCGATTGGAAATGGTTGCCACCTCCTGAAATTGCACCTGTTCAAGCACCTTCACAACCAATGCAACAGGTTGCTACTCCTGTCGTCCAACCAACACCTGCTCGCGTTAGTTGGACTCGTCGAACGGATGGATTATTTCAGTTTATCAATGCTACACCACAGGGGAGTTGGAGGAAATATTTTGGATCGCGAGCAATAGTGATACTTTCACCAGCACCGATACCATCATTGTCATTTTATACAACCAGCGTTATCGCTCGTGCAGCATTTGTAGGAGTATATGACGGATTCCGTTTGATTCGGTATGTATGGGAAAGTACAAGAAAACCAGTGCAACAGACATCCGTTATTGCTCCCACAGCCCAAGCTCCAGTTGCAGTGACACCGATAGATTTGAGTCTTTATGAGCTTTTAGGAACTGTATTTGAAAATCAAGTTATATATTTTGGGCTAGATGTATCTGGGGCATTGATACTAACTACAGTCCAGTCTGACTTACAGACGCAGTATGGCCACACCAACTGGAGAGATGATGGCACAATAGCGTCACTATTTTTCACTATAGATCGTTTTGGGATAAAGGATTCACAGGGATTTGATATTCCCACAAATTCTGAATTAGAAATTGTGCAAGATCAAATACAATTTCAGATAAATAACCAAAAAACGGTGTTTGCAAGAAATAGTGATAGCTCATATTCTGTCTACAAAGAAAAGGTGAGCGTGCCAGCAACAGACGAGTTTGCTCGTAAAAAAAAGGAATCTCTTGATAGACTCAATGCACTTATCGAAAATGAATTAGACTATCGAGGGATCCCAGAATCCACGAGGCGTGAGGCTGACAAATATACAGATGCACTTATTGATCAACTCAAACAATTTGTGCAATACGGTCCAAATTGGAAACAGGAGCTCGCAAAACAATATCCGAGAACATTGGAGCTATTGGGAGCATTACGTTTGCGAAATGTCACGTGGATCGATCAGCCTGTATTAACCAATGCTATTTTAGATCACGAAGCGATTCGTCCAGTGGTTGTTGGTGGATTGGCACGGCTGTTTAACGCAGTAGATCAGATACCAAGTGGCACGAAAGAAATAGCTGATCGATATAACCAACAAGTCATAGCGTTGGATAATACATACAACGTACAAGGATTAAGCGATGTTGAATTGGAGGAATTTGAAGCAGGGTCCTTACAAACTGTAGCAGAATTTGCGCCCGGTGCTGATGGAGTATTTCTTAGAAAATTTGAGCGAGCGTTGTTGGGAGTAAGCGAACAACCAAGTAAAGAGTGGATTGCACGGTTAAACCTTCATGAGAACATTCATAAAGGACAAGCAATAGGGCCAAGAGGGCAGCAATATAAAGAATTAGGGGCAATTTATGTAGAGTGGAAGTTGACCGGAAGCCACACATCTTATGGCGATTTGCGTTGGGAAAATAAACTTCAACGGCTCGATGCATTATTTGGCGAAGGAGTAATATGGCGGTTTGCCAGAACTGGAGATCCATCCGAATTGGTAAAAATTATATCGGAAAAACGATGGGGCACTCTTGCATCAGTTTTAAAGCAAGAAGGATTTTTAACTGATAGAGAAATTGATCAACTTTATTATGGCGAAGCAGATCAAGCAGCAGCATCAGTACAACCGCGCGTGCCGATTGACCAAACGCAGCCAATTGTAGAACCTGTAGTGCCGCAACCAGCACCTGTATCAAGATATAACTATATAGAAGGGGCTACGAATATATCTCTTCAATTACCGGCTAATGGTCAGATTGGTGAGGGCGTAGAAGTGTTTGTGACCTATTCAATAGGAGGAAGTGAGCTTACAGAAATTGCAACAGTAATAAATAATGAGGGAGTTGAAGGTGTTCCAACAAGTTGGATAGTGAAGTTACAAAGTGAAGAAAAGTTTCTGAAAGTTTTAGCAGAAAATGTTGTGTTCCCTGCGACAGTAGCAGAGGTTTCATTAAAGAGTGTATATACACAAGCGCGATCATTAGCTTCGTTTCTCGCATTTGCAGATGCTGATCCGTATCTGAATTCAACGCCTTTTGATCTTGTTGAGCAAGATGGATCTACACGAGTAGTTACGGCTTCACAGGCGTTACAGTTGTATGCGGAATATGAATTAGATGCGTCCACTGATCGTCAAAAGGAGCGGCCGATAAATTTGACAGAGTCAATAAGAACGATATTAAATCTTTATGACGGACGCGTAACGAATTGGTTTGGTACGCTCATGAGTCACGAGAGAAAACTTCAAAAAAGAGATGCTGAATCAGCAGAACAAAAACAAGAAATTCTGTCAGATCATCATTTTGCTATTACCAGATTCAGTGGTGATTCAGAACCATTACATGCGCTGATTGATACAGGAGATTATAGACTTCTAGATACAAATTTTTCTGGTTGGATGTATGCAAAACAAAATACAGGATTACCGCAGGTAATTACAGAGTATGAAGATAAAACCTTTGATTATACGCATGACTTAGTATATAAGCTGCATGTTGCCTTAGACGAACGTGATTTCTCCACTGCTCTCCCTGAAATTACTCAATTCCTTCGGTCACAAAATTTCCAACATAAAGTAATGGCGAATAAAAGTGTTATTGATAAGGAAGGAAAGTCTATCACTATTATATTTTCTTCTGCGCAAGAGGCAAAATTGATCATAGAGTATTTCAAGAATTTGGCAAAAAGAAATGTTCAAGGTATTACACCAGTGTATGCAAAAGATAAAGGTATGATGTTGCAGTATGAATTACCGATTCCAGAAACGAATAATCTTTTATACTATACGATCGAATCGGTGGCTGGAACATACTTAGGGTCTGGGCTTACTGAAGGGGTCATCGTTGATGGTCAAACATATAAAGGAGGATATACAGATCGGTTGATACTCATGCAGCGTTTTTGGGGGCATGGTCCGATAGATGATTTATGGCCACAGGATCCCTTCATTGATAGACAAGAGCCGGTATTAGTCGAGGTTAAGAAGCCTAGAATAGCAATTGATCAACCGCAAGGTCAGTCACAAGATGTCAAAGATCAAATTATTGAAATTAATTCGATTTTGATAAAAATATTGGCGGCAGTTTCAGAAGTTGAACTTTCACATCTTCATGATTCAATGTCTCAGTCAAACGTTGAATTATTACTGTCACTATTTAAAGACTCGTTTGGTAAAGCAAATATCGAAGTATTCCCTGAAGCAACTTCACTGTATGGGTTATTGCAAGCGCTTAAATCTGACACGTTTCAAAAGGATGTCAGTGCAATTACAGATCCAGTAGTGGCAACGAAATTAATTATAGAATTGAACGTTGTACTTTCGGGATTAGATAAGGTGAATGCACAAATAGCAAAAGAGCAAGGATCAATTCCATCACGAGTTACACAATTGGTAGATAAAGGGATAGAAGCTCTCCAGCAGCCACTTGAGAATAATGCACAAGTAATTGCATTGTTGCAGCAAGTATTAGATGAGTTTAAAAAGTCTGGCGGAGTTGTTCCCGTTCAACCAATAAAGACGGTTGATCAGGCAGTGACTGCGTTATCTGATCCTGTAACATATGCAGGAATGACAGGATATGTTGGAGATGTTTCTACATTGATGACAGTTGCAATTTCTGCAATGGAAAAAACTTCTCTACTGAAAAAAGAAGCAGCGCAGTTGAAAAAAGTAGTGCCACTTTTGGAAGCTGGATTTATGCCAGTCGCGCTGTTACCAGCTCACGCAACGCCTGTTTCTACAAAAACTACAACAGAGACTGCGTCAGACCAATTTGAACGTATTGCGAGAGAGGGTGAGCTAGAGCGCTTACAACTGCTTACAGATTTGCCATTGTTAGGTTTTCAAAAAGGAATTGGTTGTTCGGATTGCCAAAAATTCGTAGAGAAAATCACGGCATTATTTAAGCATGTTGAAAAATATTCAAGTGCAAAAAATTATAACCTTGTCTTCCGTATATTGGATATTATTCAAAAAAATATAGATGCAGAACACGACCTACAGCTTGATCCAGACAATCCGGTCATAAAGAATGAATTTGTCTTTACAGCGCTCAATATGTATGTGGCAGACAGACGCGTGCAACTTTTGCGTGCGCAGGATGCTACTGCAAATGCGCAAGCGATAGCATTACAAGAATCATTACAAAAGAGATTTAAAAAGGCCTTATTTGACCGAATTACAGATGTACTTGATGTAAGTAAGACGCCTGATGCAGAGTATAGTAGGCTTACTCCTGATCGTTTGAAACTTAACGCTTTTCAGGCATATATGGACACAGTGGTGCGCGTTGGAATACCTACAGACATTCTATCGGTAGAACAATTTGTAGACACATCACCACCTGTAACCAAGCACGTGTGGCCAACTATAGGTGAGTTTGATGGAAAGCAAATACTCGTGCTGACTGATACAGAAGACAATAACAGGCAGGTTGGCTTTCTTGCATTTTCAAGGGTGGGTGAAGACATAGTGATCTCACATCTTTTTGTAGACATCGGGTATCGAATGGGAGCAACAAGCAGACTGCTTCAGATGGTACGCGCACTGAACGAAGATGCCAAAAGTATCCAGTTTGATCCACAAACATTTAGTGCGATAGGGGTAGAAGTAGGGAAAAATGGGGATGAAGATACAAAAGCGCTTATAAAACAGTTGGATGAGTTTGGAATACAAAATACGCCAGTGGAGTCTTTGGATGCGCCTCTTATTGCTCCTGTGGTAGCCCAAGCTGCCATAGAAGAACTTCAGGTGGCGATTATGGATGGGAAACTGGATCAGAAAGATCTTGATGCGCTTGGTGGGTTGGCGATAGAAGTCTGGAGTGAAGGGCTGAAGACAATAACAGATTATGTCAAAATCATAGTGGAAAAGCCATTTGTCTACACGGATCCAGATGGTGAAATTACATCGCTTCTTGCAGCCAAAAATGCGCCGAAGAAATCAAGCATGGACATTCAGGCGGATGCGGTTCGTGCCGCGTATCTGACCGAAGACGCAAAAGATCTCACGGCTTTCGGGACTCTAAAGAAATTATTTTCTATGGATACTGTATTTGCATCATGGGTAAGAGCGATAGAAGGGGGAGACACCTTTGCTCCAACGAGAACCCAAAAGGAACTTACAAATTTTGCATCGACACTTGTGGATATGTGGTTGGTTGAAGGCCGTAAGACTATTACGGATCTTAACGCGATAGATACACAAGCCCAAAAGGCTGCCAAGATCATAGTAAAAGACTTACGCGCTCTTATAGATCCAAAGGGCGATCTACCGATGAGTGAGACAAAATTGTTAGAGGTTCTTTCTACGCTGACTGGAAAGACTACTTTTGATACTCTTGAACAATTTGTTACCTACTTACTTATTGGAGATGAAAATTTGAAGGCAGATCTTGATTTGCGGTTATCAACTGCAGCTCAAATAGCAAGTAATGTGAGAAGTTCTTTGACTACGGGAATAATTGCTCAAATGTTACCTACGATTTATAAGGTGCAACAAGATATACAGGCTGTACCTGTGGGAGCGACTGAAGCTGATTCAACGACAGCGTTATTGTTACAAACCATCACAAACTATAACAAAATTGCACCAAAGAACTTTCGATATGTAGAGGCAGATCGGGTTATTCTCAATTCTATACAAGATCGTATCAATGCATTCGTTTTGTTTTTGAGAACAAATAACGTGTGGAATGGTGAAGAATCTATACCTGCTCCAGAAAATGTACAAAGTCTAAAAGTTCCTGGATTTTTTCGTTTAGCGTCGTTAGTGACGAGACCGTCAGTACTACTGCCATCGTTGGAAGAAATGGATAGTAGTCAGTCATTTAACGCAGCTATCAGACAAGCATTTTTTGCAGGAGTAGCGCCAGTAGTAAATCCAATAATTGAACTTGGAGCCGTACGATCTATGAGTATGTTGCGGAAATTAGACGCAATTGAAAATCTTTTTTTAGCTGCAAATGAAATTGTGTCCGACCGACAACTTCGAGTGCTTGCTTTACAAGGCGCATCAGATATAGCGCTTGAGGAGCGAATATTCAATCTTCTCGATACAACATGGCAACTGACTCCTGAAGAGTTTACAGATGCAGGGACGGATAGATCCTCGTGGATGACACAAGTAATTGCAGCCGTTCGCCAAACGTACGCCACAGAGCGATTGGCACAGATAGAAAAAGAAGATCAGGAATTACAAGCAAAACTTGATACATTTTTTGCAACCTTAGACGTACAAGAACAAAAGCGTTTACAGATAATCGTAGATCAAGAGGAAAAATTGAGAGCTGCAGAAAAAAGATCTGTTCAGCGAGAGGAACTTCGACAACAAATAGCAGAACGTAGGGCACAAATATCACCACTCGTGCAAGGATTACAGTCTCTTGCTGACCGTATGGCTCTATTCCCATCATCAAACACCACTCGCATAGCAACGAGAGCGCTAAAAAGTGTACTCAATACAGCAGGGTTGTCGGTGACAAAAGAGACTCCATTAGCACTTTTAGAAGAGCTTGGGAAGCTACGTGGATTACCAAAGGATTTGGAAAAATTAGAAAAAATATCAGAGGCACTACTCGCGTTTGAACAAGCGTTACAATCGCAGCGGCCTATATATGAGCGTCAGGTGACGAAAAAATTCAATGCTATTGTCGAGAAAGCAATACGAGATGAGATTGCCACGCAAGTCGCTCGCAATACGCCACATCTTGCTATAGATAGGCAAATAGAAGAGTCTGAAAAAGAGACAGAGTTGTTGTTGGAGCTGGTTAGGTTGAGAGCAGAACAAGCGAGACTCGCTGATTTTCAAGGAATACTTGATGTGGAAGCGGAAAAATTAGCAGAGGCCGACAAATTAGTTCTCAATCCTAGCTTGATAGGGAAGGCTTTGGAGTCACCGAAAGATGATGATAACGTGAAAAGAATTGTTCTCAATGGAAGTGCTTCTCAATTACACTTACAAGTGCTTCGAAGAATAGGTGGAGGGGCAGAAGGAGTTGTTTATCTCGTGGAAGTGTTATCTGATTCGCAACGAAACGATGTCCCTCAATATATAGCCGCAAAAGTATTGCTAGATACCAATTCTATGGAGCCAATGTTGGCAGAAATGGTCTATGAAATAGTGGAAGCAAATGAAGATGCAGACTTGTTTGTTGATACAAATCATCACTATGTCTATGCAAATTATTCCAATTTAGAAGATGGAGTGGTTCTTATGGAATATATTCCTGGGAAATCCATTTATGATTCACAGTTAAGTATTAAGGATATAGAAATAGCACTAGCAGAATATGTTCATTATTTATATTTATTATCTCAACAATCTATAGTGAATATGGATCCTAAAATGGAAGCGACGTATTGGGATGAATCTGCAAAAATGATTCGAATATTAGATGTGGGTGGGATGCGATATGTTGAATTAACTACCGAAGAATATGCTGAAGTTTATAAAGAAGATAAACCAGATGCGGTTACGATTGCTAAAAAAATGAACAGCGCAATAATGGCAATCCCGAATATATTTGAAAGCCAATTGTTAGACGAGAGAGGAAATTATAATGGATATTTATATGAAAAAGCTAAGTTGCGAAAAGCAATGGTGGATCAATTTATTACAATATTGTCTAATCGAGGTGCAGCGCTTACCAATGAACAAAAACAACAAATTAAGCAGTTAATAAACTCTGATCAGTTTAAAAATGAAACTAAATTTTATAAATATATATTTCTTAAATCATTTGGATTACTCGAGGAGAAAAATTCACGTTTTTCACCTGCATGGTATCGAGAGTTTCTTTTTGATATTCGTTCTCAAGCTTTAGATAAGAGTGTTTTGCCTCCATCGCTTCAGTTTACTTATACTGCTCAGGAGGGTGTCCAATCTCTTGAAAGAATAGATAAATATACCGTAATTAATTTGGATATAGACAAGTCAGATGATAAAAAAAGTTCAGTCTTGCAAACAGAACAGATGAAAGCGATTGTGCAATCAGTCATCAAATCCTTTGCTACACGGTTTGGATTGGTTACTGGTCAAGAAAAGATTGTGGATGATGCAGTAAAGATTGTGAGTCAAGCAGGATTGGCGGCGACATTACCAAGCGTGAAGATGATTACAGATGTGCTGGATGCGAGTACAGAGTGGGAAGCGACACAACCATTAATTGCTAAACAATTTGATGGGATTACCAACCAAGCCCAACTTCTAGCTATTTACGTTCGTGTTGCATTAGCAGTTGATGTGAGCCATATCAAATTAGTTCCTACTGTACTAACTCAAACACAATTAGCCATCGAGGCGTTAGAGAAAAATACGAGTCTTCCAAAATTGAAACAAAAATATACGTCCTCTGATGCATTCCTCAAAGATCCTCAAGTTACACAAATAATTCAAATCGCACTTTTTAACGCGCTTCTTGGCAAAGATGTTACAGAAAACGAACTCACAAATCTTGCCTTGATTGATACGAAATTTGGCATAAATAGTAAAGAATTTACCATTCTTATTAACTTTGTTGGGGAGTATGTTTTTAACCTACCCAAGAAGAATGGGGCGACACCACCAGAAGGAGATGGAGCGCGGGGTGGAGGCGTGAAGACTAGTGGAGAAGGAGGATTGACTGCATTAGAAATTGCTGCGGCAAAATTAGCAGAGAAAAACAAACTTCTCCTTCAACTTGAAGAAGAAATGATAGCATTTGAAAAATCGAATGTGGCAAAAGACAAAGCGAAGAGGGAAGCTATAACCTCTCTGGTTATCAAGATTCAGAAAGAGGAGAAGGCTCAGGAAGAACAATTTGCCAATTTTGCAAATGCTGATTTAGCCAATCGTATCGCAGAAACATTAACAGACAAGCGGCTTGCAGAGTTCCTTACTACACCATTGGGTCAACTCGTTACCCTTGACAGTAAGGCGGTCGATCAGAGCACGTTGACTGTGAATATTCGAGATGTCCATGCGCTTCTTGAGAACCTTTCTCAACAACAAAATGTCCAAGAAGCACAGCGATTTAAGTTAGCACTCTCTCGAATGGATGAAATGCTTCGTCTCCAAGATGAACGGATAAAAGAAGAACTTAGGTTTCAAAGGATAGCAGAAGAGAGCGCTGAAAAGACTGCATTTAACAATGGTATTGCTCAAATTTCTCAAGTAGTTCAGGTTCAACAACAAAGGGTATTACAAGAGCTATTACGAAAGAACCAACGCACAGAAGAGTTACAAGCAAAAATTTTATCTGTATTAATTATGGCAACGGGAAATGAAAACGCCATAGCAAAAGCATATCGTGGAGGAGTGGGGATAGACAAATTGAGGCAAGAAATCAAGCGTTTATTGAATGCAAACAAGTTGACCGACAGACTGCTTACCCAGTATGAAACCGGCTCTACTCAGGATACGCTTATAGAAGAGATGCTTCTTGTTCTTGATGAACTGTATCAAGAATATCGTGATGTAGTGCTTACGAATCCGCAGTATCAATCAACGCTTTCGTTTAAAAAACAGGTTAAAAAGAATGTAGAAGAGGTGCTCTCTCTCACCTCAGGTCAGGCAATTCGCATAGCACAACAAGTGGAAAAAGATGCACAGTCGTTAGACTCAAAGTCCCAAAAGGATGACCTGAGGTCTTTTGCACAGGATTTGACAGTTCGCGCGAGGCTACAGGCTGTCGCAGCAGAAGTACTTGCAGATGAAAAAGTAGGAAATGCCTATATTGGGAATATTGATGATCTAACTGTTCGTTCACTTATTTTTGATGCCATTATGTCGCGATTAGGTGAAAATGCGGAAGAAATATTTGCGGACGCAGGGACAACACTTCAGGATATGAGTTTTGAAATCTTCGGTAACCTCGATGCAAAATACAGGGAAAGTAGAGCTTCCGTGAGAAAACGACAGGATGAGGCATGGAGACTGTCTATTTTTAATGTGCAAAAAACCACAGTGGTTGAGCGAGTTCAAACGCTCATGGGAGTCACACTTCCAGAAGCAGTAAATCTGGCTCCCATTGACGTTGCCTCGTTTATTTTAAGAATTTCTCGAGATAGAGGCACTATTGGACGATACAGGAAAAAATTAGAAAAACGATTGATGGTCGATAGTCGCATTCATGAGATGTTAGTTCAGGGAAACGGTATAAGTGAGGCTACTGAAGCGGTGAGAGATTTTATACATGAGACGTATCCTGAGTATCGCGCATTAGGGGTGGTTAATGATACATGGATTGATGACGTGGTAAAAACACTAAGAAAAAATACAGAAAAGGAGCGGCTTGTCTATTTGAGACAATTAGCAGCTCTTCGAAAAAAAGAGCAAGCGGAAAATGCGACAGCTGCTAAGCAGTCAGCAATAGAACGAACGAAAGAACAGCGGCTTAATGAGTTTAACGTCATGTTGGAGTCGATACAGAAAATTGGATGGATTGCATTTGAGAAAAACAATTATGAAGCAATTCCTGACATATTACGCACCACCCTGTTTAGACCGGATGAGTATGATTCTCTTCGATTTCCAGAATTAGCTGTGTTAGACGATATCATTAGTCGGTTTGTATCGAATGCGATACAAAATGGAAACGTTAATAATTTGCAATGGAATATAGCAGAAAATGAATTGTTTAAAAATTCTCTTTTTGTTGATCAATATGTGACAAGTGCTGAGCGAACAGCGGCTATAGAAATTATGAGATACCTTTTTGCCGTGCATGTACAGACTGAACTCAATGATCTTAAACGAACCTTAATACAAAAAAATCCTGTCAAGCAGTCTGGTGCAGTATATGCAGTGTTGGATTCCTTAAGGTTCGTCTCTTTTAAGCTCAATAGTATTAAGTCATCCAGAGACGGTTTGGTGTTTAACAGATTTGTTTCAAAAACTGATGTAGCTGCGATGTTTTTGTCAAAGTCTTTATTTGTAACGTTTGATCCGTATGTTCATCAAGAGGTAGGTAATGAGTCGATGATAGTGTATGTGGGACGAGAACGTGTGTCGATAAGAACAGATGAAAAACGAGATATTCGTTTACCTAACGGAAACATTGCCATAGTGAGCCTGAAACGCATGTTTTCGAAATCGTATGAAGTATCTATTACAACAGGAAATAATACCGTCATGATTCCAATTCACTACGAAAAAGCACTTTCTTCTTATTTACCACAGCAGAAAAAAGCTCCTTGGGGAGCATATGTTTTTGCGGGCATTATGTTGGCAAGTGTCGTAGTTGGATTTCTAACTTTTGGAGGTTCTGTGCCGTTCACATTAGGTCTTCCGATGATTGGTGGATTATTGATGACTGGCATCCTATACACGCCAAATCTATCAGCGTTTATTCATCCCACTGAGTGGTCTCAATTGCCTGATTCCTCAGCATATACGACAGAAAAAATGCTCGCAGCAGCACCAGTAGTTCCTGTTACACAATCAAGTGTAGCAAATCAGACTGATCGATTAGCTACCGTTAAGATTCAAACGCAAGGGGTTGCACGGCCAGCAGGGGGCTCCAGTAGTGTTGTCACGGATACTGCACAAGTTGTATCAACTAACGTTAACGAACAACTAATGAAAAATCGTGATCAACAAGTCACACTCATTCGATCATCAGCCCTATCATTTGCTACTACAATACAGTCAATAGCACAGGCGTATGTGGGCATTGAATTATCTGAATCTGAAGCAGATGACCTAGTGTTAGTTTCGCAGGATATCAATACTCTTTCTTCAGTAGATGCAATTGACGTCATAAAAATAACCGAACGAGTTAATTCGTTCATCGCAACGCCCCTTGGTCAAAAGACTATTGGTCTCATGCAACACGTAAGTCAAGCAGACTCTGTGCGGGCAAATAATTATTCCAATATGAATACTTCAATTGAGGCGATGAGTTCTGATATTTCTCAGCATTATTTTGGTGGTACTCAAGGAGTCGTGGAGATGAGTGTAGTGAATTTGGATACAGGCGAAACATTTGGGACTCAACAACAAACAAAAGTTCAAATGAAATCTAATCTAAATATAGTACAAGTTTATGTGTTGATATCTTTGCTTGAGCAGCAAGGTCATACAGGTGCCGAATTATTGTCATTTACACCAGAGGGAATAGGAGGCCTGACTGTTCAGCAAATTATAGACACGTTGTTAACAGAGCATCAAGATTTAGAAGGTAAGATAGCAGCAAAGCTGCGGATATATTTAAGTGACCCTTCTAGAGAAGAAGCTGTCACTGCTTCTTTATCAAAGACGGGACTTCTTAACACTGATTTAAAGACAAGTACTTCAACTGTATCTGATATTTCTACATTTTGGGCATTTGTAAATACAAATGGATTTCCAGATGATGCAGCTTCAAAAGCTATTGTTCGTGCTCTTACTACTATTAATAAGGAAGATGTGAAATCTCGAGCCTTTTCTTACTATAAACAGGATGGACAAGGGCTAGCACTTCCCCTGATGTATTACTCACGAGCGTTTGATCCCAATGATGCAGATTCAATGAAGCCGATGTTTAAAAATGGTCCGATAGAGACGCTTAATACAAAGGATCCGTTTGTGATAAATATGTTCTCATCAAATTCGGACTCATCCACAAATAAAGCGACTGTCAATAATAGCGGTATCGTGCAGCTACCAAATGGTCAAAGATATGTCATAGTAATGTCCTTGACCGGTACGATATCAGAGCAATCAAACGGCTTTGGTTTTAACGTTTGGGATTTGGAAGATGAAACGACGCATCTGGCAAATATTGCGCATATGTCTTTTGATGCAGGCATGGCACAAACATATGCTGACAAGACGCAAACTAGCACTGCATATTTTGACGCTAAGGCTACAATAGGGTGGGGAAAGTTAAATAACGTTGCTGATACGGCAAGTAGAATTAATGGAACTATAATTGAACCAGGCAAGGCTGTAGATATCGCGGCCCTTGCATGGGGATACGATTCAGGTGGAAATCATCACATTAGTTATCATGGTGAAATTGGTAGCGGCATGTGTGCAGATGCTTCTACATTAGGTGATGCCATAGATGGATACGGCAATCCTCAAGTGCGTGTATTGGAAGGGACGGCACATCATGATCCATCGATTCATGTTCCGTTTAACCCAGGGATGTATGGCAATATCGCTAATTATTCGTTTAGCCCTGGAAATTCTTATAATATTGCAAATGAGACTGATAAGCGGTTAAAAATAGTATACACGAGTAATTATTTTACTCTTGACGAGAGTAATCCTGAAAATGTTACGTTAAATTCATGGTTTGCACAGAACGGATATGTTTTAGGAAATAATTCACCCAATGATCCACATAATGGGGATTATCCAAATGCACTAGATGTGCTGGGTGAAGATGCATTTACTGTGACTGCATGGGTGCTTGAAGTGGATGAGCAGGGTAATCCGATTGCAAATGCGCCAGCCAATGCGTCATATTTTGCTTCAATAAATAAGGCTTCTACGCTTGTGGATGTAAACACAATCCAGAGCGTGAAAGATATAAATAATGCAATAGCAAGTCTTGATTTGATCAACCAACAATTACAAAAAAATCCAATAGAGACAGAAGGCACCATTGAATCAAAACAACAAGTTGACTTAACCAATAATGAGGTGACGAAATATTCTCCTACAGAGCCGTATGATGCTATCATTCCTCAAATTGCAAACATGAGTATTGATATACCAGAGTCGTATGTACCTGAAGATATCGCAAATTTAGCAGATCGAGCGAATATATATTCGTCGTCTTCTGTGCAAAGTAAATCAATAAAGACCCCTAGTTTGAATCCAACACTATTGGCAACTATTGTCTCATCTGGTCCTATATTTATGACCCCGCTGGGAGAGAGGATTATTCAATATAATAACGCGTATTATAACGCAGATACGGGCGAGTTTATTACTAATAATCCTCAGGATATGTTTGTGCAAGTATCTAATGCAAGCATGTTTAATTTTTCGTTGAAAGCTCCTACAAAACCAAATACTATTGTGGATGAAAAAGATTTACAAAGTAAAGAGTGGAAGGGGCTCATAAATTCCATTGATGCAGAACTCTATGTGATTGGCGCAAAGGAGAATAAAGATTTTTCAAGAGAAACCATTATACAGATATTTAAGTCTGGTACGACTGAACAAAAAATAGACGCACTAAACGCAATTCATTTAGCTCTTGCGATTGTCAACCCATACACACAGGACGATAAGACCATGGTTTACGACAAGTACGGTTCATATCACCTCACTGATTTAATTGGAAAAGGGACTTGTATGGAGCAAACTGTATTGGCACAGATATATTTATCGTCACTGCAGATATCTTCTGTTGCAACGGAGACTGTTACGACAGGATTTTCTGCAAATGAAGAAAAGAAAAGCACGTTTGCTCATGCATTCGTAACAGTGGTCATTGACGGTGTACGATATGCGATTGAGTTTTCAAGTGAAGCATACGTTCGTCCAGCAGATACAACATCAAATATAGAATATCTGCGTCAAGCATATCCAAACTACACCATGGCGAGTCGAGAATATGCGCTTCGATCAAATACGAAAGATACAAAAACCGTATATAACGTTGTGACACTGCCACTCGATGTCTATTTGCGAAATATTTACTTGGATAATAAAAAAGACGCAGGAGTAACGGATATTCAACTAAAGATATTTGAATACGGTGTCGGGAAGATGTTTGCACCAATTTCAGAAGTGGATACAGTAAAAATAGAGCAGTATAAACAAGCTATATCACAATTTGGTCACACAGAATTTATTCGTTTTGTACTAGCTAACGAATGGCTACAAGGTCGTATTTTAAACGATATGAAGAGACAAATGGAGGCATTTCGTTCAGGATTCAGTTTAGCGACTCTCAAAACGCGAGCAACAACTATCTCTACACGTTTAAGAACGACTTTTTCTCGATCCGTTAGTTCCATAAGAATGCGTTTTACAGGATTATTTGTTCGATTAACTTCAGCCCAACGGCTTACTGTTTCAGATTCTATAGGAACGCATAATAGAGTAAATCAAGAAGTGGTCACTTACAGTGTGCGCGATCAGAGGAATATCACAACACAGATTCAGGGTGAATTTGCTTCGGAGTTGTCCTTTGTGAAACAAGTTGAAAAGGAGCGTGTACAGGTGAAACAAGCAAATATTTCCGTATCAAGCTCTATAGCGAAAATTATCAATGATTTTTCGACATTATCTCCTGATGTTATTAATTCTGATTTGGAAGCATTATATGCGCGCGCCACAGTCGTGTTTGAACGTGTATTATCGGATAAAAAAGGCATAAATTCATTTACCGACGCTCAGATCATAGCTATCGTCAGAGCGCTAATGCATGGTGGAAATATTGCGATAGAATTACCAACAGGTACCGGCAAAACTTATGCTACAGCGTTTGTAGGACTTATGGAGTCGCTTCGGGGACGTCCAGTATTGGTTAGTTCTGCAAATGCTGACTTGGCAGAGCGAGATCTGAAAAATGTATCAGATTTGTTTACTGCATTTGGAGTGGTTTCGGGAGTAGCAGGCAAAGGACAATATTTAAATCTTCAAGTTCAAATCACCTATGGTAAATTATCTGATCTAGTTTCATCGTACTCACAGGCATTGCGGCAAGGGATAGACATTCCGATAGCTCAATATGTGTTGATACCTGATGAGGGTGATAAGAGTTTACTTCAAGAAGCATTAACTCCCATTGTTATGTCTGAAAGTTTTGGAGATCAAGCAAAGATTACAGATGGAGAAGGGCGACTGCTCGTTTCTCTCGCCAGAAAAATGCGTAATTGGTCAGGTGATGAATTATATTTGGAAACGGAAATTTCTGATAAGCGGTTGTCTGCCTTGACCCCAAGGGCTATTGAAGAATTAGCCATGTTGAAGCCGGATTCGCTCAATCAAGATGAATTTAACAGGTATGTTGAATTTGCCAGACAGGCGACGCTTATGACAGAAGGTATAGATTATCTTTATGATCCTTATACAGAGGAAATTACCCTTTTGGATAGCGAACAGATGTCTGACTTGGATAAAAAGTTTGAGTCGTCGCTTCAACATGCGTTGGAAGTCAAACATGGGAGAGCGCATAATTTTTCGGATGTTCATGATGTAGTTGTCGACAAACATACGACGATGGCATTTGTACGACAAGTTGGTAAAGTGATTGTGTTTACAGCGACAGCATTTGATGAAATAAAAGAATTGGACACATATTATGAACTAGACCTTGCATCAATACCAAGTCCACTTTTGATATCTCTTGCTAAACAGAACACAGAAGATTCACTTCGATTAGTGCAGTTTTTCCATGCTGAAAGTAACCAGTGGATCTACGCCATTGCACAACGGCAGAATAATACATGGGTATTAATTGAAAAAAATCGTGTGGATTATGCACCGAGATTTTTTGTAACTGACGATGCAAAAAAAGAAGGAGTTCTACAAGATGTGAAAGACATTCAAACAAATAATCAAGCGGTACTTATTGCAGCGAAAAACGAGGGGTATATGGAAACGCTTGCTGAGGCGATTCCTAATGCGTTAGTCATATCGGAACGTAATCAATCAAAAAAACAAGAAAGCATACTACAGGCATCAGGTAGTCGTTCAGTCGCTATTGGGACAGCAAACATTGGACGTGGTATTAACTTTCAACCAAGTCAGGCTTTGCAGGAAGCTGGTGGATTTTTTGGCATGATTACCAGCATTTTAAAGCCAAGCACCTTGTCACAAGTGCGTGGTCGTGTCGCTCGATTAACAGTACCTCAGCTTGATTCTTTGTCGTTGCGCGCGTGGGGTGCAACGCGGCAATACCTTTCATTAACTGATCTAAAGGAAGTTCTTGGTAAAAACGACCCTCGGATATTACGGTTAGAGTATCCTTCTGGCGAAATATTGCCAACAGATAAACGATATAACACGCTTCTTTCATTGCTTACAGAAGCGGAACAAAAGCTTCAGCAGCAGGAAAAAGTTGCTCGTGATTCTCAGTTTCATCTTGACCATACGTCAGATCGTATTACGTCAACCAAGCGCGCTTTGGCACTCTCTGGATTTGGCGCTGCTCGTCAGACATACGATTGGATGTTGCGTCGGTTAGCTCAGTTACCAAATCAGAGTCAGGCAGCAGTATATCGAGAACAGATAGAAGCAGCATGGAAACAGTACTTGCTTGATCTTGAGTACTTGAAGACCACCGCATGGTTAGGAGTGATGGAGGAAAAAATTGAATTTGATGTGTTCTATCAGAAAGAGTCAGCGAGTTTGTTGCGTCAGATGATTACGACACTTTCTCAAGAAGTACCGGTAGAAGTCTTAACGCCGACTATAAGTATATTAGAAAACGATACTTGTGCAGGATCACGTGGAAATTGTGTAGCTGAGGCTCTATTAACTGAGCGTGCTATCGATTCAATTCTTACCAGTAATCTTTCTGTGGTGGATAAAAGTAACTTGCTTGATGGGTATATCCCAAGTAAGGAAGCAATGCCAGCTCATCAATACGCACAGCATGTAGCTATGCTTGAGCTTGCAAAAACTCAAATTAATCCAAAGATGGGACAAAAGGCGTCTCAAATAGTGACCTCTGCGATGCAGTATATCAATGCAATACTCGATGGGAATATTACTGTTGCTGATAGGGATGTAACAACAGCTGTAAAGAAGCGAATGCAAAATATTATAAATGCATTGCAACTGAAGGTGGATTTTGAATCTAAAAATGCAAAAATACGAATAGTAATTACCACTGAGCAACCACCTGATCGATTTGCAGCTATCCGTGCTTGGATGCCAGCGCCAGAGACAATTCTTCAAAATCCATTTTTGAAATGGGCGACGCCATTTTTTGCGAGACTTGGATTGGGTGTCGTACCTCCTTCAAGAGATAATAGTGAAGCTCGAATTGTGATTGATCAGCAGCAACTTTCATCAGGAGCTGATTCAAATACAATAGCACAACTTAGTTTGGATGATTTTTTGAAACAGTTCTCTACTATTTCACAGTTGTCATTACAAGGAAAGCGTTTTGAACTTACTGGTCAAATAAGCGTAGAGTCACTTATTCGTTTACACACAGAATTATCGTATGAAGCTACCGTATTACTTCTTAAAGACGGGAGACGCATATTGATTGTCGGTAACGAAGAATTTGCAGCTAAAGAGACGTCTGTAGATAGTTTACTTACAGAATTCGGTGAAGATCAGATAGTTTTGAAGCTTCATTCACATATCGATACAGATCATACACCTATATCTATAGGAGATCTTGTCGCGTATGAAGAAATTTTTGGAACACATGTTGTTATCAATGATGATGGCATCATGACATACGCAGTTCCAAACGAGGCCAAGAACGAAGACATGAGAGATTATGCTATGGAATTAGTGCAACAAGCGCTTACCAAACAAGGAAGTGGGCTTACAGCATTTAATTTATTATTTGACGACACTTTAGAATTTACGAGATTACTAATTATTGAATTACCTAGGGGTAGTTATCAAGAGGATAGTAACGCTGTTATTGAGTTATTTAATAGAAATACTCGAGGAATTAATGAGCAAAGTGGGGTAAATAAGGAGCAAATCCAATCCGCCGCAGAACAGGTCATGGATACGGTAGAAAAAGTTGCTGAAGTTACCGATCCAACCAAAGACAGTTGCACCAATTGTCTCAAATTTGCCCACGATTTGCGAGTGTTTCTGGAGAAAGCGTTAAACAAGGATACGCCCGCACGTGAGAAGAGAGAAGCTCTTCAGAGTGCAAAGAATCTTGTTGACCAACATAACAATGCCAAAAATAGAATTGTGTTAGAAACAGAAGATGCTCTGGCGGAGGTGACAGAGGGAGAGTTGGTTGGTACAAAAGAAGAATGGGAACAGGCGATTTCAGCAATTGATGAAGCGCTTTCAGAAATTACCAAAGGGTATGATGCGCAATCCGCAGAAGCAAAGGCGATGCTTACTGCGTTGAAGACGGATTTAGAAAAGTTATTGGGTGCTATCCGTTTTGCGATTATTGCCTCTCCAGCCCCAACTAACAAACTCAATAGTAATAACATCAAAGCTCTGAAACTTTCCAATCCTATTTTGAGGTCTGATGGGGATTATCGACAAGCGGCAACTGTAATAGCAAAAGATATCGTAGCGTTTCTCTCTGAGCTCAAAATCAATTCAGTAGATACAAGTAATAGTCCAGACATTGCGACCTTCATCACTGAGAGGGTAACGCGAGCGGGTATTTCATCAACAGGCGTACAATCAACATTTAACGATTTCTTAAGCGACGCCATTCTCGTTGAAGCTGCTAGGCAAGGACTAAATGTAGCGGTTGTTACTGATATACCCCATGAAAACAAAAAAATCAGAGCAAGAATATCTACTAAGTTCAAACCAAATCTCATAACAACAATCACGAGTGCTTTCAAGAAACTATTGTTAGGCCAGCAACCCACTGAATCCACTCCCTCATTCTTCCTTCAGCTTTCGTTTGGTTCTACGGGTTCCGAGACACAAGATTTTCAAAAGAATACTTGGTTTTATAACGAATTTTTACATCAGATTAAAATTTTCAACCCAGAAAGCTCTCAGATTGAGTATTCCTATTATTCCGGTGAAGTCAATGAGCCAAATCTTGGAGCACCATTAGAGGGTATAGTTGCAGCTATTCGTAATTGGGCTACGTCATTTTTTGGGAGATTTGGATTGGGTGTTACATCTTCTTTAGAAGATACTGGCGTTCCTCGCATTGTTATTGATGCAGAGCAGGGGATAGTACTAGAATCACCAATAAAACCAAAAAATCTCCTTTCGGAGATTTTGGTACGCCTAGCAGGTTTGCGTATTGACTGGTCTGATAACCTAACGAAAAGGTTACCATTTATCTCACCGTTTGTCAAGTTTTTGGGTGTGGACTCGCCGAGAGTTGAACTCGGTAGACTTGGGTTATCAGACCAGTCTAGCAAACCTGCCGAGCCCACACCAAAATTAAGTATAGCACAGCAATTCCTCAACGCCATTTTGCCCGCCAATGCACCATGGGCGCGGCCAATACGCGCCTTTCTTGGCAGGTTCTCACCAAGCTTTTTGACACCACCTCCTCCGGCTATACCGGAACCCACAGGCTTGTCTCCACCATTCTCAGAAAATGATTCGTTCCGTATTCAGCAGCGGGAATCCGTGGCAGCGACTATTGTACAGGCATTTCTTACCTTTACCGGCAGGAGCCCTGCTGATCCGTTGGCAAACACATTCAAAACACTTCTTTTGGGTGATCCTGCGGTTCTCACACTGTTTACCGAACATTTTTTTGATCCATTACATCAAAAGTCGTTGCCTCCGCTTACCCGCGATATGTTTGACAAAAAAGCCTTAGCACAGTTGTCTGATCCCGATATTTGGTTAGCAGAGATGAATACAGCAGGACAAACGCCACAGATGACCTATCGATCTCAAGTATGGTTACTGTTGGAAGCACTCGGTTGGCGAGTGCTCAGGGTAGATGATGTCCAAGAACTTTATAACGCCAATAATACCGCCAAAAACGTACGAGATCAGCATACGATAGGCGATCATCTTCTCAAAATGATTATGGGGATATTTGATAAAGCACGAGACACGATAGATGACGGATCCCGTCAGTATGCGTATCTTCGTGTCACGGGGGACAAATATGCCATCATCGTACGGGATATAAACGCGGTAAAAAATGCATCCAACCCTTTGGCACAAGCGTTTGATACGTTGCTGTCTAATCAAAAGATGTTGTATCAAAAGGATCGTATAGTATCACTCCCGATAGGACTTCATACATCATTTGAAGAAGAGCTTAGTCTAGAAGATCTGACTCGCATTGACAGGCAGAAATTTATGCAGGCAGCAAAAAATCAGAAACCGTATACAGGAGAGCAGCTTCAAAATTATCGAAAGACGCACCCTAGGCTCAATGCTATTTTAGACTCTATTGATACATTAGACACAAATGATGAAGGATTTAAAACGTTTTTGACACAGGTGGTGGCGACGCTGATGGTAGATGATCTGCTTGAGGATACAGCTAACGATGTGCAGTCGGCATTGCAGAAAGAAAATCCCGATGAAACACTTCGTGTGTTTCCTGATGTCGCTAGTGTCATTGAGACGGTGCGTACAACCAAAGGCTACGGGAATGCGGTGCGCATGTTGCGAGTCGGATTTGCGGGAGTCTTAAAGCATGTCAATACAGATTTTGAAAAAACTCTGGGAGATGCGGCTGGCGATGAGCTGATTAAGAACCAGTTTCGCCCTGTTGTCGAGTATGTGACGCGGGAGATCCTCCGAAAGACGGGGATCACGGCACAAATCGTATTTCATCCATCGGCTAATGATTTTATCATCATGCTGCCGCAAGGTACTCTGGTCGATATCGGAGTGCTCCGTACCGCGTTAGTAAACGCGCTCAATGATCTTTCTATTGGGGGTGTTTCGTATTATTCTCATCCTTCTTTGTCTATAACAGATGTAGTATTTACAGATGTGGGGTCGCCTTTGGAGCAAGAGGCGGAAAATTTTGTACGTATAGATAACGCGTTTGCAGTGCTGGGGGAAGCATCTAATCAAGACGCGCTGAGTTCTATAGATACTCATTTCTATCTAAATGGATTGCCGCAGCAGGGTTTGCCCGTGCACCATTGGGACTGGCTGAGACGCTATCTTTCTACCAATGTCGTATTAGAAAAGCGCGGACCAATTCGATTGGCAGAATTAGGGGTTACGGAAAAGGAACGATTGAAACTAGTATCAATTGAGCCAGAAAATAAGTTTGAAAAAGACGAAGATGTGTTAGCCGCCGCAGCATGGCAGAAATCGATCGGTGGATTTGTAGAGAGGTATGCCAAAAAAGATTTGCCTTGGTGGCAGAGGGCGTTGAAGTGGGTGAGTGATCGCATACCAACTCGGGGTGCTCCAGCCACACCGATACCAGGTCAAGCGGTGGTGCAGTTATTAGCACCATTTGCAGGTGGTGATCATTTTATAGATTTGCCTCGTGTTCAATCAGCTATTTTTCATCCAACCAGTGCGTCGCAAGGCACATATGTTCTTGCTTTAGCATCAGGCGAAACTGCGACAGTGAACGGAGTTGCATTATCTTTAAGTGAGCGCATGGAGCTCAATGATCTTGATGAAATCTTGATAACAAGAGGTGACTTGCGAGTTCGAGGTGTAATATTTTTCTTTGGACCGTTGGAACCATTGTTTATCCAAACCAGAATTCCAGTACTTGATGAGACCAAAGAGAAGCAGTTTCCAAGAGAGCAAATAGAGCAACAGTGGAAGCTCATAACTGAAGCAATAAAGAGAAGAATACCGGAAAATCCCCAATTACAAAAAGTTATGTTAGCTTTTGAAGCTCGACCTGTAAGTGAAACCATGCCGCTCGAGATGATTCAGGCTGCTGCAAGCGTGGATCAATTAATCCAACAACTGTACACGAGATATACGTCTACACTTGTTGCTTATTTATCATTATCGAAAGTACCGAGTGAGGTTATTGGTTTGGACTTACACAAAGCGCCAATTTTAGAAAACATGTCGTGGTATCGAGAAAAGGATACATGGTCGTACATACTCCATGAGGCAATAAAAATCGATCCTGAGCTCGCATCAGTATTTAAACCATCTCAATCATACGTTATCGCCAGTTGGTTTATGAATCCGACGAAATATTTGTTACCGACCGTTGATAACCCGAATATCGACGTTGAGCAGTTGTTGTTGGCAAATGAGACAATTAAACGGGGGACGGCGTTATTTACCTCAGATACATGGAGGCAGTTACGGGATAGCATTGACTACCATGAAGCAACAACAAAATCAGAGGAGTTGATGGGATTGGATCCGTTTGAGTTTCATATGATAGCGCAGCGGTATCGCTTTGCTCGGGAAGTAAAATTATTAGCACTTTCTGCAGAATTAAACACTCAGGCCTCCGATATAGCTCCTGGAAAACCCACACGCCTTTTAAGCGGTGTTGAGGTTACTCTTATAGATGCTTTGCTTTCCAAATCAGTTGATTTTTTGAATCCACAAGTATGGGAGGGAAAAACATTAATGAGTTCTAGCAACGATAGAATTTATCGGATTACCGTTGCAGGCCGAGAGTATTTGCTTAAGGAACAGCGTAGCGCAATGCATCAGAACAGGATTCTTCAGGGTCCGTTCATGGATCGCAATACCAGTCAAATAGAGTTTGAGACGGCTGAGTATATGCGCGAACATGCTGTAGGCGAGTATGGAGATATCCACGTTAATTGGGAGAGTCCTGTAGGGTTTGTGACATTCCCTGATGGGTACCAATTTGCGGTATTTTTGTATGAGAAAAATTTGGAATCACCTGTTACCGATTTTGTCGGTATTCGCAATATGGAAAATAGTAGAGTAAGTGAAATCTATTTGAGAGAGGAAGATACCATTAAGAAATTGGGCGACGTAATTGTCGCACATCGTGAGCAATTTGAGGGTGAGTTTCAAGCAAGTATTGAGGGATTATCAGAGGAGATAACATTTGCAGACTTTGCAAAGTCAAAGGCACGATTGATGTACGAGGACGCTGTTCTTTTGATGGAGTTTCTTCCTATTTCTCAAGGGTATTACGTAGGCGATCTTGACGGGTATGATTTTCGTATCGTTACCAATCCGCGTGTAGCGCTCGAAGTGGTTGGATTTGATTTTGAGATATTTTATCGTTTTGATGGAGAGAAAATGCCAATTGGGTGGGATTATCGTACTCAGGAATATATGTATGAGTCCAGAACACAGAAAGAATATTTACAATCATATCTGGATAATTTTGTGACATATAGAAACGGAAGAATATCTGCGGGGCTATCAAAGAATCTTGATGATGGTGGATCACGCGCTGTATACAAAGTGCTCGTGCAAAAGGATCAAACACAGATGGACATGATCTCTGAAGTGGAGCAGATGATTAAAGAGCAATCTACTCCTGCCCGTTCTGGTCCGCGACGATTTAGTATCACAGAAGAAAACAAATTACCAGAACTCATCGTCACAAATCCATCGAGAAATGCATGGTATGAGGAGGTCATGCAAAGAGTAAAAAAATGGTGGGGAGATCGGCAAATTTTATATCTCATACCACCACAACTACAGCCATTTGTTGGTTCATCTGATGATTCAAATAAGGGAAATGCTGCAAATATAAAGAAGCCTATCACAACAGGGATGCGTTCGGCTATATCTTTCATAGACCAATTATCCCAACAACAGCAAGGGAAGGTACAGACAATTCTACAGAGTCGTGAATTTTTTGATTCAGTATTAGTAGGAAAGAGTAATGCTGGAGAATACCTTCAAAAGAAAATTCAACTACTTGTGGGATCACAGCTTACTGTAGGAGAGATTGATGAAATCATTGCGTCCATCCTACAGGAGTATCAAATAGGATGGCGAGTACAACGAAGGATTCAGGAAGTCCAATCTGGATTGTACCAGCCATATTCACAAGTTGTTTTCAAACAAAAACCTTTTCGACTACTCATAACATACGATTCAAATAATATAGATGAGATAAAAAACGGAACGACGCAACAGAAGGAATTTACGTTGCCAGAAGAGTTTATACGTACTGTTCGTCAACGAGGGTATAGTATAGCCTCGGCAATGATGATACCGAAGAAAAATGGCGGACTCATGACGGACGTAAGTCAAATTATTGCTGGGATAGCAGCGGCATTGGATGATGCAGATAGTTCATTGGGGAATGATCAACGAAGTGTATTAAATATATTGAGTGTAAATGGAGATAATGCTGGCGGGCAAGTATCTCCACTGGTGCAAGATTTTTTTCAAGCTGGGGGTCGCCCTGAAGATTTACCTCGTTTGTTTACACATCTTCTCGCACTTAACTACAGCCGATATGAAATGTATAAAGATTTTTGGGAACCCGTATTAGCAATGTATAACAACACTATTTTACCCACGTTACGTACAAAGGTAGGGGATCAAGCGAAAGGGTTTGATGATGTAACACCGGATAGTATATTTTGGTCGGAATATGAAGATCGTATAGGAGTGCTTGGGTCTTATGGCGTTTCATTTGATCTCAAAAATGCTGGTACGTCATATTTTTCGATTTCACCCCAACTTTCTCGTTTAGGAAGTAATATTGCTACAGTTAGTCATTTTGATAACTCCTCTCAATATCAAACGGTACGAGATGGGCGAATACCTTCTGCCGAAAGAAATATGGCGTTAGGCGTGTTGATGCATGAGCATATACACGAACAACGCCGACACGAACTAGGAACCATATCGATTCCAATTGGTGATGCGCAAGCTGTCGGTATTTTAGAAGCTCTTACCGAGGATGAACAGGTGCGATTAACGGATGAGGTTTATGCTATACATCCAGAGATTTATGGTGCATATGCACGATCTTCCACATACGAAGATGAGCGTGCTATTAACTCAAAATTTACAGAACTATTTTATATACCAACATCCGTTCAGGAAACATATGCGCGTGCACAAGACCCTATAGGATATATCCAATATATGGATCAGCGATTGCATAGCTTGACTCAAGAAGAATATAACAGCTTTATTACACGTCTCTATACTCGTATTCAGATAGGACCGCTACAACGAGATCTACTACTACAAAAGCGTGCCGAATCTATCCTTGATATTCGCGAAATGGTAGTAGCTTGGCAAGGATCTTTTTTGCAAAATGTTCAAAATTTGCAAGATATGCAGGATATATCTGGCATTCCGATATCTATAGCAAAGACACAAGATGGTTTGTCACACTGGTGGGAACAAGAGCACTTAGAAGCGCTTATTGAAAACGGATATTTACCCCAGATTTATTATAGCCAAACATGGGCAGGAAAATACTTGATGAATTTCCAAAAATTAGAAGAGCAAGGACAAATATCTCCGCCTTGGTGGCAGCGGGTATGGGGCAATGTGAAAAAATGGTGGGGAGATCAGCAGGTGTTATATCTTGTGCCTCCGCAGTTGCAACCGCTTGATGGTTCATCAAATAGTTTTAATCAGAGAGGTTCAAATACTATGACTACAATTGAACTCGCCGATGAAGCACCAGTAGCGCACATGCAGCAGTTGTTTCGTAACGACGCCAGTCGTGATTGGCGGGGAATTACTGATTTTGATATTCGAAATATTACGGATGGGTCTTCCCGAGCGTATATTGCGAAAGATATGCAAAGTAATCCTGTGGGACTGGCAATTGTGAATGTTTCACTCGGAAATCCTGACGTACAAGGACAGGTTGCATTATCTGAACTAGCTGTACTTCCAACTGCGCAAGATACTGGGATTGGGACTCAGCTCGTTTTACATATACAAACTATTTATCCGTCTATACGATTGCAAATAGGAGAAAATTTGGGTATTCCGAAAGATATTCAGGCGGTTGAAAACACTTCGCGTAATTATTTGATACAACAAGCTGAACGGCTACGTTCGTTTTATGAAAATCTTGGTTTTCGAGAAGTTCCTAATTCAATAGGCGGTATGGTTTGGGATGCAACGCAAAAAACATGGCTCCAAACCCTCGTGACATCAGATTTTCTCGAGTCTTTGCGTCCTGCATTGGAGCAAAAATTAGATGGGAAACCAATCACCATAGATGATTGGGTAGCGGCAGTGGAGGGGACGAAGGAGTATCAGGCACTTCTTACCAATAGCCCTAATGTAGATGAAATTTCACTTCATGAATATCTTCTCCCCGTACTCAAAGAACGACAGGAAGTACTTTATGAAAATAATTCCAAAAAAATTCATCAAATTTCGAATGTAAATTCATTATCAGATATATTTGATCAGTTGAAGCTGATGGTAGACAAAATTGTCGCAGTGTATGTATTCGAGATTTCAAATATAGCGACGTACGTGGTGGGTAAAGTTTTTGATGAAATAGGATCAGGTTATTTTCAGGCAATGGAAAACACGCCGCGTTTTGGGCAATTCATGGATTGGTATAGTGGTTGGTTGCACGGTATACCAAATTTCTTTATTCCTGGAATATTTTATTTTTGGTATCTTTCTAGTTTTGCAGGAGCATTATGGTTTTTGGCATTGGTGACGTTCATTCAAAGAGCTGTGAGAGGATTTGATATAAGAATTTTAACGATTCAAGAAAAAATATTTGAGAATGGTTTGTCAATACTAGCGATGCTTATTGGAGGTATGTATATTGAATGGCATTCGCATGGAGAAGTTATTGAAGGTATATTTTTAGATAAAAATGACTGGGGTCAATATATAGCGGCAATTCTTGTCTTTGTGGTAACTCCGTATATATATTCAATATTTCAATCAAAGGGATGGTCTATAAAAAATGGCCTTAAAGCGCTGTGGCGATGGGTGCGTAGCAAATGGCGGGGGATGACGATGCTTCTTTTGGCCGGCGTGCTGGCTGGAGCGGTGGCGATGCAGAGTATAGCTGTGCGAAAAACAAATGAACAGAATACTATAATGCCGTACCAAAATGTACAGGTCATTCATGTAAACCTCTTGGAGAAAACAGCCTATCCATTTGCACAGAATATAGCGATTCATCTTAAAGATTTGTCAAACACTATGGAAAATCAGTGTCTAGTCGGGATACCAACGGGTCGTGTGTTTGCCGTAGAATTAAACAGTGCTTCTGTTATGTCCGTTGGCGCTTTGTGTGGTATATCCCAAGCCTTGTCTCCTCAAGTGGCCGCTGCCGGATCATGGGTAGGCTCGTATGGATATTTTATGCCAAACCGTACAGCTGGTCTTTATGCGAACAATTTACTTCAGGGGTTAGATTGGGAATATGGTTATAAAACACTTCTCGGTTGGCTCCCAAATATTCCTCCACCGACACCTGATACAGCAGCAGCCACAGCATTTACTGAGGTATACTGTTCAGCTGACGGGGATTCAACATCAGTGTACCGAAAAGAAATAGATTTGGATCGAAGTATTCGGGGGATAAAACCATCCGGCACAGTCAACGTTGAATTAGTGAAAACCTGTTCAAATGGATGCGCGCGCGGTGCCTGTTTAGAACCACCTGCAGGAAGCGCATGCAAAGAAGGAGAAGTCTACTTAAGGGCTGATTCGAAGTGTTTTGTCACATGCACAAACGGCGTTTTGGTTTCCGGAAGCACATGTGATCATGTCGATGTACTTTCGAGCAACAACATGCTCTTTGCTCAAACACATCAGGCGCTCTCGCAATTACCACCAGAGATGTTTGAAGGAATAAGAGTGCCATATCTAATTAATTCTACGCGGTTTAATTCGTATGATCACGGTCAATATTCTTATAAGGACTGTATGGATCTTTTTATCGGTGATTTACCATGTTATCCATATGCAGAAGTCCGACTTGGTCTCTCAAAAAGCCCATATGATCCCTATTGGAAATTTCGGTATGTTGCTGTTCATGAATTTTTTCATATATGGAGTGAATCACAATACCAAACAAATTATGCAGCGTTTGAACGGTATGTAAAAAAGACAGGATGTTCTAGGTCTTTGGACGACTCTTTTGTGTATGGGGAGGGGTTTGCGCCTGTAACTGGATATAATACGAATCCGATGCATATTCCTTGTGGGGAGGATTTTGCAGATACAGCAGCTTGGTATGTGGATTTATCCTGTGAATTGCGTAATCGTTCAGAAGAAGTAAATCAATCACAGGATCGATACGAATTTATGCGCGAGGAGGTGTTTGGCGGTAAAGAATATCTACCCCCTGAAGGGTGTTCAAAATAAATCTGAAAATCTATGAATACTTTGAAAGAAGTATTCATAGAGAACGCAGAAGACGATAGATGGATTTACTGGTTGAGCGATTAATACGCCTCATCATGTGAGCCGATGTCGAGAAGATAGCATGTGTCTTTATCTCGGTGAAATACTATCCGAATGGATTGATCGATAGAAATCGCATGTTCATTTTCTCGATTGGATAGTTTGTGAAGACGAAGTTGTGGATGAAACGGAGATTCTTGTAGAAGTTCGAGTCTACGAGTGATAAGAGAATAATAATCAGGACGGCTTTTTATAAATTTACCAAGCGCGCGAATATATCTAGGTGTCGCAACAATTTTCATGTGTCATTTTGGTTTGAATTGAGCCATGAATGTATGAATATCTTTTTTTGTACGTAATACTGTTCCTCGTCCCGCTTTATAATCTGCTTTTGCCTCAGCTACCATGCGATCGAGTTTGTGATCACGAAGAATCTGACGTAATGCAGTACGAGCTAGATCGCTAAACGACGCATAGTGCCCATCTGCAATAGCTGCATCAGCTTCTTTTTTGAGAACGTCTGGAAGAGAAATGTTTATAGTAGTCATATGTATGAATAATAGCAAAAGTCATACAAAGTGTCAAAGAGACGAAAAGAAGAAGTTTTTTAAGCATCGAAGGCTCGTAGGAAAAAACGATCTCTTGTGTGCCGGCTGATTCTAACTTTACTGCAGTGTAGAAAGGGAAAACGATAAGCGTTTCCGCGGATTTCCCATCAATCGTTGCCTTCCAAGACGGGTGATAGGTCTGGTGGAGAATGACGAGGCACTCGGAACAGCCTTCTTTAGCCTCGACAGTGGCGCGGAAGACCATATCGCTATCTTGCGACTGGGAGGTTATTTTCATTAGGTCACCTAAGTTACCTAGGGGGCTTAGGTAAAGAGGGGGCTCAGAAAAAAGATTGTGCCGAGTACCATCAGGAATTTGATACGTCACCTCGTCTATCATTCGAAAATTTGGGAGTCCAGTGTTTTTGGGATAGTCTTTATCAAAAGTGAGTTTTGGGTATAAGCCTTTGGTATGTGTGTCTGATTGGATCCATAGGCGGACGACGTTGGTAAAATTTTGTTTGGAGCTGGAGATGATGGCTGGACGAATGCCTGTGGAGATATACCCATACGATAGGTTACCTATGTTGCCTAGGTGACTTGGGTCGCCTACATCAACAGTGTAAAGACGCCACGTTTTTCCGGTCATCAGAGGCTTCCAGAAGGGTTGGATGTTATCTTTGGGTAAATCGATAGGTGTCACGACATATTTTATATTGTAGAGGCGATAGTGGGCAGCTACATCTTCAGAAAAATACTGTTCGGTATCTGAATTTGGAGACCACGTTTCTGGAAGCCATGTAAGCGTCGGGATGCCAAAGGTAGACATATAAAGATACATTGGTGTTTCTGCTACGCGAAAATCTTTGCCCCACCCACCACCGCGACCAAAGTAAACACGACTGGGATTAGTTTGTAGTTTATCGTTGATGGTTGAGAGTAAGAGAGAAGTATCGGCGTCAACGTTGGTAAAATTGTCGTTGGCTTGTTTGATAAGCGTATCGTTGTAGCTGCTGTATCGCAATGTTTGGGGGTAGACCGAAAAGATAAGAGATAAGACCAACAAGACACATAGGACTGATAAGACCAATTTGTTTAGTAATGTTGTTTTTTCAAAAATCCAATCAATTCCTATTGGGATTAAGAATAGCCCTGTGATATGGAGGCCCACGATAAAACGGGAAAGATGAAACTCTTCCATGCTGGGGATAAGGTTTACCAGTCCCCCCCATGTCGTACGGCCAAAGTAGAAAAGAAGCCAGAAGACAAACAAAATGCCAAATGCAAAATGCTGAATGCTAAATAATGCAACAAATATGCCGACGAATACGAGAAGTGTTAGAATGGGGAAGCGGCTGAAATCAAATAGGTCGCCGTTAAAAAGATTTTTAAGCACTTCCCGATAGCCGTAGGAGTCAAATTTCCATATCGGATCCCAGACTGATATGTTGTGATAGTTGCTCCCAAGAAGAATAGGGATAATCCAGTATCCCAGAAGCAGTAAGACGCCGCCGTAAATAATAGGAAGTTTTTTTAGATGTTTGAATCCGACGATAGCAATACTAAAAAACGCTATGATTCCGATTCCCAGATGTCCTGTTGTCGTGAGGGCAAGGGTGAGTATTGCAGGCTTTATTTTTCCACGAAATGCATACGCTATTGCCAAAGGCAACCAAATCATAGCAAAAAGTTGACTCGAGAGGCCATATCCACGCCACAGAAATGATGCAGGATCTAATCCATATAACCCATCTGTGGAAAGATGGGACGCGATGAGCGCGCCGATACCTGCAGAAATCCAAGAGAGTCCGATGATACGAAGTGCAACAAAAAGAGATAAAGGGAAAAGACAAAGCAAGAGATAGATCACGTAGTGATAATATTGAAAGAGCGATCCAAAGTGAAAAATGCGCCATGATGCGACTATGGTTATTTGGGGAAGGTGTGAGTAATAGTAGGGGAGGTTATAACCTTGTGCCCAGTTGGGGACCCAGTGGTCTGTTAAGTAAGAGAGTGAACAGAAAATAGTAAATAGTGAATGTGGACAGGTTTTGTTTGCAAAGTCCCATATTTGGTTTGTCCTATAAACGAGAGCGTATTGAAACGTATTGTCATTTGGATCTAGTTTGGCTGTGGGCTCCTGTCGATATGTCCATAGGTTAAACCCAATGGCAAAAAGAACCATAATAATGCCAATAAGTCTCATTAGTTTTATGTGTCCAATAGGTCTCATATGATTATGGAAACAGTTTTGGATTGAGCCAATCCGTATGGTCATCAGTATTGCCGTCACCAGCGTCGGTCGTTTTCAGGGTAAGATTGGTTATCCCCGACACGTTGACACTCGTATGTTTCGGCAAATCAAACCGTCCCATTTTTTTTGACTGAAAAAGAAGTTTGTCATCCCCATAAATTTCAAAAATTGCCGATGCTTTGGTGCCTGATTCAGTGTCTATGCCGAAATCCGTTTCAAAGCGGGTAAAATTTTTGTTGATATTGTATGTATATTTTGAAGGAGCATGCGAGCCCAAACCAGTGTTATAAAATGCATATTGTACGGATAATCGCGTCCAGCTATTTGGTCCTCCAAACGAGCTTTGGACCGTGCGATTAGTTTGTCTGGTGCCGTAGCTTTGTTCACTTACATACGGCGTGAGTGAGTTTAACGAAATAGGTTTTTTTGTGAATAACGGCAGGTTAAGAAAGATTAGCCCTCCTGTTATTATACTAACTGATAACAGTAAACAGTTAACCGTTAACCGTGAAGATTTGATGAGTGTGAAAAGAAAGACTCCAAAGAGCCCAAGAAGAACAAACGATGTGGTGATCGTGAAAATTGGCCCAGTAAGAAGGGACAGAAAGGGAATACCATTATTGGGATAGTTGACCACAAGCGCGGTATGTAGGTTGTAGAAATACAATACGGTAAATATTGAATAAAAGATAATAAAAAGTTTTTTATTGCGTATAAATGGTGCCCAAAGGAGGAGAAAGACAGAGAGCGGGAACGCGTAGCGGTCGTGGGATTGCGTTTGGAAAAGAAAAAAGCTCGCGTTTATGATGATGATGCCTTCAAGAAAGGTTTTTAATAGGACTAATTTGTCTAATTTGACTGATAAGGCTAATTGGCGTATTACCGCGAATAAATAGAAACAAGAAAATAGTAGGAGCCCGACGGTTTTCGCATTCACCATACCGATGACGCTTAATTTATCTGAAGTCGCCATGCCTTTGGCCCCTGTGACGATCCACCAGAGGTTATACGCGTTTAAACTCATCCACGGGAAGTAATCGTAATTTTCGGTAAGGGATGCAAAAATACGATCAGCATTTTTGGTAAGAATAAATTCGATGTTTAATCCGACAAAGCTTGTGAGAGCGCCGGCAATTGTTTGAATTAAAAATTTGAAACCGCCATATTGGAACGCAAAAAGAAAAAAGAGGGGCGCATAAATCATGTTTTGCAGTTTCGTCATCATAGAAAGCATGAAGATGAGACCTGCGACAAAGGACCAACGTTTCAGTAACGCAAGGAACGCGAGTAAGAAAATAAAAAGTCCCACACTATCCACCTGTCCCCATACAGCTCCATCGATGATTGAAATGGGGTTTAGTAAATATCCAATACTCAATACCCAATATCCAATGGAGGGCACGGTGGGAAACCCTAGTTCTTTTGTATTCTTTCCTATATAGAGAATAATCCCTGCGATACCTATGTCAGCGAGTATGGGAAAGAGTTTGCTAATGGTAAGAAACAGAAGATTGGTATTTTTCCAGAAATCATTAAATATGTGGGGATCTTTAAAGAAGCTGTATAGTTTGACCATCGCTCCTAAGCTATACGCAAACGGCGTAGGGTAGTTATTATTCGTTGCCTTCATGCCCTCCACAATCCCTTTGTCGTATGTGGCTAGCCCCCATGATTTCCAAAACGAAATATCCGCTTCAAAGCCAGGGTTGGGGATGAGGGCTAAGCGAATGATTATCGCGAGAACAAAGAGTAAACTGTAAATTGTTAACTGTTTCTTATCGCGCATGATTCTATCATACGAAATATGGTGCGCCTCCACTAGTGTCGTTATGCAGGTTTTTTGGCGTATGGTGATATGCCTAAATCACGCAATTGCTTTAAGTCATGTACTCGATTGACGAGCAAATTATCAATTCCTGATAATATATGAAACGTCGAATGTAACTGTTCGTTTGTTGGTTCTCTTATGTATGGTGATCCATCTGGATTTTTGGCAGATTCTAGAAATGACGCAAGAATTTGATCTTCTATTTGATGATTTTTTTGGCTTTTTCCTTGCCCAAAGCGATAATTGTATTTAAGTATCGTAATAGTGAGGAGTTTATCAAGAGGAATACCCAGTGCACTGGCTATTTCTTCCATGTATTGGGTGTAGGCCAAAGGCGCTAATTTATCAAGTGAGGTGAGATTTGCCAAACAATAGATGACGTCACTTATCTCGTTTATAGGTCCAATTTTGGATGGTGCGGGCAGATTGCGCTCATGGTTATCAGCATAGGTTTCAAACCAGCTGCTGATTGAGCTAAATGCTTCCGGTATTTCTCCTAATTTGGGTGAGGGATCTTTGGGTTTGGTGATGTAGCGGGTGTGTATCGGAAGGCCGTCAAAGTCTACGGCTTTGGTCACATCTTTTAGCTTGCCGCCCGTCAGAAATTGGATTTTTCCTTCCGGTGCAATTTGGGGAAGCCCATGAATTTCTCGAAGATATTTGTGTTCTAACGATAACGCATGATTTGCGAGCCAATCGAGCTTATCTTCCTTGCTTATTGAGAGGACATCGAGGTTAAACCGAAGCTGTTCGTAGGGCACGTGTACAGGTGTAATTTCAGGCATACTCATCAAGTATAAAGTGTAACAGATTTACTATAGGTTTTCAAGGATATAATTCTACTTTGTACACTATTAAATAGTCTGTTTCTTTGACTGGCTCAAGGTATGATATCTGTTTGAGATTCGTTTGCCAAGAGTAGGCGATGATGTAGCGGATAGTATTGTTGATCAAGAATTCCTTTTGTTGTGCACTCGTCATCGTTTGATCGAAATACGCTTGCGCGTTGACATCTTTTTCTGAAGGGTGGATGGTGAGAAGTGGGTGTCCATTATAGCTTCTTTGACCCGTAAGGGCAGGAATTATGCTGTTATACGGCCAGAGTACAAGAAACGTATCAGATGGATTGCCTATGGTTGTCAGTGATGTCAAAAATTTTACGTCATCTTTTGAGAGGTACTCGTACGCATTAGCTGGGTTGAACTCAGTGGCAAGGAGGAGAGTTTGCATGTGATTAGGAAGTAAAAGAGTGGTGAGAAAGAGAGTAAGTGCAAAAAATAGAATGCGAGGAAAGCGGCGTTGTATTGCGTACAATCCTTCTGTGGCGATACATGAAATACAGAGAATAGTAAGGGTAGACATAAAGCGAATATTGGTGAGATGAAGCATTTGCGGAATTGGCGACATAAGAAAAGTTAGAGACAAGAGAGCGAAAATGAAAATAATGAGCCGTTCATACGTGCGTTTCGAAAGAAAGATGTACAGACTAAGGAGTGCGATGATAAAGATGGGCCCCATAGCAAGGAAAAAACCTGTGATCTGTAAAGGTACTTGCTGACTTGCTTCCCAAATTTTTAATTGAGAAAAAGGAAGTGTGGAAAATATTTTATTCAGGTAGATTGCCGCAGGAAGGCCGGAGAGCATGAGAATAAGAGTGGGAAAGATTGATCGACGTTTGATAAGAGAAACGATTCCACAAGAGGCTGTGACAAGAAGCCATAAAACAGGCTGCAGGCTTGCTAATAAGAATGCAGATAGCGCCATAAGCAGCCGTTTTTTTTGTAGGAGAAGTGAGAGTGTAAAGACTGAGAGAGTATTGAGGAGTAATTGGTGTGGTACGCCGCCAAACCTTACACGAGGAACAGAAAAATTGTTCCAGTAGTCAGCGTACGTCCAGTGATTGTCGCGAAAGATTGGAAAGGCATGATAAAGGACAAAGAGAACAAGGGAGAGGAGTGCCTTGTGTTTGTCTTTCAAAATAAGGAGAGCTAATTTGTATGCGGAAAGACACAAAAGAAAGGTCCATATGGCGATGCTTATCTGATAGGCAGGAATGGCAGGTATACTTAAGAGCCAAAAAAGGTGGCCGGTGAGCACATTTGACCAACCCACAAAGGTGTCAGGCGTTATTTCTGACGTATAAAGGTTTGTCGTGGTAAGCCATCGAGTCGCACCCTGTGTAAATTGTGATAGGTAGTAGAAGTAGTCATTGGGGTGGTGCACAGTGCCTAAAAAGACTGCATTGGCAGGAGTTTGTTGAAAGCCCATGATACTTGGAAGTATATTTTCAAGGGTTGCCACAAGAGAGATGATGATGACAAGAAAAAGGTGCATACAATCACATTGTCGCACGTGAGTTTAGTCTTCACAATTATTTGAACGTATATCTGAATGGCTGCTACAAAATTTATACGCTATAGCGTAGAGATTTTGTAGCAGAAGATAGTGTCTTGAGTTCGAAATTATTTCCAACTAACTGAATCAACGAGTTTATCAAATATACTCGGTTCAAAGAGTTTGCCACTGATCCAGATAATAAGATTACTATCCGTGGGCACTTCAAAAAAGACGTGGTCGTATGGAGTTTTTCCATTTTCATCAAGATACTTGGCTCGGTAGCCTTTTAGCCCCTGACTATTGGTAAAAGCTGTGACAGATGAAACGCCCGACCATCGGTAGTCTTTGTACCAGTTTTGGGCGTACTCCATGGGTTTTCCAATGTATTCTTTTTTGTTTATGGTCGTGAGATTTTCGACTCTGAAAAATAAATTTTCTTGCGGACTCGTATTGCCATAAAAGATTGTGACCCCATCAAATGGATCATCGGTGAATACACCAAGGGAGAATGTTTTGGGATAAGAGAACGAGTAGGGAAATTGTTTGCCTTCATTGGTGGCCCACACGTCATCAGCGGGCACAGGGATAATGCGTGCTTCTAACCCTGAAAAGCGGATATCCGGCTTTCCTGCCGTAGGTGTAGGACCCAAGTATGTGCCGCCAGCCGGAAGGACAATGTTTCCTTGATTTTTCGTCGCATTTAAAAAAGAAAGAAAAACACCTGCGATAAGAATGACACTAATGATCAGGGCTGTTCCAATCGTTTTTGTATTCGGAGATTCTTCCATATCATACACTTATTCTTTTGGTGCTTCCCAGAACTTTTTTCCTGCCGCGTCCCATGGTAATCGGTGCTCGTCAGGCTGAGCCTGATTAAATTGATTGTTCACAAAGTAATACACATTTGCTTTTTTACCAGAGAAATTTGTTGCCCCATGCGCTACGCCGCGGGGGATATAAACAGCTATTGAATTGCCCCCGCCTAACGGAATTTTTTGAAGAACACCTTTTGTGAGAGAACCTTCGCGTACGTCCCAGAGACCCAACAGGAGATGTTCATCAGGAGGTACGTACCAGATTTCGTCTTGTTTGTAATGAAGATGCCATGCTTTGACGGCTTTGTTGTATTGTTTACTTCTATTGATTTGGCGTACATGAAACCCTTTGATAAGTTCGGATTCTCCCGATTCAGTTAATCGTAAGAGTTCAGAAAAGTCGCCATTCTCGCCGATGTAGTTGCGGATTTTTAACATTTGGACACCATTAATTGTCGGTTTTGGTGAATAATCCTGCTCGTATATGTTCTCTTTAAGATTTGTATCTATTGCATCGTTTGAGAGAATGCTCATGTAAAGCATTATCCCAATTGCGCACCTTTAAAGTCAACTCCCATACAGATAGAATGAGAACTATGGTAAGAACATACATATGGAGTGTGTTGATTGTAGGGTTTTTGTTTTTTTCTCTGTCGTCGACGTTTTATGAATTGAAGCGATCAGGGGATTTGCAGCCGGATCGTCAGTTTGAACTCGTACATAATTTCCCAACGGATTATAATTTTTATCTTTCGCGCATTCGTGAAGGGTTAGAAGGCAACTGGACGAGTGTAGAGCGCTATACTTCAGAGTCCCACAGCGGGTCGTTTATTCACGAAATGTATATTCTGATGGGTCACGTGGGGACGTGGGTAAGGGTGCCGTGGCATAGGGCTGGGGATATTTATCATGTGGCACGGGTGGTTCTTTCCTTTACCTTGTTGGCGCTTATTGCAGAGTTTTGTAAGGAAAGTTTGGGAGGTAAGAGATATTGGGGCGTTTTGGGATTTATGTTGGCAGTGACTGCCTCATCATGGTCAAAGCTTGTATATGTAGACGGGGTAGCCAGATTTGGTGGCTACATGCCGTGGTGGTCTGTCATGGATAGTTTGCAGCGAATTACCTTTATCCCACATCTTTTGGCAGGACAGGCGCTTATCGTTTTTCTTATTATGACGCTTGCGACCAACAAGTTACTAAGATCCGGCAATAGTATCTTTTTGGGAATTTTGGCGTTTGTATTAGGGTTAGTGTTTCCGCCCGGACTTCTCTTTGTATATTGTGTGATGGGAGTGTATGCATTATTTCAAGGCAAGGGTATGTGGAAATTAGTCACACCATATATACTTGTTTTTCTTATTAGTGTGCCCTCTCTTGTGTATTTAGGGCTTATGACTCAGGTTTATCCGTGGAAGCGGTTAGTGGAGGTAGATACTATACGGCCGTTGCCTTTTGACTATATAGAATACGCAAAAGCTATAGGGCCTATGGGCCCCATAGGACTCATAGGACTTATATGGGCGCTTTTTCGGAAAGAAAAAGCTATGTATCCGGTAGTCGCGTGGGTGATTTCGTGGATAAGCCTCCTTTTCGTATTTAAGTTTGTCCCTGCGCAGAGTCCTTTGCGATTTTCTGAAATGATCCCGCATATTCCTCTAGGGATTTTGAGTGCGTATTTATGTTATCAGATAGGTCACTTAGGTCGCCTAAGCTACCTAAGTAGCTTAATGAAGACAATGCCGATGGTCCTAATAGCTTTTGGGCTTTTCCATATGTATTCTTCGTTTCTTTGGCAGAAAGACTTCATAGATCATAAAATACGCGCTACGACTCCTCTGGTGCCTACAGGAAGTTATGTGATGTACCCTTTAAAAGATTTCATCGCGGCCATAGTATTTATCCAAGATTCGACTTTAAGAGATGCTATCATTCTTTCAGAATCAACTGCAGGAAATTATATTCCTGTGTATAGCGGCAATCGTGTTTATTTGGGGCATGATAATACGGTCCGCTTTGAGTCAAAAAAAGAAGAAGCGAAGCAATTTTTTTCAGGTATTATGTCAGTCTCACAAGCGAAAGTCTGGCTTAACGAAAAGGGGATTTCGCGTGTATATTATGGCCCGCAAGAACAAGAAGATGCAGGGTTTAAAGACCTGAGCACTAAATACCCATTTTTAATCAATCGATACACTAATCCTCATGTGACGGTCTATTCTATGGAATAACTATGTCACACACGTATCCATCATCTCTGTACACAACGATTGCTTCTATAGAAGATGATCATTTTTGGTTTACGTCAAGAAACCGAATGATTGCTTCACTTATTCGTGCAAATATTAGAGAACCGTACACGACAAAGTCGTTTTTAGAGATAGGGTGTGGGACGGGTATAGTAATGGCCGTACTTGAAGGGCTAGGGTTTATCGCAACTGGACTTGATGTAAATACAAAAGCGCTATCATATGCGGTCAAAAGAACGAAGGGCAAGCTGATTCGACAATCGATATTTGGATTTAAACCAAAGAAGTATTATGACATCGTTGGAGCGTTTGATGTGCTTGAGCATATACAAGATGATATGGGCTTTTTGCGCGCAAGTTATCATTTACTTTCTCCTGACGGTTATTTATTACTTACCGTTCCTGCAGGGATGCACTTGTGGTCGCCCGTTGATGTCGCTTCGGGTCATGTGCGACGGTATGCATATGAGGAACTTTCAACAAAGCTAAAAGAAGCAGGGTTTACGATACAAACCATACAGTATTGGAATTCGTTATTGCTGCCGGTATATAAACTATGGCATCAGAAGACGGGAGACAAAAAAGATGTCGTCGCGTCCCACCTTCAAAAAATGCCATACGCCATAAACATGGTATTGAAGTGGATTTTTTTGGGAGAACTTTTTCTATCGCGATTCATACAATTCCCTAGAGGGGCAACCCTCGTTGTGTGTGCACGGAAAGGCAACGTGAAATGATAAAACACCGCGTTTTTATACTGGCAATCGTTGGATACTGTATCCTTGTTGGTCTTGTATTTGGCCGAGCGCTCACTCCATCTTACGGCATGATGATTTTTGGCGATGACATACACAGGCAATATTATTTTTACCGAGAGTTTTTTAATCATTGGATTTCACAGGGCGTCTTTCCATGGTGGAATCCGTATCTATTCGGCGGAGAGCCATTCATCGCAAATCCTGTGGTAAATATATGGTATCCGCCGAATTGGTTGTTTTCTCTGTTGCCTCTAAACGTTGCATATTCGTGGCATGTAGCACTTCACGTGTTTTGGGCGTGCCTTGGAATGTATCTCTTATTAATTCAAATTGGTCCGATAGGTCTTATACGGCCAATAAGACCTATAAGCGCATTTGTAGGAGGATGTATTTTTGGATTGTCTGGATTTTTTATGGCGAGGACGTTTGCAGGACACGTGGATGTGATTGCTGCCGCAAGTTTTATGCCGTGGGTTGTGGGAGCGTTTTGGAGGCTTATTTCATTACCATTGATCAAATTACAGCGGCCGCAGAGTTTTGGTCAAGAGGGTGTGATAGCTACACTAGTATTTGCATTACAGCTTTTGGCAGGGTATCAGACGATGGCGTTTTTTACGGTCATAGCAGTTGGAATCATTGCGCTGATTTATGCAATACAGATAAAGAGTCTTATTCCTTTATTACGAGCGTGTCTGGCTGGTGCGTTGGGTGTCGCTCTTTCCGCTATACAAATTCTTCCGGCAGCAGAGTTTTTTGGGCGTAGTATCCGTACCTTTGAGTTTCCCTACAGTTGGCATTCGTATGGGTCGCTTGAGTGGAAAAGTTTATTACAATTTATTAATCCTTTTCAGTTTGGCAATCAGTATACGTACACTGGCCCGCCGCCAAATTTTATAGAACACAGTGCATTTTTGGGAGTAGGGGGGTTGATGCTGGCGATGATAGGAATCATAAGTCTGATAAGACATATGAGACCGATAAGGGGAGTATTTTTTGTGATTGCTTTTTTTGGTCTCTGGGTTTCGTTAGGACCAAACGCACCGATTGATTTACAGAAAATTCTTTGGCAATTTGTGCCGATGTATCACTATCTTCGGATTCCTCCTCGGCATCTTATTCTGGTCGTGTTTGGATTGGCTGGACTTGCGGGGATTGGATTTGATAGGTTGCCTAAGTCACCTAGGGTACTTAGGTCACTTATAGTAGGAGTGATTGTGGCGGAAATGGTGGTGTTTGCACGAAATTTTATTGAACTTAAACCTATTCCGGAAACGCGTCATGACAAAGAACTTATCGCATTGTTAAAAAAAGACACGCAGCCATATCGATTGCTGCAAAATTTTGGCGCATGGCTTCCTCAGCGTGACGGTTTAGATTTTGACGGTGTTATGGCGTATGGCATACATTCAGCGACAGGTTATGATCCGTCGATACTTCGGACTTATTACGAATTTATAGCTCTTGCTTCCGGCAAAAGTGGAGAGACAGCGGTACTTAATGCTGATGTTCAGGTGCCATATCTTTCCGCAAGTTCTGCAAGTGCTATTGATATGTTAAATATTAAATACCTTATGGTGCCCATTGCCTACGATCCATTCGCAAATAACAGTCGATACATACTGCGACGTGAAGACAAAAAACAAGAGTATCGACTTTACGAAAATACGACCGTTTTTCCACGCTTTTATTACGCCCAAAAAGAGTGCGGCACGGCAAACGTGACCTCATATACACCCAATAGAATTGAATTAACCGTCGCATCTACGTGTGACGATACACTGCTTAGTTCTGAAAACTGGTATCTCGGATGGCACGCGACTATAGATGGGGAAGAAGTCACTATTGGTAAGCTGAATAATACTTTTCGAACACTTTTTGTTTTGAAAGGAAGGCATACAATTATTTTTGAATATAAGCCGATTATTTTTCTGTGGGGCGCTCTGATAAGTAGTATTGCGATACTGTCGCTTGTATTTTTTTCACTCCGTAGACTGTGATGATAATCATGAGAGGGTAATATGGAATAAGATACCGGGATTCCGTCATGGAAAGATAGGAAATTGGGACAAGATTTATAAGATACATGATGCTATAGAATCGAACGCGAGAGCGCTTATCTATAAGTGTAATGATTAGTGATGGCAAAAATAAGAATAGAAAAATAGACGGCATGAACGTATCATAAAGCGTTCGGGATATTGATACATACGCATTCCATAGAGGATATGACGCGGTAGTTTTTATGATCGGCTGACAAAAGGTAATTGTCCCTAACGAATCACAATACAACGGTTGGACAGGATCAACAGCACCGAATGTTTGTACATTCTGCCACCACGGAGCGCGATGGGTGAGAGTTTTGACAAAAATACGGATGCCGTTGAATACGTATTCCGCTGGGTGTGTTTTTATAGCTGCTAACCCTACGTTTCCCAATGCTGTATCTACTGCTTGCCAGTCTCTCTTTGTGTAGGGCAAGATATAATCTTGCAGGTCCCAATACTCTGCATATTTATCGGTAGAGTTGGGGACAAATCGGCGAAGTGCTATGACGGATGGATCGGATTTATTGGGATAGTAGTGGCCATCCCATACAAAATTTGTGTAAAATGGCATTTTTTTCGTATCAGAAAGCCCCCAGACTCCGGTGATTGCATGATTGGTAACAATCCAGAAAACGATAATGATGAGGCCGGTAATTACTGAGAATACTAATGGTTTTTTTGGGCTCGTATGCTTATAGAGTTGCCATAGCGCTATAACGCCTGTCATAAGAAAAAGAATACTGAATTGATACTTAAGAAGTGTCATAATGGCAGAAAGAAGCAGTGCGTATGATAGTAGTGTGTTATCGCGGGTTTTGAAAAATTTAGTCATGAAAAATATGTAGGTAGCGACAGTAGTCTGGGCGGGTATTTCGGTCATCATAGAACTGGTATAGATAACGTTTGTTGGGAATATAAGAAAAAGAAAACTTAATAAAGCCGCAGTCTTTTCTGATACCACATCTTTTAGCAGGGCAAAAAGAAGAAGTGTTGTAGTCGCCATGAGAGTTAACTGGATTATATGAAGAAGGATATCGCCACGCGCTAACGATCCGACAATCGATAAGAATACTCCATAGAGAGGAGGTGAAATAGTAGTGGGTTTACTATACACAAACGGCGCGATAAAAGGATAGATACCGGTTTTGAAATATTGGCCAATGGCCCAGTAGAAATAGCCATCGATATTGGTATATATCCACAAAAACAGCATATGAAAAAGAAGATAAAAAATGCCAAGTGCCGCAAAGATTTTTATGAATTGGTGTGAAGATAAAGTGTGTTTCATAGGATTACCAATATTTTATAATGCAGGGGTCCTCACCCTTCCACCACGGCGTTTGGCGAGGTGTTTTATTATCCGTTCGGTTATCAAAGATCCAAACAAGTGGCGCGTTTTGTACTGTGATTGTTTTTGTCGGTGTGTGATGTAACAGGTATTCGTATGCATACGCAAAACGATAAAAGAATGATTGACGATTAAGAAGGATGACATAGTCTGAATCGTCGTACCCATACGTATTGAGATTAGTCAGTAAATCTGGTCGCAAATATCGAGCGGCTACATCTGCTGCCATGACAATGTGTACTGTTGCGTTTATTGGGGCGTGATCGTTTATCCATTCGACTGCATGTTTTTGTGATCCGCCCCAATAGTCGAGATCATACTTGCCAAAAGCCCCCTTGACGCCACCGACGAGCTCATTAAAGTAGGTAATTTGAAATGGGTGATAAGAGTAAAGAGTAAAGAGAAAAGAGAAAAGAGTAGAAAAAATAAGAATAGGACCAATAAGACGAATTGGTCTTATATGATGTATTTGTCGTATGACAACATCAAATCCTATTGCGGCGATTGCTGAAAGCGGGAAAAGCACTTCTTCAAAATGTCTGATGCCGTCAATAACCCCGATGTGGGGCAATAGATAGCGGGAAAGAGGGAGGAAGAGCCAGAGAAACAAAAGAATACCAATAGGTCTTATATGTCTTATAAGACCAATAAGTCCTATAAGGAATAATAATAAAATTGGAATCGGCGTGGTGATACCTAAATACCAAAATGGGTAATACCATGGAACATTTGTTCCTGAGCAGTACCAAGTGCCGTTGAGAAGCACTTCTATGTTATTGGTGCCTATGGCAAACGTGCGGTAGGCGTGATCTAGCTGTGCGATAGGATTAGGCCAGAAAAACCACCAGAGAAGAAAAGCGGCAACGGGAGAGAGAAAGAAGTACCATAGCAAAGGCGTAGAGAAGCGTAGTAGGTTTCGTAGTTTAGTAAAAGAAAAATTTAAAAACAAGAGCCACGCTGCAAAAATTACAGGGATAAAAATACTGTTAATTTTGACATTGAACGCCACGGCAAACCCCAGTGCCGCTAAAAGGAGGTCAGAGAGTCGTTTATATCTTACAAGTCGCCATAATAGCCATATGTTGATCGCAAAAATAGCAGCTGAAGGCACATCTTTCATATTGTTATGCAGGTCGCTAAAAAATCGAGGCATGACACTTAAAAAGAATGCAGCAAAGAGAGCGACACGTTTGTTTATCGCTTTCTTTAACAATCCATATAACGCGAGTATTCCTCCAATTCCCCAAAGAATGATGGGAAGATGGTATGCGCTATCTTGCGGGAGTATTTGTAAGAATTTATAGAGAAAAAGATAAGAGGCGACCGGAGGGATAGACATAAGCGGACCGTATGGCAAGCTCCACGCGTTTCTAGGATCCGGCTCAACGTACGGCAATATTCTTGGTTCTAGTTGTTGCCAAGAAAGCCCTAAGAGTTTTCCACCGCCGAAAAGGTGAAAGTGGAAGTCCCACGTGAGGCCATAGTCATTGATGATAAAAATGTGAACAGCAATAAGAACTGTAAAAATAACGAGAGCAGTATGCTTAGATATCCAGCGAGTAATTATATTCATATGTATGAATGTATTAGCATGTTACCATGCTAATACGTGTGTTATAAGGCTACATAGATTGTTATGATGCTGTTTTCGAATGTTTTTTTCAGCGTTTTATAGTGTGGAACTATCGTGTTTTGTGAGGAAGCGATGATGTAGGTGATGGCATGATCAGAAAAAAATTGTCGCACCTCAACATCACTCATTTTTCCTGAAAAAAACTTTTGGCGTAAGGCATTTTTGGTTTCAGGATAGAGCGTATGGATAGACTGGCCAGTAAAGCTTCGTTTATCAGTAAAAATCGGAACGATGACATCGAGTGGAGTCTGCGGATCTGTCAACACAACGCCATTAACCGGATTTTGCTGTATCACTTGTAATCCTTCAACGTACGGCATTGGTATATGATTTAAGAATTTGAGCCATATATCACTGGTAAGCGGCTCGCTTCGTTGTTGGATTTGGACGCGAAGCGATACTATGGTCAGGATAAGATACGTGATAAGAAGCATTGTTGGAACAATGGCAATTATCATGATTTTTGATCGAAATTTGTGAAGAACGGTAGAAATATATTGAAATCCTTCTGCGGCAAGAAGGGGAAGAAGGATAAATGACGTTGGGCTTATCCATCGGGTGGGTGAGGTATGCAAAAGTGTGGGGATGGGCGAGAAAAAAGCAACGATTGAAAATGATCCATAGAAAAGAATCACACGTTTAAGTGGCGTCAGGGAACGGATAAATGGGGCAATACCTAATGGGATAAGGACGCCTATGGGGCCGAGAGCTACAAAGAATTGCCATGGCGTGAGAGATAATTGTTGTGCATCTTCCCATGCTTTGGCTATTACAAGAATCGGTTGGAGGGCAAATTCTCTTGTGGTCAGTAGCGCACCGATAAGCGCCGGAATAGCGATTGAAAAAACCAATAGAGCATGTTTGTGCCTAAAATACAGCGTGGTTATCACGATACTACCGGTAAGAAGGAGCATCTGCATGGGGCTTCCAGAGCCAGAGAGGAAGGCTAAAATGGCAAATGGCAAATGATAAATGACAAATGATAAATAATTGGTCGATTGAGGATTGTCTTTTTTCGTTTTGATATATTGAGAAAAAAGTAAAATGATTATCAGCAACAATATTGTTTGAAAAATCTGATGTGGGACGCCACCCAAGCGGTTAAGCGCTTTGGTAGGTGAAAACCAAAAGTCGCTCAAAAGTTGTGTGGGAATACTAAATACGTCTATAACGCGAGGAAAGTTTGAAGAAGTAGCTACAAAAAGAAAAGCTACGAGTGCTGCCATAGATTTTTTTGGGTATATAGCATCTATGATTTTCCAAAGTAAAAAAAGAACGATTCCTGAAAGGATCACAAGGCTTACGTTATAGAGGATAAATGGATTCGTGAGAAAACTCAATTTTCCAAGCAGCACATAAAACCAATAGATCCATGTGGGAGCCAAAGGTTCATCGGTATAGAGATGGTTAGAAAAGAGAAATTGCCCGTGAGCGCCTTGTGCTATTTGGGAGATGTAGAGAAAATAGTCAGCGTAGTAGTGCGCTATACCGGTAAACAGTTCGTTTGGCTTATTGGTAATCCATTCTGATAGAACATGCCACGCATTCGCGATGATAAGAAGGAGTGAAAGGAATAGGACATAATATGCCATAGGGACATTGTATGCAATTTTTTTGTATCATGACAGTATGGGAGAACAGATGAGAACAAAGTTTCTTGAAAGGGTGGCCATGTTTGTTAGCCTTTTGGTTCTTGGTGCGTTGTTGTGGTATACGCTCCAGTTGGGATTAGTGCGATACTTTGACGCGGATGAATTGGCATATCTTCACTGGGCGCACAACGTATTTATAGGAGAGCGGCCGTATTATGACTTTTTTTCTTACGTGCCCAGTGGTTTTATGTATGTTTTGGCTCCACTTTTTTTGTTTGTCAAAGGTGCAGAAATTTTGACTCTAGCACGATGGTTTGCATTTTTGGTAGAGCTTGGGATGGTTATATGTCTTATAGTGATCTATAAAAATTGGCGCGGATCCTTTTTTGGGATAGTAGCCGCGATAGTTTTTTTGTTTCTCCCAATTCCTCAAGACAAATTGATAGAAGTACGACCTGATAATCTGGCGATGCTTATTGGGCTTATGGGGCTTATAAGTCAAATAAGACTTATAGAATTTCAAAAACAACGGAGTGCGTTTTGGGCGGGATTGTTTTATGGATTGTCCCTTATTATTCTTCCAAAGACCTTGCCGCACGTTGTCTTTGCGGCAGCCATAACATTGTTGTGGTGGCGTGAGGATTGGAAAAATCGCTGGGTGTATGTACGTGAGTTTATTGTGGGCGGTATAACGCCGGTTGTTGTATTTGTGCTGTTTCAACTGGTCACTGCAAAAAGTATGGCCGAGCTTAGTACGCTTCTTTATTCACTGACAAAGCTCCCCTTTGAAGTAAATAGAATTGCAGAACAGTTTTTCATGCAACCAGATTTATTTTTTTATCCTAATAGTATCTATTATGGCGTAGGGGGCGTACATGCAGGGCTTATCGCAAATCATGCTCTTTGGCTTCTGGGACTCCTGTTTGGCGTGTATAGATTGTTTACCCCATTTGTGCCCAATGGGAAAAAGGGGATGTTTACAGAACTTCTTCTCTCCGGATCATTCTTTATTTACGTGGCAACGTTTATACTCTGGTATCCTATGCGGCACGCGCAGTACCTTATCCCCATTGCGCTTTTTGTGTCCCTCTACGTTGCGGACGGGATAGAACAGGCATGGAAAAAAGCGAAAACGCATACAGTATACAAAGGAGTTTTTTGGGCATTCAGTGTTGTGAGCATAGTGTTTGGTTGGCAAATTTACCTCACGGTAACCATGCCAAAAATGGCCATGACAAACAGAGAAGACATGCGTGTCATTTACCAGAGTCAACACATGATACCAAAGGAAAGTTATGTGTTGGATTTTGTAGGATCAACGATATATTTTCGTGATCCGTATTATGTCAGTGCGCTTCCGTTTGGACAGTACCCTTCATATCTTTCGCGACCATTGCCAACACTAAGCCGTATTCTTTCTCACACAAATACCCCGTATATCTATGAAGGGAGATTGGATCGTATGCAGACGTTGTCCATAGAGGACCAAGTGTATATTCGTATGCATTATATTCCTTTAGAAGCTACACACTTTTGGAAAGCGAAAGGATTATAGATTCAATTGTCTAAATGGAGAAAACGTCGTATCATACCGTGTAATGACTACTCAACCGATTGCATTCTCTCTTATACTTCCCTGCTATAACGAACAGAGGCTGATTAAGGAGAGTACAGAGAGAATTATGAGCGCACTAGATGCCGGCGCGTTTACATACGAGATTATTTTCGTGGATGATAAAAGTTTTGACAAAACAGCACAGTACATAAAAAAAATCTGTAAACGATATTCGTTTTGTCGCGCTGTATTTCACGAGACGAATATGGGACGCGGGAGATCGGTCATGGATGGGATCGCGAAAGCACGGGCCGAAATAGTAGGGTATATAGATATAGATTGTGAAGTGTCTCCTGTGTATTTGCCATTTATGGTCTCTCTCGTTACAGAAAAAAAGAGCGATGTGGTTATCGGAAAGCGTTTTTATCGTTCTACCTTAGGATCAATAATGAGGGAAGTGTTTAGTCGCGGGTATCGCTGGCTAGCAGACACCATGGTAGAGACGGGAGGAGTAGATACAGAGTCAGGATTTAAGGTGTTTCGAAAGAAAAAAATTGTACCCATTTTTGAATCTATAGAGCATCAGGGATGGTTTTGGGATACAGAAATTATGGTGTATGCCAAACGGGCGGGATTAAAAATATCAGAAGTGCCGGTACTTTTCCTTCGCCGGTTTGATAAACATTCATCCGTCAATATAGTCAAAGATACAGTAGAATATCTTATACAGCTTATTCGGTTTTCTAGGTCGCTTAAGTAACCTAGGTAGCCTAAGCGACCTATATGAAAGCATTACAAACAATAGGTATTTGGCAGGCTTTGCGTTTTGTATGGTTTCAGTGGTATGGATTTCTCATCCACGTTTCTTTGCCGCCAGTACGTGTGTGGCTATTGCGATGGGCAGGAGCGACGGTGGGGAAGGATACTGTGATTATGGATGTACGGTTTGTCAATATCCATCAACACGGGTTTTCTCGACTTTCTATTGGGAACAGATGTTTTATAGGAGATGAGGCGATGCTTGATGTGAGAGGCGGTATACGCCTAGAGGATGATGTAACTATTTCAAATAGAGCGTCTATCGTGACGCATATAAACGTGGGGTTTCCTGACCATCCGTTGCAAAAAATGTATCCGATGAAGGAATCACATGTTTTGGTAAAAAAAGGTGCGTATGTAGCAACCGGAGTGATTGTATTGCCAAATGTTTCGATAGGGAAAGAGAGTGTGGTGGCAGCAGGGGCCGTCGTCACAAAATCAGTTTCTGATCATGTATTGGTAGCTGGTGTGCCGGCGGTGGTGAAGAAAAAGTTATAATAGCATTATTCCTTCCAAAACTGCCTCATAAAAAATGCCATGAAACCATATTTGTCTGTCATTATTCCCTATTATAATTCTCCAGAAAAGTTGGAGAGACTTCTTCTATCAATTGCGAAAAGTAAAAAGGCGCTGCCATATGAAATTATTATTGTCGATGACGGCTCAATAGAAAAATTTAAAACAAAACTAAAAATTATTCGACTTCCTCATAATAAAGGTCCGGCAATTGCAAGAAATAGAGGGGTAGAAGCGGCAAAGGGAGAGTTTGTCGTGTTTTTGGATGGTGATGTAGAGGTGTTTGCCGATACCCTTTGTGAGATCGGCAAAGTATTTACTGATGACCCTGATGTGGTGGCTCTAACCGGCGTATGGGTGAAGGAGCAACAGTCCAAAGATTTTTTCCCCAACTTTAAAGCGCTTCGGGATTGGAGTTACTGGATAAACGAGCGGGATAAAAGTGGGTATTATTTTCTTTTCTCTACGCGCATTGCAGCGATTAAAAAGGCGGTGTTTTTGCGTTTGGGTGGGTTTGATGAGACGTATCCAGCTCCACTAGTAGAAGATATAGAGCTCACGTATAGAATTGCGCGTCGATACGCAATAATTTTTGCGCCACAAGTGCGGGTTCGGCATGAATTCGAGAGTTTCTGGCCGATAGCAAAGAAATATTTCTTACGAGCATACTACTGGACTAAGCTGTATACGAAGCGTAAAAAATTTGATCCGGTCGCTACCACGCTTGCTGAGGCCTTAACGACTCTATCTGGTGTAGGGGTAGTCCTTGTGTTTATAGGTTATCTAAGTCACCTAAGATACCTAGGTTACCTATGGGCGGTAGTGTTGGTGTTCCACATCCTCCTCGTGCGGAAATTTTTGGTCTTTGTCTATCACGAAAAAGGATTGGTATTTATGCTCAAAAGTTTTGTGATCGGACTTTTTCTTTACTGTTTTATCTTTTCAGGCGTTTTGATGGGGAAAATCAAGAGCCGTTAGCGTAAGGCGCTTTTTGGCGTGGGAGTGGGCTTAGGTACTTTGGATTTGATGGTTTCTAGCTCAGTTTTGATGCGAGGGAGATCTGGGTCTGTGTCTTTTAAGAGACTCACCACTTTTTGCATAGTACGTGCTGCATTTTCGTATTCACCGACAGATTCGAGTAATTTGGAGAGATTGTAATACGCTGCCGGATAATCAGGTTTCATCTGGATAGCGGTTTGGAATTCAGCGACTGCACGATTTACATACGCTGATTGTGCTTCTTTATCTTTCGAGTTTGTGGCAAGTTGCACTAGTACAGAACCAAATTCGGTTCGTAACGTTGGGTTACTTCTGTCTAGAGCGATAGCTTGTAGATATGCATTGAGTGCCATTTGATCAGCGTCTTTGGTAATAGAAAGAAGATTAGCATAGACGTTAGCAAGATATTGCCACGTGCGCGCATCATGCGGACGAAGTGTAGTAGCAGTGTTGCCTTCAGAGATAGCGAGTGAGACGAGTTGGTTTATTTGTTGTTTTTCAATATCCGTAAGGTCGGATTTTTGTAAGAGGTTTGTAGCCAACGAGAGATTGACCTGAGAAAAAGATATGTGATAGTTGGTCATGGTGGGAACCAGTTGTACGGCTTTGAGACTGTATTTATAGACGTTGGTAGCATCTTTTTCTGATAGAGCATTTTGGGCCTTCTGCATAGCATATTCTGCGCGGACATATTGTGTAAGGTAATATCCACAGTAACCGATAGCAACAAGAAGGATAAGAGAGAGTATGTAGCTTGTATTTTTTGGGATTTCGGTAGGTTTATTTCCTTGTGCCGTCAGAAGGCCGAGCGACACAAAGAAAAGTAGATACATAGGTACAGACCCTGATGAAAAAAAGAAGGTGAGTATCGAAAGTATAAAAACGACATTTATCGGTGTAAATTTAGATTTACTTATACTCATTTGTTTAAATCCTATGGCGAAAAGATAAAAAAATGTTGCTGTACCGAGTAACCCCATAGTGGTAATCCACTGAAAGATTTCAGTAGTAGCTGAACTAGGAAGCACATTCCAAAATGGTGTGGCGTTTAAAAACATCGGTTTTGCTGCTGTGTAGAGTGTGGAGAAGTTGGCTATCCCGACGCCAAAAAAGACGTTGTGAGCGCTTTTTAGTGCGTCAAGTGTTATATTCCAAGAGGCGCTAAAGGGAAGAATTGTCGTAGAGATAAAACCTTCAGTCGTTAAAAGATACACATGGATCATTGCCGTACCTAGCGTGAGAACGCTACAGGCAAACGTGAGATACTTAAAAAGAGAAGATTTTTGATCCTTTGCTTTTATGAAAGCAACGATACTTGCGATAGTCAGTATACTCACGGTGATAAGTGGACTGCCGGTTGGGGTAAAGCCTTTGTTTTGCATGAAGCTTGGTAGCATAGTTAAACGGTAAAGAACAGCGAGCTGCAACATGCCGTGGATAGAAAGAAGGACGGACGAGGCTATGATAGCAGTGATACAGCGTGATACGAGTTTTGTGGATTGGGGAAGTAAACTTAGGCAAAAACTGAGCACAGACAGTGCAATCAAAAGCGAGCCTAAGCCGATGATACTTTCAGTTCTTCCTTCAGGATTGAGCGAGAGATTCGTGATGATTGCTCCTCCAAAAAGGACGAGAGGAAGGCGAAGCGGTGATACGCTTACAGGGACCGTTTGGTGTAACAGCATATCAAGAGTAAGTCCCACGAGGAGTATGAGGGAAATGGCGATGATAAATAGTTGCTTTGGTGTACCAAAAAAGTTTGTAAAAACAGGGAGAAAAAGAAGGGGAGTAATAAAAAGGGTGAGGGGAGTAAGGAATTCAACCAGCGTAACGGTAATAGATTTATTTTGCATGCCTGTTTTATCGTACAGAGAATACGAAAAAAACACAACATCTTTATCCACCCCGTCAACGATTCAGCTTTTTGGTCGTAAACTGGTACTATGTTTGAACGAAATATTGAAAAATCCTTAAAACATAAACGTTAAATTGTAGGTCTTATTGTAGGTCATATAAATCAGCTTGTTCGTATATCGTCGGGAATGAAGCTTAATTTTGCCTGAATAAATTCGAGCATATTTGTGAAAGTCACTTCTTCTTTTGGAGAAATATTGAGACTATAAAAAGTAGTTTTACCATTTTTTCGTCTGATTAAAATTTTCTGATTTACCGCTTGTTGTAGATAGTTTACAAAAGTCTGGCGAGCCATTTTGCCTTGAGATACTTTTAATAAATTCTTAAACTGTATCTCATGTTTTTTTATGAGTGGCTTACAAATTAACCGTATTTGGCTATCAAGTGTTTGGTTGTCTAAGAAAAATTTACGCTTTGTCTCTAGGCTAGTCTTGATTACTGATAACATGGATAGGACAAGTGCTTCTTGAAAAAAAGCGGTAAAATGATTTAGATTTTTTCTCTCTAGAGAGAAAAGTAAATATTTATAATAGCGCTCTTTTTCTTTGTGATAATAATATGATGTACTGTATAGATTTTTCTCATTTATATGGAGCGCGCGCAAAAAAATATGTTCAATGATTCTTGATACTCTCTTGTTACCATTATTAAATGGGTGTAAGGCATAAAGAGCAGTATGGAAAATGCCCACAGAAGTAATCGTCTGATTATTTTTTAGCCAACTAAGTAACTCAGAGACCCCTTCGTTTATCAAAATGTAAGGGGCGGGAATGTGGGCACCAACTCGGATAGTATCACTATTTCTCCATTGGCCTGACCGATAGACATCAAAATCCGGGAGATAAGACTGGAAAACATCTAGTCCTTGAGTGAGTTGTATATGTAATTCTTGAATGAATTGTGGAGTAACTTCTTCGATTCGTATTGTCTGTGAGTTTCTAAATGTTTTAGCAATATTAAAAAATTCTAGTTTTTCATAATCTTTGCGTGTAATTTTCTTTTTAGCTTTGATTTTTTCAGATATAAAAGAATAATCCTTGTTTGAGAGGATAAAAGCATACAAGTCTTGTGCTTCTTGGAGTGTGAGACTGGAGTTTTCGGCTTTAGAAATTGCAAATGAAGCTAATAGTTCGTTCTTGCTAATGAGATTTTTTTCTATATCTGGATCTAAGAATAGTTGTTCGTATTGATTAAGGTCACTATCAAGTTGCAAGATTTCTTTGTCTGTAAAGGGTAACAAACTAGGAGTTAAGATTAGCTGATCCAGAAAGGGCTTGTTAAATAATTTGAGAGTTGTAGCGCTGTTCATAATTAGTTAGTCTAATATTAGTCTAGTTATTAGTCTAACCAATGATAGTAATAATGTCAATTCCTAGTGAGATTATTTGACCTTGATTAATTCTCTTAATTCGTCGATTTGTGTTTGCAGCGTATCTATCTGCTTCTGCTGAGACTCAATGGTTTGCTGCTGCTCATCAACCTTGTCTGAAAGTTCATTGAGCTTTTTTAAGATAAACTAATGTCGATAAGCTTTTTCTTGACTATACTGTTATCGACAGAAAATCCCGGCATATATTCAACCGGTTCAATATAACTAATATCGGAGTGGTAGGCAAGTTGTATGCGGAAAAGTTTTTCGTCAAATTCTCCTGCAGAATAATATTTCCTTGCAATGTTAACTATTTCTTTTAACGAATGATGCTGAAGGATAAAATAGAGATCAACATAATCTTTCCATTTTGAGCGACGTCCCAAAGCAAAAGCCTTCATAGCGGCGATACCCATAGGATCCGGCATGGTAATAATATCATCGAGTTTTTCTACGTGCTCAACCTGATACTCGTAACGAAAAAAAGTCATTTTGATATTATCTGCAATAAGAGTTAATTGATCTGTTTCGTCGACATAAATTCTATCAATATGATGGTTTTTGCGGATTAAACGTAATATCTTTTGATTTTCGAATGATTTTTTGGTAAACAGATCAAAATCTATCGAACGACGGTGTCCGTACTGCAGAGCCAGAGCAGTACCACCAACCAAATAAAAATCACCGGAAAACTCCTTTATCAGTGCGAGAAGGGCTAATTGATCCAGAGTAAGAACCTCTTTATGCATAGGTATGGCGTTTAAAATAGAGCTTAAAATAATTACGGGCTTTTGGTAAAAGATTATTTCTGGGCATGCTGTCTAAGAAAGTAAAGACGCGGGCAAGAGCATTGATGCCGGTAATTTTACTGAGTTTTTTAAACTCGCTCCAAGTTCCATAGTTTAAAACAGCCTCGGTGATAGACCGGATATCCAACTGATCGTATGATTTGGTATACCAGATAAGGCTGGGGTCATTCCTGATAATATCTCTGGCTCGGTCTAACTTTTTATCCATACGTTCATTATAACATGACTATTTTGCTTACTGAAGACTGATAACTGAGGTTTATTTCTTCAGCTCTTTCACTATCTTTTGGAGTTCCTCAATCTGTCCACCCCCCCCCACCCCGCCGACGATTCAGCTTTTTGGTTGTAAAAAGAACTCGGATAGCGAGACTGCCTTGATCGGTACGGGAATAGAAATTTTTTCTAAATCGCTGGCGGTTATGATTTTAAGATTTGAAGAGCTTAATTTTTTACCGGTTCGCAGCAGTGCACCAAATTCCCGTTTTTGTGTCTCGCGGTCAGAAAGATCCGAACAAACCTGAATGAGTTCTTCCGGCTGTCCATTTTTTAGAACGACAAAATCAATTTCATCGGATTTTCTTTCATTTTGAAAATAATAAGCTTCCTTGTCTGCCGTCCGTAAAAGGCATGCAACTAAATTTTCCAAAAGTCGTCCGCTATTTTGCGAAAATTTTGTGGAGAGGGTTGTTATAAAACCGTTATCTACAAAAAATGCTTTTTGCGGTCGGGTCATCTGATGACGTAGAGAAAATGAAAAATGAGGAAGTGGGGCAAAAAGATAAGATGAAGAAAGATAAGAAAAATAATTACCGACCGTATTTTTACCAACTTTTATGCCCTGGCTTTTCAAATCACGATAAATTTTTGATAGAGAAAAGTAGGTTGAATTAAAAAGTAGTCTTGCGACCGTTTTTAACGGTTCCTCGTTTTTGAGATTAAAGCGTTCCATGATCTCCCGCCTTATGACTGTCCGAAAATATTCCTGTAAAATATTAATTTTGTCCTCTGGTCTTGCTCTGACGATTTCCGGCAAACCGCCAAAAGTAAGGTATTCGTTGAAAAGAAAATTAAATTGGGATTTCTCCTGATTTCTTAGCTCGTTTTTAAAAATTAAAAATTCACGGAAATTTAAAGGAAAAACTTTTTGTTCCAGAGAGCGCCCACGCAGTTCCGTCGGTAGTTCAAAACTACTCATTTTGGAAGATGAACCTGTCAAAAAAATTTGTATGTTTTCGTTATCTAAAATTCGGCGGATATATTTTGACCAAAGGGGAACGTTTTGCACTTCATCTAAAAACAAAAATTTTGGTTTTTGACCAAAATGTGCTTGGAAGGCGGGGAGAAGATCGGTTAAGACCTGAGTCGTTAAAGGTATTCGTTCGTCTTCGAAATTAAGATAAAAAATATCTTTCTTGGAGTATGTTTGCAGTAATTTTGAAATAGCAGAAAGCAAAAGATAGGTTTTTCCGGTACGGCGAAAACCGGTGATCACGAGAATTTTATTGATTTGACCAAAACCGGAAACAGAGACTTCCTTTTCACGCGGAAAAATGTGCGGCAGAGTTTTTTGTTCCCACTCTGACAGTATTGTTTCCCAAAATGACAACATAATACAAAAATGTTACCAAACCAGATTAATTTTGTCAAGTTGAGTGTCAAACGGCTTATTTCTTCTTTAGCTCTTCTACCGTTTTTTTAATCTCCTCAATCTACCTAAAAATATCCACCCCGTCGACGATGAGCTTACCTCAACAGCCATTCAATTATAGGTGTACAATTTTTTGAATCACTACTAGGTCTAACATCGTCGAGGTATAGAACAGTTCCTTGCCCTTTAAGATACTTATTAATTAATTCTAAATTACCAAATTCCCGCCGAGCATTTTTATCATTCAATTGTAGACAAACTTGAAAAAACATAAATTTGCCTTCAAATTTGACAATAAAATCAACTTCATAACCATTTGGATCTTGCCCAAAGAACACATTTTCCCGACCATATCTTCTGGCAAGCTCAATATACACTAAATTTTCTAATCTTTTTTCATTCGATTCTTCTCTTCCTTTTATCAATAAGTTATCTACACAGTAGTATTTTGAGGTTCTATTAAATATACGGCTTAATCTATAATCAAACTTGTTAAGTTTGTCTATTGCATATGAAGTTTGCCAATATCTGATGTAATTATCGATTGTGGTTGTTGAAACTTTTAATCCCTGCTCGTCAAGACGATTGACAATTTTACGAAGTGATATTACGGACGTAATATTTCCGCTTATAAATTCAAAAACTTCTTGTAAAACATTTACATTATCAATTGAATATCTTTTAATAATGTCATCCAAAATTATTTTTTGGACGAGCCCTGATTGATAATTTGATGCAAATGATTCGCTTAGATCAAACTGCTCAGCAATTCCACCTCTTTGCAGATATACAGAAAAGGCTTGGTCTATTTCTTGCTTTCTTAAATAATATGAATCATTTTTTATTTTGCAGTAATCTAAATATTCCCGAAAGCTAAACGGTTTAACTTCAAGTTGGAGGCTTCTCCCCGATAAACTTGAACTTAATTCTCCCGAAAGGAGATTACTGTTTGATCCGCTTATAAAAATGTTATATTTACCTTGTTCATAAAGGGAACGCACTAATTTTTCCCAACCTAAAATTAATTGTATTTCATCCCAAATTATATAAATAGGCCTATCAAGCACGGCTATTTCCCTGAGGTATATTTCCCAAATACTTCTTAAATTTTGGACAGTCTTTATGTTGCTCAGTAAATCGTTTTCAAAATTTAAATAGAAGATATTAGATGAAGGAATACCTCTATCAAGTAATGATTTGGAGAGTAGTTTTAGTAGAAATGATTTGCCAGATCTTCGAAAACCTACAATAGCTTTAATTAGTTTGTTATCAGTGGATTTTTTAAGCCACGAAAGATATTCGCTTCTTTCAACTGGAACGATAGTTCCAAATTCTCTCGACTCGGACATGGCTTGTTGTATCTTTTGTAGGGAAATCATAATTTGATGTTATCAAATTAGTATGATATTGTCAAGTCAAAACCCTCCCACCCCGTCGACGATGAGTTTTTTGGTCTCGATCAGCCCCGATTTCTGCTTGACATTTCTGCTTGACATTGTGGCACATTGTGTTACCATTTATATATGACGATAAAGGGTCTTGTATGGGACGACTGGAATCGAGAACACCTATCAATCCATAAAGTTACCATAGAGGAGGTTGAAGAAGTTTGTCACGGAAAAATATAAAGTTAAAAGTTATCGAAAAAGAATTATGATAGTGGGAGAAACAAAGAATGGAAGAAGATTAGCGATTGTTCTTTCACCAGAAGACCGAAACTTAAACGTATACAAAGAAGGAACTTATTATTTAATTACGTCTTATGAAAAGGAGGTGTAACTATGAAAAAAGCAAAAATTATAGAGCCTAATGAATCAATTTTTCGAGATCGGGATAAGGAGGCAAAATTTTGGGAAGAAAATTTTGATACTGCATGGAAAACCGGAAAACCCATAAAGGTGAGTTTTGCTAAAAATTTATCGGTGACGCTCAATATTCGCTTAGATCCACAAACTCTTGGCAGAGTAAGGACTCGTGCGGCACAGAGTGGATTGGGTCCGACCCAACTCATCAGAGTGTGGATAATGGAAAAACTGAGAAGTCAGAATAAGTTGCAGACAGCGAGGGTTTAGTGAGATGATAACTGACTGAAATTTATTTCTTAAGCTCTCTTACTACCTTTTGGAGTTCCTCAATCTGCCTCTGTTGGTTTTCTACTTTTACCGAAAGTTCATTCAATTTCTTCAAAACATCCACCCCGTCGACGATGAGCTTTTTGGTTACGTGACGCTTTGTCTACCGTCTTATAACTATTGACTTGTAGAACAATAATGTATATAATCGTTCTATATGAATAGAAATATAAAACAAAGTCTCCGAATTTTAATACAGGAATGGCAAATAAGATCTCTTCCTATCATTAAGCCACGAGAAATTCAGCTTGGCGATTGGTTTACAGATGGGGCAGTAAATAAAACGGTTTCCGTTGTAGGATTTAGGCGCACAGGTAAAACTTTCTTGCTTTTGGATTTTGCCAAAAAACAAGGACAAGAAAATTGCCTTTATATAAATTTAGAAGATGAACGTCTTCCCAGAGACACGGCGGTTTTGACTCAACTCGTAGATGTTATTAAAGAGTTTTACGGCACCAAAAAGCTATTTTTACTCTTAGATGAAATTCAGGAAATACCGGATTGGAGCCGGTGGGTGCGGCGAGTTAATGAAACTGGTTTATATAATTTAATTATTTCCGGTTCTTCGTCTAAGTTATCCTCAGCCGAAATTCCTACAGAACTGCGTGGTCGCACCATAACAAAAACTGTTTTCCCCCTCTCATTTTCCGAGTTCAAAAAATGGAAAGATCCAACGAACGATCTTCTATTACTACGGGAATATTTATTTTTTGGCGGACTTCCGGAAATAGTTTTGGCGGACGAGGGTAAAAAATCTATTTTGCTGGACGAATATTTTCAGACCTTTTTATTAAGAGATGTTTTTGAGAGATTTCATTTAAGACAAGAACAGGCGATGCGTGATTTGATCAGGTTAGTTTTATCCTCTACATACTATACGTTTGGTAAACTGACTCAAAGTCTTAAAATAGCGGGGTTTGCAATCGGTAAGGGGACGGTAGCAAAATATCTATCTCTTCTATCATCGTCATATTTTCTAAACCAGTTGGAAATTCACAACGCTAAAGTTAAATCGCGAATCCAACATCCTAAAAAACCCTATTTTGTCGATAGTTTCTTTGTTTCTCGTTTGGCCGGTAATTTTTCTCACAACGTAGGACGGTTGATGGAAGAAGTTGTAGCTTCCTATTACTTTCGCAGAAGAATAATTAATCCAAACTCGGATTTTTATTATTGGAAGGACGAAAGGGGAAGAGAGGTTGATTTTGTATTAATGGAAAATTTGAAAGTAGTCAGGTTGATTCAGGTAAGCTATGTCTCGTCATTAACAGACATCTCTGAACGTGAACTGGTGGCTCTGGAAAAGGCAAGTGATGAATTGGATTGCAGAAATTTAGATTTAATTACTTGGGATTTGACCGGAGAAATTGTAAGAAAAAATAAAAAAATTGTTTTTCATCCGTTAAAAGATTTTTTATTGGAATAATTGTATAGAGTTTATTTTTTTTAGTTCGCTCACTACCTTTTGGAGTTCCTCAATCTGCCTCTGCTGGCTTTCCACTTTATCCGAAAGTTCATTCAGTTTTTGGGTGGGATCGGGAATATAATATCCAAGTCCATATTGAACAGCGAGAAGTTTTGTTTCTGACGGATTTGTAAAATGATAATCTTCTTGAGCCCTACCGATGGTAGTGCCATAACTAATGGCTTTTGTACCAATTCCAGTTGTTGAGGAAGTGACGATCGAATCTCCAATTTTAATGTCACCATTTTCTCCATTGACTAGAATTTGACCATCTCCAAGAATATAGACTTGGTGGAGATTGGGCTCGTTTTCATATTTACCAGCATAGGCACCTAAAACTTTATTTGAATATGGTTCGTCACAGGCTTTGCTTTGATACGTGATTAACCTTTCTGATCCTACTACATTGTCGCCTCCATGTGCTTTATCAACGCAAAGTAATGTTCCATAAGGATAACCATGCTGATTAAATTCTTCAGGAATTGAAGTATCATGGTTGGCAGTAAAAGCTCCATAGGTAACGGTACCGCTAGTAAAGGTAATTGCGCCTTGTTTGGTACCATCTCCGTCATAAATATCCATTGCTACGTTGGTTCCTGATGAGTCATTAGTACCTGATTGTACGCCAATACCCCACTTTGTACTAAGATTACCACCAACATTATTAAACGAAGCAATATAATTAGTGTCATTCCCGCTAACATGGAGTCTGACGGTTGGGGCGACTCCTATACCAACTTGGGCACCGGTAATATTTAAATCTGACGTAATGTTCCACGTTCCACCATTCATCAATTCCGAGTCGCCGATAATATTAGCGGCAATATCTGCAGCTAAAATAGTATCTAAAGCAATATCTCCAGTTAAGATAGTGGAATCGAGAATTTCAGCAGTGGCTACGGCTGAAGTTGCTATTTCACTGGCCGTGATAGCATCAGCGGCAATATCTGCAGCTCCTACGGTACCATCTGCAATCTCACTAGCACCTACAGCTCCAGCGGCAATATCTGCAGCTAAAATAGTATCTAAAGCAATATCTCCAGTTAAGATAGTGGAATCGAGAATTTCAGCAGTGGCTACGGCTGAAGTTGCTATTTCACTGGCCGTGATAGCATCAGCGGCAATATCTGCAGCTCCTACGGTACCATCTGCAATCTCACTAGCACCTACAGCTCCAGCGGCAATATCTGCAGCTAAAATAGTATCTAAAGCAATATCTCCAGTTAGAATAGTACTATCAAGAAGATCCGTAGTCTCGATACAGCCAGTACAGGTTATGGTGTTGTTTGATAAGACTAGGGTTCCAGTTGAAGTTGTCGTGCCATCAATTAGTAAATTATTATCACCAGCGTCGCTATCACCGCCAATGTGTAAACCGCCATTGACACTTAGTTTTGATAATGGTGCTGTCGTCCCGATGCCGACGAGGCCGGTGCTTCCAACCTCTAATCCCGTGTAGGCAATATTATAAGCTTGCGATGTAACTGTTTGAGAAGTTGAAACGGTAAGAGTTGTTATATTAGTAAAGGCAGTGATAGTACCTGCGCTAACACCATTGGCATAGACTAATTGCGAACCTACCATAGCGCTGGTGAAAGTCGTATCTACACCGGTAACAGTGGTAAGTGATTGTGATACTGTGCCTGTACTATATTGAGTTGGAGTAACAGAAAGTATGCCACTTGGCGCTATTGTCCCGATGCCGACGGAGCCGATGACGATAAGCGACGGATCTGCTGCTGGATCCAGATAATACGACGCGTTTATGCTATCGGTCATTTTTCCCGCCAATACTGCGGTGCCGATAATTTGTCCTCCCCCTGAGAGATCAAGGTCTACCACTCCCTCTACCGCATACGCAGTTTTTGGTGCTAAAAGCAACAAAAAAAATAGGAATAATAGTTTACGGGTCATATTTATGGACATCGTTTTACTTTGTCTGCACACGATTTAAGACACTTAGGATCTGCAAAGGTCACCGGACACCCTGATTTTCCTTTTTCATCAGCTAGGTTACAAATTCCCAATGGATCACACACATAATTTCCCGGACCTTTGTCTGGCGTGGGGGTAGCCAGAGGGACCGATGATGTAGGCTCAGCTTGTTGGGTATTTGTCAATGGTGATTTTGGTAGAGTTACGGTGGTAGATGTGGGACGGTATGTCCTATAGATGCGCCAACTTATGCCAGCTGACGCGATCACCATAAGAATAAAAAGTGCGGGCACCCAAATAGCCAATTTTTTGGGACTCGCGGAAGAGGAGACAGGAATATCAGTCATAGAAATTTTTTACTCTAAATTTAGCATGCTACATTATAGTATTATTGTCAATGTTCTTTTTGTTAGTTGGGTAAGAAAATGGTGCCGTTATTGGCATATTTGAGATTGGTCGGGGATGAGTTGGCGTAAGAATATTAGAGCGCGAGGAAAGGAAGAGCGGGATGTTGAGTGATGCCGGAAATTTGAAAAGAGTCCTTAGTATTTGTTAAGAGAAGACTTTCCGCTATTTTATCGGGGATTTCACGTTGTAGTCGCAAAAGAGAGTTGGCATGAGTAGATGTAATTGTGGAAGATGATTTAATTTCGATTAAATAGAGTTTTTGATTGTCTTCTATCATAAGATCTACCTCGAGACCATCACGGGTACGCAGATAATATAAGCGAGGATCATGAAGGTGATGATAGCTACGTTTATAAAAGTCTGTGACGACCATCGTTTCAAACAGTGCGCCAAATTGAGGACTAGAGGCAAGCGTTACTAGATCACTAATTCCCATTAAATGGGTCGCAAGACCCGTATCGGTAAAGTAAAGTTTCGGATGTTTGATGAGACGTTTGCCTAGATTTTGAAAATATTGAGGCAGGAGAATGACTTGATAACTCGCTACTAAAATAGAAAGCCAGGTTTTGGCAGTGGTAAAGGATACTCCAATATCACGGGCTAAGGCGGAAAGATCAAGAATTTGTCCTGTGCGAATGGCACAGGACTTGAGAAATGTTTGAAACTGGAGGAGATTGCCAATGTTTTTAAGATCACGTACGTCGCGCTCGAGGTAGGTTTGAATGTATGAACTGGCCCACGTTTGATAGGATAGTGATGTGTTGTTTAGTGGCTCGGGATACCCCCCAGTAAAAATATATTCGGAAGTTTGTTTGATCTTGTGGGAGAGCGGTGAATGTGGTTGAGAGAGTAGTGTGTGAATGTCTTGTGACGTTTCGCCATTGCCATGTCTTTCAGATAAAGAAAGAGGAAGAAGGGTAAGAATGGCGGCCCGGCCTGCGAGCGATTCAGTGACCCCTTTCATGAGCGTAAAATTTTGTGAGCCAGTCAATAGCCATTGCCCTGGTGTACGATCATTGTCAATTTTTTCTTTGATATACGGAAGAAGGATGGGCGCGTATTGAATTTCATCGAGAATGACTGGTTTACTGATACTATCGATAAAACCAATAGGATCAGATGTTACACGAGATTGAATGTCTGGATTTTCGAGGTTAATGTACTGATGAGTTGAGTCAAACTCAGTGCGAAGTAGGGTAGTTTTGCCGGATTGACGTGGCCCAGTCATGACGAGAGCTGCAAAAGTTTTAACTGTATCATGGAGCTTTTTGGTGATGGTGCGGGAGTACATGCTATTCATATAGTAACCCTTCATTTTCGCTTTGTCAAGTTGAAATTGCAGGGTGCAAAGCCCTGCCTGCCAGCAGGTCGTCCACCCTAAGGGTGAGGAATTTTGGTTAAGCCTCTAACAACTAGTTAGTAACATTTGCACCCTGCGGAACTAGGTTGACATGTAGTACTACCAGTGGTGCATGAGGAGTTGGACCAGCCGTTAAGGCAGATTTTATTAAGGCTAGAGCACCTAGCCAAGCAGGAAGAACCAGTCCCAGCATAACAGGTAGGCAGAACACAAGCACCAGAATCAACATTACAATAATAGCCGTTATCGTTGGAGCAATTGGCGTTGCTAGTGCAACTTGAGCGACAAGTTCCATTGCCCGTACAGGTGTATCCTCCACACGCTGCGTCATAGCCGTTGGCAGCAACATTACTGACTGCCACACAACTTCCTGCTGAGCATCCTCCTCCGGTTTGACACGTGCCAGCTGTCGTACAGGCACTGGATAGACCTGTCGTATTACACGCTCCTGCTCCATTGCAGTTTCCATCCGGACCAATCCTGTTGTTGCCGGAACAGGCATTGTAGGAAGCGGTACAGTCGCTGGAGGTATCAGATCCGCTGGCGACATTCCCAAGACTGCCGATAGTAGTTCCTGTACAGCCCACTTGTGTTTTGCACGAAGTTCTCGTGACTCCTGCGGAGGCGCCTTGCGTTGATGCTGCACATTGGACTGCTGCAGTTTTACACGCTCCGGCCCCGTCACAGGTGTGATTGGCAGCAGAAACATCTAATTTATAATAACAAATATTACTTGCCCAGCCATCGTAATATTTCGTTGCCCCTCCATCACAATCAAGTCCTGCACAGTCGCTATTGGGATCAGTGCTGACGGTCGCATACGTTGGTCCACCATTTAAGCATGTTCTACAGGTTCCGCTGTTTGCACCATTGACTGTGCATGCTGCAGTATCGTCTGCATCTGCCTGAGTGAGAGACGTCATGGTGTTTCTCCGTTTTCCATTGGTGGGAGTAGAGCTTTGCGCGTATTGTGTAGTCGTAGATGGCCAAAGATCATTATCAGCGTCTATCATCCATAACGGCGTACCGAGTTTGATTTCTCCTCCTGAGATGATTACGATTGAGCCGCCACTGTCTGGTAGTGACAAAGAGCCAACAGCTATCGTTTGACCAGCGCTAATAGTGAGGGTAGCGCCACTTGCCACACTAAGCTCGGCAGTGTTTGGTGCAGTACCTGTCCCCGTATCTACGCCGTTAATAGTGCCAGCAAATGCACAAGAGGGGGTTATGGATATGTTGCCGCTAATTGGCACTGAGGTGCTGCAATCAGTTGCCCACACCGCACGTGGTAGGAAAAATGCGATACTAAAAAGTAGGAGAGCGATACAATATTTTTTCATGTTTAGCGTAATGTAATAGTGATTGCATTTGTTTCTTGTCCATCTGTGGCAAAAATAATTGCGTTATAGGTATATAGATAGGTGTCATCAACCGTCCATGTTGCGGCCCATATTCCTTTGTTCGTTGTGCCGCTTGTCAACTGCATGGGTATTTCTTTGGATCTTGTATCCGTTTGCATCGTAAGTGTCGCGGTCGCGACAGGTTGAGTGCTTGAAATAGAGACACTAATTGTTTGTTGGTTTCCTTTTGTGGGGTCATACGGGTCAATTGCGCCTGTTTGAAACTGTGGACCTATTTTTTTACCGTTACTTACAGAAAATGTTTGTTTACCGCTAGGAATAGGTCTTGGTGCTTGGGTAGGGGTCGGAGGAATGTTTGTATTTATCGAGAGAGGATTTTTTGATTTTGGGATGGATAGGACGTCGAGCTGATAGACGACTACACCAAATATGAGAATGGTAACGGCAAGCGCAACATAATATATGTAATGTACTTGCGGTTTTTGAGAAGTTACAGATTTTTTTACTGAGGATTGATTTGGAGATATTTGTGAAGAGGTGACTTTTTCCATACCAAATTTAGCATACTAACAAATTTAACCTTGCGTCAAGGATGGAGTTTGTGTTTTATTATCTCGTGTGCCACACTAGAAAAAGAGGTGTTTATGAATAGGCTTGGGAATATACAAAGAACACGTAGAGAGGCAGGCCTGCCTGCGCAGGCAGGTTGGACGCTTGCTGAACTTCTCATAGTTGTCGCTATTATTGCCATTTTGGCCCTTATGTTTCTTTTGGTCAATTGGAAGCGGAGTGTCTATCGGGCGCAGGATGCAGGGAGAAAGACTGATATTGCAAATATTCGTCGTGCGTTTGAAGAATACTACAATGATCACGATTGTTATCCGACCTTAGACATCCTCAATACCTGTGAAGGTACGGGACTTAACCCATATTTATCAAAAATTCCGTGTGATCCAGTGACGAATGTACCATATATGTATAAACCAGATAGTGATACGAATGTGTGTATTGGCAATAGAGTGTGTGCGAAACTAGAGGATTTGGCTGATCCGGACATCGGTAAACTCGGGTGTGACCCTGTGACAGGATGCGGATGGGGAGCAGGTTGGAATTATTGTTTATCAACTGGTACGACGGTGACGGCTTCTGGGTTTGTGCCAAACGTCTCACCTTCTCCGACTCCGATACCCACGCCAGCACTTAATGGTAATTATGCATGCAGACCGGGCATTCAAATTGGCGGTATAGTCATATTAAGCGGATCATGTAACAATGTAGGAGACCCTACAGCGTTTGGTTGTCAGTATTCGTTTGCAGAGTCAGATTGTCAAAATAAATGCGGACAGATTGTGTATTGGTGTGACCGTTAAATATATGAATAGATCATGTATTATATACAAACGACAAAAAAGTATGGCGGGATTTACCCTCATGGAGCTGTTAATTGTCATCGTCATATTAGGAGTGCTGGTCGCATTTGCTACAGGAAGCTTTGCATCGTCGTTGCGTCGCGGGAGAGACAATAGAAGAAAAAATGATGTCAGGAGTGTGGCTACGTCTTTGGAAGCATATTTTAATGATAAAGGGATTTATCCCGCCAGTAACAGCAATGGTGAGATGGTAGGGTGTGGAGCGGCAGATGCAAGTGTGTGTAGTTGGGGAGGGAAGTTTATAGACAAAAATGATACTCTTTATATGATTTTGATACCAAAAGATCCTGCTGATCAATATAGATATTATTACACGAGTACAGAGGCGGCGTATAAACTTTATGCGAAATTGGAAAATACGCTGGACGTAGGAAGTGGCGCTAAACAAGCAGGATACGCGGGGACGAACTGTGCGGCATCCGGCACGACGATTTGCACGTATGGCATAGCGAGTCAAAATACAGAACCATGATTATGAAATCTATAAAGGGTTTTAGTCTCATAGAGCTTCTTATTTCCATAGCAGTAATCGCGACGATTATAAGTCTTGCATTGCCAAATTTTTTGGGTGCACGTACGAGAGCGCGTGATACGAGGCGCAAAGGCGAGATGCAGCAATTTAAGACGGCCCTACAATTATATTATGGTGACTATGCGGGGTATCCCGCTGATAGCGGAGGACCCATGTATGGTGAGGTGAGAGGGTGTGGTGCTTTAGGGACTACGACCTGTCCGTGTAGTGCTACCCTTGATTTTGCGGCAGGGGGAGCAGGGTGCGGGACAATATATATGAATCAGTTTCCAGATGAATTTGGAACGAGCATGTATTATTATCAAAAAAATAGCGGGACTGATTATTGTCTCAAGGTGCCGCTTGAAAATGCCTCTGATGGAGACATAACGACCTCTCAAAATCGCTGTGCCTCTTTATGTTTAGATGATGTGTCAGGGACAGATTATGTGGTGTGCTCCGAGTAAATTAGTTAATAATCCACCAGTTAAATTGTGCTGCTAAGGTGTATGGCTGGTCCATCCCGACGATGAAGCCGACTCCGGGAAGTTTTTGTTTGATGAACAGCACTTGATTGCCTGTAGAGGATAAGGGTGTTAAATAAATAAGAGAATTGGCACGCGTTTCACTCGAGAGTATGGTGATCTCACTATAATTGGCGGGCAATATTCCCGTGCCGATTGTGTCGCTTGGTATTGCAGACGGTGTAGCTGTGTAGGGATCAGACAGCGAGATGTTTAGTTTTTTAACCGTGGCGCTTCCTGATGCGTGAATGTCTTCAACGACGTTTAGCGTTTGTGCTGATACATTTCCTCCAAACCGTGCACTCCCTGACGCATCGATACTGGCTACAATGGTCTGATCCGCTCCACGAATAAGAAGAGAAGAAAATCTTGCTGAGGGACTGGCTGACCCTGATGCTTCAAGAAGGGGGAGAGGAGAAGAGAGATCTATCGTTAACCCATTGGTTGTCGGTTTGATAGTAGACACACCAAGCACGCCATTGACGGTGGTGTTCCCTGACACAAACAGGTCGCCGGTCACAAAGATCCGATTGTAGATGTCCATAAGAAGTGTGCCATCGAGGATATCTACATTCGCCAGTTTGTTTTTCTGGATATACAGAGTCTCTCCAATAGTCTCTATGATGTTTTGGGTGAAATGGATCATACCATCAACTAACAACGATCCGGTGATAGAAGTTTGGGAAAGAGATGTCTCTGCCAATACAAACAAATTCGTATTTACTACCAAATCTCCATTTGTAACACTTACGGCATTAGCAAGAGCTGCACTCTCACTACTTTCGATGATAATTTGAGTGGGTGCACTACTGACTGACGCCACTGCATTATCCAATGATCGTAACTTCTCTGAGAGATCTCCAAAGGTACCGATGATTGATTCAGCATGGAGGGTGCCACTGATGGTGGCGTCATCTGTTGTGATATCAGTAGTATTTACAGATCCGGCGAAGAGTTCTCCAGAAATACTTGCGTTATTTTTTACTACCAATTCTTCACTTTTTACTGTTCCGTCAAATGTGGCGTTTCCTTCTGCATCAAAACTCGTCACGCGTTTATTGGTGTCGTTGAGGATGCCGAAAGTTTCTGTTTGAGATAGTTTAATATTGACTGATTCACTATTACCTATTGGAGAGATGGTGTTGACTGAGAGATCATCAATTTGCGCAATGGGAGATATAATAGATTGTGCGCGCAACGAATTGATCGTTCCCTCAAGAGCAGTAAACAGTCCTGTTTGGAGGGTAGCAATAAGACCCCGACTCAATGCTATTGTTTCTTCTATCCTATTGTTTGTTTGTGTATCACGGATACGGAAGAGCTGACCAGACACAGGTGGGGTCAGTGGTTCAATCACTAGATTTAAAAGAGGATCCTCTGGTGTTTGTCCATTGCCTGATCCAGTCCACCAGTCGGATTGATAATCGACAATCATTCCTTTTCTCTCATTGGGATCTCGTATATTTGCCCACTGTTGCCAGTCGTAGCGTGGGGCAGTCAACCGGTAGGAAATTTTGGTGGGACGAGAGCTGTAAAGAGAAAGGGTAAGGGTCTTTTCATCAAAATTGTACCATGTTTTTACCGGTGTATTCGGGGAGAGAAGGACAACCAATTGATCATTGTTTTTCTTTAAATCCGTGACCCGAGAGAATACCCACAGATCTGAAGATTCGGGTACACTGGTAAAATCAATTACTGCTCGATAGCCTATACCTGAAACGTAAGTAGATGTAGAAACAGTACCAACCGTCTCTTCTTTAACCCCCGTCATACTTGGTAAATATGTGGCGTAATTTTTGCCATCTATAGTGTAGGGAGGATCGACAGTGCCTGCGTTTATTTTTCCTGTACAGGTGACGCCATCCAAACTGATACACACTTCTTCTGCAGCACCATCTGCCCCTCCTAAAATGATGTCTCCTGTGCCAGCATTTATGGTGATATTTCCATTGGTTGCAGCATCTGAAACGTCGTTTGAACTAATGGTGAAGGCTCCGCTGCTTCGTATATTTCCGTCGATGACAATTGCATCAGTTCCACCTGCAACATCTATAAAAAATCCAGCTGTTGATCCTACGTCATAATATTTTTCTGCATAGAGATCTCCTCCGGAAGTGAGCTTCATTTTTTTAACTCCTGATGCAGAAGCGGTAAATATATCTGGAGTGCCACCGGCACCTGAGGTTTCATATTGATCTAATATTAAAACAGACTTTCCAGATAGATTTCCTGGGCCGAAAGATCGAATAGATACGTTTCCTATTGTGCCATTGAGATTTATTAATGCGCTTGCTGTGGATGTGGTTGATTGATCTGGTCCTGATGTGCTTCCAAAAAGAAGTGATCGACCGACGGTGGGATAGGTGAATATTTGAAGTCCGGTGTTATCTTGTGAGAATAATTGTTGACCGTTAGCTCCCATTTGACCCGTGGCTCCTGTTGACCCACTTGGGCCATTTGATCCTGTAGCACCCGTAGATCCTGTGGGTCCTGCATTGCCTGTGGCACCGGTTGAACCTGTGGGACCCTCGTTTCCCGTAACACCTGTTGATCCCGTAGGCCCTGCGTTGCCTGTGGCGCCAGTGGCACCCGTAGATCCTGTTGGCCCTGCATTTCCCGTAGCACCCGTAGAACCGGTGGAACCTGTTGGTCCACCGATGCCTGTAGAACCACTTGGGCCAGCAGTTCCCGTGGCTCCTGTAGCTCCCGTTGATCCAGTGGGCCCACTTGCGCCAGCAGTTCCTGTGGCTCCTGTTGAGCCTGTAGAGCCGGTTGGTCCATCATTGCCTGTGGCACCGGTAGAACCTGTAGGACCATTGCTGCCGGTTGCGCCTGTAGAACCAGTACTTCCCGTAGGCCCTGCATTGCCTGTTGATCCGGTAGATCCAGTCGGACCGTTATTCCCAGTGGCTCCTGTAGAACCGGTGGATCCAGTTGGTCCAGCTATACCCGTAGAACCTGTAGATCCAGTATTTCCCGTCGGTCCTGCATTGCCTGTAGTTCCTGTTGACCCTGTTGGTCCGTTATTTCCTGTTGACCCTGTAGCGCCAGTACTTCCAGTCGGCCCACCATTCCCTGTAGCGCCAGTACTTCCAGTCGGCCCACCATTCCCTGTAGATCCTGTAGCTCCAGTGGTACCAGTGGGACCGATATTTCCAGTTGCCCCTGTTGTACCAGTCGCTCCTGTAGATCCTGTCGGCCCTCCATTACCTGTGGCGCCTGTGGGCCCTCCATTACCTGTGGCGCCTGTAGATCCTGTAGCTCCTGTAGGTCCCGCATTGCCTGTGGCTCCTGTAGATCCTGTTGTACCAGTCGCTCCTGTAGATCCTGTCGGACCTCAATCACCTGTAGATCCTGTCGGCCCTGCATTACCTGTAGATCCAGTCGCTCCTGTAGATCCTGTTGGACCTGCAGTACCCGTTGCTCCTGTAGATCCTGTTGGACCTGCATTGCCTGTAGACCCTGTAGATCCTGTAGGACCACTCGCGCCTGCTGTTCCCGTAGCACCCGTAGATCCTGTCGGCCCAGAACCGCCGGAAGCGCCAGTTGGACCATTATTACCCGCAGATCCTGTGGCCCCTGTCGGCCCTCCATTGCCTGTCGTTCCTGTAGTTCCTGTTGGTCCATATTCACCTCGAGCTCCCGTAGTTCCTGTTGCACCTTCTGGTCCAGAAGTACCGGTCGGACCACTCGCACCCGCAGTTCCAGTAACACCCGTTGATCCGGTAGCACCTGTAGCACCACTTGGGCCAATATTACCGGTAGCACCTGTAGCTCCTGTCGCACCCAATACACTTCCTTGTTGGGTGCTGCTGGGTTTTACTGTATTGTTTGATCCAATTTGAGGTGGTTGTACAGAAGGTGTTTGTGCTTTTGGTCCAGAAGTTGTTTGGTTCAATCCACTAATTTGAGAAAAAATAAGCCCTGCTCCTAAAAGAAGCAAGAGAAGCAATGCGCCGATGCCAAGCGGCGAGAGCATTTTTTGCGCGAACGGATGTTTTACCACCGCATCAGAAAAGTGTGGAATACCGGAAGGAATAATGATTGTGTCAGTGCCGTTTTGTCCTTTAATGGTTGTCAGATCAGAGGTATCGATAATTGGCATCATGATGGGGGACATTTCTATGGGAGGCGTCAGTATAGCGGCTGTCTTATCTGCGGCGAGAGGAATAAATGGAATAATCGGTTCTGTTTTTGTTGACAGCAGGCTTGCAGATTTGAGTATGTGAGGCGCTGTTAATTCATGATCAGGTCCGATAGGTGGTATAGCAGTTGCAGAAATTCGACTTATGTTGGGAACGCCATCGACAGGGTTATCTAGTAGCCAGCCATTTAAGATTGCAAAGCGGAAAAAAGAGCGTAAGGCCGATAGTCTACGATTTATCGTAGCCGTTGGAACCTGTGAAATGAGAAGCCATCGTTTGTACTCAAAAATATTGTCTCGCTTAATCGTTTTTAATAAATCAGCTTGTGTATTAATTTTTGTGTTAGAACTGACCGTTGCATCGCCAGCTAGCCAAGTGAAAAATGCTGTAATGTCGCTCTTATAATTTTTGCGTGTTTGTTTTGATGACAGCTCAAGGGAAAGATGGTCATCAAACGAGTTTGTGAGTTTGTCAAGATATTTCAGGATATTCAATGAGATTACACCAGCCATATATATATCTAATACAATTAGTAATAAGGCTGTCAAGAGGCTAGAGAGATATTTGTTTCGTAGTGTGATAGTATCAGAGATAGATGTAGAACTTGATATTTTATGTTAATTTCACGAATTACCGCATTACATATTGTCAGCTAATTTCTATATCACAAAGTATCATCTATCAATAATTATTGATTATATATTGAGAAATTATTTGTCCTAAGCTGAATGGTAGTGATAATAGTGCATTAATCAAAAATACAGGTAGAATGGGCTAAAGTTCATCTAAACCTATAGTATTGATACATTCATGTCTTATAGCATATTGCTCGTATAGGTAATGTGAAAAATGCTCTACGTAGCAAAGTAGTGTAAAAAGAGTAGTGTTCAAGAATTGTTTTATCAAAAATTCTGAATATTTCATATTGGCAATCTTATGTTATGAGCGCTAATAAACATACAGCTTGTTAGAGTATGCTGTAAATCTTATTTTGTATACTGCAGGGCTTCCTCTTGTCTTCTGTTGAATTCACGATATACTTAAGGCATTGGAGTTAGAATACTTATTTTATGTCTATGAGCGTTGTTAAATATCCACATATTGAAATTGAGGCTAAATGGCAGAATAAATGGCTTGAGAGTGGCGTGAATACATTGGACCTTAAACACGCAAAAAAGCCATATTATAATCTCATGATGTTCCCATACCCATCAGCAGAGGGTCTTCATGTTGGGAACATGTATGCCTTCACAGGGACTGATATATATGGAAGATACATGCGTATGCAAGGCTACGATGTGTTTGAGCCAATAGGACTTGATGGTTTTGGAATTCACAGTGAAAATTACGCATTTAAAGCAGGGAAGCATCCAGTAGATCAGGCGGCAAAAAGTCAGGAAAATTTTTATAGACAACTACGCGCGACAGGATGCATGTTTGATTGGACGAGAAAATTAGAGACGTATGATCCTTTATATTATCAATGGACGCAGTGGCTGTTTATTCAAATGTTTAAACATGGGTTGGCGTATCGGGCTAAAGCGGAAGTAAATTGGTGTCCATCGTGTAAGACAGTATTAGCGGATGAGCAAGTCATTGATGAAAAATGTGAGCGATGCGGGAATATAGTAGAAAAAAGAGCGCTAGAACAATGGTTTTTTAGAATTACCGCGTATGCGGGAAAACTGCTGGAAAATATAGCCAGCCTCAAGTGGACAGAGAAGGTTTTAATTGCTCAACGTAATTGGATCGGGAAAAAAGAAGGAATAAATATTGATTATTTAGTAGATGGCATAGATGAAATAGTAAAAGTATTTACTACAGCACCTGTAAATTATGGTATGACGTTTGTTGTTTTATCTGTAGAACATGAGCTAGTGAAGAAGATTATCAGTGGACAGGTAAAAGTGCCAGAAAATATCCAGAGCGAAATAGCAGTCTATGTAAAGAAAACGTTGAAAAAAACAGCACAAGAACGTATTAGTGAAGGCAGAGAAAAAACCGGTGTGTTTACAGGTTTATATGTAATCAATCGAATAAATAATAAGAAGGTGCCAATTTGGGTGACAGATTTTGTACTTGGTAATGTAGGTACGGGTGCAGTTCAGGGGTGTCCTGGTCATGATAAAAAGGATTTTCAGTTTGCGAAAAAGTTTGGTTTGCCTATTATTCGTGTGATTGTTGGTGCTGATGGAGATACTTCTTTTATAACTGATGAAAAACAAGTGATTGAACACGGTATGAAAGGTCATTTTGTTAATTCAGAATTTTTGAATGGGTTGGAATTTGAAGAAGGACTTCAAAAAACTATGGATTATTTAGAACAAAAAGGCTGGGGAAAACGCGTTACGACGTATCATTTACGGGATTGGTTGATTAGTCGCCAGCGCTACTGGGGTCCACCGATTCCTATGATTCATTGTGATAATTGTGAGAAGAATAATAAAGGAGAGCGTAAAGATATGCTCGGATGGTATACAGTGTCCGAAAAAGAATTATCGGTGAAGTTACCTCGCATAGAGGATTATAAACCTGAAAACGATGGCATCGCGCCACTGGCTAAGCACAAAGAATTTTATGAAGTGAGGTGTCCTTCATGTGGTGAGAAGGCAAATCGTGAGACCGATGTTTCTGATACATTTTTAGATAGTTCGTGGTACTTTTTACGGTACCCCTCACTAGGTTCATCGACAGCAAATTCTTCGCCATTTGATCCAGAGATTATGAAAAAATGGTTACCTGTCAGTATGTATACTGGTGGAGCCGAGCATTCAGTCCTTCATCTTATGTATAGTCGTTTTATCTGGATGTGTTTGTATGATTGGGGATATTTTAATTTTTCCGCCAAAGGCGGACCAGCCTCTGGCTGGGACGAACCTTTTTCTAATTTTTATGCGCATGGGTTAGTGATTAAAGATGGCGCCAAAATGAGCAAAAGCAAAGGTAACGTTGTGAACCCAGATGAGTATATCAAACTATATGGATCTGATGCTTTACGACTTTATCTTATGTTTATGGGACCCTTTTCAGAAGGGGGAGATTTCAGAGATAGCGCGATGGAGGGTATGTCTCGATGGTTGAATCGTGTTTGGCGCATAGCGACAGCATCTTTAGAAGTTGGCACTGATATAGTAGATAGCGCTGATAGTACAAAAGCGCTTCATAAGTGTGTCAAGAAAGTCGGGGCAGATACACGTGCTCGTCATTACAACACGGCAATTGCAGCGATGATGGAATTTACCAACCTTGCCTGCCGGCAGGCAGGTCAAACTGGCACACTCTCACTTCAAGCGCTACGTACATTTCTTCTCGTTCTGGCGCCCTTTGCTCCGCATATTACCGAAGAACTTTGGCAGCAATTGCAGTCATCAGAAAAGTCTGAAAGCTTTTCTTCTATCCATCAGCAAACCTATCCAACATACGATGAGTCAAAAATGCTCGATGAAATGGTCAATGTCGTCGTTCAAGTGAACGGTAAATTGCGAGATATGATTTCGATTGATCGAGTAAGCGCTAGTAGTAAAGAAAAATTTGAGGCTATTGCTCGTCAATCGAAAAAAGTGCAGAAATTCATACATGGAAAGCCAATAATAAAAACAATAGTGGTTTTGAATAAACTCGTCAATTTTGTAGTATCGTAGACGATTTGTCATGTAGGACGAAGTTATCCTCTTTCTATTTTTTTGTGGACGTGATTAACTTATGTGTATGGATTCTGATGATAAACAATCACAGAAAATCCCCGTGTGGCAGACATACAAAGTGCCCATCATTTTGGGAAGTGTGAGTCTTTTTTTAATAGTTCTATCTCTCTATTTACTTATCAGAGTATATCAGTCTCCCGAACCAATTCAGTTTGAAATAGCCAAAGAACAGCAATCGACGGCAAGCGCTACAGTACAAGAACTCATCATCGACGTTTCCGGTGCAGTGAAAAAATCCGGCGTGTATCGTTTGCCTTTCGGCAGTCGTGTAGATGATGCGATCGTTGCCGCAGGCGGAATGACCCGTGAAGCAGATGTAAAAAAGATAGACGCGAGTATTAATCGTGCTGCAAAATTATCTGATGGCGCTAAGGTATATATTCCGTATAAAAAGGATGAAACGAGTATACAAGGCGTTTCGACGAGTCAGTCGGGGAGTGACAATGTATTAAATACGGCAACCTTGGTAAGTATAAATAGCGCAAATTCTTCTGATTTGGAGCGTTTAAATGGCATTGGTCCCATAACGGCGGCTAAAATTATTAACGGTCGGCCATATTCCCGTTTAGAAGAGTTAGTAGAAAAAAAGGCGATGAGTCAGAGTTTATTTGATACATTGAAATCGCAGTTGACACTCTCACATGACTGATTTCACTGTAGTAGGGTTAATTCATATCATAAATCAACTTCTTCCTGAGCCGCATGCAGGACTTTTGGCAGGGTTACTTTTTGGTACGAAAGCTACACTTTCAAAAGAATTATATAATCAGCTTGTCACAACGGGCACAATACACATCATCGCGTTGTCCGGTATGAACATAACTATTCTTATCGAGTTGGTAGCAAGTAGCATCAATTCCTTTGTGAGCAAAAAAATTGCGGGCGTATGCACTCTTGTAGTTATAATTTGGTTTGTGTGGTTTGTGGGTCCAAGTGCTACGATTATACGAGCGGCAATTATGGGGTCTTTGTCGCTTATTGCAGTATTATTTGGTCGACAAACATGGGCGCTGTTGTCGTTAATTATAGCGGTTGGCAGCATGCTACTCCTTCACCCACTATGGATTAGTGATCTCTCTTTTCAACTTTCGGCACTTGCGACGTTGGGTATTATTTTATTTGGTGAGACGAAAAAAAGTGACATCGATGCGCAGTTTTCTAAAAGTGTGGCGATAGTAGTATATTTTTTTAAGCAGAATTTTAAATTAACGTCTGCTGCGCAACTTTTTACCGTACCACTTATTTTATTTCAGTTTCATCGGTTGTCTCTCATCGCACCCATTGCCAATGTAGCAATCGGATGGGTGATACCGCTAGTGACGACATTTGGGTGGGTGGCAAGTATAGCAGGTTTTATTTGGGTACCATTGGGATTATTGCCGGCGTGGGCATGCTATATTCTTTTAGAATATCTTGTCCGGACAGTCCAAATACTTAGTCGTGTGCCATTTGCGAGTCTTGGGTTTTGACTATATCATACTATAGCTAGTTGAAGCTACGAGCGATGATAATTTTAAGCCGATAAAATAGTTATATAGGATTCTATTAGTCTGAAGTATTATTGCGGGAAAAATATAATTGATACCTATGAGTGTTCAATTATTAAAGCTAATTTACAAAATTTATGTTTAAATTGCGATACGGTTATTTTGTTGCTGGTATTATTACAGGCCTTGTTGTGCTTTTTCAATTTATTGGGACTTTGACCGATAGAACGTTAAAAATTACACATTGTGACGTAGGACAAGGAGATGCTTCCTATATCCGATTTCCGGATGGTAAAGATATGGTAGTAGATGGTGGACCCAATGATGCAGTAGTCACTTGTCTATCAAAACACATGCCGTTTTATGATAGACATATAGATATTGTTCTATTGACTCATCCGCAAAAAGATCACATGCAAGGATTGTTGACGGTCCTAGATCGGTATGATGTGGGAGTATTTATACGAAGTGATGTTGAAAATGCTACAGAGGGGTTTGAAAAACTTCTTGCAGTTGTTTCTGATAACCATATCCCGATAAAATTTGTTACCTCAGGAGATCGGATTACCATAGGGAACGCAGTGATCACTGTGTTGTGGCCGTCGGCTGATCAGATAGCCCGCATGAAGCCTCTGATAGCCTCAGAAACTGGTGTTTCAGGACAGGTATTGGGTGTGTCGAATGGAGAATTAAATGATGGCAGCATTGTCTTTTGGCTGCGATACGGCAATTTTGACGAAGTGTTTAGTGGAGACGCAGATACGCATGTAGAAAAAAATTATGTAGGTATGCCGTTATCAGTCGATGGTATTGAAGTGCTCAAAGTCCCGCATCACGGCAGTAAAACTGGCATGAGTGAATCGTATCTTTCGTGGCTCAAACCCCAACTTGGTGTCATTTCCGTTGGGAAAAATTCATATGGTCATCCGGCAGATACGATTTTGAACATGTTGGAACACGCCGGCGTCACTACGAAAAGAACTGATCAAGCCGGCGATGTGCAAATAGTGAGTGATGGGAAGGAATGGAATGTTACATCGACTAAACCTTAGGTCTATTTATTTGCAAGCCACTTTTTGAATCGCAGCATGCGCCCATCGGCAAGGAAAATTTCAAGCGATGCTTGCTGCATCAATTTATAGGCTAAATCATGTGTATTATATTTTGCATAATATGCTTCTCTTTTTTCAAGTGTAAATTCTGTTTTGTATAGCTCAAGGAATCTTTTGCGATATTCAGGCCGCGATCGTATATCTTCTTGCACACTGTTATACACAACATTTTTTATCATTTCAATCATATCTGACCATGATAGGATGTAAGACACAATTAACAAAAAAATGTTACAATGAAAAAGATCGTATGGCACATCAATACAAAATCGGGTTATCAAAGCAAGCGATAGATGTCTATCAGCTTCTTCTTGCCAAAGGATGTCTTTCAGCAACAGATATTAGCAAACGCTTGAAACTAGCTCCCACAGCGGTCTATCGGTTGGTAGACCATTTGATATTTTTGGGAATTATCACAGCCAGTACTACAAGGCCAGCTCGCTACAGTGCGAAAGACCCTTCTCTTGCACGCGAGCAATACATCGGGGCACAGCGGGCGTGGTTTACCGACTCGGTGGTAGGTAATTTTATGATGTCTCAAATGTCAGAGACACTTGAGCAAATGACGGATGCGGCTTTTATAACGGGAAGAAATGCCATATTTTCTCGCATAACGAAAGATTACCATACGGTAAAACGCTCAATAAACATGATCATCTTGGGTTTATCCGAAGGTATTTCACCGGATCTTCTGCTTGCACAAAAAGACGCAGTGGAAAAGGGCGTGCGGTGTAAGATAATTGTGCAGGAATATAGAGCGGAGAATAGGGGCACCATCACTTCATGGATACAAAACGGCGCGGTAGTACGACACGGAAAGCCGATAGGATTTCATATGGTCATACTTGATGATCGTATTTCTTACCTCATGTGGTACGAGCAACATGATCGATCTAAACGGACCGCAGTTCGGTTTGTTCACGCGGGGATTGCCAAGCAATTGCAAGCAGTATTTGATGGCTTTTGGCGTGACGCCATCCCAATCCACATCAGTTAACACATCACCCTTTAACACATCACCCTTAGGGTGGACTACCCGCCCGCCACGCATGGCCTGGCCGCCATCGGCTTTGCCGAAGGCATGCCGGCGGGCGAGGCCTTGCGGGCAGGGCTTCGCACCCTTTCCTTTACGTCAAAAACTCAACAACGCGATTGTATTTAAACCCGGGCGGGAGCAAGCCGTAGCCTCAAGAGGCGTGGGGAGTGGCACGTTAAATAGCATATTGTATTCATTGACTTTCGATATATATCGAAATATAATATATTTTGTATGAAGAAAATCGAAACAATATGGCATCATCTTCTCTGGTTAGCTCTTAAAAAAAGAGAATTTAAGCACACGCAACAGGAAATAGCAATTTTTTTTGGCTATTCTTTAAGTACGGTACATCTTGCGGTGAAACAGTTGGCTTTAGTGGGAGCCATTGACATAAGAGGTAAATTTTTTATTGTTACGGATGTTAAAAAAATACTTGTATTTTGGGCAACGCATAGAAACTTGTCTAAAAGTATAATGTATGAAACATACGTTGATCAATCGATACAGGAAATAGAGGGTTTGATTCCCTTTGATGCGATTATTGCAGGATACAGTGCGGTAAAGTATATATTAAAAGAAATACCATCTGATTATTCCAAAGTTTATTTCTATATTGACGAAGAAAAATTGGATGAAGTTAAAAAACGTTTTCCTAAAAGTGCGAACACATCAAATATCATAGTATTAAAAGCATATGCGAAACAATCTGCCTACGGCAAATCAACGAGCTTGCCTCAATCTTATGTTGATCTATGGAATATGAATGACTGGTATGCAAAAGATTTTTTGCACGAGTTAGAAAGGAAAATCGATGGCCTACTATCATGACCTAATCACTCAAAAAAGCTGGCAGGAGCTTAAAAAGCTTAGCAAAACCACGAATTTTGTTCTCATTGGAGGGTGGGCGGTTTATTTGTATGCAAAAACATTAAAATCAAAAGATATTGACATTCTTATTGCATATTCTGAAATAGCTAAATTAAAAAAGAATTACGATTTTATTAAAAATGAGAGATTAAAAAAATATGAAGCACGGCGAGAAGAAATTCAGATTGATGTGTATCTCCCGCATTATTCAGAATTGGGTATACCTGTTGAAGATTTGATGAATCAAAAAACTTCATTGGAAGGATTTGATGTTCTTAAAAAAGAGTATTTAATTGCTTTGAAACTGTTTACATTAAAAGAACGAGGCAGAACAGTAAAAGGTCAAAAGGATTTTTTGGATTTACTTTCTTTGTTTATGACAGATGAAGTTAATAGAAAAGTACTTAGTACTATAATTAATACATATAAATTGGATAGTTCCGTTGATTTTTTTAGAAAAATGATACATGAATATGTAGAAATTCCTGAACTTAATTTAAATAGACATATGTATAAAAAATTAAAAGAAAAAACAATCCTCTTCTCCCTTAATTAAATCCACCAGATGACGTTGCTGTGGGTATATCTTGGGGCAAGAGAAGCAGCCAGTCAACCGTAGCTCCAACAGGTGCTGGGTCAGAGAAACCTATGGTCATTCCATGTACAGTTTTATCCATAACCCATGTACTTGTGTTCCAACTGGCGGTTACAAATATACTGTAATTAGCACTCTCTACAGAAAGTCCGCTAATGATGAGTGTTGTTTGATTTTCTGCGACTGCCATTGATGTGCCGAGGCTATTTTGAGAAAGTTGCAGTGGTCCATTTAATTGTGTAGCTCCTTCTATCGTGACACTCCCACCAAACCGTGCACTCCCTGACGCATCAATACTGGCTACAATGGTCTGATTTGCCCCACGGACAAGAAGAGATGCAAAACTAGAGGATGGACTGGCTGATCCTGATGCTTCAAGAAAGGGTAGAGGTGTAGAAAGATCAATGGTTACTCCATTGGCAGTGGGTTTGATGGTAGAGACCCCAAGCACTCCGTTTACTGTGGTGTTCCCTGACACAAACAGGTCGCCGGTCACAAAGATCCGATTGTAGATATCCATGATGAGTGTGCCATCCAGTATATCCACATTGGCTAGTTTGTTTTTCTGGATATACAACGTCTCTCCGATGGTTTCTATGATGTTTTGAGTGAAATGGATCATACCATCTACTAACAAAGATCCGGTGATAGAGGTTTGGGAAAGAGATGTCTCTCCCAACACAAACAAATTCGTATTCACGACTAAATCTCCATCCATAACACTCACTGCATTAGCAAGTGCTGCACTCTCACTACTCTGGATGATGATAGGAGGAGGGAGAGCTGATGGTGTTGCTAGAGGTACAGCAGACAGAGATGCAACACCCTCTTCAAGAGTATGCAGTTTCTCTGAGAGATCTCCAAAGGTGCCGATGATTGATTTGGCAAACAGTGTGCCGGCAATGGAGGCATCTTGTTCTACTGTTAGATTTCCAGAAAGTGTGGCGTTTCCGTTGTTATCAAACAGGGCGACTGGTTTATTTTGATCATTTATTACACCAAATCGTTGTTGATCAGTAAGTTTCACTGACACAGTATTATTTCCAAGTGGAGAAATAGTGTCTGTTTGAAGTGTGTTTATGTTGGCAACAGGAGAAATGATAAATTGTGCGGTAAAGGTGTTGATCGTTCCCTCAATAGCTGTAAACAGTCCTGTTTGTAGGTTAGCAATAAGACTACGACTCAATGCCATTGTTTCTTCTATGGTAGCATTGGTTTGTGTATCACGGATACGGAAGAGTTGTCCAGAGACAGGCTCAGTCAATGGTTCAATCACCAAATGTAAAAGAGGATCCTCTGGTGTTTGTCCATTACCTGATCCGGTCCACCAGTCGGATTGATAATCGACAATAAATCCTTTTTGTTCATTTGGATCTCGTATATTTGCCCACTCTTGCCAGTCAAAGCGTGGGGCAGTCAACCGATAGGAAATCGTCGCGGGCTTTGCAGTAAATAGTGAAAGTGTTAATGACACTTTGTCAAACGCATACCATGCGCGCGTATTTGTTTGTGGTGATAATAAGACCACCAATTGATCACTGTTTTGTTTAAGATTTGTCACCCGAGAGAAAAGCCACAAATCTGATCCGTCTGCCACTGTAGAAAAGTCAATTATTGCGCGGTATCCGACACCAGAAATGTATTGATTTGTCACAATGGTTCCTGTAGTTTCTTCTTTAACCCCAGTCATACTTGGCATATATGTGGCATAATTTTTGCCATCTATGGTGTAGGGAGGATCGACAGTGCCTGCATCGATTTTTCCTGTACAGGTCGTGCCGTCTAAGGTAATACAAACTTCAGCTCCAGCGCTGTTTGTCGTATCTCCTATCATGACGACGCCGGTTCCAGGAGCTATGATTGAAAGATTTTGATTACTCGTTGACGCTATAGAAAACGATGTGTTGTCACTAATAATATCTCCTGCTATATAGAGTGCGGTTGTACTACTGGCAGGATCTATGTAGTATGTACCACTCGAATTACCAATGTCGACAAACTTTTCAAAATACATATTGCCAGCAATATCCAGTTTCATCTTGGTAATCCCAGATGCTGACGCTGTCAGAATATCTTGGGTTTCTCGTTGATTGACAATAAGGGCGGCTCTCCCTGTATTGATAGAAAGAAGATCGTTAGAAATAGTGGCAAATTGTCCAGAGATTTTTCCCGTGTCTCCATTTAATAAAATGAGTGCACTTGCTGTAGCGGTGGTAGACGGATTATCTGTGGGAGAAAACGTACTGCTTCCCAATGCAAGACTTCTGTTGACCACAGGATACGGATAAATAAGGTTATTGGTTTGGGTAAAAAGATTCTCTCCATTTGCTCCCATTTGTCCTGTGGCACCTGTTGATCCACTTGGGCCATTTGATCCCGTAGCTCCTGTAGAGCCAGTGGGGCCACCATTGCCTGTAGCACCTGTAGAGCCAGTGGGGCCTTGCCCACCTGTAGCACCCGTGGATCCCGTTGTACCAGTCGGCCCCGCATTACCTGTGGCTCCGGTTGCTCCCGTACTTCCTGTTGGCCCTCCAATTCCTGAGGCTCCTGTTGAACCTTGCGTGCCTGTGGTTCCGGTAGCTCCGGTAGATCCTGTGGGTCCGTTTGCACCAGCAGATCCTGTTGCTCCTGTAGCACCCGTACTTCCTGTTGGTCCATTTGCACCAGCAGTTCCTGTTGCTCCCGTTGATCCTGTAGAACCAGTTGGCCCTTGTCTTCCTGTTGTGCCAGTAGGTCCTGTTGGCCCAGCATTGCCGGTGGCTCCGGTAGAACCGGTTGAGCCTGTTGGCCCAGCGTTGCCAGTAGCTCCGGTTGATCCCGTACTCCCTGTCGGACCTGCCGCACCTGTAGTTCCCGTACTCCCAGTTGGTCCTTGAACTCCAGTAGCGCCAGTTGAACCGGTAGACCCTGTAGACCCAGTGGGACCATTATTTCCGGTTGCACCCGTAGCACCGGTTGATCCTGTAGGACCACCATTTCCAGTCGCTCCCGTTGATCCGGTTGAGCCTGTAGGACCACCATTACCCGTTGCTCCTGTTGAGCCCGTCGGTCCGTTATTCCCCGTAGCTCCTGTAGAACCTGTACTTCCGGTTGGTCCACCATTGCCTGTGGCTCCTGTTGATCCCGTGGAACCAGTGGGCCCTGCATTGCCGGTGGCTCCTGTTGAGCCGGTGGACCCCGTAGGCCCTGCATTGCCGGTTGAACCGGTAGCACCAGTACTTCCCGTTGGCCCTGCATTGCCGGTTGAACCGGTAGCACCAGTACTTCCCGTTGGCCCTGCAT
>ERZ1292629.38-Hain-H43-01um-R1-38-length-121749-cov-12_pt1 | contig 121749 bp, 137 predicted proteins | sample MGYA00564399_ERZ1292629 | MGnify/ENA primary metagenome ERZ1292629 (study PRJEB36523, sample SAMEA6512636) | groundwater metagenome | collected 2019-01-08 | study: AquaDiva: Metagenomics assemblies of 32 groundwater samples | reverse complement strand
CGACGGTAGAGTCAGTGCGTTTTTTGAATTCACCTCTTTCTTTATCAAATTGAGAGAGTTTAATGATTTGACTCCAAGCGTAGTATTTAAACCAAGCTGGATAGACAGCATCTTCTGATGTGAGGTAGTCTGTCCATTGGTCTAGAGAGTGTTTCTGGTCTTCAATGGCTACATTCATCATCTGATCTCGCATGTCTGTAGTTATTTCTATATCACCATGACCTTGCTCTCTGGCTACTCTTTTTTGGAGTTCGAAGTAGCTTTCAGGGAAGTTTTCTTTCTTGATGAGCAGATTATCGTATATTTTGTCTTTAACCATCTCCAAATTCCTTTCTCTGACTCTTTCGTTAGGGTTGAGGAAGATGTTTTCTAACCTATCCATGTATGCATCTATACGTTCATTGGGATTGTTGGGTATCTTCTCGTGAGTTAGACGCTCTTGTTTTTCTACAGCAGATTCTACTTCTTCTGATTTCTGAAGTTCGGGGATTTTGAGGTGGAGGGGGTGTTTTTCCATTGACATAACCATATATTAAACCAAATACTCCCCAACAGCAAACGGCTCAACGATACTTACCGTTGAGCCGTTTGTTTTTTAAAATTTTATTCTTTGGTCTCTTCTGCTTTTGCTTCTTCGACAACAGTTTCTTCCTTCGGCTCGACGGAGTTTTCAACGGAGTCGGCTATTTCCGGCAATTCTCTGACGTTTCTCATTTGTCTTCTGACTTCTTTAGCAGCTTTTTTGCGGATGTGATAAAGCTTGGCTCGGCGGACTTTGGAGCGCTTGGTCACTTCAATCTTTTCAATCATCGGAGAATAGACTGGGAAAATTCTCTCTACACCGACACCCGATGCTACTTTTCTGAGTGTGAAAGTTGATCCAGCTTCTTTGCCATGTTTAACAGCCAAACAAAGACCTTCAAAATCCTGCAGACGAGTTTTTGGTTTGCCAGTCTTTTTATCTTTTTCAATTATTTTTTGAGTGACGCGGATAGTATCTCCAGACCTTAAGTCCAATTTCTTTCTCTCCTCTATGTTTACCCCGTTAGAAATTACTTTGTTCATATTCTTTGTTTTAATTTAAGGCTTAATTATTTATTTTTTACTATTTCTAACGGGGTTAACTGTTGAAATTTTAATCATGATATTAGAAGGTATTATTTATTCTTGCCAACTTTTCTCCTACTAACAATAAACTTGTTGGAATACTTTTTGGATCGGCGAGACTTTTGTCCCTTGCCTGTTGGTTTACCCCAAAGAGAGATGGCTCGTCTGCGTCCTCTACCTTGTCTACCTTCACCTCCGCCGTGTGGGTGGTCTACTGGGTTTTGAGCAGTACCTCGAACTGTCGGGCGGATGCCTTTCCATCTACTTCGTCCGGCTTTGCCGTAATTTTCCAGTCTCTTTTCTTCGTTAGAAACTTCACCGATTGATGCCCAACAAGTTTCTTTCACTTTACGCACTTCAGAAGATGGCATTTTCAAATCGATAGAACCAGCATCTTTGGCGATAACTTGCACAAAGTTGCCAGCCGAACGAGCAATTTTAGCTCCACCTTTTGGTTTGAGTTCAACATTGTAAACGAAGGCGCCAACCGGTATGCCCCTCAGCGGTAATCTGTTGCCTTGTTTAACTTCGGCATTTTCGGAAGTCTCAAAACTATCACCAACTTTGATATTTTTAGGCACAAGCACGTATTTTTTCTCACCATCTTTGTAAACAGCAAGCCCGATAAAGCCAGTGCGGTTTGGATCATATTCTACAGAAACAATTTTATAAGGAATATTTATTTTGTTGTATTTAAAATCAATGTCTCGCTGGAGTCTCTTGTGCCCTCCCCCTTTGTGACGGACGGTTATACGGCCAACATTGTTTCTACCGACAGCTCTGTGCATACCAAAAGTAAGCGATTTAGTAGGTTTGTGACCAGTGAGCAATGTTGTATAAGAAACATTAGTTGTATGTCTTCTGGATTTGGATGTTGGTTTGTAAGTTTTGATTGCCATATGATTTTTATTCTATTTTGTCACCTTCCTTTAAATAGACATAAGCCTTTTTCACTCCAGCTTTGGTGCCTTTTTTACCTCTGACGAAAACTTGTTTGGCTGGATTTTTGACCATGTTTACTTTAACAGGAGTAACTTTATAAAAAACTTTGACCGCTTCAGCCACCTGTTTTTTGGTAGCATCTACTGCAACTTCAAAAGTATAAACGCCTTTTTCTGCCACAAAACTAGCCTTCTCAGTAATTCTTGGACGAAGGAGAGTATCGGAATATTTTGTTTTTAAATCTGTTTTCATGTTGGGTATTATTTCAATTTAGAAGTTAAAGTTTCAATGGATTTTTCCGGATTAGTAATAACCAAATATCTATACTGCATAAGATCTACTGCATTCAAATCTTTCACTTGACCTATTTCCAAATTGCCAAAATTATTAAAACTCTTTAAAACATTATCGTCTCTTTTATCCAAAGCAATGAAAGCGGCGTTATTTCTTCTTCCTAAAGCACTCATTTCTTTTATTTTTGAAAGAGAAGTAATGACCTCTTTGGCATCTTTAGTTTTTGGGTTTTTAAAAGACAAATTGTCTAAGAAAATAACTTCTCCGTCTTTAAATTTTTTGGAAATCATGGAGAAAAGAGCAGCTGTTCTCATTTTTTTGTTTATTTTGGTTTTGAAGTTTTTCTCGTTTCTTGGTCCACCAGAAACACCACCACCAACCCAAATCGGACTTCTGCGGGAACCGTGTCTAGCTTTACCGGTACCTTTTTGTCTCCAAGGCTTGATACCGGAACCAGCAACATCACCTCGGTTTTTGGTATGAGCAATGGGAGTTCTTTTGTTGCCCATCATAGAAGTCACCACTTGGTGAACCAGAGATTCTTTCCATTTTGCACCAAAAATATTCTCAGGAAGTTTAATCTTTCCCGTTTCAGCTCCTTTTTGATTGTATATTGTTGCTTCCATATTAATTATCCTCTTATTTCAACCAGCGTTCCCCTTCTGCCTGGCACCGCTCCGGAAACCAACATTTGATTAGTTTCTTTATCAATACCAACCACTTTGAGGTTTTTAACTGTAATTCTGTCACTACCCATGCGACCAGCCATTCTCATACCTTTGGCCACTCTACCTCCGTCACGTCCGCCACCACCGATAGATCCTGGTTCTCTTTCTGAATGTTTTTGGCCGTGGGAACGAGGACCGCCATGAAAGCCGTGCCTCTTAACCACCCCTTGAAAACCTTTGCCTTTGGAAATAGCAGAAACTGTAATGTTATCACCAACCGCAAAAGTATCCATTTCTATTTTGTCTCCTCTGTTCAAAGCTGAATCATCTACTCTAAACTCTTTCAATACAGCCAAATTTTCCAAATCTTTAAGGTGGCCTTTTTGTGCTTTGGAGAGATTTTTCTCTCGGCGGACACCTGTGCCTATCTGTACGGCTGTATAACCATCTTTTTCTTTGGTTTTAATTTGAGAAACAGTAGCGGTTGATACGGTCAAAACTGTGACTGGAGTCACTTTGCCATCTTCCCCAAAGATTTGGGTCATATTCACCTTTTTAGCCAATGTAAATTTCATCCCGTTAGAAGTAGGAAATCTTGATTTCCGTAGTTTACTTAATAATAATGAACCTCGGTTAGAATACTTCTAACGGGATTCATATAAAAAACGCCGTTCGGCTTAGAGAAGACTAACAAATATCTATTTAAAATGCAAGCCCCTACACTCAAATTTGAGTGTAGGGGCAAGTCCAAATTCTTAAAGAGCAACAAAAAACCGCTAGAGGGCGGTTTTTTGTTTTAAGATTTTAATTAGACTATCTTCACATCAATATTGACTCCGGACGGCAAAGAGATGTTGGTCAGAGCGTCCATGATTTTTGGAGAAGGATTGATGATATCAATCACTCTCCTGTGGACTCTCATTTCAAACTGCTCTCTGGCGTTCTTATAGACGAAAGGCGAACGGTTGACAGTGTATTTCTTGATATCAGTTGGCAAAGGTATTGGCCCTACTACTTGAGCATCGTAACGCAAAGCGGTATCGATGATTTGCTTAACCGAAAGATCTAAAATTTTATACTCATAAGCCATCACTCTGATGCGTAGCTTAGAAATAGCCTCCTCTTTCTTTTTAAGAGAGACTTTCTTTCCTGTCCCGCGAAGCCCTGCCTTTTTGGGCGAAGTGGGATCTTTTTTTAATGTGCCTTCTGCCATATTGATTTTTCCCTTTCCTTTTTCCCTCTCCTGATCAAGGGGAGGGATTAAGGGTGGGGTTTTTAAGCTACAATTTTGGTTACTACTCCTGCCCCCACTGTCTTGCCTCCTTCACGGATAGCAAATCTTTGCTGAGCTTCCAGAGCTACTGGGGCTACCAACTTCACTTTAAAGGTAACGGTGTCTCCAGGCATAACCATTTCTACTCCTTCTTTCAAAGTCACTTCCCCTGTTACGTCAGTTGTTCTAATGTAAAACTGTGGTTTGTAACCAGTGAAAAATGGTGTGTGTCGGCCTCCTTCTTCTTTCTTCAAAATGTAAACTTCTGATTCAAAGTCAGTATGAGGAGTGACGGTACCTGGCTTAGAAATAACTTGACCGCGGTGGACATCTTCTTTCTTCAAACCTCTAAGCAAAATGCCTGCGTTGTCTCCAGCTTGTCCTTCTTGAAGTTGTTTGTTGAACATTTCAATACCAGTAACGGTAGTTTTTTGCAATTCTTTGAGGCCTACAACTTCAACATCCTCACCTACCTTTACAATACCTCTTTCAATCTTACCTGTAACCACTGTACCTCTGCCTTCAATTGAGAAGATGTCTTCAATTGGCATAAGGAAAGGTTTTTCAAGTTCACGGACTGGAGTTGGGATATAAGATTCCAAAGTAGTAACCAAATCAAAGACTTTTTTAGCCCATTCATCTTCCATATCTTTGGCTTCCAAAGCTTTGAGGCCTGAACCGCGGATGATAGGAGTAGCGGCGCCGTCATAGTGGTTTTTAGTGAGCAATTCGCGAATTTCTTCTTCAACCAAGTCAATAAGGTCCTGTTCGGCAACCATATCGCATTTGTTAAGGAAAACGATAATTTTAGGAACACCGACTTGGTGAGCCAAGAGGATATGTTCTCTGGTTTGTGGCATCACACCGTCTGTGGCAGCCACTACTAAGATAGCGCCGTCCATCTGAGCAGCACCGGTAATCATGTTTTTGATGTAGTCGGCGTGACCAGGAGCGTCAATGTGAGCGTAGTGTCTAGCTGGAGTCCAATATTCAGAGTGGTGAAGAGCAATAGTAATTCCTCGGGCTTTTTCTTCAGGGGCGTTATCAATGTTGCCAACTTCCTCAACGCGGGCGCCATAACCTTCTGCTTTGTGCATATCAAGCACGCGAAGAATAGCGGCGGTGAGTGTAGTTTTACCGTGGTCTACGTGACCGACGGTACCGACGTTTACGTGTGGTTTAGAACGATCAAAAGCTTCTGCCATAATATTTTGATTATTATACTTATTATTAATTTTTAAAAAATGCGACAAATAAAAGCCGCCTATTTATCAATAAGCTATATCTTAACAAAATCAGAAAGAGTGTCAAGCAAATATCTCTGAAGTAGCTCGTTTGAGGCGTGTTAGTTCTTCGGAAACAATAATATCAAACCCCAGTACTTTAGACTTGAAAAATTCAATAACTCTCTGATAATCTCCTCCAGCACTATCAATAACACTATCAAACTCATTTATAACACTTTCATCCATAGCATCCACTGCTCTCTCAACCACAGACTCAAATAACAAATTACCGACTTTTTCAATCATTTTTTCTTGCTCTCTTGAATCCATATTTTCCAGACCGAAATCTTTCGCTATTTTTTTGTTAAATTCTTCGTTCATCCCGTTAGAAATTTATTTTTAATATTATTTATTGATTATTGCCCGCTTATTTCTAACGGGATTCATTATGATTTTTGTGAATGAGTCCTCAAGACATAACCTCCAAGTCTTTTTATAAACTGTTCCATATTTTCATTTTCAAATGGTTTGATGGCTCCATGTGATTGTTCCATAAGTCCTGCAGTCTGCCTCATCAAAGCTTCGTGATTTTTAGATTTCAATAATTCTTTTATAGTTTCAGGAGAAAGACCAGATTTATTTGAATCACCAGTGTAATACTCTATGACTTTAATAGCTGGAAGCCTTGCCATTTCCGCCCATTCTTTGGTTTTCAAACCTTCCGTTTTGCCCATTCCTAATAAACCGCTCTTGCCATATATTTCGTTAATTTCATTTTTGAACGCTTCTTCAAGAGTTTGATTAAACTTAGAATCCATAGCAACAAATCTGGTATCAGAAGAAAGAGATCTTTCCAAATTTGAATTTGGAGCACTACTTTCAAGATGATTTAATCTTTGTTTGGCTTCTTCTATTTGTTTATGTATCGCTTCTCTTTTTTCTTTTTCTAAAACGCTCATTTCTTGCACTTTTGGAGGTTCTGGGACCGGAACTGGGATTTCCGTTTTTATTTCGGGTTTAATTTCTGAAATTGGTTCTGGAATTGGTTTTATTTCCGGTTCAACGGGAACTTCTGTTTTTGGTTCAGGTTTTGATATTTGTACCGACTCAGGAAGTTTGAGGGTAGATTTTTCTATCAGACTTCCGGCTATTATAGTTTCTTTGGCTTCTTTTATTATTGATCCTACTTTTTCATTATCATTCAAAATTTTCGATAAATCTATTTTTTTTCCTATTTCTAAACTCCCATCTTTATTCAAACCATAAACTTCTGGCTCATCAAAAATAAGCCCCGAAATTTTATTTAAAACAAAAATCTTTTGAGCTTCAGTAATGTCTTTAAATTGTGAACCATTTTCAAATATTTTTTTAAGAATAATCCATAAAGAATCACCTTCTTTTACTTCTATATCTTTCAAAATTTCCGGATTATCAAATATTTTTTCTTGAACAGAGATCGGCACCTCTACTTTTTCAATAACCGACTCTGGTGTAGGAGTTTCGACTATTGGAGCAGGTTCCGGTTTTACTTCTGGTTCTGCCACCACTTCTTCTTTTACTTCTTCTATTTTTTGAGGTTCAAGATTAGGTTCAAAACCTTTTCTTGGATTAAAAACTAGTATATTTTCTTTTTCTTGATGTTCAGTTTCTGGAACCGAGATTGGATCCTCAACTTTAGTTTCTATTGGCATTATTGGTTCAGTTTCTACTATATCTTTTCCCATAACCGCCTCAAAAATTATTTTCTCATCTAGATGATTTGTTTCTCCATACTCTTTAAGCTTTTTAATAAGGGCGAGTTGCAACTCTTCAAGAGTTGGTTTATTTTCTTGACCCATTTTTTTATACAAAGGTTCGTTGGGATTTATAGATTCTTCGTTCATGCTTTAAATTATAGTTTATAATATAAACAAAGACAAAGGTTGACTGTTCATTAGCTAAGGTATATAATGGTTCTGATACTGAAAGATAGATATTTCCGCCAGCCAGCGGATTTTTTCTTTCCCAGTTTTAAAATTACAAATTAAAAATTTTTAAAAATATGTTTGATTTAAAGGTTATAAATTCGGTTTTAGACCAATTAGAAGAAGAGCGAGGTATAGCCAAAGAGAAGGTTATTGAGGCCATAGAAATGGCTTTAGCCACCGCTTACAAAAAAGAATATGGCAAACGCGGTCAGATAATCCGTGCTGAATTTGACTTGCGCAGTGGTGGTGTAGAAATGACTCAAACCAAAATCGTCGTTGATGATTCCAAAGTTTTCATGAACAAAGAAGATTTGGAAGATGCACTAGAAACCGCCGAAGAAAAAGATGATGACAGAGTGCTTTTCAATCCAGAACATCATATCTTGCTTCCTGATGCTAAAAAAATTAAAAAAGGTGCCGTGGTAGGAGATGAGATTAGCTTCCCATTAGAGTCAAAAGGAGATTATGGCCGTATCGCCAGCCAGACCGCCAAACAAGTCATCGTCCAAAAAATCAGAGAAGCTGAAAGATCATCGGTTTTGAAAGAATTTGGCGCTCGTGAAGGTGAAATCATCGTGGGTACCGTTCAAAGAATAGAAAGAGGAAATATCTTCGTAGATGTCGGCCGGGCCGTTGGTATTTTGCCTTATGAAGAACAAATCCCTGGCGAAAGATTTAGCCAAGGTGAAAGAGTCAGAGCTTATCTCTACAAAGTGGAAGACGGACCAAAAGGTGTCGCCCTCAGACTTTCCCGTTCTCACCCACGTTTTCTCATCAAACTTTTTGAAAATGAAGCTCCTGAACTCAACACTGGCGCTATCGAAATAAAATCAGTGGCCAGAGAAGCCGGTTCCCGCTCCAAAGTAGCGGTAGCCACTAACGACAATTATATTGATCCAGTTGGTTCTCTCGTCGGCCAAAGAGGTGTGAGAGTGGCTACAGTTACAAGCGAGCTCGGCGGTGAAAAAATAGACATCATAGAATGGTCAGATAACCCATCTGAATTTATAGAAGACGCTCTCTCCCCTGCTAAAATAACTTCCGTTACCATAAACGAAGAGGGTCGCGAAGCGGCTGTCGTCGTTTCTGAAGATCAGCAATCACTTGCTATTGGTAAAGGTGGCCAAAACGTTAGATTAGCAGCCAAACTCACTGGCTGGCGCATCGATATTAAATCAATCAAAGGTGAAGAGTTAGAAACAGCCGAGTAATTGAGTAATCCCCTTCTTGATTTATAATTAAAGGAGTATAATAAAAACCGTACCTAAGTATGGCTTTTATTATTATAAATAAATTAGATATATGAAAAATAAATTAATTTTGTCTTTAGTAGTAGTTTCTTTATTAGCTTTGCCAAGTTTTTCTTATGCTATTTCAGAAGATTCAAATAGTGCAACAACCCGAAAAGAAGAAGCGAAAGAAAAAATACAAAATCTTAAAGCTCAAATGGAAACAAAAAAAGAAGAAATAAAACAAAATGTAGCTTCAAGAACAGAAGAAATAAAAAATAATATTGAACAAAGAAAACAAAGTGCTACCAGTAAGATTGAAAAAGAAATGGATAAGTTCATGAATAATGTTATCAAAAGATTTAATGCTGCTGCCAACCGTTTAGATGTTTTGGTACAAAGAATTGAATCTCGAATTACAAAAATCGAAGCTAGAAAAATTGATGAATCGAAGGCTAAAACCCTTTTGATTGCCGCTAAAGCCAAAATCGCTACTGCCAAAGCCAGTATCGCTCTCATTCCAACCAATATTGCTTCAATTGCCGCTTCCTCGACCGCTTCTACAACCGCAAGTATGCTAAAAGGAGCTTTTGAAACAACCAAAAGTAAAATTGAAAAAGCTAAAAAAGATTTGAAAATTGCCCAAGCAGCTTTAGTAGATGTAATCAACAGCTTGAAACCTGGCCAAAATAAACTTGAAAAAGAGTTTGGAAAAGAAGATGAGAATCATTCTTCAACTGCTTCCACCACCCCTTCTTCAACTGCCTCGACTACCGCCACTACCACCGCACAATAATTAATTTATAAACTTTATAATTTTTAAAAAAACATGGACACATTCAATCCAAACCAAATGCCCCCAATGCCAGCAACAGAAGAGAAAAAATCAAAAGGACCACTCATTGCTGTCATCATTATTTTAGCCCTTATCATAGTTGGTGGTTTATATTTCCTTAAACAAAGAGTTTCTCAACCAGTTTACACCCCCCCAGCAACCACCGAAACAGCAGTTAGTGACACAGTGACAGATTCTCTAAATGCTCAAAGCAGTTCTGATGATTTGAATTCAATAGAAGCTGACTTAAACTCCACCAACATAGACGCTGTGGATCAAGGCGCTTCTGCTATTGATGCCCAGTTGCAGTAGATAAAATAAGTAAAACTAAATGAGGAGCAGTTTGCCTAAAGTGAATTTTTAGGTTAAACTGCTCCTCATGCAATACAACATAAAAATAAAAAAATTACCTAAATCTGAGGTAGAAATCGAAGCCACAATCCCTGCTGAGGCCTTATCTCAAGCTCGTAAAAAAGCGGTAGATATGTATTCTACTTCTTTAGAAGTTGACGGCTTCCGCAAAGGTCACACACCAGAGAATGTAGTGATAGATAAAGTTGGCGAGGCGCAAATTCTCGAAGAAGCTATTGATATACTTTTGAAGGAACACTTCCCTGCTATTATAGAACAGGAAAAATTGGATATTATCGGCCGTCCAAAAATCTCCGTAACCAAAATAGCTTTGGGTAACCCTTTTGAATTTAAGGCTACTTTTGCTTTGATGCCTGATATTGAATTACCAGATTACCGAGCAATAGCGAAGTCCAGCGTAGCTTCAGTGAAGTTGGAAAAAAATGATTTAGAGGCAACTGATAAAGAAGTTGATGATGTTCTCTTGCAAATAAGACGAAACAAGGCTCATTTTGACTGGCATGAAGCTAACAAAGATGAAAAAGGACACAACCATCCTGATATTAAAGATGGGGATTTGCCGGAACTCAATGATGAATTTGCTCAAATGGCCGGTAATTTCAAAAATTTAGATGAACTCAAAGAAAAAGTTAAGCAAAACGTAATAAACGAGAAAAAAGCCAGAAATACCGAAAAGAAACGGGCTTCTATCATGGACGCTCTGCTTAAAAATACCAAGATTGATATGCCTGATATTTTAGTCGAGAGTGAGATAGAAAAGTCTTTAGCTCAAATGAAAGATGATGTTGAAAGAATGGGAGCCAAATTTGCCGATTACCTAGAGCAGGCAAAAAAAACCGAGGAGGATTTAAAAAAAGATTTGAGAGAGAGTTCTGAAAAGAAAGCCGGCATCCAAATCATCTTCAACAAGATAGCCGAGACAGAAAAAATCGAACCTAACAAAGAAATTTTAGAAAACGAAGTCAAAGAAGTTTTGAAACATTATCCGCAGGCCAACGAAGTGAACGCCCGCGTTTATGTTTCTACCATTTTAGTAAACGCCGAAGTTTTGAAATTATTGGAAAAAGAATAATTTAAATCATATGAAAAACGAAATAAAAAATTCCATATTAGTCCCAACAGTCATCGAAAAGACTCACAATGGTGAGAGGGCTTATGATATTTATTCGAGGCTCTTAAAAGACAGGATTATCTTCCTCGGAGGTCAGATTGAAGATACTATGGCCAACCTTATCGTTGCCCAGCTTTTATTCTTACAATCCGAAGATCCTAAAAAAGAAATTTCTCTTTACATCAACTCTCCTGGTGGCTCGGTCACTTCTACCCTAGCTATCGTAGACACCATGAAATTCATCAAACCAGATGTCTCTACTTATTGTGTCGGTATTGCAGCAAGTGGCGCCGCATTAGTCCTCTCTGCCGGAACTAAGGGTAAGAGGTTTATTTTGAAAAACGCCGAGGTTATGATTCATCAACCATTGGGAGGTGCTGAAGGTCAAGCTACCGATATTGCCATCACTGCCAAACACATCATAAAAACCAAAGAAAATTTGAACAAAATGCTCGCCGAAAACACCGGTCAGCCACTTTCAAAAATAGAAAATGACGTCGAACGCGACTACTTCATGTCCGCTGACGAAGCCAAAAAATACGGCATCATAGACAAAATTCTTTAATTTTGTATAATACAGGCATTACTATTAAATCAAGTAATTTCCTTTAATTTTTTCAAAATGTCTTTATTTTTAAACAAAAAATCAAGTCTCAATTTGCACCGTACTGATTAAAGCGGAGTTACAACAAAATATATGTCATTAAAACTAGCGATAATCTTAGCCGGCGTAGCCGCTTTGGTTGGTGTTGGTTTCGGTTATTTCTTGCGTTGGATAATTTCACTCGGACAAAGAGGTTCCGTAGAACTCCGCATCAAACAAATGGAACTTTATGCCAAAGAAGAGGCCAAAAAAATAGTCGAAGAAGCGGAAAACAAGGCCGAAGAAACCTTAAAAGAAAGCCGAATCGAATTTAAAGAAAAAGAAGAAAAAATAAAAAAGACTGAAGACCGCCTCATCAAAAAAGAGGAATTTTTAGATAAAAGACAACTTGATATAGATAAAGAAATCGAACAAGTTAAGGAAAAAGTTTCTGAAATAAAAACCATCAGAGAAAAAGCGGAAATATTGGAAAAAGAAAAATACTCCGAGTTACAAAGGGTTTCCAAGTTAACCGAAGATGAAGCTAAAAATCTCTTGATCAAAGAAATAGAAAGAAAACACGAGGAAGATATGACTGTCAGACTCCAAAAACTGGAGAATACCGGCACCGAAAAAATCGAAACTAGAGCCAAAGAAATACTGACATCTTCAATCCAAAGACTGGCCAATTCAGTTTCTTCAGAGGTATTTTCTACTACTGTCACTATCCCCTCTGATGAAATAAAAGGTAAAATTATCGGCAAAGAAGGCCGTAACATCAAAGCTTTTGAAAGAATTTCCGGAGTGGAAATTATTGTTGATGACACGCCGGGTCTTATCACTATATCTTCTTACGATTCAGTTCGCAGACAAATAGCTAAAGTCGCCTTAGAAAACCTTATTGCAGACGGTAGGATTCAACCTGTCAAAATCGAAGAAATGGTGGAAAAAGCCAAACAAGAAATCAATAAAACCATCAAAGAAAAAGGTGAAGCCGCCGCTTACGAATGCGGAGTTTTCAATCTTGACCCAAGGATTGTCTCCATCTTAGGACGTCTTCATTTCCGCACCTCTTACGGCCAAAACGTCTTGCAACACTCGGTTGAAATGTCTCACATTGCGGGTATGCTCGCCACTGAAATTGGTGCTAACGTAAACATCGCCAAAGCCGGAGCTCTCCTTCACGATATTGGCAAAGCAGTAGACCACGAAATCACTGGTACTCACGTAGAAATAGGTAAAAGAATTTTGCAAAAATTTGGAGCCGATGAAAAAATCATCCGAGCGATGGAGTCTCACCATGGCGAGTATCCATATTCAACTTTAGAGTCTTATATCGTCCAATCCGCCGATGCCATCTCAGGTGCCAGACCTGGAGCCAGACGCGACAGTGTGGAAAATTATCTCAAGCGTTTGACTGAACTGGAAACTATCGCCACCTCAATGAAAGGAGTAGAAAAAGCTTATGCCCTGCAAGCCGGCCGCGAAGTCAGAGTTTTCGTTACTCCATCTGAAGTCAATGACCTTGAAGCTAAAGATATCGCCCGTGACATCGCTGTCCGCATCGAAAACGAACTCAAATATCCTGGAGAAATCCGTGTGGTTGTCATCCGCGAATCCCGCACTATTGAATTTGCAAGATAAATAAAAAGTAGTAAATTAAATACAGAAGCACACCACACAGAGGGAGGACTCTGCTCATGAAACTGCTAAACTCTGCTAACATCGAGTGTTTGATAACACTCGCTCTATTGATTGTTGTTGTAGTCCTATCTATTCCTTATTTCAAAAAAGATATAAGGATTAAACATTAATGCCCACCACCATACAGTAGAAACATCTACTACTTCGGTGAGTGGGTGTTTCTTTTTATTTCAATTCGTATTCTTTCCCCTCTTCTGGGTACACTGCATCAATATCAAGATAATCACGAATGCGTTGAGTAAGGAAAAGTGAGGATTTCGGCTCACCCATTATCACAAAAACTTTTTTGAGTTTTTTTGATTCATTTATTTTTTCCACAAATTCTTGCAGATGCTCCGAATCTTTATGTGAAGAATAACCCGTGATATTTTCAACAGTTGCTTTAACTTTTACTTTTTCTTTCTTTTTATCACCATTAGCATCCATGAAAACTTCTTTAGCTCCATCTTGAAGCAGTCTCCCTAACGAACCGACTGACTGATAACCCACCAAAATAACAGTGGCTTTGGGATCAGGCAGATAATGCGCTTCGTGATTTACTATTCTACCTCCTTCAGACATACCCGAACCAGCCATTATTATTTTGGCACCCGGCACTTTTTCAATCCCAGCCGATTCAGAAGAACGACCCACGATATGCAAACCTGGAAAATCAAAAATATCGTCCCCAGCATTTATTTCATCCTGCACCGATTTTTTGAAATCTTTTTCATAATTTTTATAAATATCAGTCACCTTCTCTGCAAGAGGCGAATCCAAAAATACGGGGATTTGGGGAATTTCTTTGCTCTCAATCATATTGTTTATTTCATAAAGCAAAACCTGTGTCCTCTCTATGGAAAAAGCTGGTATCACTATCGTCCCCTGTTTCTTTATTCCCTCCAAAATATATTGTTTTAATTTTTCTCGCCTTTCTGTCTTACTTTCATGATTACGGTCTCCATAAACACTTTCCATTACTAAATAATCCACATCTTTTGGAAATTCGGTATCAGGTAAAAGTGGTGATGGTGAGTTACCTAGATCACCGGTAAAAGTTATTTTTCTCATACTATCTCCTGTTCCACAAGTCACATTACAAATAGCCGAGCCCAAAACATGCCCCGCATCCTGCATTTCCAAAAAGCAGTTTTCGAAAAGTTCTATTTTCCCTTCATAATTTTTGCCCTCCCAAAGAGAAAGGGCTTTAGCAACATCGCTTTCTTCAAAAATAATCTGGTTAGGATGTTTGACTCGCATAACTTTCAGAGCGTCAGCAAGCATTGGTCCCGCAAGCTCAAAAGTTGCTTTGGTAGAAATTATTTTGCCTTTGAAACCGTCTCTTACAAGTTTTGGTACTTTGCCGATGTGGTCCATGTGAGCATGGGTAATCAAAAGATAATCCACACTGGCCGGATTATATTTGAAAGATTCAAAATTTTTTTCTTCCGCAAACCTTGCCCCTTGAAGCAATCCACAATCAACCAAAATCTTTCTATTAGAAAATTCCAGCATTATGTTTGCTCCGGTTGTAGAACCTACTCCACCATAAAACGTGAGCTTCAAATTATTCACTTTTAAATTCATTATTATTTTTGATAACCACTTGTCTATTATATTCTTTTATATAAGCATAAAAACATCCGGCAAGCGCACCTAAAAAGTCCATTATCAAATCCATAGTAAGGTCATAAGGATAATCTATTTTGGAAACCATAGTTTGTTTGAAAATAATTTCATAAGTTTCCCAAAACACCCCTACTAGCATCGCTCCAAGAATAGAAATCAATAAAAACTTTCTCAAATTTCTTTTTTGAGGATCAAAAAATCCGGAAAAAAAGTAAAACCAAGAAAAAAACAAAGCCAGAGCTGTGCCAGCCAAAAAATGAACCATACTGTCAAATTCGTAAATAGACCAATAAAAATGGTTGACTGTAGCGACAAGATGAAGCCCTGCGACGATTGCAAAAAAAATAAGTGCCTCAAGAAAAAGCGGTTTTTTAAACATACAACTATTATATCAAAAATCCGCCGAAGAGGCGGATTTTTGATAGGATTGCCGGGATAATTCCCTAATAGATAAAAATTAGGTGGGTGGCCTCGACTGTAACTATTAGAATGAGTAAACATTCACCTGTTACAGAAAGTTAGCCTCCCTGAATATTCTTAAGTTAGAAAATATCCAAGCAACCCTGTCTTAAATTATATGCTATTCCAAAATCCCGTCTAGATTTACATCATACAAAATTTGTTCAGCAATGAGTTTGTAATTAACGAGTTCATTTTCTTTAAACCAATGATTGATTTCGGCTTCTGATTCCTTAGCTGTCCCTGAAGCATGAATCAAATTTCTCACTGCTCGTCCATCCGTATCAGACATAATGTAAGAATCCAAAACATAATCCCCTCTTATGGTGCCTACATCTGATGTGCGAGGTTCGGTGCCACCGACAATTTTGCGCACCAACTCCGTCGCATGTGCTCCTTGCCAAACCATAGCCACTACCGGCCCAGAAGTCATATATTTTTTCAATTTTTTGAGCAATTCTTCTGTCACTTCAAGAGGGTCATCAGTCCAGCATTTTTCCCCTTTTTTAGTATAGCTAGCAATAGTTTTTTCGCCAGTCAGTCTACGCCACTGTGGATCTAAAGTATAATGTTTTTCGATATGTTCTTCAGTTGGCAAACACATTTTCATAGCCACCAATTTTAAACCTACTTTTTCAAATCTGCCTATAATTTCACCGATGAGCGACCTCTGTACTCCATCCGGCTTGACCACTACTAATGTTCTTTCTTGTTTTGGATGATCCATATTTGTTTTTGTGAGTCAGAAACAAAATAGTTCTTAAGCGAGATTCCGGAACCTGTGAAAAGGTGAGGACAAAGAAATTTTTAGCAAAAAATTTCTGTATCGAGCGAAAGAAGCTATTTTGTTTATGACGAACTTATAATTATAATTTTGTTAATACTTCAATTTTACCATCATAACCTACAACCACCGTATGTTCAAAATGCGCCGAAAGCGATTTATCGCGGGTAATGAAAGTGTAACCATTTTTGAGAAGTTTAATATCACGACTGCCAGCCGAGAGCATTGGTTCAATAGCGATGACGAGACCAGCTTTGAGCTCTGGACCCTCGCCTCGCTTGGCTTTGTTAGGAACAAAAGGCTCCTCATGCACACTGTAGCCCACTCCGTGGCCCGACAAGCCCTCTATGATACCGAAACCATATTTCATGGCTATACGCATCACAGCATCGCCTATATCGCCAATATGACCACGCGGACGCATAGCTTTTATGGCTGCTTCCAAAGCTTCATGAGTAGCTCTGATAAGAGTAGCGGCATCATCGCTTACTTTTCCCACTGGTACAGTCACGGCGGCATCAGTTATCAAACCTTGATAAGTCACTCCAAGGTCGAGAGAGACTATATCACCTTCAAATAAAATACGGTCTTCATCACCATTTGGGATGCCGTGCACAATTTCTTCATTAATAGAAACACAAAGCGCCGCCGGGAAAGCTTCGCGCGCACCTTTTGGTGCATAACCTAAAAAAGAAGCAGTGCAACCGGCTTCATCTATGAGTTGTTCGGCATAACTGTTGAGTTCACTGGTTTTGACTCCGGGTTTAACTTTCTTGGCCACTTCTTTCAAAATTTTTGCGTGAATCTTGCCCCCCTCCCGCATTATGGCTATTTCTTCTTCTGTTTTGTATTTAATCATATTATTGTGAGTTAGAAACAAAATTTCAAAAGTCTGGCCTGTGTAACAAGGAGACCCGAGGACTTTTGCAAATTTTCGTTTCTAACGAACTAACCAAATATCTTACCGACCAAATCCTGATGTACTTCTTCGATACTGCGTTCGCCGTTTATGGAAATAAATTTGTAATAAGAATTATTTTTAAAATATTCCAAAACCGGAACCACATCTTTATGATAAAAACTTAGTCTATTTTTTATTTCTTCTTCTGTATCATCGCTTCGGCCTCTACCCAAAAGTCTCTCCGTAGCCCATTTATCAGAAACTTCTATTGAGACCACGATTGGATTTTCCCTTTTATAAAATTGCAAAGCTGAATCAAGGACATTGGCTTCTTCAATTCTTCTGGATATACCATCCATAAAGATATGCTCATCCCCTGTTATATTCTCCATAAGAATTTCTGTCCAAATCCATATTGGCAAAAATACCGGTACCAACCTTCCATTTTCCAAAATTTTTTTGGTTTCTTTTCCAGTGTAAGTATCCTTTTCAGCTAATTCTCTCAGTTTTTGACCAGTTTCTATATAAAGGATTTTCCTTGTTGGATCTTTTTTAGCAAGTTCTTCTTGTAAAAGCTTAGCCTGGGTCCCCTTACCGCAGCCAGATGGACCAAAAAATATAAATGTTTGTGGTGTCATATGTATAGTATAGCAAATAAAAACCTCATTCCCAACTCTTCTCCTTAATTTTCGACCCCACCCCGTCCACCTACGGCGTCCTGCCCCTCACCTTGCGAAGGTGAGGGGCTATAAACAAAATCTCCTTATCTTTCAACATATTTTCATTTTGCTTGACATAAATAAAACAATTTGTTAAAATATGTACATGCTTAGAGTTACTGGGTTTAGTAACTGGTGGCCAAAAGTCTAAGCTCAGGCGGAGATATACCTCCTAAATCTTCACCAACCAAGCGCTTTCAGTCCTAGGAACCTGAAAGCGCTTTTTCTTTTGTGTTTTTATTTCTCCCCTCACCTTCACAAGGTGAGGGGCAGTCGCTGTTAAGCGACGGGGTGGGGTCGTTTAATATTCCCTCGCGGAGATTTGAGCTTCGACTTTTTTAATGAGGTCAATGACAACAGAGACGACGATGAGAAGAGAAGTACCACCGACAGCGACAGCACTGATGCCGGTTGCGGCTTTGACGATAAGCGGAAGAACAGCAATGATACTGAGGAAAAGTGCCCCAATCATAGTCAAACGGAAAAGTATCTTGGCAATATGCTCTGAAGTGGAGACTCCGGGACGGACTCCAGGAATGAAAGCTCCGCTTCTTTGCAAGTTTTTAGAAATTGAATCCGGATCAAAAGTAATAGCTGTGTAAAAATAAGTAAAAATGAAAACCAAAAGGAAATAGGCGATGCCATAGAAAAGTTGATTAGCTAAGAAAGCAAGAATGCCCTCGGAAATTTTTTGAACGATAGTATTATTAACATTGGCAAGAAAACGCACTATCATCTGAGGAAAAAGCAAAATAGAAAGAGCGAAGATTATTGGAATCACTCCAGCTTGGTTGACTCTAAGTGGCAGATAAGTGGAAACACCACCATATACTTTGTTACCTCTAACTTGTTTAGCATAAGTGACCGGTATCGGTCTTTCGGCTTCGGTAATAACCACCACACCCCAGATAACCGCAGCAGCAGCAATAATGAAACCGACATAAGCAGGAATCTGCGAAGGATCAAAAGAGATAAGGAGCTTACCCAAAGCCCCTGGCAAAACCGAAACGATACCAGCAAAGATAATAAGGGAGACTCCATTACCAATACCAAATTCGGAAATAAGCTCACCAAGCCACATAAGAAGCAGAGAACCGGCGGTGATAACTATGAGGTCAACTGCAAGTTCAAAACCTGTAAGCTCTCCTAAAATACCTTGGCTTTTAAGAAGAGCAATGAAAGCGTAACCTTGAGCAAAGGCCAAAGGCACTGTGATGAGTCTTGAATATTGAGCAAATCTTTTTCTGCCAGCATCCCCTTCTTCCTGATACATAGCTTTGAGTTTCGGAAACATCACAGTCATTAATTGCATTATGATAGAAGAAGTGATGTAAGGAGAAACTCCGAGCATGATGATAGAAAGATTTGAAAGTCCACCGCCCGAAAAGATATTGAGAAGGCCAAAAAAGTCATTACCGGTCAAAAATTGTTGAAGTTTCAAAGTATCAATGCCTGGAATCGGAATGACGGCCATGAGGCGGAACAAAACCAAAACAGACAAGGTGAACAAGATTCTGTTTCTCAAAACCCTGTCTCCTAATACCAATTTGATTTTGTGAATAAAGTTAGCCATTTAAAACTTTTATCTTCGGAATTCTTCCGCTTCGAGTCTGTATGAGACCTTTAGCCAAAAGATTTTTTGCATTGATTTCTTCGCCTTCTTTGAAATGTTCTTTCACTCGAGAAATGTTGATTGCCAGAGGTTTAACTTTTCTGGATTTCAAGAAATTTTTACCTCTACCGCGAAGTTTTGGCAATCTTTTAATAATATCTCGCATTTCTGGTCTTTTCTTTCTACCAGCTCTTGCGTTTTGACCTTTAGTACCACGCCCTGAAGTTTTACCACGAGTACCTCCACGACCAACCTGTTTGGCTTTTCTGTTAGATGTATTCTTTTTTAAATTATGAAACTGCATGATTAAATTTTTATCCTAATTATCTATTGCTTTTAACTCTTTCAGTTTTTAATTGTTCCAAAGCTTTAATAGTAGCTCTAGCGATGTTGAGTTTGTTTTTAGATCTAGAAAGAATTTTTGAAGAAACTTCTTTGATACCAGCCATTTCGAGCACAACACGGACGGCACTACCGGCGATAATACCTTTGCCTGGTGCCGGTAAAATAGAAACTCTAGCACTTGAATATTTAGTTTCTACCGGGTGGGCTATTGAACCTTTTGGAGTTAAAGATACTTTAACTATATGCTTCTTAGCATCACGGGTAGCTTTTTCAATAGCGATAGGTGTATCTCCGGCTTTCCCAATACCAACACCGACTTTACCTTTTTTATCACCAACAACTACAGCAATACTAAAACTAAATCTGCGACCTCCAGAAACCACGCGAGTCACTCTTCTGACACTGATGATTTTGTTATCAAATTCTTGTCTGACTCTTTCAGGTCTACGAGAAGGTCTGCGTTCATTTTTGCGTTTGTCTCTGTTGTCTCGAAAACCACCAGCAGGGGCAGTTGGAGAAATAGGCACGACAGGAACAGTTTCTGCCACTTCCGCAGGAACGATTTCTTCTTCTATTATTTTTTCTTCTTTATCTGCCATAATTTATTTTAATTAAAACTTTAATCCGGCTTCTCTTGCTCCATCTGCTATCGCAGCCACAGATCCAGTATAAAGATAACCCCCTCTATCAAACACCGCTTTGGAAACTTTTTTGGCTTTAGCTTGCTCGGCAATTGATACCCCAACAGCTTTAGCTTTTTCCAAAACACTCTTACCTTTAACATTTTGACTAGTAGCTGCGGCCAAAGTGACACCTTTTGAATCATCTATCAATTGAGCAGTGATATATTTGTTTGATCTGAAAACAGAAAGACGGGGTTTATCGGATAAACCAAAAATCTTAGCTCTGATACGCTTTTTTCTTCTTTCTCTTTGTATTTTTTTAATTTTTGTATCCATTTTTTTATTATACCGATTTCTTACCTTGTTTTCTTCTAATAACCTCATCGCTGTATCTAAATCCTTTACCTTTGTAAGGTTCTGGTTTTTTCAAATCTCTAACCTTGGCTGCAAAAGAACCTACTGATTCTTTATCAATACCCGATATTGATACGATATTTTTTTCAGCCTTCACTGTCAGCCCAGCCGGAATTTCCACTTCAACTGGATGAGAAAAACCGAGAGCCAAAACCAATTTGTTACCATTCACTTGAGACTTGTAACCCACCCCTTCCAAAATAAGTTTCTTCTCAAAACCTTCATTTACACCTTTGACCATATTTTTAATATGAGAAGCGTAAGTACCCCAAAGAGCGTTGATTTGCTTGTTATTTTTGGAAATAGAAAGTGAAATCTGATTTCCGTCTATAACAATAGCAACATCCGGGCGGAAGTTTCTTTGGAGTGAGCCCTTTGGACCTTTGACAGAAACAACCCCGGAGTCCATTTTGACTTCTGTTTTGTCTGGTATCACTATTCCTTTTTTACCAATTCTACTCATTTTAATTATTACCAAATATTAAACAAAAATTCCCCGCCTACATTATTCTTTCTGGCATCCATATCTCCCATGATACCCATTGGAGTGGAAAAGACTGATAAACCAAAACCTCTGCGGAAACTTTTGATATTTTTAGCACTTTCGTAAAGTCTTCTGGAAGGTTTGGACATTCTTCTGACATCAGAAATCACTGGGCTGCCATTTTTCGTATAAAGCAGTTTGATATGCAAATATTTGGCTTTGCCTTTGTTTTTATCAGAAACAGCACCAATATAACCCTTAGCACAAAGCAATTCGGCTATAGCTAGCTTCATTTTTGAAAAAGGCACCAAAATGCTGTCTTTTTTAACAGCTCCGGCATTTTTAATTCTTATTATAAAATCTCCTATTGGGTCATTCATGTTTTTTCTAAGCAGTATCCGCTTTTAGCAGACTTACCAAGATGATTTCTTAACTCCCGGAATTCTTCCTTCATTTGCAAGTTCTCTAAAACAGATCCTGCAAAGGCCAAAATCTCCCATATAGCCTCTGCCTCGGCCGCATTTAAAACATCGGTTAGTTGCCCGAGTGCTAAATTTCGGTTTTTTGAGTGCTCTTGCTTTTACTGAAGTTTTTGCCATATCTATTAAATGCCCTTTCGGGCACTCTTAAAGCTAACAAATAGCCGGAAAATAGTCAAATCTGTACATTACAGATAAAAAAATCCCCCGGCACTTCTTACCTCCTAAAAAACAGGGGGTCAAAGTGCCGGGTTCTAGCTCTCGAATAGCCTGCGGAGATACTAACATATTAGAAAATAGTGTCAACCTTGTAAGATAATGCGCGTGTGCATTTCTACAAAAGCTTGAAATTAAAACTAAATTAGAGTACATTATTGTTATTAGCGCACCTTAGAGTGCGAACAGATCTTTGCGGTGTTCGCAAGAATACTGGAAACTGAATCGGTAAAGTTAATAAACGACCTTTCACCACACGACTGCCTTTTGATTTTTATTTTATAGTCAAAAGGCAGTTTATTTTTTATTTAAATCTTTGAAAAAAGCTTCGTTTCGTGTAAGAATAGACAAGTGTTAGAGTAAAATGAATATATTTGGAGAGTTGGCTGAGTGGTCGAAAGCGCCTCACTGCTAACGAGGTAAGGGTCTTAAAGCCCTTCGTGGGTTCGAATCCCACACTCTCCGCAAAAAAGTTGCCAAAAGTGCAAATTTCTCACCTCAAATAACGCCATATTATAAGGCGTTATTTGTTTTACCCAAAATCAGACTCATATAAAAATCCAACCCCGTAAGAGAATTCGAACTTTTTGTTTAGCGATTAGTCATATCTCATAGGCATATAGTTCTGCATGCATACAACTCCATAAGTTGTGATCTATCTATAACTTGACAGATTAATAATCTTTTGTATAATAACCTCAGAAACGTCAACAATCTCTCCTGAACAGTAGGAAGTATCTTTCCCTAAAGGTCTTTCCATTCTGTTCAGGAGGGGTTTGAAATGATCAATTATTTGGCCAGGCTTGGCTATTTCGTTTGGCGTGGGCTTCATTATAGTAATCGAGTGTTAGCAGGAGCTCTGAGAATCCATATGCGAGCTTTAATTAAACATTAAAGCCCTGCGCTTTCAAACCGTCGACAGAACATTGTATCTGTTGGCGGTTTTTAAATTATAAAAGTCTGGCATATCGAAGGAGAATACTAAGTGACATTTCTTGACGATGTTCACGATGAATTAGCCGCAGCAATGAGTCATACTGCTAGACGATTAGCACGTTGGATGTGGAATAGAATATTAGATGTCGTAAACGCATTTAAATCTATAATTATATTTGTCCCATTTATTTTCCTGATCGGAGCTGGATGGGAAATTCGTTATTCAACGGCATGGCTTTTACATGGAATTGGCTGGTTGATAATTATTTTGGCAGCCGGCTTGATTATTTGGGCTCTAATTACGGCATTTGTAGATACAGAGACTGCTCCACCAGAATCACGCTACATATGGATTGGGAGCTTATTTGCCACAATTATTGCAGTTCTATTTACAATGCTGGTGGCTTACGAGTTTAATTCCCCCATTCTAAAAGCTACTCAACATTTTCCTGAGACTATTAAAGAAATTTATCGGAATGGTGTACGAAGCGATCAGTCCTCTGGCGTCAAACACACAAAAACATCCTTATATAAAACTGCGTATGTTGCTTGGCCACAGATAAAGTTTTCAAAGCCCAGTCCAGCGTGGCCAAGAGATATTAAGCTTAATTTATGGATTGAATCTGTTCATGTAAGCAACGAAGCAACAACTATCTATATGGCCTGTAAAACATGGGGCAATTATGATTCAGAAACACTAACTAGTGGATCGAGTGATGAGAAATACATAATTGATCAAAATGGTTATAAATATAACCTTATGAAAGATTATGGAGAATATAGCTTTTTCAGAGGCGAAAGATTGATTACTGGAGGTGAAGTCTATAGATGGCAATTAACATTCTTTCCTATTCCGGTCGGAACAACCTCTTTTAAACTGAAGCATCCACAGTTCCTCGACCATGAAGTTACTTTGGTCTGGAATTCCAAGTAATTGTTGCAGGGCAACAAACATGCTGTCCGTATTTTATAAGGAAAGTAATATATTTTTGTAATTCCAGAATATCGCTCCCTCTTTTTTGGTTCGCTCAAAATTTGCTATTTTTAATATGACAAATTAAAATGAATCCATTGAACGTGCCGGAATAGTCACCTGTGGGTTTTTATTGAACCACTCTGTGAGATTATCAATTAATTTACCAAATGTTCGAAGTCTATCCCGATACGGGCCGCCTTCGCCTCGCCGAAGCTCCGCCTTAGGAGCGGAGGCGGGCTTCGCCAAGGCTACGGCGTGACAAAGTCCGCTTCAAAAATATGACAAAATTTTTCTACGTTTATACTTTATCCTGTAAAGATGGTTTCTACACAGGTTGTACTGATAATCTAAAAGAACGGATTGAGAGACATACAAAAGGTTTTGTCCCAGCAACAAAAAACAGGAGGCCTATAAAATTAGCCAATTATTTAGCATTTAAAGATAAATATTTGGCTTTCAAATTTGAAAAATATTTAAAATCTGGCTCCGGCAGAGCTTTTATTAAAAATCATTTTATGTTTTAATACATCCAGAAAAACTAAGTCATAAAAGAAAGGAAATCAAATGAAAATCGGACTTGATTTTGATGGCGTAATATCCGATTGTGGAAAACTCAAATCGGATGCAGCTAAAAAAATTCATGGATTAGATATTCCTCCTGAAAAATTCAAAAAGGAGATCGTGATTAACGAAGGATATCTAACTGCAGGCCAATATCGCGATCTCCAAAGAATTATTTATGGAACACGAGAAATCGGTCTTCTTATGGAACCAGTTGCAGGTATGATTGAATCCATAAAACAATTGTTTGATTTGGGACATGACATCATTGTCATCACCTCGCGTGGTGAAATTGAATTAGAAATCGCTAAAGAATGGAGTATTAAGCAAGGTCTTGCTCTAAACTTCATTGGTGTTGGCTCTGGCTCAAGTAAGGCTGAATCTTGTACTGGACTTGATGTCTATATCGATGATGACTTGGATAAACTCGAACCACTTGTCGATATTGTTCCATATCGTTTTTTATTTTCATGGGGTTATAACAGCCACATCAAAACAGGATCAATTGCAAAACGAATTGGTTCATGGCAAGAATTCAATAATATGATAAGAAGTTTATGAGCAATGAAAATTTTTAAGGAGCATTCACACAAACGGATGCTCCTTATTTTTACAGTTGCAAAAATACTAAATTAAACTTAGCATTAGAGTATGAACAAAACCCTTCTTCTTATATTTATAATTGCCGTCTTCATTTTAGGAGGTCTGCTTTATATTTATAATCCCAGTCCTACCGAATACAAAAACCCCAACGAAAAAGAACCGGTGGCTTGCACCATGGAAGCTCGGCTTTGCCCTGATGGCTCATACGTTGGCCGAACCGGACCAAACTGTGAATTTACGGACTGTCCAATACCCAAAGACGCAATATTTGAAGACGGCACATTGAACACGAGCTCTACAACACCTCAATGATAATCAAAACAGACACTCCTCTGGAAACAATTTTCAGGCTTTCGCTCTTTCAAAAAAAAGCGCTTTCAAAAATGCGCCTCAAAAAAGTAGAAGACTTGCTCCGGCATTTTCCAACCCGTTATGGCGAAGCTGGCGCGGTCAAATCCATAGAATATTTAACAGCCGGAGAAGAAGCTGTCATATTTGGTAAAATTTCAAAATTAAAAACCGGCAAAACTTTCAAATCAAAAGTGGCTATCTCAACCGCAGAAGTGGAAGACTCAACGGGTAAAATAAAACTTATGTGGTTTAGCCAGCCTTATATTGCCAAAATGTTTTTTGAAGGAAATTTGGTGAGATTGGAAGGTAAAATCTCTGAGAGAAATGGTGAGCTCAGCATGCTTAACCCAAAAATAGAAAAAGTTTCAGAAGTGCCCGAAGGCACCAGTGAATCCCTTTTCCCAGGAGAAGAGAACCATAATCTCTCCCCTGTTTATCCTGAAAGCAAAAGTATTTCTTCCAATTGGATTTATCATGGCCTGCAAAAAATTTTTCGCAGTGGTATTTTAGAAAATTTAGAAGACCCAATACCTCAAGATATTTTAGAAAAATATCACTTACCTTCTCTCAAAACAGCGGTAGTTTGGATCCATTCACCCAGAAAAAAAGAGGATGCGGAAATCGCCAGGAAAAGATTTGCTTTCGAAGAAATATTTTTAATTCAGCTTGACCGACAAAAAGAAAAATATATCGCCCAAAGAGAAAAATCTTTTGCTATAACTAAAAACAATAAAGAAATAAAAGAATTTATTGATACTTTCCCTTTCCCTTTAACTAACGCCCAAAACAAATCCATTGAAGCAATTTTGAATGATTTCCAAACTGGTCATCCAATGTCGAGACTTTTAGAGGGAGATGTGGGTTCGGGCAAAACCGCAGTCGCTGCTACTGCTAGCTTCGCCGTGGTCAGTACTCCACCTGAGGGCCGAGAGTTCGGCAATTTACAAGTCGCTTATATGGCGCCGACCGAAATCTTGGCCGAGCAACATTTTGAATCTTTTATCAATTTTTTTCTGAAATACAAAATCAAAATTGGACTCATCACCGGCAGTGGCGCCAAAAAATTCCCGTCTAAAACAGATACAAATAAATGGACGAGTATTTCCAAACCTCAACTTTTAAAGTGGGTGGCAAACGGAGAAATCCCTATTTTAATAGGTACCCACTCTCTCATCCAAAAAACTGTTAAATTCAAAAATTTGGCCTTTATTGTTATAGATGAACAACATCGTTTCGGAGTCAAACAAAGAATGCAATTGCGCCGTAAACACGATATCGCTCCGCATCTTCTCTCAATGACTGCGACCCCCATCCCCCGCACTTTGGCGCTGACGATTTTTGGGGACTTGGATTTATCTTTGCTTGATGAATTGCCACCAGGACGACAAATCCCCGAAACCAAAATAGTTTTACCTCACGAAAGAGAAAATGTTTACGAAAAAGTCAGAAACGAACTCAAAGACGGCCGGCAAGTTTTCGTTATTTGCCCACGTATCAATGATCCAGATCCGGATAAAGAAAATACCATCAATGCCAAATCGGTAATTTCAGAAACCAAAAGATTGCAGGAGAAAATATTTCCCGAATACAAAGTTTCCAGTATCACCGGCAAAATGTCTCCAAAAGAAAAAGAAGCCACTATGAAAAATTTTAAAAATGGCGGAGCCAATATTTTGGTAGCTACTTCTGTTGTGGAAGTGGGGGTCAATGTCCCAAACGCTACGGTCATCATTATTGAAAATGCCGAGAGGTTCGGCCTAGCTCAACTACACCAACTTAGGGGCCGAGTTTTGCGAAGCTCTTTCAAACCTTACTGTTTTGTCTTTGCTGAAACCAAATCTCAAAAAACCATCAGCCGATTAAAATCTTTTGCAAAATCAAGCAATGGTTTTGAATTAGCTGAATCTGATTTGCAACAAAGGGGTACGGGCGACTTAGCTGGTGCCAAACAATGGGGTATCTCCGACCTCGCTATGGAAGCCCTCCGTAATATTAAAATGGTAGAAGCTGCCCGCACTGAAGCCAAACGTCTTATCGAAGAAGATTTGGAACTTAAAAAATATCCGCTTCTTGTAAAACACATCACTAAAAAACAAGCCGTGCATATGGAATAAAATTGAAGTTTGGCCAGATTTGTATTATCCTAAGCTAATGCGCGGTTAGCTCAGTTGGTAGAGCGCTCCGCTTATACCGGATTGGTCGGGGGTTCGAATCCCTCACCGCGCACAAATTTAAGCTAATTCTTCTTTCTTTTTAGTTTGGATACCATTAGCTATCAATATTGAATCAAATTCATCATGTTCAATGGATTCTGTTTCAATAAGTCTTTTGGCAATAATATTAAGAAGTGCTCGGTGTTCTATAACTATTTTCTCAGCCTTATCATGAGCATCTTTCATTATTTTGGAAACTTCTTTGTCTATCATAGAACCGACTTCTTCGGAATATTCTTTTTCATTCACTCCTCTACCGAATAAAGCTTTGCCACCGGCTCCTTCGAGAGCCACTGGTCCCAAGTTTTCAGACATGCCATATTTGGTTACCATATCGCGAGCGAGTGCGGTAGAAACTTGTAAATCGTTTGAAGGGCCAGTCGTCAAATCTCCGAAAACTATTTTTTCAGCCACATAACCGCCGAGAGACATGGCAATATCATCCAAAAATTCATTCTTAGATTGTAATTTCCTGTCTTCAAATGGCAATTTGAGAGTATAACCCGCGGCGCGCCCACGACTGATGATTGAAATTTTGTGAATCGGGTCAGCATTTGGCAAAAGACTAGCAACCAAAGCGTGACCAGCTTCGTGATAAGCAGTAATTTCTTTTTCTTTTTTGGAAAGAATATGGCTTCTGCGCTCAGGTCCAAGCATTACTTTTTCAATCGAACGCACCAAATCAAATTGAGCCACTTTAGTTCTGTTTTCCCTGGCAGCCAAAATAGCTGCTTCGTTCATAAGAGAATACAAATCAGCACCCGAAAATCCCGGGGTACGTTCAGCAATAACCACTAAATTCACATCTTCAGCAAATGGTTTGGTTTTTGAATGTATCTTCAATATTTCCTCTCTATCATTTCTGTCCGGCAAATCAATAGTCACTCGGCGATCAAATCTGCCCGGACGGAGGAGTGCAGGATCAAGCACATCTGGTCTGTTAGTCGCGGCCATCACCACCACTTTCTCCGCTGGTTCAAAGCCATCCATCTCAACTAAAATCTGATTTAAAGTTTGCTCTCTTTCATCATTGCCACCACCGAGGCCCCCACCTCTCACTCTGCCCACCGCATCAATCTCATCCATGAAAATAATAGCTGGAGCCGCTTTTTTGGCTATTTGAAAAAGGTCTCGCACACGTGAAGCGCCGACACCGACGAACATTTCTACGAATTCTGAACCAGAAATCGAGAAGAAAGCTACCCCTGCCTCCCCTGCTACTGCTCTAGCCAAAAGGGTTTTGCCTGTTCCAGGAGCACCCATAAGCAATATCCCTTTGGGAATCCTAGCTCCAATTTCAAAAAACTTTTTTGGATTTTTGAGGAAATCTACGATTTCTGAAAGTTCTTCTTTGGCTTCACGACAGCCAGCCACATCTTTGAAAGTCACTCTTTGTTTTTGATCATCCGGCTCTGTCAGTCTAGCTCTAGATTTACCAAATGAAAATGCTTGCATACCCGCCCCCTTCATCTGACGAGTCATTATCCAAATAAATACCGCAATAAAAAGAATTGGGAAAAGTATCGGAGACAAATTGATGAGCCAATAAAGAAATCCGCTCTCTTGGCTTACGGTGACTTTTATTTTATCCATCTGGTCAGTGGTCACTCCATAGCCCGCCAAAGTTTCGGTAATACTTGAAGTATCCTCTTTTTTGGAAGTTTTCACTGTGCCATCTTGAAAAGTAGCGTCGATTGATCCGCCAGAAATCTTTATTTCTTTTATCTGACCGGTTTTTGCCGCCAAGGCTAAATCAGAAATACTTATTTCTAATTTACTACTACCACCAGAAATCAATGAATAAATTGAAATTACAAAAAATAAAATCAAAACACCTATTATAAAATTACTGAAAAATGAACCTTTAATTCCATTACTTGGAATCTTATTCAAAGGTATTTTTTTGCGATTATCTTTTTTCCCACCTACAGGCAGATTATTTTTTAGATTTGTCATATATTTAGAGCATTATAACAGAAAAATGCTATTATTACTACTATGCCTTTGATTCAAAATAAAAAAGCATATTTTAACTACGAAATCCTCGAAAAAATTGAGGCTGGTATTGAATTGCTTGGTTTTGAAGTTAAATCCTTAAAAAAAGGCCAAGGGACACTCGAAGGTTCCCACATAACCATAAGAGGAAATGAAGCCTTTGTGATCAATATGCAAATACCACCCTATCAGCCGGCAAATACCCCAAAAGATTACGACCCGACCCGCAATCGCCGCCTTTTGGTAACCAAAAAAGAGATAGAACGGCTTTTAAAAGAGGAATCAACCAAAGGATTGACAATTGTGCCTCTTTCGGTGTATAATAAGGGTAAGAAACTGAAATTGGAGATTGCTATCGTTCGCGGTAAAAAGAAGTTCGACAAACGCGAGACTATCAAGAAAAGGGATACCGATAGAGAAATAAGAAGAGAACTTAAGTAGTTAGGAAAAAACCAGAAATTCACGCCAAGTTTGTCTAGTCCTCCTTCGCTCCTCGTTATACTCGGAGCTTCGGCGGGACGCTCAAATTTGCAGCTGCACTATGCGCAGGCAAATTTGGCGGGGATGATAGGTTTCGACAAATGAGATTCTTTGACAATGCGCGCGATAGAGCTGGAAAAACTCTCAAAAAGTTTCCAAAGCATAAATGCTAAAAACATTGTTGCACAAGCCAAGTCTGTTGTTTCTCCATATTTTGGGGTCAACGATTTCGCTTTCGCTTACGTCAGAGCTTAATTTATTAAACTCTCCTGAGCGACGGTTCCCTCTCGAAGTCTGTTAGAGAAAGGAATTGTAATAACTCCGGACTCAGAAAATAAAAACCGTTTCGTTTTATTTTCGAAATTAAGAAACTAGATATTTGTTTATTTTGTTAATTTTATAGAACAAATATCGAATTTCTGTCGTAAGACAGAATAAAATCAACTACATCGCGTAGAAACATTATCAAAACTTATTTGCATCCGGTTTCAATATCGGCATCTCCACAATAATTAGCTTTTTGATTAATGCTGGGGTAGTATTTGCAACAGAAATTCGCGGAGGTCTGAAATGACACAAAAAGAAAAATACCCGGCAGGATTTATACCGGATACGATAGCTTATATAATTTACTGTGCAAGTGGTATCGGGTCATCACTTTTCGAAAAATTTGTTCTTGATTTCACTTGGACCCAATTGGGTTTAGTTCACTTGGTTTATGCATCGCGTTTTCCATTTTCTTTTTTATGTGGAAAATTAGATGACTATCTAAAGAGATACTTTAAACCCAAGAAAGCAGCTATCCTTGCTCTTTGTTTTTTCGGCTCATTTTTTTATATTGTTGGAGCAGTAATTTCAGGAATCTTGCTCGACCAGAATGGTTGGGTAAAAATATTACTTGCTTTAGCGATCCAAAATCTGAGCAATGTTTTTCTCTGGAAAATATACGACTACTTGTTATATCAAGCACGTCGATTATATGTTTCTTTTAAAAATGGATTACGCAAACCTAAATGAGCTGTTTCGATAGTTATCGAAACAGCTCATTATTTTATTTCATTTTTTGTTCTAATTCGTGTTTTTCTTCCAGATCATGGATGATCTTATCGTCAGATTTGTAGTGTTGCATGAATTTTTTGATTTTTGGCCAAAGGATGAGCCCGATGAGCCCATCAAATAAGGCAATAAGAAAAATCTCAAACATCCAATGTGCCGGATCTGATAGAAGTGTCCAAAATGTCTCGTGTTCCATGTTTAACAATTTAGCATAAATTTTTTAAAAAAGTTATCCAGAAAAATTTGTTGCTTCCATATAAATATAGACATATCCTGTATATGGAGGTGCCTATGCCGAAATTTTTTGAAGGAGAAGAAATTGTAGGTCGAGAAATCAAACAAAAAGGCTCTTTTTCAAATGAAAAAGTCTGGCTTCGTGGACATGCTTCCAGCGGAAACCAGATGGCTCAACACATAATGGGATTGACAGGTCCCGAAACTGTTCTTACACAAACTCACGTTTTTCCATCAGCCACGTTTATGGTTGTAAGCAAATGAAAAACAACCTAAGGGGTCGGAACAATATTCCGACCCCTAAAAAATTTAATTTACTAAACAAGTTCTGCCATCACGGCCGATTGAGACTTTGTGTTCAATTGTTTTTATTTTTTTGTTTTTAATATTTAATTCCAAAATCAAACCAGTGGAAACTTCTTTACTAAAATATTGATCAAAAATGAAATTGCCAAGAGAATAATAAACTACAGTTTTTTTATCTTGAGCGTAGTCGAAGGATTCATGACCCAAAATCACGTGCGGATGTGAGCCAATAATAAAATCTGCCCCGCTATCGGCAAATTTTTTGGCGACATTTTTCACTCTCTGTGGAGGCGCTACATACTCATCTCCCCAGTGAGCGTAAACTATAACAGTTTGTTTATTTTCTTTTTCCTCTTTTATTTTTTTAGCTATTTTTTCCACCGAATCTCCCCCCGCCTTCGCTGAAGCTTCGGCGGGCAAAGCAAATTCGTTGTAAGAAATAAAAGAAATTTCTGCGCTTCCTATTTTTGTTCTGTAAACATAATCACTGTCTATGTAATCCACCCCGGCTTCATCTAAATATTTTTTAGTTGATTCAACCCCAGCTTTACCAAAATTGCCGATATGATTGTTACCTAAATTTACCAGTTTAATATTATTTTTGGCCAAAAGTTTAGCGGTGTTGGTTGGGAAAGTGAAAGTATAATTCCCCTCGCCTCCCGGAGTAGTAAACATACTCTTTGATGGGTTTTCGGTAATCGGACCCTCAAGATTACCAACCACCAAATCGACATTTTTCAAAAAATCTCCCAAGCAAGAAAAAATAAAATCCTCACCTTTGTTATACCCTACTTGCCTAATATACCTATCAAACATCATATCCCCCACAAACAAAATTTTCGCTTCCCTGTTTTCTTGTTGATATATAAAAACTAAACCCCCAATAACAATTATAGAAACAAAAATAGCTATAAAAATTTTTTTCATATTAATTTCAATACTGCTTTTGTTTGGGGCGGTAAGAGATGGCTTCGAGGATATCATCTGAAGTTATCTCCAACGAAGAGCGGAGGTCGGCAATAGTACGGGCCAGTTTAATTATTTTGTGATAACTACGAGCAGAGAGGTCTAATGTGCGAGCTGATTTATTTAAAATCTCTTTAACTTCATCAGAAATTTTCAAAATCACAGTGATATCACGAGCACTCATTTCAGAATTAGTGCTAATTTTTCGGCCAGCATCACGAAATCTTTTAGCTTGAATACCACGAGCCTTAATTATTCTTTCTCTGGCCGGAATACTTTCACTTTGTCCTGCCTTTTCAGTCAATTTATCGTGGTCAACTTTAGAAACTTCAGTCCAAATATCAATACGGTCAATGATGGGCCCGGAAATTTTCCTCTTATATCTTTCGATTTGAAGTGGTGAGCAGGTGCAAGGTTTGCCTTTGATACCAAAGTTTCCGCAAGGGCATGGGTTCATAGCGGCCACCAAAATAAAATGCGCCGGAAATTTCACTGTACCTCTAGCACGCGAAACCGAGACCACTCTTTCTTCCAATGGTTCGCGTAAAGATTCAATGGCTTTATTTTCAAATTCCGGAAATTCATCCAATTTGTTCGTACCGCTAAACAGCTCCTACCCCTCTTTCCAAGCCGACTTTTAGGACGTTCGGTTTGCAAATGAACTTTTTCATTAAGCTGCACAACACTTTTTTATTTTAAAGAGCCAACCTATCCCCTACTTTTATAAGTTTAACAAGTTCTGCAAATTTTGCATAAGTTCTCTACGAACAAGAAATCCCCTACTCTCAAAGAAGCGGTTTTTATTCTGTCGTCATGCGCGCTCGTATGCGTGAATTAACACTCTGCTTCGCACGACTGATTACGATATAAAACGCTTATTTCTAAGGGAAATTGGGGATATGTGGACAAGAAAGTAAACTGACCCTAATAGCCATAGTTATCAACATATCTGCTTGACTTTTCCTTCTTATTCAATAGAATGATTAAGTAGCATAGTCTACTTTATTAACCAAATAAAACAAAAAAATGAACAAGGAAGCCATTGAATACATTCAAAACCAGTTAAATAGAAGCGACGATCGTTTGCGTCCTTATGTATTTGCGACACCAACATTCACCTACCCCGAACGTCATGCGGTCATCCGTATAAAAAAATATGTAAAAGATTTTCTTTCTGGACAAAGAGATTTTCGTTGGGTAGTTGTACCAGGACTTCGTGGTGTTGGAAAAACAACAGTGATGGCACAAGTTTTTCTTTCGATGAAACGAAGCACTCATCTCAAAAATAGTTTTTTGTATATGTCTGTTGACGATCTTGTGACTCGCGGACTTTCATTAAACGATGCAATAGATGCGTATGAATCAATACTTGGTAAGCCGTTTGAAAAACTGGATTTTCCAATACTCTTTTTCATTGACGAGGTTCAGCAAGATAAAAATTGGGCTGCCATACTAAAATCGCTTCATGACCGCGCAAAAAATAGCGTATTTATTTTTTGCACTGGGTCGTCAGCATTATCGCTTCAATCAAATCCTGATGTGGCAAGACGAGCGCAATTTGAAAAACTATATCCACTTAGTTTTGGAGAATATGAAATGATAAAAAATAATATTTTTCCTCAATCTGGTTTGAAAGAAAAAATAAAAGATGCTTTATATGGCGCAAAAGATGCAGAGGACGCTTACACTAGACTGAAACCGCTCGAACCAAATGTTAATTCTCAATGGAGCCGTTTTGATCGAGCAGATATAGATGAGTATCTTTTAAATGGGACACTACCATTTACACTTAAAGCGATTACTCCCAATACATATGACAATATAAACATTTTACTTGATCGCATTATTGATAAAGATATTAAAGAGCTCGGACAGTTTGATACGGCGACATTAAGCGCAATAAAAAGACTCCTTTTTATTTTGGCTGATAGTGATGTAATGAGTGTTAATAAGGTGAGTAGTTTGGTGCAACTTAGCTACAACACCGTAATGGCTGTTCTTGATGCATTAGAAAAAGCTGAACTTATGATAAGAGTTCCCGCTCAAGGATCTAAAGCAAGCCAAGCGCGTAAACCAGCGAAATATTTGTTTATGAGTCCAGCTTTACGTTCTGCCCTGCTTAGCGTTAGCGGAGTAGAAAATACCTATCTCACAAGGAAAGGAAAATATCTGGAAGATATCGCGGCACTTCATTTTTACCGAGAATTTGTTGCTCCGCACATTGGGTCTCTTACTCATGATCCATCTCAAGGTAGTGCAGATTTTATTATTCAAATAGCAGATAAAAAACAAATCGCTTTTGAAGTGGGTCTTGGACGAAAAAATTTTGAGCAAGTAAAAATCACAATGAAAAACTTCAAAATGGATTTTGGCGTTGTTGTGTGTCCAACCGATCTTATTCTCTCCAAAGAAGACAACGTATTAAAAATGCCATTAGGCTATTTCTTGTTGATGTGAAATATATCAGCAGAGTTTATTATTCTCAAACATCCAGATAAAATTTTTCAGATTTTCTTCCGAAACTCTATATCTAATACCAGAACCACCACCTGTTTTAATTGGTTTTAGAATATGTTCATATTTTCGCATGTATTTCAATACGGCTTTATAACTTTTAATCCAGTAGATTTTATTCTCTAAATAAACCTGATGCCCCGTGTAATATTTGCGAGAATGACCGCCAGAAGCCTGTTGCGGGTTCTCACGATCATCGCCATGATTAGCGTTTATGTTTTTAATGGTATCCATTATCTTTAAACTAAAGTTCTAGGAAAATACATTAACGGGTTGGCTCGGAGTATATCTGCCTGTCTCTCGGCCAGCGTCATCGTTTTGATGTTCAAGACAAGCGGAAATCCTTTTTTGTCCTCTGAAACTTTGGAGCCAAGCTTGACCGTAGCCGTCTCTGTTGAACTTGGAAAACGGAATACCACAGAAGCATAATCATCTTTAGCATACAGCGTTATCCTTTCTATGAAAAGTCTGACAATCTCAATTTTTTCTTCGTAAGTGACATTATCTAACCTCACTTTGATTTTTTCGTAAGCTTCCCCGATGGCCGTTTCTCTTTCGGCTTTCTCTTTCTTAGTGAGAAGCGACTGCCTCAATCTGTTAGCTTCGTCATTTAATTTCTTTTCTTCGGCTCCGTTTGAGTTGCTATGCTCGCTGTATTTTGATTTATCAATCTGGCCGTTAATGTAGAGGTCGTCAACCCTGCTCTGTCTTTCCTGCACAGACGATAGCTCTGTAGCTATTTGCTCGAGCCTCTCTTTGACATTCTCTGGGCTTTCTTCGCGATAGATATATTTCTCCAAAGGGTCAAACATATTTTTCGGATTCTTAAGGATTTCTTTTAGGCATTCCCAAATCGGCTCAAGCCTTGATTCGGCGTAAATCGGACACCACTTGCAACGTTTTGAATTTCCAACTGGCTTGTCGTTGTGGTAAGTGCCGTGGTAGTACCTGCCTCCAGCCATAGGCCACTTTTTAGTTGGAGGTTGATAGCCGCTAAACATTTTGTATCCGCAAATTCCGCAGTATATAAGCTTCGCATAGAGATATTTCCTTTTTTGATTTCTGCTTGCCATTTCTCTGTTTTTGAGAAGTTGCTGTTTTGCGGCCTCAAACATTTCTCTGGTAATAATGGGTTGTGTCTCCATGGGTATCCAGTCCTCTTTTGGTCTTAGCATCCTTTTATCGGTTACGCTGGTCAGATTATTGAAAGGCCTTTTATATTTCCTGAAAAAAAATTTGCCCGTGTAAGTCTCGTTGGTCAGAATTCTCGCAATAGTTCGTCTGTGCCAGTAGTCTAAGGTTTTTCTTTTTTTATACTTAGCATTGTATGGAGCAGGAACTTTGAGTTGATTCATTCTCTTTTCAATTTCTCTCAAAGGGAGCTTTTCATCAACAGCCCAGTGAAAAAGTTTTTTGACGATTTTAGCTTGTTCGGGTTCAATAACAAGTCTTTTTGTGGCTTTATCTACTCTGTAGCCGTAAGTAGCGACACCTGTCACAAATCGGCCTTCTTTTGCCGCTTGGAGTTTGCCACCCAGAGTTCTCTCACGAATCATTCCCCTTTCAAACTGGGCGAACATAGCTAGTATTTGCATAACCATTTGTCCAACAGGAGTTGATGTGTCGATTGGCTCTGTCACAGATCGGAAAATAACTTTTAGCGCTTCAAAGTGTTCAATGATTCCTAAAAATACTTTTAAGTTTCTGGCGAGACGGTCAATTTTATAAACGAGAACCACATCAAATTCTTTATTCTCAGCATCTTTAAGAAGTTGTGTTAGCCCTGGTCTTTTTTCGGGATGAGTACTGCCAGAAATGGTGTCTTTGTAGATATGTGATCCTGCAAGTTCGAATCCTTGCGATTTACAGTAGCTTTGTCCTCTTTCAAGCTGTACTTCTGGACCAAAGTGTTCTTCATCGTCTTGGCCTGTCGTAGAGACACGGACATAAAGAGCGGCTTTCAATTTCTTTTCTTCTTTTTTAGTTATCTCTATCATGATTTTTTTGCTGGCAAAGTTTCAATATCTTTTCAGGACTAGCAAACTCTATCTCTTTAGATTTTATTTCGACCAACTGACTTATAAGTTCTTTTTTGCTGAGCGATTCGATTTCTTTAATCAAGTCAGCCAGCAAATAATCTCTAATTTGTTCAACATCTTGCATGGTTTTGGGAAATCTCTATCTGTTATTTCTAATAATGTAGCTCTAAATAAAGGTTTCCTTATACTATTGTTATAGGTATTGACATATTTGTACATATGTTTCTATATTTCACCTGTTAACAACCTCTGCGATTAAGACGCACTTTAATTGTTTCGCCTGTAAAAATAATGGGTTGGATTCCTCACACTAAGCAACTTCTGTTTTTTGTTTTTCCAGTCTCATCATAGATGACCAACGATCTCTTTCGGAATCTCGTTCCATTCTAGCGAAAATGTGAAGCATCTCCAGATTAGGAAAATCATCAATGAATGTCTCGGTGTTAAATGGTTCGGTGACAGAGTAAACAGTGACACCGAGGTTGCTTAGCTCTTGCACTATCCGCAAAAATTTGTTTAGACTTCGCGTCAACCTGTCTATCCTGTAAACTATGATATTCGTAATTTTTTCATTCCTAATAACTGCTTCAAATAATGAATTGAGTCCTGGTCTTTCATCTGGATTTGATGACAGGAAATCTGATGCGGTGTCATAGTAGATATTTTCATCCTTTATCTCAAAGCCGTTATCTTGGCAAAACTTCTGACACTCAAGCATTTGATCGATGAGTTCTACCGGATGAAAATCATCTTCATTTGGGTATTCACATAACCACTCACAAAGGTACATGACTGTGTTATCCATATTTGCAATATTTTGTGTTGTCATAATAATTTTTATTTTAGAGTTGTAATTGGACAAACTTTATAAACTTTATTCGTTATCCCATATCTCATCATCTTGTATCTCGCTGTCTTCTGTTTCAAATTCCTTTTCATACTTGTCGCTGGCATCAGGGATGAAGTAATAACGCGGTTTATCTTTTATCGTCCACAACAAAGCATCTATGGCTCCAACTTCGTAACCCCAATGCTCTATGAGTTCCAATAAACTTTGTCCTCCGAGTTCATCTGGCATATGCACATATTCTCCGTTGGAATCTTTATGGTACACACCAACTTCAGATTTATCGCCGCTATTCTGTTTATACTTTTCGTAAGATTCTTTTCGTTTACTCTCGTAAAAATTTATCAACTTATAATAAAAATACTCTCCTTGTGACTGGCCACGAGACTCTTGATTCATTCGATATTTTTCAAGCTTTTTTATTATTTCTTTTTTAGCTTTCATAAATTTAAATTAAATTACTAAATCGACTAATAATTCTCTGTTGAGAAGTCATCTAACTTGCCCAGATTTAGAAACTGCTCAACCCTATCCTCTGAATCAAATAGCCATGCAATACCGCGAGTACCGTTGTTTCTCATCTGCCAATCATTGTCTGCAAAATTGCGTATGGCCTTTGAAATCTGGTTTGGTTTAAATTCTCTGAGACGATCACGAATTTTATTTTTTGCTTTCTTTGTAAGTCTCGGCTTCTCGTCTTCTGAAACCTCACTGGATCCAGGAAAGATTTTTTGGAGATAAAGTTCGTATATCTTTTCTATAGTTCCTTCTATAGATAAGCTTTTTATAGTATGTACACTTTTGTCCCCAGTGATGTGTATACTTTCGTCACCAGTCTCAGGGGACATTTGTAAACTACTTTTGTTTACTTTTGTCCCCTGCTTCTTATGCTCTTCTATGACCAGAGAGTATTCATTCGTACGGCTACTTTTTACAGACTTAATGAATCCTTTAGCTTCCAGTAGGCGTAAAGCCCTAATGATTTGCTTCTTGCTAAGCCCCGATCCGTGATGAATCTGACCTACGCCATGCTCAAGCTGACTGAGGCTTATCCTGTCTTTCGCTTTATCGAAGCCCCACGTGTGCCTGAGAATACAATCGAGCACCTTTTGTTCTGAACCCACCAGATCATGCCAATATAGGCATACTATTTGGGGGTAGCACCAAAAGTTGCCTGGTGCTCGTTTTGGCGGAAAACCTGGAAATTTTGTCCCATTTTCAAAGTCCATAATAAGTCGTGGTTTATTTAGATTCATCGTCGCCAATCAGCAAATCGTTGCCAATTGAAGCGGAATTAGAAGCTACAATATTATCACCCCCACTCTCTTCCCTCACTAGACTCTCACCATAACCATAATATCCCAGCTTATCGTTTGCGTAGGAGAACTGCTTAACCCCCTTTCCTTCTTCATCGACCTCAAATCCTGTCATATCTGTGTACATTTCAAGAAACTCTCCTAATCTCCTATCATTATTTTCGACATCATCGAATTTTTCAAAGAAGAGTTTAACTGCTGCAGCTTGATTTTTACCATTACTCAATAAAACTCTCCATTTCCTTGGCCATATACGTTTTTCTTTTGTTTCGTCAGTTTTGTTTTTGTCCTCAAGTTCATCTTTAATGTTATGTGCCATGTGGAAAAGGGCATTTTGCAACATTTGTTCAACAGTTAACACTTTATCGTCTTCGGGACAATTCATCGGATTTTTAATAGTGATTGATTTATCTTTATACATAACTTTTAACTTAGAACTTATAATTTTTTGAACTATTTTTTGCCTATCTTCTTTAGCTGATTTTTTGCTTTAGTAAGGGTCCTTCCCGTCATTTCGTAAAGCATTTGATCAAAGATTTTTCTGCCAACGATAAGATACGGATCGGAGGTATACCATGACGGCATACCCATGGACGCCGGTCCGCTAGAAAAGACAGACTCCATCTGCTCTTGGTAGGCGCAACCAAATTCGAACTTTTCTCTTATAACTATAGGAAGATCGTGTGGATTTGGTTCCAAATTGATTTCCAGAGTGATTCTGCGAGGTATGGTTCCGCCTCCTGCACCAACCTCTTTTTCTTCAAGCTTTTCCGCAATGTTCCAGACGATGTCAGAAACAAGCTCTTTGAGATATTCGTACTTCTTTGGCATGTCCCACAGATTTCTAATCTTTGGTATTTGCACTTTTCTTTTTTGCATGATCATTTCTTGTTATTCTTATAATTTTTATTGGCTTTGGCTTTCGACTCAAAACCAGATCCAGTTGTTTTGTTATCAAACCAAGGAATATGTGGTGATCTGGCGCCGGTTTTCATCTGATATGTGTTCTTGCCCACCCTCACCCATATGTGCAAATTGTTGGATTCCTTTGATTTAAGATCTATTGCTATTCCAATCTCTTTAGGAGAAGGTCTCTTTGCATAGTGATATAGGCCGCGATTGCACATCTTTTTGAAAAGTTTGGATGCCGTTTCGCACAGCGTATCCCTCAGGTACTTACAATGTTTCGGGAGTATTTTTTTGAATTCTTCGTACTCTAGATTTTTTGGTTTTGTTGTCATTGTTGTTTTTATTAATGCCGACAATCGGTTTTCTATTAAGTAGGAGAGTAAAAAGGCCATACCAAGCATTTAAGTTTAGATCCTTGCTTTCGACCAAATATGACCCTTCTTTTTTGCTCTCCGTCATACATACATTATTTCAAGATTTGAACTCGCTTTTGAGGATCTTACGTTTGCTTACATATTCAGAAATAGCTTTATTTAAAAGCACATAATCAAAAAGTGAACGCTTATTTTTTAAGCATCCACAAGCTACGAATAAGCAGCAAAAAACACCCGATGGTCAGGTGTCCCGCAAACAAAAATTTTTAGTTTTTATTCTATGACTGGATTATAAAAATATATAGATTTTCCTACGCCATCCCTCCTTAATATTTTCCTACCATCTGGTGTAGCATTAATCCTGCTAAAATATTTCCGTATTATAGTATTATCAATCGCATTTGATATTTTTTTAACACTAACCTCCTTTTTATAATTTGCTTTCATATATCCCGAAATATTCTGATACATTATCTGCCCACCAGCCCCATCCGTAAGTCTATAAATAGATACAAAAATACGATAAGCATCATCTTCTTTAGTTCTGACAGGAAGAATGTCTTTTTGTTTTCCACGAAAAAAGTCCCCTTCTGTATCCATTGATATTAATCGCTTAATATCACTCTTATTGAGCACGTCTGGTTTCTCAACCTCTTTTTTTGCCGCTGATTCAACTTTTTTTAATAATGTTTTTATTGGTTTTATATTCAATATCTTGACTGTATAAGATGTTACATATTTAAAACCTCCCTCCAATCCACTTTTTTCTTCTGACAATGTTCCGAATTCAGAGTTTCCCGCGTCTTCAAGTGATCCTATTTCAAAAAAATATTCAAAGAAATCAAATATATTATTGTCGTTCTTTTCTGTTGGTGTTTCTTTATTTGTATATGTATGCAAGATAAATGTTCTGTCAGTTTTAACACAGAATTGTTCATGAAATACTAACAATTCCTTGAGATATCGTTTGATCTGAGGCGTTATTTCAAATGGTAGCTTTTTCACAATACTTTTAATTCTACCTGTTTTGCCTTGTTTTTCAAGAAAAAACAACATGATATATAGACCACCAACTTTTGCCTAAAAATGCCTCCACGGACATCGTGGTGCACGCAAGAATGGCTGAAATGTCCTACCTCCCCTAGTCAAAGCCCAGAAAGTATGTAGCAGAGCAAAGCGGTACCCATCTCTAATATTTATGTATGAAAAAAGGAAAAAGAATAAAGTGCGCACCGAAAGCGCAACAGAAATGTACTCCTACTCCTTATCTTGCCCTGCGAGGGATATAAGAAATTAAAAGAGTGCCCATTTATATAAGATTCTGTATTTTTTATCCGAAACGAGTGAGGTTCAAAAAGAAGCTACCTGAAATGCGACCGACACTCGGTCTGATAGTCTCTCCATTCTGTTTCAAGAGAAGCCATGATCTCGTTTTCCGATAGTGCGTTTTGGTCAATATAACCTTGATAGCGATTATTTTTTGTTTTTTCTTCTGCCAAAACGCTTTTAGCTGTTTGCTTTGCATCGGCAAGCCAAGCATCTGCTTTCTGTAGACATTCAGTCAAAGTTGAACCATACTCAGAATCTACCTCTGCACCATTTTTTGTGTCTACATTATCGCTTGTTAATGTTTGGTCAGTATCAGATTGCTTTTTATCTTCGGGAAATCCCAAAAATACAAAAATAAGCAACCCAACAATCATTGGACCAGCAAGAAAACCAAAAACTTTATTCCAGCCGTTTTTATCAGCAACCGCCATAGTAAAAAAGCCGCTGAGAAAAGCCACGAACAAATATATGAACTCCATGTTTTATAAATAACTGATAAAACTGGAGTACGAGCCACAAAAAGCCCGCCACCAGGATCCCTTGCGGGACTATAGGAGTTTCCCCCTACAACGTTGAGAACGCCCTGAATGACGGGTTGTTTGTTCTCAACGATTTTCAACCATGCCAGAGCAAATGCTACTGGTTTAGGTCTTTCGGACTATTTAGTTGTATTTATATAGTAATATGTTCCTTCTATTTAGTAAACATTGCATTGCTTCTTTAAAAGGCGTTTATTTTTAATATTTTACGTAATAATTTATTTTTGCGTTAGTTTTTAAATCACTCATCCATTGCCCAGCTACTTGGTCATACTTCTGCTGTTGTAATTCCAGTTTAACTTGAACCTTGAAATCTTCCGGCTTTTCGCCATTTTTGGGTGTAACTTTGTTATCTTTAATGTAGGTGTTCACTTCTTCATCCGATATCTGGGCTTTATCAGCCAGCAATTTTTCAAGCTTTTTTCGCATCGTTATCTGGTCTTGTAGCTGTTCCATTGTCATACCTTGCTGCTTTAGAGCCGCATCCATGGTTGCTCCTTGAGAAGTAACTTGTTGCTCAATTTTTTTAATTTCGCCGTCTATTTCTTCTTTAGAAACAGATATTTCACCCAGTTTGCTTTCAATTAATTTTTCAGTGATCAAAGAATCAAGTGCCTGTTTGCCAGCTTGCTTTTCCAAATTTCCTATTACCGCCCATCTGCTTATGGGGCTACCATTAACGGTAGCCGCCACAAGCAAGCCTTTTGAATATTGAAGGCTCGCAAGGAAAATTACTACTGCGATACTAATAGCAATAATGATATATCTTGATCCTTTAGATTTGGATGATTTCAGTTCCTCATCCCTATGTGTGATGTCCATAATTTTATTTCTTTTTAATTGATTTTTTAAATATTATTTTTATAAATTTGAATTTATATTCCGCAACCGCTTTGCTGTCTTTGTGGCTGAGGAGAGATTGACTCAGAGGATGGTCCGGCATCTACACCACATCCGCCTGCGCTTCTAGAACTGCTTGGAGCTGTAACTTGTGATGATATATTCCTAAAACCAGAGCCGCTAGAATAACTATTTCCAAGCATTTCTTGAGGGTTTACATCTGACCACTCAACTCCTTTTTTCTCTTTCATATAAGTGGCAATGGTGATGTAAGTGTCCTGAAACCAATACGAATTAACTGCTAGAGCCGCTTTCCACATATCTTGCTCACTGACGCCTTGGGAGGCCATAAGCTCCAAGAATCCAAGCATGGCCATACCATGGTTACAATCCGGAAAATGGGTTGAATTACCACAACAAGGTCTGTATATGCCCCGAGACACTTTATCTACCAGAGCTTGCTGTTCTGGGGTTAAGTTGAAGTATATGTGACGGTTATAATGATCCATTGCGCTGCCCACAGCTACAGTCCAGCCACCAGTTGAGGCAAAGTTGGCAGCTCCGCCATAACTAGGATTCATCATTTCTTTTGAGTCAGTCAAAACAGGATTGGCATTTGAAAGCCCCAGGGCCCAGAATAAGTTTAGAATGTATCCCGCATTGTCTTCATTAATTACTATTTTGCCATTATTGTCTCCAGTCAGTAATTTTTCATATTCATCCGTAAATCCACGGCCTGCATAGAGAGCTCTAAATTTCTCTTCATCAATAGCTCCCGAGCTTACAAGTTTTTTACCAAGATCGCCCCAAGTGACAGGTAATTCGACTCCATTGCTAGGCAACACTTTTTCTTCTAATATCGTTTTAGGAATTTTTTGAGATGTTGTTACGTTTGTTCTTACCTGCTTGGTAGAAGTAGGAGCATTTACTCCTAACCTTGTGTTGTACACCCACGCACCAGCGAGCAAGGCCCCAGCGATGATAATGGCTATTGGCAGTGGTATTCCGTTCGAACCACTTTTTTTAGGTATTTCACTTTCAAGATTTTTATTTTCCATAATTTTATTCCTTACAACAATCTACTAATTTGCTAATAATATCTTCTTTTGTCATCGGCTCGCCTGACATATTTTTCAATTCAGGTAAATCTATGAGTTTAAGCCTAAGTCCCCAAAAAAGAGAGTAAATTTGGTAGGCTTTTTTAAACATATCTTGTGATTCATCTTTTTTGCCGGACGATTGAAGCTTGGTACCGACCTCTATAAGCCTCATTGTTGTGGCTAGTAAGTGTTTGGTAATACACCAAGTCTCTCCCTCGTTTTTATCAATCATCTTAGCCAGAAGCTGTTTTCTGATTTCCCTGGTTTCGCCCAGCAAATCAAAATATTCGCTTTTACCGGTTTTTTGGCCGGTGAAGTAGAAATGCTCTTCCAGACTAATCAGATTCATAATGGCTATGCTCAAATCTTCCTCCATAGAGAGATCAAGTTCACCTGTGGCTTTGAGCTTATTTATTTTCTCCACAAGCTCCTCCATTGTTGGTTTTTTGTCCATAGTATTTTTCAGTTAGTTTAATCCTCCGATTTTGCTGAAAAGCATATCGTTTGCTATAGCCATATTTGGATCGTCAAACACATATCTCACAATTCCTTCTTTATCAATCAGTATGTATGTGTGTCCGGGTAGAGACCCTTTGTGCATTGAAGAGGCCGTGGTTAATACACCAAGCTGTTTGGATGTATTGGCACCTACGTCAAACATGGTTGTCGCTTTAGCAAGCTGAGGCATCTTAGCTATCGCTGTTTTCCAATCTTTTGCTGAATCGACCACTACCGATATAGCTTGGATTTCAGGACTGTTAAATCTTGTATCGCTACCAAAGGCCGCAATCTGATTCCAACAAGCCGGATAACACATGAGTCCTTCGTTAAAGAACAGGACAGTATTTTTGCCTTTGAAATCAGCGGCAGTGTATGTCTTTCCATCTTTATCCAATAGCTGAATATCTGGCATGGATTTTCCTACAAGTGAATTTAACGCTTCGCTGTTTGTAACAGCCGTTCCACCCCCGTGGTGACTGTCCACATTATTAGTCTGAGCAACATTGCCAGTAGAACTGGTTGGATTTTTGGAGGAAACATTCGAGGTGTAGTACCCCAGAGCAAACACGCCAGCTATAATTCCTATTATAGTGATAGCGGGCAATAAGTCTTTAATTTTTTTCATATTTTTGTTTTTTTAATTGTTTGATAAACACATAAGAGACAAGAATAATTATTGTGGCGAATAAGGTCGCCCAGACATATTCAGGAACGAGAGAAACAAATCCATTAATGGAACTCATGAATTTAGCATTCCATATATTCATGTCTAACTGATAATCAGAGTGGGTAAACAACTTATTTTTGAAAGCCAAATAAGTTATGTAACCGCCCATGAGAATAAAGATGGTGGACGAAATCAGTTCAGAAATGGTAATTCGCCACTCCAAACCTGCCATTTTCATTTTGACCATCTTTTTTACTCCAGTGAACTTTTCGGTCAGGTTCGCCTTATCCAGAAAGGCGGCAATCACAAACAAAGGCAATGTCATTCCTACAACATAGGCCAAGGTGTAAAATACCCCCAAAAAGATACTGCCGCTTGTAACCGAAAGAGCCAATACTCCAGCCAAAACCGGTGCGCAGCAGGTAGTGGCAATAGCCGAGAATATTCCGAGGACATAAATGGATGAGACATGCTTTTTCATATTATCGCGGACAGAAGTCGGAGTGGTCATTGTGGTCATTCTCTTGCCGAAGAACATTGAGAATCCTAAGATCATCAGGAAAATACCGCCAACAGTAAAGATAATGTTGTGGTATTTGCTGAACAACTGCGACAGAAACGAGGCTCCCAATCCGATCGGCAGAAAAACTGTCAGAATCCCCAAGAAAAATATAAAAGTCATAAAGAAAATTTTATATTTCTCCTTGAATATGTTTGCCAGGTATGACGGAAGCAAGACGGTGATACAGCAAGGGGCAAAGAGCGCAGCCACTCCGGCTACGAACGCCGCCACAAGCGATGTTCCTACAAGTATTTCCATGAGTTTTTAGATAACTAGTAAAAAGAATCCTTTCGGGATTCTATACAGCACAAAAGAAGACCTTGCTTCTATGTGCCGGTTATCTAAAAAGACGGGCTATGTTCTAAAAGAGAAAGCCAAGAGACAAATCTTTGTCTAGCTTTATGTATTACTAATTCAAAATCTTTTAATCTTTGATGTAAAAATTTAAGTTGGGCGCTCTCGCTGATAAGATCTTTGGCAGACCAAGATATAAATGCTAGAGCAAAGAGCAGCAATGCTAAGAAAACAGCAGAGTTATTAGCTGAAGGTATAAATGTATTGAAAATCGCTTGGTAAACGGAAATGTGGTGGATGGTAGCAGCCAATAGATTAGTAGGACATGGAGTATTATCAATCTTAGAACCAATGCAGTTGTCCACAGAATCTTTCATATTATGGTTAAGAGCCATAGTGCTAAATATGGCTAATCCCAAAAAACTTATGAAAATCAACGTTGCAATGTATTTCATATTTGGTTGCTAGAAGTATAGCATACTTTACTTTTTTAACCTAGGAATAAAAGCGGGTACCTGTTCATAATATTTTTTGTAAACATCGCCAAATTCTTTTTGCATTTCTCTTTCTTCTCTGTAAGCAAGGCGAGTATACATAAAAACCAAAATTGGAAACATGAGCACTGTCAGTAATGTCGGCCATTGCAAGAGGAATCCGAACATAATGAAAACGAAACCTATGTATTGCGGATGGCGAACCTTGGCATAAGGACCGGTTATGGCAAGCGTGTGTTCTTGCTGCGCTTTATATAGAACTTGCCACGATTTTGAGAGAATCATAAACCCAACAACAATAAACGCATAACTCAGAATATGAAATGGCCCGAAATGCGGATCTCCTCCCCAGCCAATGAAGTCCTCCAAGAGGTGCCCGGAGTTATGGGAAAGTAAATCGAGCCCCGGAAGTTTCTTTGAAAGCCAGCCGGAAAAAAGATAAATAGTGAGAGGAAAGCCATACATTTCCGTAAAAAGAGCAACCATGAATGCCGAGAATGCACCGAATGATCGCCAATCTCTTTTTGTTTTTGGATGAGTAAAACTGAATGCGAATATAACGAAAATCGCCGTATTTAATATTACTAATCCCCACATTCCATAATCTGATGTTGATGTCATATATTTTAATTAAATTAATGAATATGCGAGATTTTAATCTCACTATTTTGTTTATTGTGTCCAGAAAGTATAAAAACAGCGAAAGCTGTAGTTATGGGAACAGTGAGGACAAGACCAATGCTTCCCATGATTGTTCTTATAATCTCCGCTGCGAACATTTCCTGACTTATGGCAAGCGATAAGTTGATTCCAGACGTGGAAAATACCAAGAGGAGAGGAAGAGACGCTCCGGTGTAAGCTAAAAATAAAGTATTTACAAGAGCTCCAACATGGTCGCGTCCTACTGCCATCGCTTTTTTAAATATTTCTCCTTTAGTTAAATTATTGCTAGCTCCATATAATTCTCTTACAACCGCGACTTGAGTAATAGCAATATCGTCAAGTATGCCCAAAACGCCGATTATTATTCCTCCCAGAAGCAAGCCGATAAAATCAAATTTAACAGAACTCCCAAGACTAAGGAAAATTGCTTCTTCAGAACCAAATCCGGTAAACTGGCCGACTCCTATGCTTACATAAGTCATAATTCCCGTGATGATTACCGCCGAAACAGTTCCCAAAAAAGCGACGGTGGATTCGCGATTAAAGCCATGAGTGAAGTATATAGCCATAAAAAGAATGAGAACCGCTATTACAACACTTGTAATCACGGGCGGATAGCCTTCTAGAAGTTTTGGGATTAGGACATAAGCAATGACAAAAATGCTACCAGCCAAACTGATAAGGGCTCTGAAGCTTTGCCACCTGCCAAAAATAAGAAGCGCTAGAACAAAAAGCCCAATAAAAATGAGTAGCATCATCACTCTATCCCGTTCCTTTACAGAATATAATTCCTTTCCGCTATCTTCGTCATAAGTATAACTTACAAAAATTTTGTCTCCTTTTTTAAGGGTTATGAAGTCATTTTCAATAGTGACATTTTTTCCCACTTTTTCCCCTTCAAGGAGTTTAATTTCAATAGTTTGAATGTTGGCTTCTGCGCTTGTTCCAGGAATAATAGTCTTTTCTTCCTTGATAACTTCAATCACTTTAGCTCGCCAAATAGTCTGACCGTTGTTGGTCATCGCCAGCAAAGGAAACGGAAAAACGACAGCAATAAAAATGCTTAGCAATATAATTTTTGAAATGAAATTATTATTTGTGTCTTTCATACTCGTAATTTAGTGCTGGTTATGCGGCAATTTTTACTATGGTGTAAATGACAACCATTCCTATAGCGGTCATAACAGTGGTTAATATTTTAGGATGTTTGTGATGGCTTTCTGGAAGCAGGTCGCTTGCACCGATGTAGAGGAAGTCACCGGCAAAAACAGCTAATATCAGTCCGAGTACAGCTGTGGGCAATGTAAAGAACAATGTTGATAATATTCCCAACATCGGAGCAATCGCATCGGCAATAATCCAAAGAAGCGCCTTCCGTACTGTCCCACCGTTTTTTAGAATAAGATTGGCAGTATTAACACCATCTGAAAAATCATGGGTGAGAACAGCCGCCGAGACAATTAATCCTACCGCTGGTCCGGCTTGAAACGCTAAACCAACAACAACACCATCTAAAAAACTATGAAATGAAAGACTCCCGGCTCCTAACATGCCTCTTTGTTCAGAATGTCCACATATCTCGTAATCTTCTGTGTTATGCGAATGAAGAATGATTAGACGATCTAAAATAAGATAAACAAGAAATCCCAAACCGACAAAAGAAGTAACAGTGCTGACATTGTATGTTCCGCTTCCAAGCTCAATCGCTTCTGGAAGAATTTCGAAGAACGACACCGCAATGATTGCTCCAGCACTAAAACCAAGGACCAAATGGAGTCTATCTTTGAGTTTCAAAGCAAATAAACCCCCAAGAAGAGTTGAGATAAATGCTGCAATGCCAATAACAATACTCATATAACTTTGAAACTAAACATCATCCCTGCTTCTAAGTGTTCAGCGATATGGCAATGCCCCATCCAAGTACCTGGATTTGTCATTTCAACAAGAAGTTCAACCGTATCTCCGTTTGGGATTAGAGTAGTATCTTTCCACACAAGATTATCGTTCGGTTTGCCATTTGTTGAAAGTACCAAGAAACGTTGGCCGTGGAAGTGAATAGGATGTTGCATCGGGTGCATGGAATTTGGATCGTTGGTGATTTTGATTTTAACTTTGTCGCTGACTTTAAAATTCCAACCAATATCTATGTTTTCTTTTCCGGTGTCTTCGTCTTGGATAACCCATTTCATCATTTCAGAATTGGACATAACGTTCATTGTTGCATTGTTTTCCTCCCACTCAATAGGATCGCCACTAGCCACCATTTCGCTGTTGGGCATCATTTGATTGCCACCCATCATATTCATATTGTGGCCACCGGTATTGTTTTGCATCATGCCCTGCATCTGCATACCCATATCAATAGTGAGCTTCAAACGCTTATCTGCCGGTTTATTGAAGAATGGTCTGAATGCGTCAATTTCAGCTTGCATGTCTTTGTTTGAGCGAAGCGTTACAAATTCTTTTTCAAATGAATTAATTACTTTCTCGTTGGTAACATTAATCGTCCCCAATGTATAAGTACGATTCGGAGTTTTGTGCTGAAGCATATAAGATCCGGAATTCGCAAAGAGCACCTCAACGATTGTACGTTCAGAAGGGCCTAGAACCACACCGTCGCTCCACGTTTCGCGTTCATATTTACCTCCATCAGCACCCACAAGCTTCATCTTTGCGCCGGGGATGGAAAGGCTGAAGGTTCTCGTATTTGCAGAGTTGGTAATATAGAAGCGAATCACTTCTCCTGCTTTCGCTTGAAGTGAATAGTTTGTCTCGCCATTCACAAGCATAGTGTTGCCGAACCTGCCCATGAGTGTGCGATCGGCAGATGCTTTGCTGAATGTCGCAATCTTGCCGTTTTCCATGAGGATGTCATCTACAAACAACGCCACTTCCCGGTTGACCGGCGACCAGTAGTTCGGATCATTGGGTACGACAAGATAGTTGCCATAGAGGCCAAGTTCCTGTGCGTAGTCTTCCCGAATGTGCGGATGATACCAGTACATACCTTCGTCAGGGAACTTAATCTTATATGTGAACGATTCGCCCGGCTTAACCTCTTTTTGTGTCGCATCAGGAACACCATCAAATTTGTTCTCAAGACGCACACCATGTGAGTGGATCGTAGTATTAACATCGGTGCTGTTGGTAAAATTGAGTGTTATTTCTGCCCCCTGTTTTACCTTAATCAGGGGTCCGGGAATCATACCGTTATATGCAAACATTTTGACTACAGTGTTGCCAATAGTTTTCTTTACAATTGAGGCAGTGAGATTGTAGGTATCGCCATCACTGAGTTCAACCGTCTCAGAGGGTTTGGCTTCTGGTAAACCAGTAACGTTAGTAGAAAAATCACCAGTCCTACTTTTATTGTCGGTGCTAGATTGTTGCAAAATGACAACTCCGCTGACAACGACCGCTACTATAATAATTCCTAATATTAGTTTAATTTTCATATTTTTAATTTTGATTCAACCCGTTTAAGTAAGACGGCGTTTGAGGCGACAATGATTGACGAGGCTGACATAAGAAGCGCGGAAATTTCCGGCCGTAGCAACAACCCAAAAGATTTATAAAATACGCCTGCCGCTACTGGAATGGCGAGTATGTTATAAATCGCTGCCCAAAAAAGATTTTGCTTCATTTTTCTGACAGTTGCTTTACTCAAACGAATTGCAGCCACAATGTCGTACGGGTCCGATTTCATGAGGACGATATTGCCGGTTTCAATAGCTACATCCGTGCCTGCACCGATAGCAATACCTATATCAGAGCGAGCCAGAGCCGGAGCATCGTTAATACCATCGCCAACCATGGCTACAAACTTGCCTTCATCTTGCAATTTTTTAACATAGCTTTCTTTTTCTTCCGGTAAAACTTCGGCAAAGAAACGGTCAATGCCGAGCTCCGTAGCGACACCTTGAGCAACACGCTGGTTATCACCGGTAATCATAATAACTTCAAGTCCGAGATTTTTGAGGGCCGTTATGGCTTTTTTGGAGCTTGGCTTGATTGTATCCGCTACAGCTATCACTCCGGCGACCTTTCCATCAACTGCCAAAATACTGACAGTTTTGCCTTCAGCCGCCAGGCGATCAAAAACAGTCTTCTCTTTTGTAATATCAACACCATTGTCGTTTAATAATTTCTCTTTGCCAGTCAATATTTTTTTGCCGTCAATAATTGCCGAGAGTCCATGTCCCGCTATTGATTCAAAACTTTGATGAGAAATAATTTCAACATTTCTGTTTTTTGCTTCATCAATAATGGCTTTGGCAATGGGGTGATTAGAACCGGATTCAATAGCGGCTTCATATTTCATAATCTCGTCTTCAGTAAACCCGTTGAAAGAAACAACATCAGTCACTTTTGGTTTGCCCTCAGTTAATGTGCCCGTCTTATCAAGTACGATAGCGGTCAAGCGAGAAGTGTTTTCCAAAGTTGCCGCATCCTTAATTAAAATATTATTTTTAGCTCCCATGCCGGTACCCACTGCAACTGCTGTAGGGGTGGCTAAACCAAGAGCGTCGGGGCAAGCGATTACCACTGTAGAAACGGCAAAAGTAAGGGCAACGATCAAAGTGGCGCCAGCAAATACATACCAGCCCAAGAAAGCCGCTAATCCGGAGCCGATTGCCACCACAACTAGCCAACCCGCGGCTTTATCAGCAATCCTTTGACCGGGTGCTTTGCTGTTTTGGGCCGTTTCAACCATTTTAATAATGCTTGCCAAAACGGTATCAGCACCGACTTTTACAGCTTCAAATTTTATAACCCCGGTTAAATTCACTGAACCGCCAACCACGGCTCCACCGACATTTTTGTTTACGGGAATTGATTCTCCGGTAATGAGAGATTCATCTATACTGGTTTCTCCTTCAATAACCTTGCCGTCCACCGGAATTTTGTCACCCGGTTTTACCAAAACAATATCTCCTTTAATAATTTCGGAACTTAAAATAACCAACTCTTTTCCATCTCTTATAACAATTGCCTTTGGTGGAACAAGATCAAAAAGAGCCCTAAGCGAATCAGAAGTACCACGGCGAGATTTCATTTCCATCCAATGACCAAACAATACGAAAGTAACCAAAAGAGCCGCGGCTTCATAAAATGTTTCCGAACCGGGACGAATAATTGTCAGCAAGACACTGAAAAGATAAGCGGCTAAAACACCGGTGGCGATAAGCACCGCCATATTGAGCTTTTTGGCTTTGAGAGAATAATATGTGCCGGTTATAAAGATTGAACCGGTCCAAAAGACTATCGGTGTAGTGAGAATCAAAAGCAGCCAGTTAATAGGGATGGGTGTCGGCAAACTTAATTTGAAAATATTTGTGCCGACTGGCGAATAAAGGAAAATGGGAATTGAAAGTAAAAGTGAAATCCAAAATCTGCGACGCATATCTCGTTCCATTTTCTTGGCCATTTGCGGATTCGTCATGGCCGACTCATGATCCATATGGCTCATCTTTTGCATATCATGATCAGCGTGAGCCCCTGCTGATTTCTTTTCTGGAATCAAGTCCATACCGCATCCGGGACATTTGCCTGGCTCGGTTTTACGAACTTCAGGATGCATAGGGCATGTGTATATCACTTTGTTCGTTTCAGCTGGCATAACATGATCTTTGTGGTCATGCTCGCTATCCATTTTATCTTGATGATTGTGTTCCATAATTTTGTCTCTCGTTATTATGATTAAAATATTTTGTTGGGCCTGAAAGCATTTGTCTAACGCACCACTTCGCATAAACTCCTCCCAATAAATATCCCAACCAGCGAGTACCGATATATTGGGGCAGTTTATAATTTATAAACACCGTAAATAATGACTTGCCACGTTCTTCTTCTATTTTAAAACCCATTTGATAGTGGCCGATTATTAAGAGGTTTATATCTCCAACTGTTTTCCATATTTTTAAATAAGGCGGTTCGTATTGCGTTACAACTTCATCAAGATAAAGATTAATGCCCAAAATTTTTCCGTCCATTTGTATATGTGAACCGACTCTTTGGCCACGCCCCGTATCAACTTGGGTATTCATATGTCCTCTGCCCATCATCCAAGAAGAACTATTCATGTGTGACGCAAAACGGGCATGGTCATCCACGTACGCAAAAAGTCTCATAGGAGAAATGTCTACTATCGTACTTTCTTCATAATGTCTTATTTTTGGATTCATATCGTTCTGATTTGATTAAAAAATTATTCCCCATTTAAGATCCATGCAAAGGCTCTGTCTTTGTCGCCAATGCCCTTAATAATCAAGCTTAGGTGTTGTGGATATGGCTTGATTGGAGCAAAAACCAAAGTGCCTTCTCTGTGATGGCCCCCAGGCCCAGCGCCTTCCCAGCGCAATGGTTTATATTCCTCTCCTGGATTGTTTATGAGTATCGTTGCTTTAATCATATCCTGATCTAACTCTACTGAGTGAGTATTCATAACAACATCAAACTTCCACTCTTTGGAATCTACCGACAAATCAGATGGGATAACAGTCACCGTTACATTTGCTTGTTCATCTGTTTTTGTTTCCCACTGCCCCAATGTGCTCGGTGAGGAAGAATTGTCTGTAGTAGGACTAGAAACAGGTTTTGGTTTATAAAAGAATAAAAATCCTCCTATAAAGGCAAGTGCCAATATAATTATTGTTATCGCTTTATTCATGGTGTTCTTTAAATTTTTCAATTTTATTGATAATAAAACCGATTCCAAACAAGTTAAATGCTAGGCCAACCCAGAAAATTTGTATTTGGTACTGAGAAACTATTGCAAACGCTCCGGCTATGCCAAGTATGGGCACAATATTCGCTAAGTAGTGGGCACAACAGGAAATCATAGCCAAAGTGGAAGTTGTTCCCGTCACCGCCACAGTTTTGCCTCCCATTTTCATATTGCTGTTTTTCACCAAATATCGCAGATACAAATACAAGCCCATTTGAACTCCAAAACCAACTGCCAAGCTGATCAAGAAATACCAGTAGGTTGAGAATTGAGATAAAGCAAATTTTATTCCCGATATGAGACCTACCAATATAAAATATGCGGATAACAGCGAAACAGTCGCAACGCTTGCTTTCAAAAATATTAATGATTTCTGTTTTATATCCATTTGTATATTAATCAACGTATTCGGTCGGATTTGCTACAAACTGTTCCTTGCAATAACTTGCGCAGAAATAATAACTTTTGCCTTTATAATCGGCTTTGAGTGAATCATCCGACACTGCCATCCCGCATACCGGGTCTATATGGCTTTCCTTTTTGGGTTTAACGCTAAAACCAAACCTACTCAATTTCTTGATCAATGATTTTATTCTGTTTTCCATATAATTTTAACTTTATTTAACTGCAACATCCATGACCGGAATGATCTTTGTGGTCCTTATCATCTTTGTTTTTGCTATTTTCACCAGCAATACCTTGTTTATCTTTTTCTTCATTAGAATGTCCATGGCCTCTCATCATAAAGAAGTGAGCCAACAACATAACCGCAACCCCTCCAAATATGACCCATGATGAAGTGCCTAATGCTTTGCCCCCTACTCCAAAGAGGAGAATAAGGACCAGTGGTACAGCACAGCAAATAATCATCATCCACATCATTGAGCCCATTCCTTTAGCGTCTTTTTCGTGATCATGCATAAATTTTGATTATTTAGTTATTAAGCTTGAGTTGTGCATCCAAACCATGTATGAACCGAATATCCACGAGAGAACCGCGATTAATATAGCTCCCCAAATAAAACTGCCAAAGGTTAACCAAGTAAATCCGGGCAGGGTCTCAAATAATCGGTGGTGCAATTCAACAGCCGCCGGATTTCGAAAAGGCAATAAACCGCCAACCAGGCATATTACATAAACTATTTCTGACCCCAGTACACACTTAGATACGTATGACTTCAAAGATAATTTCTCCATATTAATAAAATTAATTTTTAATTTTCTCCGATATATTTTTCCGGGTCTTCGACAAAATGCTCCTTGCAATTGTCGGAGCAGAAATAATATTCAATCCCGTTGTACTCAAATGAATGCCTGACGTTTTCAATATCAAGCTCCATCCCGCATACAACATCAAAAACTTTTCTTGTTGGATGTTCTTTGTTTTCCATACTTAAAGATTATTAATAATTAAAAACCAAGGTCTTTTTTCTTGTCCTCAAACTCTTTTTTGTCTATTTCTCCTTTGGCATAACGCTCCTTCAAAATTTCAAGAGCATCCGAGCCGGAGCGAGAATGCGAATTTTTGCCGCTGATCTCACGCACAATCCAAACAATGAAGACGATAAGCAAAATCCAAAAGAAGAGCATCATAATGCCGCCTCCAAACCAGCCCATCATGCTCCCGGCGCCCCACCCAACATCATCATATAATCCGTACATCATAATATTTATTATTTATTTGATAATGTATAAACCTTGACCAATTCTGTTACAGCTTCTTCTCCTTCATGCCTCATTTGGTGCCTGACGTGAGTTCGCAGGTGATTTTCAAGGATAAAAGCATCAAGGCTCTTTATCGACCTTTGAATCGAAAGCGACTGCTCCAACAACTCGGGGCAGTATGTCTCTTTTTCTATGGCTTTAACCAGGCCGTCTAACTGACCGCGTATGATTTTAGCTCTATGCAGTGCTCGTTTTTTTAGTTCTTGATCTACCATATTTTTAGCGTTATTTGATAATCAATACCGAACTTTGTGGATAGTATATACCCCTCCACCCCCTATGTCAAGAACAAGCCTGTGGACAAAAGCACACATACCTTATCTAAATAAGGAGATGTTGTATTATCTCTTATTTTTTAATACTGCTGTTGCTTTGGCCTGTAAGAAATTGCTTCCAGAATATGACTTGGAGAAATTTCTGGGGAAGATTCCAGATCAGCAATAGTTCGAGCTAACTTGATTATCTTATGATAACTTCTAGCTGACAGATCGAGTGTCCTGGCTGAACGATTTAGAATTTCTTTAACCTCGTCAGAAATTTTCATAATAGTTGCTATATCCCGAGCATTCATTTCAGAATTAGTACTTATTTTTCTACCCGCGTCTTTAAATCTTTTTTCTTGAATCTTTCTAGCTTTCATTATTCTTTCCCTTGCAGGAATACTCTCACTTTTTTCTGCCTTCTCAGTTAATTTTTCGTGATCAACTTTAGAAACTTCAGTCCATATGTCAATACGATCTATTATGGGTCCAGATATTTTTCTCTTGTATCTCTCAATTTGAAGCGGTGCACAAGTACACGGCTTGCCTTTAATACCAAAGTTGCCACACGGGCAAGGATTCATAGCGGCAACAAGTATGAAGTGTGCAGGAAACTTTACCGTTCCCTTAGCTCTTGAAACTGAAACTACTCTTTCTTCCAATGGCTCTCTCAAAGCTTCAATCGCTTTATTTTCAAATTCTGGAAATTCGTCAACAAATAATATTCCCTTGTGGGCTAAAGTGACTTCTCCTGGTCGAGGATTGGTACCGCCGCCAATGAGAGCAACATAAGAAGCGGTGTGATGGGGAGAACGAAAAGGTCTCTCAGCTACTAAATTGTCATTCAAAGCACCGGTCATGGAATGTATCTCGGTCACTTCTAAAGCTTCTTCAAAAGAAAGTGGTGGTAAAATACCTGGTAATGCTTTAGCCAACATTGTCTTGCCTGTACCTGGTGGACCATAGAGAGCAATATTATGGCCACCAGCGGCTGCTATCTCTAAAGCTCGTTTGGCAGATTCTTGACCTTTAATGTCTGCCAAGTCCAGAGAAATGTTATGCAAATTTTTTATCTCTTTTTTCTTTTCTTGTTTCAGCTTTTGACTTATATCAGTATCATGTGCAACATGATTTATTATTTCTACCAAAGTTTCCGCTCCAAAAACGGCAATTCCGTCAACAAGAGCTGCCTCTGGTGCATTCTCAGTCGGCAAATATATTTCTCTGAATCCTTTCTCTTTTGCTTTACGGGCAAAAGCTAATGCTCCCTTTACAGATCGCAAACCCCCGTCTAATGAAAGTTCTCCAAGAAAAATTTTGTCTTTGCTATCAAAAAGAATATCTCCGCTTGCTAGGAGATATGATAAAGCCATTGCAACATCCAAACCAGATCCTTCTTTCCTAACTTCAGCTGGTGCAAGCGAAATAACAACTTTATGATTTTTAGATTTTGGAGACTCAAATCCAGAATTTTTAACAGCGGCACTTATTCTATCTTTTGCTTCATCAACTGCTTTATCCCCTAGTCCAACTATTGAAAAAGAGTTTAATCCTCTGGAAAGGTCAGCCTCTACATCTACAATGTATGGTTTGAGAAGTGAAGCTTGTGCGCTGTGAACTTTGGCGTAAGACATAATATATTTTTATGATATCAAATTTTCTGCAACTTTTTTCGCGAAAAAGCGGAGGCCTATCTATACAGGCCATATACTGCCTCTTTTTTTTTATTCATTTATGAACCGACCATCAAAAACAAAACCCCTTTGTGAGCCAAGGTCACCTCCCCCGGCCTAGGATTGCTGCCGCCACCGATAAGAGCTACATAAGAAGCGGTATGATGAGGGCAGCGGAAAGGCCTTTCGGCTACCAAAGTCTCACCTAAAGCCCCAGTCATAGAATGTATTTCGGTCACTTCCAAAACTTCTTCAAATGAAAGTGGTGGAAGTATCCCGGGCATCGCTTTGGCCAACATACTTTTACCAGTACCAGGAGGTCCGTAAAGAGCAATGTTGTGTCCGCCAGCCGCTGCAATCTCAAGCGCTCTTTTGGCTGACTCCTGACCTTTAATGTCAGACAAATCGGAAGAGATTTCATGCAAATTTTTTATTTCTTTATTTTTTTGCGGTTTTAATTTTTGATTCATATCAGCATCATGAGCAATATGATTTATTATTTCTACCAAAGTTTCCGCCCCATAAACCCTAATACCATCAACGAGTGCTGCTTCCTCCGCATTTTCTAGAGGCAAATAAATTTCTTTAAAACCTTTTTCTTTAGCTTTTCTGGTAAAAGCCAAAACACCTTTCACACTGCGCAGGCGGCCATCAAGCGAAAGCTCGCCCAAAAATATTTTGTCTTTAGAATCAAAAAGAATATCACCACTAGCTAGCAAATATGAAAGTGCAATAGCTACATCGAGTCCAGAACCTTCTTTTTTCACTTCGGCTGGAGCTAAGGAAATGACCACTTTATGATTTTTAGATTTTGGAGATTCAAAGCCGGAGTTTTTGACCGCTGCGCTGATGCGATCTTTGGCTTCTTCTACGGCTTTATCCCCTAGACCAACAATAGAAAAAGAATTCAGACCCCGAGAGAGGTCTGCTTCTACATCAACAATATAGGGTTTTAAAAGATTAGCTTGAGCACTGTGAACTTTAGCATACGCCATATTTATTCCATATGTTTTTTGCAAGTGCGGGCGGCAGGGTTGGCAATCAAACGGTCTTCTTCAATTGGTTCACCGGAAATTTCACAAAAACCGTATTTTTCTTCTTCAATTTTATTTAGTGCGTCTTTAATATCATTGTATCTGATTTCCAATTCTTTAAGTACAGCTGTATTTTCTTCAAATTCTTCTATATTATCGGCAGTTTCGTTGGGATCAGCACTATCTACATTCATATCTCCTGGTTCAGCTTCCCAGTCATCTTTACTGTCCGGATTTTTGCGGCCAACTTCATTCAATTCTCTCTCAATTATAATGAAATCCTCTTCTAGTTTATCTTTGAAATAATTTATATCTATATCGTTTCTCATGGTTTTATTTTAACATAATAAAACTATCTGACAAATGAACGCGAAGCATAAGCACTAGACATCTCCCCTATTGCCGAAAGACTGCTGGTTATCAATATAGTGTTTTTATCGAGGAAAGTATAAGCGATTTTTGCCTGATTATATTTATTGACCAGATCTCTAGTATCTTTATTTTTAACGATAATATCTTTCCACACAAAAGTGTCTGTACTTGTAGCTACACCAAAAAAAGATAGATCTTTTTCCATATTTACTTCCCAATCAAGCATTGATGAAAATGCACTGCCAAAATCATTTACGGTAATAACCAAAAATGTAGAAACACTATTATTTTGAGATATCACTCCGACAACATACTGATCTTTGAGTGTTCTAATCAAAGCTCCTGGCAAAGATATATCTAAAAGATTAAAAAAATCTTTAGCTTTCCGAATAGTTGCATCACCAACAGTAGATATTCTCAAGATACTAACACCATTTGCAGGAGTAATTTGGGCGATTTTTGAACCTAAATTTTCTTTCGTGACACCAGAAAGATCGACTGAATGATTATAGGGTATAACTTCTGTTGTGATTACCACTTGAGCTACTGGTTCTTTTTTTACAAATTTGAAAGAATAAAGAGCGGCAAAAATACCAAGAGCAACCAATAAAAGACTACCGAGAACTAACGTAAAATTCGTTTTTGTATTTTTATTTTTGGCTTTGTGGAAAATTTCTTTTTCCGGCACCATTCTGTGTTCTATTGTAGGTTCTACTTTAGGTTGCGCTTTTGGTTCCAATTTCTCTTCTATATCTTCAATTTCTTCTATTTTCTCTGTTTCAGATTCAGATTGGGGTTCTGTCTCAAATTTTATACCAGATTCTATTTCTGGTTCAATATTTTTTTCTTCAACTTTCCCCTTCACTTCAAATTTTGCCCAACGACCCAACCTTGATTTTAGCGAACCTTCTGAACCTGTTAATTGATTTTTTTTTGGTTTTTCTTCTTTTTCTTCTTTTTCTCGTTCTTCTTTCCTTTTCTTTTCTTTTGCAGCAATAGATAAAACCGATTCATTTTTTTCTTTTATGAATTCGGCCATATCACCCTGATAAGTACGCAAAGAGGAAAGCTTTTGCTTACTATGCAAAGTATCAACAACTTGCCCAAATTTTTTGGAGTCTTTATCTTCAGGATCCATGTTTACATTATACTATTTATTTTAGAAACAGGAATTATTTTTTCTGGATGAAGTTTGGATCAGCATCTTTGATAGAAAGTTTAAGACGGCCTTTGTCATCAAGACCTTTGACCAGTATTGGCACTTTCATTCCTATTCTCATATATGATTCCACTCTGTCTATTCGGAAATTAGCAATCTCGGAAACATGCACCATACCATCCATTTTTGGCCCGAGCTCCACAATGACTCCAAAATCTGCCACTCTTACCACTACCCCCTCTGTCCTGTCGCCTGCTTTGAATTCTTTAACGATAGCCTCAACCATACCTTTGGCTTTTTCCGCACCAACGGCTTCACCTGTAATATAAACACTGCCATCTTCTTCAATATCAATCTCTACGCCGGTTGCATCTTTGATTTCATTTATAACTTTGCCTCCGCCACCTATAACCATGCCTATTTGATCAGGGCGGATTTTTACCAGAAGTATTCTTGGTGCTTTTGGCGACAAATCTTTCCTTGGTTCTTTGATTTCCGCTTCTATCACATCTAATATTTTCATTCGCGCCATTTTAGCTTTTTCAAAAGCTTCTTTGAGAATTGTAAGTGGGATACCATTAACTTTGACATCCATTTGCACTGCAGTCACACCTTCTCTCGTCCCTGCTACTTTGAAATCCATATCACCGTGTTCATCTTCCGGACCTTGAATATCAGTAAGGACTTTGTACTTGCTACCAGACATCATAAGTCCTGAGGCAATACCAGCCACCGGTCTTTTGATTGGCACACCCGCATCCATAAGAGCGAGTGTTGAACCACAAACCGAACCCATCGAGGTCGAACCGTTTGAAGCTAGCGCTTCGGAAACAATACGAATAGTGTAAGGGAAACTTTCTTTACTTGGCAAAATAGGTACAAGAGCTTTTTCAGCCAGTGCTCCATGTCCAGTAGCTCTCCTGTTGGTCACACCGACACGGCCAACTTCGCCGGAAGAAAATGGTGGGAAATTGTAATGATGCATAAATCTTTTATCAATCTGAGATTCCATACCATCTACTACTTGCGAATCGCTCGGCCCACCCAAAGTCAGTGCAGAAAAGATGTGTGTACCTCCTCGGTAAAAAATACCTGAACCATGAAGTACAGAAGAAATGCCTCCAGCTTTAGCATAAAGTGAACGGAGTTCATCAAAACCTCGGCCATCAAATCTCACATTGTCTTCAATAGCTTTTTTGTGAATAAAATCATTTATAGCTTCGTGAAAAAGTGTTTCGGCTAGTTTTTGATCGGCTTCCGGCATATTTTCATTCAGATATTTGAACCATTCTTCTTCCAGAGCATAAATTTTGGTTTTACCGGCTTCACCCATCACAGTGTCAATTTTGGCAACCACTTCTTTTTCAAAAGCTTTTTGCAAATCCGCCGGTACTTCAACTTTTTTGACTTCCATTTTGGCGACACCCAATTCTTTGATGATAGCTTCTTGGAATTTTTGAATTTTATCCAACTCCTCTTTGGCTTTATCGAGAGCTTTCATTAAAACCTCTTCACTAACTTCGTTTGAACCAACCTCAATCATATTTATTGTTCCGTCTTTACCGCAAGCCAAAAGATCAAGTTCGTATTCTTCGGCAGTATTTTTGCCTTCAGCTAAAAGATTTCTGGTTTTGTAAGAAGGATTGACCAAAAATTCATCCTGGCCTTTGAGTTTACCGATTCTCACTGCTCCAACCGGTCCATTCCAAGGTATTTTGGAAACACCCAGAGCCAAAGAAGAAGCGATGACTCCCAAAACGTCCGGGTCATATTTATCAAGTGAAAGCACGGTCACCACCACTTGCACTTCGTTGCGCATAGTTTGATTGAAAAGCGGGCGGATAGTCCGGTCCACGATTCTGCCTGAAAGGACTGCCTCATCCGATGGTTTGCCCTCCCTTCTCATAAAGCGTGAGCCCAAAATCTGTCCAGCTGCATAAAATCTTTCCTCGTACTCAACAGTTAAAGGAAAGTAATCCGAATCTTTTTCACCTTTGGAAATCACAACAGTAGCAAGCACCACCGTATCATCCATACGCAATATCACCGAGCCATGAGCATTCTCAGCCAAATCACTAAACTCGGCAATCATCTTTTCACCGCCAATCTCCACTTCAAACTTTTTTGATGTCATTTGATTTATGCGAGATTCAATTCTTGAATTTACTGGTTTTCTTAAAACCCCCAAATTCAAAAATTGCTTTTCCCGCAGTTATTATAATAACTTTACTATATCACTTTTGTATTTTATTTCTTTCTTGACTTTTATATCGTTTAGGTGTATACTTTAAATTAGATATAGCCTGGGCTTGTGGCTTAAGTTAATAACGAGCAAGTCTAGTACACATATAAAAATGTGATTTCGCTAGGAAGTGAGACTCTGAGTGCAGTGATTTCACTATAAAAAATAAGTTGCATAGAGTTATTCGATACTATTTAGTACGAATTGATTTCATTCATGCAATAGGGCTGACCTCAGGGCAGCCCTTTTCTTTTCTATTTCCTCGATTCCGCATTAGCTAATGCGACGTTTGGAGGGACGACGACGTAGTGATAAAATATTAATAATGAAATCCAAAAACTACGCCTTCATAGACGCTCAAAATGTTCATTTGGGAATTAAATCTCTCGGATGGAAACTGGATTGGCAGAAGTTCAGAGTATACTTAAAAGAAAAATACCAAGTAGAAACAGCGTATCTTTTTGTTGGTTTTTTAGATTCAAACCAAGATCTTTATTCCCTGCTTCAAAAAGCTGGTTTTATTTTAATTTTTAAGCCAATTGTTTTAAATAGCGAAATGGAAGTAAAGGGTAATTGCGATGCTGATTTGGTTTTACACACAATGTTAGAAATTAATAATTTTGACAAAGCTATAATTGTTACTAGTGATGGAGATTTTTATTCACTAGTCAGACATTTGTACGAAAAAGATAAATTACTTTTTGTGTTAAGTCCTTATGTCAAAACCTGTTCTAAACTTTTAAGAAAAGAGGCCAAAGAGAAGATATATTCAATGGATAATTTGCGGAAGAAACTGGAGTATTTGCATAAATGAAAACGCACCGCGTAGACACGAAAGACTACGAGATGCGTTTTCTTATGGATACCTATAAGACTACCTAGATTTAACTAATGTGTCAACTGTAAAAGCGCTCAATCTGTTTAAAAACTCAAAATCCCCTTATTTTCCAACCTCTTTCCCAAATCCTTGCTTTTAAATAATTGGGCTAAAAGCAATTGAAGCCGTTACTTTAAAAGTGAACATTTCTTAAGAATATTTGCCAGTTGAAGTTTGGGTTTTGAAGAATTCCAATCAATAACCAAAATAAAATGCCCCCCATAGAAAAATAAAACCACATTTTATAATTTTCTTTCTTTTTGGACTTTTTATACCACATTAATGTTGCAAAGATTCCAAACAGTAGAGTAATGTCCGTCAAAAGAAAAGAGGGAACATCTTTATAAATCTGAATCATAGAACGAGAATCAAAGCCAAGCATCATGTGACTAAGGTAAAATAATGAAAAATAGCATAAAAAAATTATGAGTTGCATAAAGTTATTATATCAATTTAATTAACAAATGCTAGTTTTCTATTTCCTCGATTCCGCAATAGCTAACGCGACGTTTGGAGGAACGACGGCATAGTGGTCAAATTCAATGTTAGCAGAGCCACGACCTTCGGTCATAGAACGCAAAGTAGTGACATAACCGAAAAGTTCTGAAAGCGGAACTTTGGCTTTGACAACTTTATTGCCTGCCCTATCATCCATGCCTTCGATAAGACCTCGTTTTGATGACAAGTAACCCGTCACATCACCCATGAATTTTTCTGGTACCACTACCTCCACTTTCATAACAGGCTCAAGGATAACCGGCTTAGCTTTTTTAGCAGCTTCTTGGAAGGCTTGGGAAGCAGCAATCTTGTAAGCGATTTCGGATGAGTCCACATCGTGATAAGAACCAAATGTAAGTTCACAAGAGACATTGACCATTTTATAACCAGCCACAATTCCCCTTTCCATAGCTTCTTTAACACCTTTTTCTACAGCTGGAATAAATTCTTGAGGAATAACACCACCCTTGATGGAATCAATAAATTCAAATCCTTCTTCGCGATGGACGTTTTTCTGTTTCTTTTTGGATTCAACTTCCGGTTCAAGTGGTTTGATGTTGAGTTTGACGTGACCGTACTGACCTTTGCCTCCAGTTTGTTTGATGTATTTGGTTTCGGCTTCAGCAGTACCCATAATGGTTTCTTTGTAAGCCACTTGAGGGGCGCCAACGTTGGCTTCGACATTAAACTCTCTTTTCATACGGTCAACAATAATATCAAGGTGGAGTTCACCCATGCCGGAAATAACAGTTTCGCCGGTTTCCGAGTCAGCTTTAATTCTGAAAGTTGGATCTTCATCAGAAAGACGGTGAAGAGCCATACCCATCCTCTCTTGGTCAGCTTTGGTCTTTGGTTCAATACGAAGAGAGATAACTGGCTCTGGGAACACGATGGTTTCCAAAATTATAGGATTGTTTTCATCACAAAATGTGTGTGAAGTTTTAGCAGTTTTCAATCCTACAGCGGCGGCGATTTCTCCGGCGTAAACTTTTTTCACTTCTTCTCTTTGGTCAGCTTGGAGTCGAACGATACGGCCCAATCTTTCTTTGTCTCCTGTTGAAGCATTGTAAATATAAGAGCCAGATTCAATAGTCCCTGAGTAAACTCTAAAGAACGTCAATTGGCCGACGAATGGATCAGCTTGAAGTTTGAAAGCGAGAGCTGAGAAAGGTTCACTGTCTGATGCATGTCTTTCTATTTCCTCCCCCGTTCTTGGATCAATACCTTTGGTAGCCGGCATATCCAAAGGAGATGGTAAAAAATCCACCACTGCATCAAGTACCAGTTGTACACCCTTATTTTTCAGAGCTGAACCACAGTAAACAGGGAAAATTTTGTTGGCAATAACAGCTTTGCGGAGAATTTTTTTCAATTCATCTACAGTAATTTCCTCACCGGCCAAATACCTATTCATAGCATCATCGTCGTTTTCTACAATTCTCTCTACCAATTCGGCGCGATATTTTTCGGCATCAGCTTTCAAATTTTCAGGAATTTCTGTTTCCACCACTTCACCGCCGAGCTGGCCTTCAAATTTGTAAGCTTTCATTTTCAGCAAATCAATTTCACCTTCGTGATGATTTTCTTCACCTATCGGTATTTGCATTTTGACTGCCTTTTTAGAAAGTCTAGCCAAAATAGATTGATATGATTTTTCAAAGTTGGCGCCTGTTCGGTCAAGTTTATTGATGAAGCAAAGGCGAGGCACTTGAGCTTCTTCAGCATAGCGCCAGTTGGTCTCAGATTGAGGCTCTACACCGGCTACTCCGTCAAAGACACAGACGGCGGCATCAAGCACGCGCATTGACCTCTTCACTTCTACAGTGAAGTCAATGTGTCCAGGGGTATCAATAATGTTGAAACGAATTTTATTGTCTTTATTTTTGCGCTCTTCAATATTCAAATAGGTAGGCGCCCAAAAACATGTGATGGCGGCCGCGGTGATGGTGATACCTCTTTCTCTCTCCTGTTCCATCCAGTCCGTAGTAGTCTCCCCCTCGTGCACTTCGCCGATTTTGTGTTGTGAACCGGTGTAATACAAAATACGCTCGGATACTGTAGTTTTGCCGGCGTCAATGTGGGCAATAATTCCAAAGTTTCGGACTCTTTCTAAGGGGTAATCTCTTTCCATAAATAATTAAAAAATAAATAAAAAGTCCTATACGGACACTGAAAATATACACTAATAAGCAAATAATTGCAAAATTACCAGGCAAAGTGAGCAAAGGCTTTGTTGGCTCCCGCCGTCGCTACGCTTTGGCGGGCACAGTCGGCCATTACCAGGCGAAATGTGCGAATGCCTTATTTGCCTCTGCCATTTTGTGGACGTTTTCGCGTTTTCTGATAGCTTCACCTTCATTTTTGGAAGCCATAATGATTTCTTCAGATAGCTTTTCAGCCATTGGTTTGCCTTTTTTGGCTTTGGCGGCATCAATAATCCATTTCATGGAGAGATAAATCCTTCTTTCTGGCCTAACTTCTCTCGGGACTTGGTAGTTGGCACCACCGACTCTACGGGAACGCACTTCCATAGTTGGTCCGGCATTTTTGAGAGCAGTGTCAAAAATTTCAATAGGATTTTCTACTTTGGCCTTTTCTTTAATCAAATCAAAAGCGGTGTAAACAATTTTGCGGGCTGTATTTTTCTTGCCTTCATTCATGACATAATTTATAAACTTCTCAACTTTTTGAGAATTGAATATGATGTCTGGTTTGGCGATATTTCTATTTTTTACTTTTCCTCTCATCCCGTTAGAAATTAATTTTTATTAATGTTTTCATCTTAATTTTCCCGCTATTTCTAACGGGACTCATATTTTATTTTTTAACAGCGTCTTTAGGTCTTTTAACTCCATAACTTGATCTCGAAGTCCTTCTTTTTTCCACCCCTCCAGCATCAAGCCTGCCTCTGACTATAGTGTATCTGACACCAATGTCTTTCACACGGCCACCGCGAAGCATCACGACTGAGTGTTCTTGCAAGTTGTGGCCCATTCCTGGAATGTAAGCAGTTACCTCCATACCATTGGTGAGTCGCACTCTGGCAATTTTTCGGATAGCTGAGTTAGGTTTACGTGGAGTTTTGGTGGTCACCTTGGTACAAACACCTCTCTTGAAAGGTGATGGGAAATATACTGGTCTGTTTTTGATAGAATTAAAACCACGCGCCAAAGCTATCGCTTTTGATTTGGAGCGAAGAATTTTCCTCTTTTTTCTTTTTAATTGATTGACTGTTGGCATAAAAATCAGCCTCATTGGCTGAAGTACCAATTTAATACATTCCAGCAAAAAATGCAACTACTTAAGCATAGACTTCACTTTTTCCACCACTTCATCCATAGTTTGCTCGGTTTTGATGAGATAAGCCAAACTACCATCTTCCATAGCTTGAGCGATAGAATTGGCATCTTCTATAACCGTAAGCATAATGACTTTAACGTTTTTACCCCATTCATCTGCCCGAAGTTCCTTGAGCATTTGTTGACCATTCATAATCGGCATCAAAATATCGAGCAATATCGCATCCGGATGCCACTCTAAAGCTTTTTCCAATCCTTCTTTACCATTGGAAGCTCCGGCTGTATCAAATCCAGATAGACTTAATTTGTCTACCAAGACTCTCCTCAGATTATTGTCATCATCTACCACAAGAACCTTTTTTTTGTTTTGTTCTGTATTTTTTTCTTCCATATATTTATTTTTAATAAGTTTTTAAAGTTTAATTGTAAAAGTGGTACCTTTATTTTCTTCAGATATAAAAGATATATCACCGCCTATGGTTTTCATTATTGATTTTACCAAATACAAACCCAAACCGGTACCCTGACTGTCGTGAGTGTTGCTTGCCCGGAACAATTTGGTAAATATCTTGAATTGCTCGCCTTTTGGGATACCGATGCCGTTATCAGAGACACTTATAGTTTTTTCTATCAAAGAATCTTTGAAAATAATGCCTACTTCACCACCTTGAGGCGCATATTTGACCGCATTGGATAGCAAATTTTGGATAACAATACGCAATAATTTCGGATCACTTTTTATATTTTTAAGTTTATTATTATACTGTTTATTTATATTGATATTTTTTTCTTGGATTTGGGAAGAAAGTTCAACAAGTATATTGTCGGTTATATCAATAACATTGGCCGCTTTGATATCCATTTTGAGAGTACCTATTTCAGTCCTAGAAATATTGAGTAACAAATCTATAAGATCTATCATCCCTTCGTTCACTTTATAAATTGTGTCTATATATTCGGTTTGTTTAGGTTGAAGCTCTCCCAAACTACCAGAACGCAACATATCTGTATACCATTTGACGGTAGAAACCGGAGTGCGTAATTGATGTGAAGCTAGAGAGACAAATTCGGTTTTGGCCTGGTCAAGTTGCTTACGTTCGGTTATATCAAAAATAGTAGCCAAACCCGTATGAGTTGGATCTTTAAGATCTTTCATTTCAAAAACAGAAAGCATCACCCACTTCACTTCGCCACTTTTAGTTATCATCCGTATTTCCTCTTTATTGATAGGAATATTGGATTTGTAATACTGGAGAAATTTATCAGCTTTCTCAGAATCTTCTTTGGGTTGAAAAGAAAAAATATTTTTGTCTATAATTTCTTTTTCTACTACCCCAAAAAAACGTAGAGCGGCTTTATTTGATTCAACTATTTCCCCTTTTTTATTCAAAATAATATAAGGCACCGGCGCTCCCTCATAAAGTTTAGTAAATTGGTCGAGTGATATCAGAAGTGATTTGGTCTTATCTAACACCATAATCTCAGCCCGAGTACGCAATGTCAGCAACAAATAGATAATGTAAGAAACAAATACACTGATGAGGACAAGTGCCATATAAACAACATAAAATTGCGTCTCGGAAACCGAAAGTTCACTACTGAAATATCTTTGCGGATCAGTCCAAACATTTTGAATTAAAGAAAATGAGGAAAAAATAAGACCAAAAAGAATAACCAACACCACCGTCGAGATGCTCAAATGTTCCACCAATAAGAGATTTTTCTTCATTTTTATATTTTACATTATCGGCTGACCAACTAAAAGAAAAAAAAGGTATCCGATAATCGGACTTAATATTTGCCAGAGAAAGAAAACGAATATTAACACCAACACAAGACCGTATCTTTCGAGTTGTTGGCGTATTCCTTGCCATTTGTAAGGCAAAAAAGCGAAAAGTATTTTGGAACCATCAAGAGGAGGAATGGGTACTAGATTAAATATGGCCAAAGTAATGTTTATAAGAACTACAAACCCCGCAAGACTCAAAAAAGATTGATTTAAAAGAGCAAATCCGCCAGAAAATCTTATTATCAAACCAAATATGACCGCCAAAGCAATATTGGAAAGTGGCCCAGCTACAGCAACCATTGCCTCGCCCCATCTCTGATTTCGCAAATTATAAGGATTGAAAGGTACCGGTTTGGCCCAGCCAATGATAAAACCTCCGGCAAAAAAGCCTAAAAGTGGCACCAAAAATGAACCAACAAAATCAAGATGAGAAATAGGGTTAAGAGTCAGACGGCCTTGATACTTGGCTGTTGGGTCCCCCAAAGTCAAGGCGGCATATCCATGAGAGACTTCGTGCACAACCACTGACATTATGAGAATAATAATAACGAATAAGAATTCCATAACTAAATTATAACATATTTGCCTAATTTTTTTAATGTGATAACATACAAGACCTATGGCAAAAGCATGTGCAGTAACAGGTAAATCTAGTCAAATTGGCGGATCCTATTCAAACAGGACCCGTGCTACCCAATTCAACCCTTGTGGCAACTCAAGGAAATTTGCCAATCTCCAAAAAAAGAAAGTTTTCGTGCCTGAACTCAACAAATCTTTCAACCTCACTCTTTCCACCAAAGCTATCAAAACCATCCAAAAGAAAGGCGCTTACGCTACTCTCAAAGACGCTGGGATTATTTAATTTTTAAATTCACACCATCACTTTTAAAAATAATACGGCCAGACTGGTCGGTGCGGAGGATTTTGGCACCAAAATTGGTGAGAGTGTCTATAGTTTCTTGGTTAGGATGACCATATTTATTATCTTTACCGGCTGAGATAACAGCATACTCCGGAGAAACTACGGAAACAAAACTTACAGAAGTAGAAGTTTTAGAGCCATGATGCCCCGCTTTCAAAACATCGCTAGGTAAACCACCCAAAGAAACCAAATAATTTTCAATCGCGGTCGGCGAATCTCCGGTCAGCAAAAATTCATTTTCTCCATAAACTAGTCTCGTCACCACCGACGATGTGTTGGTCTCCATGCCTGTTGGGTCTCTATCAGGGAAAAGGATTTGCAGGACTGCCCCATCCCCCAAATCCACATCCATTCCCCTTCTGGCTTCTAATCTTTTAATTTTTAAATTTTCAATCTTTCCTTTAAGTTCCACATAAGACGATGAATCACTAGGAACTCCTGGCTCCAAAAAGAGACCGACATTATAATTACTAATTACATCAGGTAAACCACCAACGTGGTCCTGATCTGCATGAGTAGCCAGCACCACATCGATAGAACGGTCATAAAAAGGCATCACTTTTGATAATTCCCTCAGCACTGCTTTGCTTGGGCCACCATCTATGAGTATTTGATTACCATTTGGTGCTTCTATATATATGGCGTCACCTTGACCAACATCCAGAAAGACTACTTTTAAAAGACCATTTCTATTTTCTTTATATAAAACAAAAATAGAAAGAACAGCACAAAGTAACAAAAAAGCGAGTATAATGAGTCTTAATCTTGAACCTTTCATTATAAATATAATACAACAATAAAATGCAAATATTTGAAGAAAAAAAATTTAGTATTCCAGAATTAAAAGGTACCTCAGCAAAAACCATTGAGGAACACCTGAAGCTTTATGTTGGTTATGTAAAAAATATAAACTTGGTTTTAGAACAAGAAAATCCAAAACTAGGTTTTGAATTTGATGGTATGAGAAATCACGAATATTATTTTGCCAGTCTTGAAGGTGGTCCTAAAGAAATTTCAGATGGTAGTTTGAAAAAAGCTATCGAGAAAGATTTTGGCAGTTTTGACGCATGGCTCACAAAATTCAAAACTATCGCTATTACTCGCGGTACCGGCTGGGCATTTCTTTATTATGACCCGAAAACCGAACAACTTTTAAACGCTTGGGTTGATGAGCACCACTTAGGTCAACTCAATGGTTGCCAAACTATTCTCGCACTTGATATGTGGGAACATGCCTTCGTCGCTGATTATCTCCCCTCCGGCAAAAAACAATATGTCGAAGATTTTTTCGCTAATCTAAATTGGAATAAAATTGAAGAAAATTTCCAAAACGCAACAAAATAATTTTTAAAAATATAAAAATAAAACCCCCGAAATTTCCTTAAGGAAATTTCGGGGAACACATCAATCGGAAATTGGTTTATTCATATAACAAGTCTGTTGGATTGGAACAATTTCCTTGATTAGTTTTCCATCTTTATCCAAAATTGTAATTTTGGGCTGTTCGGCTTTTTCGTCAACCACTTCAACGAGCCAGCGTATTCCATAAATTCGTTCGGAATCATGAGAACCTTTATGCCAACTTTCTCCTTTATACCCATACAAAAATGGGCAGCCGTGGTGTTCTGGATATGCTAGGAAAACTAGCTCACCATCACAAATCGGATATTTTTTGCGGAAGGCATCCAACCAGACAGGGGTAGTTGTTTTATTAGAAACAGACTGATTTATTTTTTCTTTTGCCTCATTTAAATCTTCAAATGCCGGCAAATCAATCAGTTGGAACTTTTTGGTTTTCCCTGCCACCGTCAGATCAAAAACACTGCCAGACGCTGGTACAACAACCAGTCCACACACTTTCATAAAATCAACTTTGTCAATTTCTGAAAGATTCGCGTTTAACAAAATCGATAAAAAACCCGAATTGTAAACGTCTTGTAGCTGATTCAGAATAATTCCCGAATCATCAACAAGTTTCAAAAGATGGATCGCCTGTTTAAAGGTTGGCTCGTTCATACCAACTCTCCTGTACTTGTGACACTCCTTAGGCCGAGACAATATCGGGGGTCGGGTATCGTTTTTTCTAATATTGTTTATACTCTGATTACTCAAAACAATCAACTATAACCATTTTAAACGATCGTTTTATTTGTACATAAAACTTAATAAATTCAGCGATCGCTGAATTTATTAAGTTTCGAAAATAACAAAGCCGCCCAATAGAATAGGCGGCCAGAGTTAGGGAGCTAGAGTTATTTGAAGGAGAAAACAGCGACACCGACATCTCCAAAAGTTTTAAAATTTTTGGAGATTTCATTTCCATTAAACAAACTCATTAATTTTGAATAAGGTGTGAATACCACTTCTCCTTTCACAATAGAAGCTATATTGATAATAGAAACAAATTCAGAGATAACACTTGAATCCAAATTTTCCATATTTTCAAAATCCAAAATTATTTTTTTGAATCCAGCTTTGAGTTGTTCTAAAACCGCTCCCCTCATAGCTCCTTTAGCATCATTGTCAAAATCAGTTTTTTCTTCAAAACCTATGATGACAATGTCGCCAATCTTATGAAGTTTAATTGTTGGTCTCAACAATTTGATTCTCCTTTCTCAAAAGATCAGATTATAATTTCTGTTTTTACCATATCAATTATAAAACATTTGTCAATTTTTCTTTTTCCCCCCTCTTAAAGTAAGAGGGGGTTGGGGGTGATACTTTTTTTAATTTCCAATAAATAAATCCATAAAACAAATACCAGACAAAAATTACAAACAAAGAAATGCTTCCGGTCTGCAAAGTAGCAAAAGGAATACGAGCAGAAAATTCAGTGAGACTAATTGTTATTTGAGCTAAAAAATAAGAGAGAACTCCAAATGGCCAAGATAACATTGTGCCAATAAAGGGGATGTTTCCAAGAGCGCCAGTTATTGCACCAAATGCCATGAGCCACGGAATTAAAGGCAGAATAATTGGGTTAATTAAAAAAGAAATCAGAGAAATAAAACCTGACATTTTGATGAGAAGTGGCAAGACGAAAATTTGGACTGCTAAAGTGGATGCAACGATTTCTCTTATACCAAATTTGGTTGGAATAAATTTTGCAATTTTGTGTTTAGAAATAAAAGATAAAATATATTGAGAAAATAAAATCAAGCCTAGAGTGGCAGCGAAAGAAAGCTGAAAAGAAGGGTCATAGAAAAGAATAAGCGGATTCCAAATTAACATCAAAAACCCGGCGATAAAAAGCCAGCGCAAAGCGTCGGCTGGCCGACCCAAAAATTTGGCGAGAATTGCAATGAAAGCCATGATGCAAGCGCGAATCACCGTAGCAGACAGGCCAACCATAATCGCAAACAAACTTATAAAAATAATACTGAGCAAAAAACTTAAATTTCTTTTACCAAAATAAGACATCAAAAAGAAAACACCGACAGCAATAATAGTAATGTTGTATCCAGAGAGTACCACGATATGTATGAGTCCGACTTTTTTGAAATCATCAAGAAGCCCCTGCCCCAAACTTTGCTTAGCACCAAAAATAACTCCTGCGAGTAATGAGGAATTTGGTTCGGGTACAACATTCCCGATTTTTTCTATGAAAGATTTTTTAACCGAATATAGAAAAGAAATTATTTTACTTGTCCCGCGGAGTCCTGTGGAACTGGACGAAGTGGGATCTATCTCTGGACGGTAAATCAAAAAATGGATTTTATCTTTGGCTAAGTAAGAGATATAATCAAATTCCAAACCTGTATCACTACTAAAATTTTTAGGTAAATCAAGTTTGCCTGAAACTGAAATTTTGTCCCCATATTTAAATTCCGGAAAACGATCTGAAACTAAAAGCACAAAACTTTTTGAGGAACTTGGTTTGACTGTGTAACGGGCAGAACCATCCCTTACATCAGGCTCTTCAGAGATAGTGGCTTCGAAAGAAATTTTTTCGCCAACCATTTTAGATAAATTTTCATCAGGAGAAGTATCAACAAAATTCATTCTCAAAATTCCGACAGCAAAAAATATTGAACATAAAAACCAAAGGCGACTATTCTCTGAACGCAAAATCAAAAAAATAAAAAAGAAAACCACTACTGAAAGCAGTGAGAGACTCCATCCAAAATTAAAAACTTGTTCAAACGCAATTCCGAGAATAAATGAAACGACAAACGAGTAAATCATTGATGAAACACTCTATAGTCTTGTTTTAAGCCATTAAAAAGCTCTAATTTTATTCCACCAGCAAAGCTGGTAGCAATCTCATCACACCTGTCATTAAAACCGTGTCCGGAGTGGCCAGCAACTTTTTTCCATTCGATATTTTTACCTGAAGTTACTTCCAAAAGTCTTCCCCACAAATCTCTATTCAAAACTTCACGCTTATCTTTGGTGCGCCAATTATTCAACTTCCAATTTTTAATCCAGATAGTTATACCTTTTATAACATACTCCGAGTCTGCATAAATTTCTACTTCCGAATTTTGCGAAATATTTTCTAAAGCGACAATAGCGGCCATCATTTCCATTCTATTATTTGTAGTTTTATTTTCTCTACCTCCAATTTCTTTAACATTTTCTCCATCAAAAATAATAACTCCAAAACCTCCCGGACCCGGATTACCCCTTGATGAACCGTCTGTATAAATCGTAATCATAAAAATATTATATCACCCCCAGCCCCCTCTTACATTAAGAGGGGGTTAGAAGAAATCTACAATCCTTAAACGGATTTCAGAGTGGCCGCCAAAAAAAGATTTTTCAATATTAGCTACCAAATTGGTTTTGATACCTTCTTTCAAACAATCACCAAATTGATCCGGCGAAGCAAAAAAAGAAATTGCTCTGGCAGTAATATTGCCATCACGCAAGTTTATAGAAAGATGTTCTTTAGCTTTTCCAAAACGATTTATTTTTTCCGGCACCACATCGCGAAAAATAAAAATAGGTTTTTCATTTTCTACTCCAAATGGAGCCAATTTTAAAATTTCTTGAACAGAATTTTCCGAAATATTTTTGAGCGTTAATTCAGCATCAACTAAAATTGTTTCTTCTGTTTTCAAAACATGAGTTGAGGCTTCAACCAACACATCTTCAAGTGTATGAATTTTTTCAAACTCCACCGAAAACCCTCCGGACATTTTGTGACCACCATATTCCAAAAAATGCTCTTTCACTTTTTCCATCAAAGCTATCATGTCAACTCTGCCATCCGAACGGCAAGAACCTTTTATAAGTTTACCGTCTTCTCTACCCCACAAAAATACCGGTCGATTAAATTCTTCAACAAGTGAACTAGCAACAAGTCCCAATATTGCCGGACGCCAATCTGGATTGCCCGAAACGATGACAAGTTTTTCTCCTTCGTTTTCAATTTTTTCTTTAATTTTTTTCTTTGCTTCTTTGACAATATTGGCCACTAAAATTTTTCTTTCTTTATTTATGTTGTCCAAATGTTGGACATAACTCTCTGCTTCTATTTCATCTTTGGCGACTAAAAGATTGAAAGCGTCGCGTGGGTGCCCCATCCGGGAAGCAGCATTCACACGCGGAGTTATCATAAAAGCCACATCATCTTCGTTTAAATTTTTTTGATCCATCTTAAGAGTTTTGAGAAGTTTAACAAGTCCTGGGCGACGAGTCTTTCTTAAAACTAAAAGTCCATAAGAAGCCAAAGCTCTGTTCTCTCCAACAAGCGGTACCATATCAGAAAGAGTAGCTAGCCCCACCAAATCCAAGAGCCATTTTTCTTGACCTTCTTTAAGCAAATCTCTTTTGGTTTTTAAAATAGCCTCAATTAATTTCCAAACCACTCCAGCTCCGCAAAGTATTTTTTCTGGATATTTGGAGTCCGCTCTTTTTGGATTTATGATAGCAACAGCTTTTGGTAATTTAGTATCTTGTTCATGATGATCTGTAATAATCACTTCCATTCCTAATTTTTTGGCGTACAAAATTTTTTCACAATCTCTAATACCACAATCAACGGTTATTAAAAGTTTGACTCCATCTTTAGACAACTCTTCCATACCTTCATTATTTAATCCATAACCTTCTAAATGCCTGTCGGGAATATAGTTTATGAAATTACTGAAACCGATAAGTTTGAAGAAATCATAAAGGAGTGCTCCACCAGGTATGCCATCGGCATCATAATCGCTCCATATGCCTATCCTCTCCCCTTTTTCTATCGCAGACAAAATCCTGTCCACCGCTTTTTTCATATCCGGTAAAAGGAATGGATCATGCAAATGACTTGTAAAATCGGGATTTAAAAATTTCTCTTTCTCCTCAGGGGTTTCAACTCCACGATTATGCAAAAGCTGTTCTACTAGGTTATCGGATATTTTCGGCTTAGCAGAGTATTTTTTAAGCATAGGAATGATGATATCATATAAAGCATGGAAAACTGTATTTTTTGTAAAATTATTAAAAAAGAAATTCCAGCTCATATTGTCTACGAAGACGATAATTTCTTGGCTTTTCTGGATATCAACCCTCAATCCCCCGGCCACTGCCAAGTCATCCCCAAAGAGCATCATCGCTGGGTTTGGGATGTGCCAAATGTCGGAGAGTATTTTGAAGTGGTCAGAAAAGTCGCCAAAGCTCAAATGAAAGCCTTTGATACCGACTGGGTTATTTCAAAAGTGGTAGGTGACGAAATAGAACACGCCCACATCTGGATCTATCCAAATAACAAAGTTGTTGGTGATAAAAAAGATTTTGAAGCTAATGCTAATAAAATAGTAACTAATTTAGAATAGTTTTGTGAGCGTGCCTTGCGAGGCTGACTGAGCCGAGCACGAGGAAAAATTCAGCAGAATTTTATCCGTGCAAAGCAAACAAAATCTATTTTAAATTAGTTCCGGAGCGCTTCAATTCCTGGCAAAGTACCTTTGGCAAGGAAATCGAGCATCGCGCCACCGGCAGTAGAAATAAAACCATGTGAAGAAATGTTGTCTTTAATTTCTGGTTTTAAAAGAGTTAGTGTGTCTCCACCACCGAGAATAATCTTTGCTTCCGATTCAGCTAACATTCTGGCTAGAGCCACCGTACCAGCAATAAAATTCTTTTCATAATTTCCAAGTGGGCCATTCCATAAAATAAATTTGGCGACTTTTATTTTTTCTTTCAAAATTTCCAAAGTTTCCGGATTAGCATCCAAGGCAGACAAATCTCCAATAGGGAAAATTATTTTAGAATTATTAGCAAACTCAGATTCCGAAGCTTTGACCGCGAGTGCTCCGCCGATGAAAACATCATCGGCAATTTCTAAAAACCTTTCTACCAAAGGTAGCTTCGTCTCAAATTTCGCTCCCCCTAAAATAAATAAAAATGGATGTTCAGGGTCAAAAGCTTGGGACAATTTTTGATATTCTTCCAAAAATCTGAACCCAGCAAAATGTGGCAAAAGTTTTGGCACAAGGGCGACAGAAGCATGCTCACGGTGAGAAACCGAAAAAGCTTCGTTCACATAAATCTCCGCCTTCATAGCCAGCTCTTTAGCAAAATCTTCATCGTTTGCTTCTTCTCTTTTATCAATTCTCAAATTTTCCAAAAACTCCACCCCTTCGGCCAAAATAATATAACGGCTCTTGGCAAAGTTTATAACCGGCTCAATTGAGTCTCCTTCTCTGCCAAAATGGCTAGCGATCACCGGCACCCCGCCTTTATTTTTTATATATTCAATAGTTTGAAGCGTAGCCTCTATACGAGAAACATCCAAAGGCACTCCCACTTCGTCTACAGGCACATTCCAGTCCACTCTCACGAAAACTTTTGTCCCTTCTTTTATCTCCGCCTCTTCTATAGATTTCATATATTTATCTCTTAATATCCGCGGATTTTAAAATAGTAGCGAATTCGGGTTTGAGGGAAGCGTGGCCGACGAGGAAGCCGTCAACATTACCTTGTTCCAAAACTGCTCTAGCATTTTCTGCTTCAACGGCCGCGCCATAAAGAATTTTGCAGCCACCAGCAATATCTTTGCCAAATAATTCGCTTATAACTTTTTTGATAAACAAAACTGTTTCGTGAATATCGGTCGGTGTCATCGCTTCTTTGTAAGATTTGCCAATAGCCCAAACCGGCTCATAAGCGATGATAATGCCTACCAAATGTTTCTTTTGTAAACCAGTCAAAGCTTCTTTGATTTGATTTTTGATGAAATTCAAATGCGTACCTTCATGACTCCTTTCTTTTTCACCAATACAAAGTATGGGTGTCAGTCCTGCGTCAAAAGCAATCTGCAATTTTTTAGCAACAACTTCACCAGTCTCGCCCATCGCTCGCCTTTCAGAATGCCCAACAATTACAAACTTGATCCCCAAATCTTTGACCATATCCACACTCACTTCTCCAGTAAAAGCGCCTTTAAGTTCGGTAGAGATATTTTGAGCTCCTACAAACACGTTTTTAGGAGAGTTTAATTTCAAAAGCGGATAAAGGAACGGGAATGGTGGACAAACGATAATGTCCGTATTTCTAAGGCTTTTGCCCGTTGTTCTGACCATATTAAATATTTCCTTGGCTTTTTCCAAAGATTCCGGGTTCATTTTCCAATTGGCCACTACTAGATTTTGCTTTTTCATTTTGCCATTATAGCAATTTATTCCACTTCCTTCCATCCAGAAATTTCAAAACCACCAGCTGGACCAGTTGAAAAAAGAGTACTTGGTAAACCGGTATCATAAATTACATTAGCTGTATTTTTGAGAACAATTTTATAAGCTGTAGCTTCTTTCACCCCAACGCTCTGTCCCAAAGTTATTTGTCCATGACTGGCATACGCCACTAGCGCTCCGGACGATTGACCCATAACAAAAGCGTCGTTTGATCCTCCGGTTTCTGCGCTATTATTTTGAGAAATTATAAATACGAAAGATTTTGGAAATCCTGAACCTTGAAATTGAGTGCTTTGACCAATATCTACAATACCACTTCCGGCTCTATCTGCAGGATTATCTGCAATCAAAGCTACATTTTGACTGCCCAAAGCGGCTGCCATCCTAATAGTCGGACCGGTTTGAGTAGTAATGTTACCTAATACCCAAATAGGGCCAGCCATAGTGAGAGTAACTCCATTACCTTTTATAAGTAAATCGCATTCTATTTTGGCTGGACCTAAGGTTACATTTGAATTTATTTCATATGTACCAGTAGGACAATCACTTGCTAGAATAACAGTCCCGGCCTCAGCCTCAGCTTCCCATTCATTTATTTTTTCATCAGAAATTGGCAACTCGGCTGTTGCCTGGTCTGGACTTCCTGGATGTAAAGCTCCCAAAACATTGTTACCGCTATAAGTTGAAGCATCAAAATAATAAGCATCTTTATTAATTACAGAATTTCTAATTGTATGGGCATAAACAGAACCATCTGCGTGAATACCATCAACAATGCCAGTTGGTCCAGCGGAAACTACATCACCATGAATACTATTGCCTGCTCCTATTATCGGCCCACTAGAATGAACGTTGCCAGTAACAGACGAACTATTTTCCAAAACAAATCCTCCTCTGCCAGCCTGAATCCCGTAATGGAAAGAAATACCACTACCTAAAACCAAGTGAGTCCTGATTTTCCTAATATAACCATTGGCTTCCCCAATAGCAGTGATAACTTTGCCTCCAACTTCATCAGCAACGGTAGTTATTACACTGTGACCTCCTATATTAAGTGTCTGAGAAGGAGCGACTGGCAACCCTGATTTTATGCGAAAAACCACATCTTCCATTCCTGCTTCAGCTACATAAAAACTTTCTTTAGAAATAGCTGCGGAAGTGGCCATGGCGATATACCTCACCATAGGATTAGTAAGACCTAAAATACTAGCGACTGAAACAAAGACAAAAAATAAAACTCCTACAATCATAGCTTGGCCTGACTGCACAGACAGACCTTTGTCATTTTTTTGTTTTAAAAATTTAAACATAATTTTATTTTATTAATATGCTCCTCTAAGGACAGTAAAACTTTGAAATCCTGCGGTTTTAGAAACAGAACCAGCAGTACCAAACACTTCAAGCTTAATTTGCACTCCCTCATAAGTTGAAGTTATAACATGAGTGAAAATAAGAGAACTAACGCTGGCTGGAAATGAAGTTAGAGATACCGGAGAAGATCCATTTTTAGAAATTTTTAAAACTCCTGAATCCACACTAAATACTACTTCGTAAGGATTTTGACTTTCATCAAAACCAGAAAGTGTGATACTGCCGGGACTCGTCCCAAAAGTACTGCCGGAAATTTTAACGCTTGAAGCACTGCGGATTTCTCTGAGCATTTGTTCCATAGCAATAGTTCCCGAACTTTCAAGTTCGCGGGTAATTTTTATGTTTCGATATACTCCTCCTATTGAAATCAGCATCTGAACGATGACAGTCATAACAAAAACCAAAAGTACCACGTACAAAATCATTTCTACTAACGTAGTACCCCTATTTTTATTTTTAATTGTCGAAAATGTTGCTGACATATGTTGTTATTGTTCGAGTAGTGGTAGCGATATCTTTCCACCAAGAAACTTCTACTACTATTTTTTTTGTATTTACATCAATATTGCCGGAATCCGAAATATTTCCAAAAACATCTCTATTAACATTTGATAAAGTAACTCGCCTATCAAATTGACCTAAAACATAAATTGGAGTAGTGGTCACACCCCAAACCACACCATCAAAAGTTAAGGTATAAGGAATATCAGGAGTGAGAGTGGCTATATTGGCAGTCCAATTGCTATCACGCATAAATTTCACAGCCTCAATTCCCTCTTCAGCCAAAAAAGAAGCTTGAAAAGTGGCTGGATTTGAAACAGAAATTTTGATATACAAAACATAAACTCTCCAAACGATAAAAATCGTAAAACTGGCAATAAAAACCATAATTAAAACTTCAACTAGACTAAACCCTTTTTTTGAATTTTTTTTAATCATTGTATTATTCCGGTTTGAAGCACTGTGACTGTAGTAGAAGCACTGTTATCTTTAAGGGACAATGTGATTGTGCCGAAATTTGCAGTGGCCCCAGTTAGCCGAGTGAAAATAATATCCGAGCCTCCCCCATTCAACGAATAACCATACAAATAAACTTTATTAGAAAAGGCCATAACTTTTTCATTAGCGCCTCCAGCTACATAAGTACTACCTTCAAACAAAACTACTTTATCGTTTTGTAAATGAATACCAAAAGGCATTGCATTTTTTGAAGTCACTGAAAGCATTTGGGCATCACGAATAAAAGCGGAGAGTCCCGCCACATCTTTTTCTAAAGCGTCTTTTTTGCCCCACTGAGGAATAAAATAAAAAGATACTGCCAAAATTATAGTCATAATAACAATAACTATAATAAGTTCCATTAAAGTATAACCACCACTTAGTTTTTTCATCATTCTAATTTTATCACGAAAGACTCCAGATGAATATTATTGTATCGCGTCAACCAAAGAATAAGTTGGCAACATCATAGCAATAGCGAAGACACCGACAGCGACCCCGATAAGGATCATGAGGAACGGTTCAATAATAGTAGAAAGATCTTTGGTTTTTTGGTCAACTTCATTTTCATAATAATCTGCAATATTGTTCATCATATCAGTCATCTTGCCCGTCTCCTCACCTACCGCTAACATTTCACTGACAAAAATCGGATAAAGATTGCCATTACCATTAGAAAGCGAAACTGACAAAAGTTCTCCTGTTTCCACTTTTTTGGCCGCGTCACCAAGCAAATTTTTAAAATAATGATTTTGAAGCACCTCTGACGAAATACTAATAGCGGAAACAATATCTACTCCAGAAGAAATGAGTGACGAAAGAGTCCTGGTTGTCCTTGCGGCATTTATTTCTTTAGCGATAGTTTTTATCATCGGCATATGAAGAGTGACAAAATCCAAAATATTTTTTCCTCTTTGGGTCCTAAGTCCAAATATAAAACCGAAAACAAGAGCCAGCATTGTCCCCAGAGTCAAAAGCAGGTTATTTATCAAAAAGTCGCTAATAGCAATAATGATTCTCGTTGGTAAAGGCAAAGTTATATTGAGACCTTGAAAAGTTGAAGTAAGAGTTGGCACCATATAAACCATAAGTAAAATACCGATAACTACCATAAGAGACATGATGACTGATGGATAAATCATGGCTCCTTTTATTTTTTTAGCGAGGTTTTGAGATTTTTCCAACTGGTCGGCCACAATTTGCAAAGAAGAAGAGAGTTTACCTGACTCTTCACCGGCTTTAACCATAGAAACAAACAAGCTGGAAAACGTTTCCGGATGAGCTTCCAAAGATTTTGATAATGTTTCTCCCCCGTTTACCGAATCATTAAGACTTTCTAAAATCACAATCAGACCTTTGTTTTTGGATTGTTTGGTTAAAATACTAAGCGCACGAGAAACCGCCAATCCAGCATCAACCATGACTGAAAGATTTTTGGCAAAAGTGATGATTTCTTGGGATTTTATTTTCCTATTAAGTGAAAAGAATTTTAGACCAATTTTATTACCTTTTACTTCTTCAGCCGAAATTATCGAACCATTACTAGAACGCACTTCTTTATAAAGAGTTGCCTTATCGGAAAATTCTTTAGTTTCTTCCAACTCTTCCCCGTCTTGTATAAATTTGTATTTGTATAAAGGCATATTTTTTAAATTTCAAATAAATTATTCCGACACTACTCTCAAAACTTCTTCGATAGTCGTCAGCCCTTGAGCTGCTTTGAAAATACCATCTTCAAGCATGGTCAGCATTCCTTCTTTTTTAGCCTGAAGTTCTATATCCTCAGTAGTAGAACCTTTGATTATCAAATCTTTGATGGCAGTTGAAACATTGAGCACTTCATAAATACCAATACGGCTTTTGAAAGCTTCTTCTCCGGCATCTTTTTCGGGCCTGTAAAATGGAATATTTTCCCAATCGTCTTTTTTGCCGATTATCTTTTCATCTTGCAAAGCTTGCAGAACTCTATCAAGATTTACTGTTTTGGAAATTGATTCCACTTCCGCTTTGGAAAGATAGTACTTTTCTTTTTTGTCTGCCAATTTTCTGACCAGTCTCTGAGCGATGATAGCGTCAATGGTAGAAATAATAAGGAAAGGCTCAATTTTCATATCAATAAGTCTGGGCACAGCACCAGCAGCTGAATTAGTGTGAAGAGTAGAGAGCACTAAGTGACCGGTTAGTGATGCATTGATAGCGAGACTTGCAGTCTCAGTATCGCGGATTTCTCCAACCATTATCACATCAGGATCCTGACGCACCAAAGTACGAAGTCCCGAAGCAAAAGTTAGTCCTATATCAGACTTTACTTGAGTTTGATTGACTCTTTTCATTTGGTATTCAATCGGGTCTTCAATAGTAGAGATATTTATATCCGGAGTGTTCAAAATATCGAGCATAGTATAAAGAGTAGTTGATTTACCGCTTCCAGTTGGGCCGGTAGTGAGTATCATGCCGGTAGTATGTTGCAAAGTTTTGTGCAAAAGCTCTAGTCCTTGCCCATGAAAACCGAGTGATTCCAAAGTGAAACCCGAAATTGATTCACGAAGCAACCTCATCACTGTTTTTTCGCCATAATAAACAGGCAAAGTAGAAACGCGGAAGGAAACTTTCTCCCCATTCATATCAATTTTGAACCTACCGTCTTGAGGCAATCTTTTTTCATCAAGTTTCAAACTAGAAAGTACTTTGATACGAGCGACCAATGAGTAGCCAATGTGTTTGGGTAAAATCATAGCGTCATGCAAAATACCGTCAATCCTGTACCTAACCAAAATCTGATCTTCCAAAGGTTCGATATGAATATCGGAAGCATTTTGGATAATGGCATGCTTGAGCAAAGTATCTACGATGCGCACCACTGGCAGTTCTTCGGCCAATTTTTTAAGATCTCCTTCAGAAGCGTTGTCAGCAGTCGGCAATTTTTCGGATATAGTTTTTATTTCATCAGCATCACCTTTGATGAGGTCGCCAAATTCGTCTTTAAGATTTTTTTGATATTGAATCAAGACAGAGCGCATTGACTCGGAGTCGGTGAGGCGGGGCAAAATTTTAAGGCCAACTTTTTTCTTAATGGAATTTAGGGCTTGCAAATCATCGGTATCGAGCATGGCCACTTCAAGTGAGTCATCTTTTTTACTGAAAGCCACAATGTTATGTTTGCGGGCAATGGGCTCGGGGACAAGATTCAAAATGTCTCTATTTAAAACTTGGCCCTTGAGGTTTATGAAAGGGATACCCAAAATATAAGCCTGTACTCTGCGGATATCGTCATCAGAAAATTTGCCTTTGGAAATAAGAACATCGCTTAAAGGTTTCTTTTTTGTTTTGGCTTCTTTCTCAGCGTCTTCAACTTCCGATTTGGAAATCAAGCCCGCGTCAATGATAAAATTTTTTATTTGTAAATCATCTACATGCATATATATTGCTTCGCAATATTTATTATATCAAAATAAAACAAACAAGAGAAAAATTTTAGTGCACAAAAAGTAAAAATAAAAAAGCTAAATACTTCTTGAGCGTGCCTTGCGAGGCTGACTGAGCCGAGCACGAGGAAAAATTCAGCAGAATTTTATCCGTGCAAAGCGAGAGAATGTATTTGGCTTTTTTATTGCTCTCAACTACGAGCTCTGTTCCTATTATTTGAAATGAGATACTTCCTAGGATTTTTGTCGAGGTCAATAAAATCGTCAGCCACTTCAATGAGTCGAGCTGAGGTTGATTTACCAAAAGAAGCGACTTCTACTTGGCAGCCGCCATTTTTCAAAAATTCTACGAGCGGTACGAAATCACCGTCTCCGGTGATAAGTATCACCGCATCCAGCTTGGGAGCGAGTTTGATAGCATCAACTGCGAGTCCAACGTCCCAATCCCCTTTCTTAGCGCCACCGGCGAAAACTTGCAGATTTTTAGTCTTAGTTTCAATACCGATTTTTTCCAACGCTTCAAAAAAGCTTTTTTCTTCACCGGATTCGGTGGTGATGACGTAGGCAACCGCTCTGGTGAGCGACCTGTTAGCCAAAGCCTCTTTGACCACTTGGTCGAAGTTTACTTTGGCTCCATAAATATTTTTGGCGCTGTGATAGAGATTTTGAGTATCAATAAAAATACCAACGCGCTGATTCTTGTGTTTAATAACTGCCATTTTTTAAAATTTAAATATTAAAAGATTGAAGTATTGAAATATTAAAAAAGAAAAATAACGACCGAAAATTTTTCAATCTTTAAATTTTCAATCTTTCAATTAACTTAAGAAGTTTTCTTCAAATCCAACTTCTTAACAAGTGCATTATACCTTTTTGTATCTTTTTTCTCCAAGTATTTCATATGAGTCTTTCGGTCTGCAACCAAACCCAAAAGGCCTCTGCGGGAGTGTTTATCTTTTTTGTTTTTCTTTAAATGAAGAGCCAAATCGTCAATACGGCGTGAAAGCACGGCGATTTGCACCTCAGGACTGCCGGTATCGGTGTCATGAATTTTGACTTCCTTTATAACTCTTTGCTTTTTATTCTTTGTAAGCATGCCCAGATGATAGCATAAACCCATCTTTTCCGCAATATCTCTCAAAATTTCCTTCAAATTTGACCGGTATGGTATAATGATTGGAATGTTAGAAAAATATCTACAAAATATAGGTTTAACTGATAAAGAATCGGTTGTTTATCTATCTTTAATCCAAGTAGACAATGCTTCAGTTCTTGATTTATCAAAAAAAACCAAGCTCAAAAGGCCTACTGTCTACGTGGTTTTGGATTCTTTGGCCAAAAAAGGCTTAGTAAGTGAGACTACTGTTGGTAAAAAGACTCATTACCAAGCCGAACCACCGGAAAGATTGGAAACTTTCGTAGATAGACAAAAATTAGTTTTAGAAGAAAACAGCAAGCGTTTGAAGGATATTATTCCAGAAATAAAAAGTCTTGAGAGAAGTTCTGGTGAACGCCCAGTTGTAAAGTATTATGAAGGAAAGGAAGGTATAGTTAGTGCCACAGAAGAAACATTTGGAAAAGGTCCATTATCACAAAATGAGCCCATATATATAGTGTATTCGCGAGACTTATTGGACAAAGTTTTTCCTATAGAAGAAAGAGGAAAATACAAAAAAGAAAGGTTGAATAGAAAAGTAAAATCAAAAGTTATTTATACTTATGAAAATAGTGAAATTCCTTCTGACGAGATGGGTGAAAGAATTAAGATTGATGGTAAAAAATACCCTATAACTTGTGATATTGGAATTTTTAAAGATAAAGTAAGAATAAGTGTTCTAAACAATAAATTTTCTAGCATTTTCATACAAAGTGAAGATGTTGCTGAAACCATGAAAAGCTTAATACGATTAATTATTGATAGTAATAAAAAGTAAAAAGATAGGGTCTCGTTCTATAGATAGAACGAGACCCTTTTGGTTTGGCAAATTCATGCCATTTTTTGACTATTGACTAATCAAACATAATTTACTCCTTCTCCAATCTTTCAGAAGCGGGACTTTGTGGTTAATACCACTTCCTGACTTCTATGGAAGGGTCAGGAAGTGGCACCCACCTCTTAGTCCTCCATAGACACCTCCTTTAGATTGGAATTGAAATCCGACATAGAGTCTATCAGATTCAATAATAAATGTCAAGCGTTTTTGTCATTTTTAGTGTAAAATGACACACAAACCCATATTTTAAGCCATATATTTTAAAAATAAGTGTTTTTTATCAAAAACATACTATTTTTACATAAAAACAGATAAAATTTTTGTCAAAAATATTTCTAATCTGTCATATTGAATTATCACTCAATAAAATCGTATATCCAAAATATGCTTTTATTTAAAGCTTTATTAGAATTTAGAAAAAGAAAATAATATAATCTGTCATAATTACTTGACAGATTTTAGTTTATGAGTATACTGTTGCCAGAACTTTGAAAAACCCTTCTGCCCCTACTCTTGAGCCTCCGCCCAGTCATATATCGCGAGAGGCTCATAAGCAGGGGCAGAAGAAAATAATTTCTCGGCATCCTTCAGAGAATTTTTAGATAAGAATTTTCTGAAGGGTGTTTGGTAGGCACAGCTACCGGAGAACGCACCCAGGGTTTCCGCCCCACAGACGATTGTCCCTCACGCGGAGGAAAAACGATCGTTGGTCCCAAATTAAACTGTACCTTACAGTCACTTATCTGGGGGCCATTTTCTTAGGAGAGAAGATGGAACAGCGGAAAGACTCAAAGAGGATGGTGACCTAACACTCATCCTCACTGTGCAAATGCTCTTTATAATTCATACTAAATTTTACGGGACTAATGGTGTGCGGGCCATTAGGAAGCCTGGGCGCAAAATGATTGCGCTTTCCCAACAACTCTTCTCCTAGGAAGAAGAGTTGCAGGTAAGCCTTCGTGCCGCTGCTTGAGAAACAGCGACTGCTGGCTTCAACTGATGGTTTAGTTTCTCAACTAATACCATCAGACCGCACTGGGGAATCAATGATACATTGATTCCCCTCCTATCAGAGTTTCCGACGAATCGGAATTTCTGATGGGAGAAATTGTTCTTCCAAATGCTCTTTAAAATAAAGTTTCCAAAAATAAACCGTACTCAAGCATTGAAACTAATTTGAATCTGTTAGGAACAGAAACAAATTAGCCAAATGTAAGTCTTGGGGAATAAAAAAGGAGAATACAGCATGATACTCATAATTGAGGATACCCTGAGACATCAGGAAGCCGCAAGAGTTCAGCTGTCAGAAGTCGAAGTGGAAATCGTAAACTACGATAAAGCTTACCGACTTTTGAAAAAAGCTCGCCCAGGCACTTTCTCGGCCATCATCTCCGATTTGCATTTCAAAATCGAAGAAGAGAGAGGTGTCGCGGATGCTCCATTTGATCCTTGTTACCCAAGGAATATGGAGGCTATAGGCACAGAGATCCCATTCGGTCTCGCATTTGTGCTTAAGGCGGTTGAGCTTCAGACACCCGTGGTGCTTTATAGTGATACAAACCACCACGAGGATCTGACTGCCGGTCTTATGGATATATTCGGATATAACGGATTTTATCCATCAGACTTCGGAAAAGAAACGAAGGATCCAATTAAAGATCCCGAGTTTCTCCCTTTGTGTGGCTACGACTGCAGAATGGCCGAAGACATGCACTGGGACGGGCAGAAGATCGTCCTTGAACCGATGCCGGAGGCGCCGTCCAGTAAGGACGCTGTCGCCTGGGAAAAGCATTGGCAAAAGCGAGTGAAGGACTGGCGTATAGCCCTTCAAGCGCTTACTTCTCGGACTGTCTGAGATTGCGTCGCTGGCCAAGAATGGCTACCCGTCGTTCACGGGTTTTCGAAGGGAAATTCCGGCCCCAAACCGAAATTGACCAAGAAAAAAACTGCGGCAAAGGTAGCAGTGAACATTGAGACTTCCAACCAATAGTCTCAAACAAAGATCTTGATCGTCCAACCGTAGTGTGGCAATCACATTACATGAACGCCCAAACGATCATTCCTAAATCTTTGGAAACTTATGGGGAACTTAAATGTTCCCCTCCTATCAGAGCTTCTGAGAAATCGGAATTTCTGATGGGAGAAATCCCAAGTTCTTTTGATAATTAAATAACCCACTTAACATCCATCAGAGTATCATTACAAATGGTTTTCTGACGGGTGTTAAGTGCAAGCATAGGCACTAGAGAGAACAGCCGAAAGGCACACCGAAAGGTGGGTACCCTACTGGGAGTCGCCCTCACACACAATATAGGGATATCTATTGAATAGTATCCTTGTTGTGACCCTTACACAGGGTATGAGCGGACAACAAACTCCGTCTCATTGCGAATCCGGAGAAATTCCGGAATAGCGATAAACTCGAAGGAACTGCGGTCGCTCCGACGGTTCTACTATGCTAATTTTGGCCGATACCAATCGGCCTCCCATCAAAGTTTTAAAATCAATTGAAAATTTTGATGGGAGAGAAAACGAAATGACAAGCCGAAATCGGCCATAGAGAGCTTCCAAGCCTTTGTCAATAAGAGTTTTCTCTCCCAAATAAAATGTTCTTTTAAATAATGAACGCGAAATTATTCGCAACCTCGCCCCGGGTATTGTGGGCACTAAGGAGGCTGTTATGGGTACACGTTTCGAGCAATACGCAGCAATCATTCCGTCGATGTTTACCAGCAAGTCGCTGGTCCAGCCTCTTATTAAGTTCTTGATTGAACAGGGGTTGGCGCGGAATGAAGAGAACGGAGATATCCACTTCACGGTGGAATTCGACTGGTCTGGATACCAAATCCAGGATTTACCAGCGAACACTCCATTCAATACCTCTCTGTTGGAGCACCTCATTGACTTGGGCGAAATTTGCCTAATCTATGAGTGGAGCTTTGACAGTGGCGATAACTTCGATGAAGAAGAAGTTTGGGATCCGGTCTCTCTTGCAGAGAAGATCCCAACACTTATTCTTCGAGAAGTTCTCGCTAAGAGGCTCGAATCGGAATAGTGTTCCGTTCTCCACGCTGACCCCAGTCTGACAGCGTGAAATAAATAAATGGGGACGACAAGGGCATAAAAGACCGAAACCTTTGTCACATGGCGAGATGAGTATTATCTTTACTCGCCATCTTTATAAAGTTTCTGAAATAGTTCGGAAACTTTTAGAGATTAGTTCTTTTAAATAAAAAGGAGAAAAATATGACTGGTTTCGACGATGATGGAGTTGCTTTTGAGAGTGATGATGAATTTTTGGATCAGGATATGATAGATTTTTATGAAAAAAATCCTGAGTTGTCCGACGAAGATTTACTTAATATTCATCTGACAAAAATTGGGTTTCAAAAAACCGGGGTGGATTATATCATCAGTAAAATCACTCAGATTCTTGAACATTATGAAGATCCTCTGGTAGCAACCGCAGTGTTGAGCCAGAAATTCATTCAAACGGTCAAATCACTTTTCAGCGAGAAGCAGTTCAAACACTTCTTATCGGAAATCGATCCGCTAGTTATCTCTAAACACGAACTGTTCATGAATGGCTACGAGCCATTTTTAGACGGAGAGAAACAGTCCATGAGCCGAATAGAAATTAATGAGTTTGAGCAAGAAAAGCGAAAATTCATCACACAAAGGCAGACAGAACGTAAGAAAAATTTGGGAATTCTTTCCAACCCTGAAAATTATCAGATACTGACAACCAAAAATTTTCGGGAAATGAAAGAACCACTCGGACTTTCCGTACCGCCAATTAAAACCTTGTCCTCTCCTATGGGAGGCCAGTCAGGTTATCGAAAGAGATTTCGAAGAAAATAGTTCTTTTAATCACCACGAAAGGAGGTGACAATTGGGGGGATAGTAGTATCCTCCTCCCATCAGAGATTCCAAGAGATTGGAATTTCTGATGGGAGAAATGGTTCTTCTAAATGTTCTTTGCAATCAAAAAGGAGAGAGAAATGGAAATTTATAATTATGTTCATGGTCTGTTTTTGGCTCATCCGGTTGGTTTTTTGGCGACTCTTGTAATTCTTGTCGTTGTCGCTGCTATCTTTGACGAAGTCACTTCGACTCCGGCAGAGAAAGCTGCGGACAGGAAATACAGGAGGGAGAGAGCAGCAGAATTGGTTTCGGTTTGCAAACCGGAGAGACTGTATAGAAAACCCGAAAGTCTCTTTGTTAAACCGGAATCACTCTCCAAACCTAAACCCAAATAATTCGGGCTTCCCGTCTCCCCTAGGAAAGGAGGCGGTTTTTTATTTGTGCTAAAATTTAAACATGGAAGGTTTAGAAAATATAAAAAATGAAGAAAAAACACTTTTGGAATCAAAAGATCAAGAGGTGGCTGATAGACTGGGTTCTTTAGGAATTAAGTTTGATTATTCTATAAACAATGATGGTAAATTGATTTATAATTTTTATAATGTAAAACAGTTAGGTAACGCGGCATTTTCACTTGAGACAGATAATAAAACAACTATTTATCAAGCACTACATTTTGGAGGAGAAAACTTTGAAGAGCCAGGAAGCAAAAAAGAAATCACGCCAGATGAATTGATACAATACCTGTCGGAAAAATTCCCAGAAGCTTCTAATATTATTTTTAGTTGTTGTTATCCAGATAAAGCGCGAACTCTTTTAAATAAAATGGGTGACAAAATTATCTTTATTGGTACAGGATCCGATACCTACAGCACTTGGTATAATAGCAAAGAAAACAAGCTTTCTAGTGTAAGAAACACAAAGAGTGAACAGATCTGAAATTTTGGAAACAAAACAAGTTATAACTCAAAACTCCTCTAAAGCTTTTTTAAGAATTGGGAGCAATATATCAACATCTCCCTTTGTTTCATCTTGTAATCTAAAATACATTTTCCTAATAAGCATAGTGACCCCATATTTATTAACAACAGGGTCGTTAGCCAAATCCCCATAGCCCTTTTTGAAATACTTTTGTTGCTCTGGGTTTTGAAACGATAAACTTACTGCGATATCATCACGTGGGTCACTAGCTGCCATATATCCCAAATCGATAACACCAGAAATATCATTGTCTTTAACAAAGAAATGCGCGGGGCGCATGTCTCTATGTAAAAGTGATGCCTTTCCAAAATCTAATAAGGCAATTTCTTTGTAAATCTTCTTAACTTTGTCACAATCTTCGTTCGTAAGAAGTTTCTTTTTTAAGAAAAAGTCTAAAACGTTTAGATTATTTTCTTCCTGTGACTCACAGAATTCTTTCCAGCTTGAAAACTCACCTACTAATTTTTGGTTTATTATTTTTAGAGGACCATACCCTTCCAGTTTCGTCTCGTTGATTTTTCTTAATAGTTCGCCGACACGCTCGTAAATATTATCTTTTTGTTCTTGAGGTATATCTATTTTATCTAAATTAGATCCCTCTGCAGAGAACATAATCATTGTTGGGTAGCCAATTGATTGGGGGTTTTCTTTAAATGCAATTATTTCTGGCACAGGTATTCCTTGTTTTTTAAATATTTGATATCCAAGTTGTTCCACTTTAAAAATATTCCCGTCTTTATTTATTCTCACGAATACAACTTGATTTTGAAGTTTTGCCTTAAAGACTTGGTTAACATAACCCGTTGTAATTTTCTCAGTATCTGTAATTTCCAAACCAAAATCATTTTTGATAGCATTTTCAAGAAGATTACCTTCTAAACTGGTTAAATTATGAGCTTTGAGCATATAGAAACTGTATCATAAGGATGTTGTTTTGTTTAATTTACATTTTAACAATTATGATACAATTCTTATATACTTATTAAGTCAATTTAGTAGGAACAAAATGTTTGAAAAGCAACCAGAACCAACTGAAGCTGAACTCGCAGAAGCTCAGAAAATAAACGAGAAAGTTAATTCGGGAGAAATTAAAACTGAATGGGCATCAGATGCTCCAAAATACTTAGAACATGAACAAATAGAATGGATGGAATTGGTTGACCGAGGATATCTGACCGAACCAGATCTTTTGGGTTTACCGTCCGATAAAAGTCCTGACGATATAAAAAAAATAATTGAACAAGGAGACTTGCCAGAAAGTCCTGAGAATGCCATAGAAAAAGCAGAGTCTTTGATTATAAATATTTTTGAAAGAAACCTAATGTTTCACTCCATGTATTATTATGGCGGAACAAGTAGTGATTTTACTTATGACAAGTTATTAAATGCTGTAAGCCGAGGTTTAGTTTCAGACCATCATGATAAAGTAGAGCCCCGCAGAAGAGATGTCACGGGGTCATCGCATCAACCATTTAACTGCATATCTGTATTTGATCCAACACCATATGCAGATAATGCAAAAATGATGCTGAAGGGCAGACAACTAATTCTCGGCTATCATGTAATGCCGTGGGGAGATAATAATTATAGGCTCCACGGGAAAGATGACGAGCCAATATTTATCAGAGATGAAGAGACTGATTTACTCGTCCGAGATCATCAAATGAGAGACCACATAGATAGACTTGTTGATATAAATCCCTCCAATGAAAAGGATAAGTACATAGAATACTTAAGAAAACATTCAACGGTTGGTTTTCCTTTGTCGAGGGGAGTTGCTCAAAAAAAAGAACTAAGTCAATTTATGGATCAGGCTATTCAGAGTCGAGGGATGTTTATTCCTTTTGATAAACCCAAAGAGGTTCCATATGATGGTGAAAGTCTCGTTTATTTTAAGAAAAAAGGAGACGCCCCTATTAATGATGAACAGGATGTTGACGTATTGACGAGAGAGCTAATTTCTTCTGGTGGTAAAACTGCTAACATTGTAATAAAAATGAACCCGCAAGTTCGCAGGTATAAAGTTATTCCTTGCCAAGGACAAATGTATGAAAGTTTAGTAACAGGCTCTGTTCAGCCATGGGAAATTGTGGGAATCATAGTGAGAGATCGGATTAATGGTTGGGAAGTTGATTATGAGTTTAATCAAAAAGAAGAGAAGCGAAAAAGAAAAGGATATTCATGGACTCTTCATACTGAAGCTAAACTTAAGGAATGGGAAGAAGAGGTACCAGCCTTAACTGAAGAAGAAATAATGCAAGTAAAGACAACAATTCTCTCTGAAATTCAGCAAAAAATAGATTCAAAAAGAGATATGGTTATAGAAGTATGCAAGAAGGTTGGCTTACCCGCTTATAATCAGGATGGTGATTTGCTTTGGCCAAAAAAAATGAGTCACGAAGATGTAGAAAAAAGTATTACAAAAAATTAGCTTAGGAAAGGCAGTTTTTATTGAACCACTTATTTAATTATTTTTCCAACAACTTCTGACCAACTTTCCACACGAGTAACTTTAGGTAAAAATTGTTTAAATTCTTCAATCTCTTTTGGATCTGGTTGAAAAAGAAAAAGATTTGGAGTTGATTCAATCATATAACCAAGGACTTCAAGCCGATCATCAACAAAATGAGTTATGCCTAATTTCTGACAAACCCCATCTTTTTCATTACGTTGTCTGACGAAATAAATATTCTCTTGTTTGATACCGGTTTTTGTATAAAAATCATGTGCTTGAAGCCATAACAATATTTGTTCCTGTGCCCATTCTGTACATTTGGAAATTAAATACACTTCACCTTGAAAATAATCATTGAGGGCTTTCAAAGCATCAAAAACACCACCAGTAGGAGGAAAGGATGCATAAACCGTCTCATCAACTTTCGTGACTTCCGGATCATTTAAACGATTATTTATAATAACGTTACCAATATCAACTCCTAAAACTTGTTTTGTTTCCATTTGTGAATTTTATCACGAAAAATCTTGAAAGGATAATTATGCTAAAATTTGATTTATGGATTCAAAACAAATAACGGAAATAGCGAACGAAAAAATAAAAGAATGGGCGAAAGATATGTCTAAGTTGGTTATTGGCTTGGATGGTTATACAGGAGTGGGAAAAACTACTTTACTCAACAATTTGATTGCTTTAAATCCCGAAATTGTTGCCGTGAATAGGGATGATTTTTTATTTACAAGAGCAGAAGTGAAAGAAAAATTGGCCAAAGCAGAAGATAAGTCGGTAGTTTTTGAACTTGAAATAACAAATGATCAAAAATTGATTGATTTGGTAGATGCCTTCAGAAATAATAATGATGGAACTTACGAGATAGATGCTTTCGGCCCAACATCCGGAGAAACGGATATAAAAAAGACCTTTGATCTTTCCAAAAAAATTATGATAGTGGAAGGAGTTTTTATGTTCCATCCCAAACTTCCCATGAGCAAACTTTGGAACAAAAGAATCTACTTGGAAGGCGATATTGCCAAAATTGATGAGAGAAGAATAAAAAGAGAAAAAGAAAAATGGGGCGATAAATATTTCCCCGAAACCCACCCCGATTCAAATTTCAGAAACCTGATTATTGGGTTAAAAAGATATTTTAAGCTCTATAAACCCAAAGAAAAAGCCGATTTGGTGTTGACAGTCGATCAATCAGTTTCAAAAAAAATAATTTCTAATTGACCACTATCATTTTTAACCATCTCCATATCAGCATAACACCATCTTAATGGTTTAATATCTTTATGGTTAACTGCGGGAATTGTCATTTCCCTCAGGTTGTGCATACAAGGAATACCATCTGCTAAGAATCTTAGATTATCAAAATTGTATGGCCAGACTATTTTATATGACTGTTCAAAAGTTGGTACATTTTTATTAATATAAACTGAATTGCCAACCCTCTTACATTCTTCAAAATAAAATTCTAATGCCTTCTCAATACCATCTTTCTCTAATATGTTTCTGATTGTGTTCAAAGATTCTTGTTTGCCTAAATTTATCCCCCTACCACCAGAATCTAATATTTTGACTAAATAATTTTTAGCATCTTCTTTTCTTCCATCGGCTAAATACATGGGAATCAATAATCTGGCATTAAAAAGATCTCCATTTTCTAAATATTGTATTGCTTTTGTTTTATCGTTAAGTAAACCCCAATAAATTATTGCCAACTCGCGCTCATTACCTTTTTGTTTAGATAGCTCATCAATTTTTTCTTGTATGATTTTATAATCAATTCCTATTTCACCTTGTGCTTTGGGTTCATAAACAAAGGAAGTATTTTTAACTATCCATTTTTCATAGAAAAAATCTTCAGATTCTGGGTCAAGAGTCTGTGGACATGAGGGTAAGACTTTCTCCCCAAGACTTAACTCATAATCAAAACTCCATCCTGCATGCTTTAAGTCTTCCCGAATTTCTAGATTTTCGTTAATTTGTTTTAAGTAATCTTTAAGTGCACTATTTTTACTACCAAAAACAAATACGGGGCAGTCTTCTGATTCTCTCCAGCAACCATCGCCACTTACAAGCATAGCCAAATTAAAAACTTCTCCGGCGTCATTGTATTTATCTTTCATAGGACCTCTTCTTACATCTCCACCAACTTTCTGAAAATAACCGCCATCATCAACGAATTTTTTCCAAGCAACTCTTCCATTATAATGCTGTCTATCAATACCACCATCCCCCCATAAGGCATGGTTCCATGTTGAAAAACTAGGAAATTCTCCTTCAGTGAGGAGATTGTAAAATTCATCATATTTGTAAAAAACTTTCCAAAAATCATCTGGGGCTTCGGTAATTACTTTTTTTCTTATGCCCTTAATGCCCATTTCTTCCTGCTGAAAGGGTTCCAATTCCTCATAACTTTCTTCATAAGTAATTTTTATACCTTCTTTTTCTATTGTGTGTGTACCGAGAGATTTAATTTTCTCAACACTTTCTCTATTTTGTTGTGGTCCAAATTCATTCATAAGCACAGTATACTAAAGTTCGGGCAACAATTCTAAAGCTCTTTCAACAAGTCTATCTCCAATTTTCCCCCAGTTAACATAATTTTTGTATTCTGATGGATCAATTAGTTTTATTTCTTTTATGACTTCACTGGCTGGATCAGAAACAAATGGTCCAAAAGGTTTGACTTTACAGACATAACGAAGCTCGTATTTATAACTTCTATCTTTTGTATTTAAAGATTTTTGATATCCAATCGGCAGAAAAGAAATCACTTCCATATTTGATTCTTCTTGTACTTCCCTTTTTAATGTTTGTTCAAACGTTTCTCCTGGCTCAATTCTTCCTCCCACATAACCCCAAGTATCTTCTTTTTCTCCAAAAGCCCCTTTGGCTATTAATAATTTTCCATCACAAAAACATATCCCATAACATTGCTTAACTAAAGCCGGGTCAAGATTGTCAAAACTATCAGCATCTGAGTATTCAAAAACAACTTCTCCGTTGCTTGGTTTGTACGATTCTGAAATGTTCATTTGTTTGTTATATAAGCATCCAACTCGTTATTTAATTCAGATACAGTATTTTTCGCATTTGATTCTTCACAACTTTCCAAGAAACTTCGTATAAAAACGCAATATTCGTTGTAAGTCATTTTAGGATAATCACTTTCACCAGTAAAAGCTCCTATAAACTTTCTCAGATGTGAAGTGAAATCGGCTAATTTTATCATTTTGCCTCCCGATGATATATGTTTTAATTTCTCATAAAATTCAATTTTTTCTTCCTTGTTGTAATTTTTAGGATGAGAAACTTCTTCTACCAAATCTGCAACATCTTTAGAAAAAGTTTGTTCTAATTCTTCATAAGTAGTATCGGTATCTTCAAGAGTATCGTGCAACAAACTTGCTATTAAAACATCTCTATCACTTACATCAAACTCATCTTTAAGAATTTCATATACTTCAAGAAAATGATTCCCTGTCCCGGCCTCCTCAAATTTTTTGCGTGCAAATTCTTTAGCCAACTCAACTTTATCAATAGATTCTGGTTCATTAATATTGTTCATGAGTTAACATTATCATTTTTTGTTTACTAAGAAAATATTGTTCGATGTTGCATAGCAACGTTGTACAATATTTTCATGTTGCACGACTTTAGTTTTACAAAGTTGTGCAACATATATTGTGCGACGTTAGAAAGTGATAGAATAAATAGGTATGAAAGATTTAGAACAACTCAAAAGGCAATTTTTGGAATATGTGGAGATTGAGAAAGGCCGGGCGCTCAAAACCGTTGAAAACTATGACCATTATTTGACGGTCTTTCTTGAACACACTAAAGCCAAAAATCCTGAAGATATCAAAGACGAAATGATGCGTGAGTTCAGGCTTTGGCTCAACCGCCAGGTCACCGGCAAAAACACCAAAACCGGTGACACCATGTCCAAAAAAACCCAAAATTACTACCTTATCGCTATCCGCGCTTTTTTGAAATATTTGGCCAGACAAGAAATCAAATCCATGCCTCCAGAGAGGATTGAGCTAGCCAAAACCCCAGAAAGATCCTTGGATTTAATAACCAATGCCGAATTGAAAAGGTTGCTTGATGCCCCAAAATCATCCGATAAAACTTCTGATAAAGGTAGCGAACTGGCCGATTTGCGAGACAGGGCTATTTTGGAATTGCTTTTTTCAACAGGTCTTCGTGTTTCCGAACTCTGCGCCCTCACCCGCGATATTGACCTTTCCACTGACGAACTTTCAATTATAGGTAAGGGTAGGAAAGTGCGAGTAGTTTTCATTTCGGATTATGCCAAAAAGATTTTGAAGGAATACTTGGCCAAAAGGAAAGATTTGGACGATGCCCTCTTCGTTCAACTTTCCAAAAACGGCAAAAGCCAAGAAAAAAGAGGCAAAAGTTTGGGTCTCACCAGGAGATCAGTTGAGAGAATAATAAAACAGTGCGCTATCAAAGCTGGTATTTCTAAAAAAGTCACTCCGCACACCATGCGTCACCTTTTTGCCACTGACTTACTCTCAAATGGCGCCGATTTGCGCTCGGTCCAAGCTCTCCTCGGCCATTCCAATATCTCAACTACCCAAATCTACACCCATGTCACCGACAAACACTTGCGCGACATCCACAAAAAGTTCCATAATAAGAGAGTATGAAAATCATATCTTGGAATGTGAATGGACTGCGGGCAGTGCACAGGAAGGGCTTGTTTTTGCCTTTTATTGAAGAATATAAGCCGGATATTTTGTGTTTGCAAGAAATCAAGTCCAGAAAAGAGCAAAATGAGCTTGATTTAAAGGATTATTTGGAATACTGGAATCCGGCTGAAAGACCGGGTTATAGTGGTACGGCTATATTTGTACGCAAACCCGCCCGAACGACTGTTCAGTCGGGCGGGGAGAAACCTTTAAGTATAATTTACGGTTTCCCTCCTGAGATATTAGAAAAATACAAATTAAATGAAGACGGTTATGGCGATCCAAATACCGAAGGGCGAGTTTTGACGGCTGAATTTAAGGATTTTTTCGTAGTGACTGTCTACACTCCAAATTCCAAAGCTGACCTCACTCGACTCCCCTTGCGCCATAAACAATGGGACCCAGCTTTTTTGGAATATTTAAATAAATTAAAAAAAGAGAAAAATGTTATTTTTTGCGGAGATTTAAATGTGGCTCACACTGAAGACGACTTGACCAACCCCAAACAAAACGAGGGTGAACACGGTTTTACTAAAGAAGAACGTGAAGGGATTGATAATGTTATAGAAAATGGGTTTGTGGATACTTTTAGAGAATTTACCAAAGGCAAAGGTTTTTACACTTGGTGGGCACCTTTTGCTAATGCTCGTGCCAGAAATATTGGCTGGAGATTGGATTATTTCTTTGCAAACAAAGAGTTTTTGCCAAATATCAAATCATCAAAAATATTAAAAGATGTCTTGGGCTCCGACCACTGCCCTATTTTACTTGAATTGATTTAAAAACTTCCAGAAAAGCTTCTCTCCAAAAAGTCCTCGGGTCTCCTTGTTACACAGGCCAGACTTTTTTCCGAGAACTTTTCTGGAAGTTTTATTCTTGGTTTTTTGAAGCATGTGTTATGAAATGCCTTGCGAGCGCGACTGGCGCGAGCACGAGGAATTTTCTAGCAAGAAAATATCCGTGCATTTCAGAACATATGCTGAAGAAAAACCAGATTTTTTAAGCACAACAAAACCACCAAGATGGGGTGGAGGAAATTGTCCCAAGACAAGGTGGTTTGTAAAAACCCGAAAAAACCCGGGCAACCCTGAGATAAGCTCAAGGCAAAGAACATTTACTAAAGATAAGTGCAGTTAAGAATCGCGATACACAAAAGCAATATAATATCTCTGTTTCTTAAAAATAAAAAAGAGTGAGGAGAATTATACTTATTTATTTGTGCTTAACCAAACTTTCTTTAAATCCGATGCATTCGGATATCAAAGAACGAATTGCTGAAGGTTGATTATCAGCTATGTCCGATATAAATAATATGTCTTTTAGAATTAATGTAAAGGACAAACAGTGGATAACTCCTTTAGTCTTTTATTCCACATGATGTTTCCCTCTTATTTCCTTTATTTCTTTTTCTTCTTCTATTTCCTTCTTTTTTTTGCCTTCCTCCCCTAGTTTCTTTAATTCTATATCGGACATTTTTGATAATTCTATGGTTTTCTTATCCAAATATTCTTCAGTATTCAAATTTGGTTCTTCTAACACCTCTTCTAGCAATGCATTTAGTATCTGCCCTATCTTTGGTCCTGGAGAAATATGCAAAACTTCCATAATCCTCTTGCCATCGGTTTTGAGCATACCCACGGATATTGGGTCTCTCATCACCTCTTCAAGCATAGATTTATACTTCCTCAACCTATAAGGGTTTTCTTTGGGTCTGCCAGTACCGATACGGTCACAACCGCGCATATCTATCAAATCCCAGACATTTTCCTTGCCAACATTGGCTACAAGTCGCCTGACAGCGGAAGGAGTGATTTTTTCAGTATCAGAAAAGAACATATGCCAGCGCACTAAATTGGTCACCTTTTCTATTGTTTCACGTGAAAACTTTAAGTCCTCTAGTATTCTCCTAGTTACACGTGAACCCAAAACTTCGTGACCATAAAAAGTCCATTGTTTTGCTTCATTATCCCATCTTCTGGCTTGCGGTTTGGCTATATCGTGCAATAAAGCTCCAAGTCTCACGTGTAACGGATACTCCTTATCAGCAGAATGTTGAACGGTTTTAAGCAAATGAGTCCAAACATCAAAAGCATGAGCTTTATTTTGTTCTACACCAATGCTTTCATCCAATTCAGGAATTATATAAGAGAGCAAACCCAGCTTTTTCAAAAGCATCAAGCCGTTCATTGGGTTAGGGGACATAATGATTTTCACCAACTCGTCTCTAACTCTTTCACGAGAAACTTCTTTTAAAATATCCTTATTTTCCAATATTGACTTCTCAGTCTCTGAATCAAGAGGAAAGTTTAGTTCCACATGAAACCGGACGGCTCTGATTATCCTGAGTCCATCCTCAAAAAACCTTTCTTTGGGCTCACCGACGGTTTTTATAACTTTTCTAGCCAAATCTGCTATCCCAGAGAAAGGATCTATGATTTCTCCGGTTTCAGCATCGTACGCAATGGCGTTAATCGTGAAATCACGCCTTTTTAGGTCATCAAGTATGTTTTTACTGAATTCAACACTATCAGGCCTTCTATGGTCAGAATATGAGCTTTCAACACGGTATGGGGTGACTTCTATGATCTTCAGTGTTTCATCAGAAACAATTTCGCTTACGATACCAACAGTTCCAAAATCATTTTCATAAAATGTTTTAGGAAATAGGGGAATAATCTCTTCCGGAGTGGCATTGGTAGTAATATCCCAATCCTTTGGTTTCCTTCTCATAAAAAGGTCCCTGACACAACCACCAACCAAATATGCTTCAAAACCAGCGTCTTTGAGCGCTTTGGTTACACCTGAAACTTCTTCCGGTATCTTGAATTTTTCTATTTTGGCTTTCATTTTATTGTTTATATGTGTTTGCACCGCGAAATTCTGAGCAGAGCGAAGAATGAAGTGGTGCTCCCGGAGGGATTCGAACCCCCAACAAGTGCTTCGAAGGCACGCATGATATCCATTTCACCACGGGAGCATGAAAAAATGATACCACAAAAAAGCAAATTTTAAACACTTTCCAAGGTTATTCACTTTTTTATTTTAGTAAAAAGAACTGCCGTGTTAATATTATGTAATATGAGACACGACAAAGAAAAAGTTTTTGAACTTAGAAAATCTGGCAAAAGTTACAAAGAAATTGGAATACTAACGGGAGTTTCGCGAAGTACACTTTGTGATTGGTTTAAAAATGAAGAATGGTCTACACATATAAAGCAAACCAATACGGATGCCCACATAAAAAGAAGTACTGAGCATTTAATTAAATTAAACGAAGGAAGACGAATTGCGCTCAGTAAACAATATGAGGATGTTGAGAAAAAAGCCAGAGAAGAATTTGAAATATACAAAGAAAATCCATTATTCATGGCAGGATTAATGCTTTACGCAGGAGAAGGGGACAAGATGACAAAAGGTGTTATAAGATTTGCAAATATTGAATTTGATCTGCACAAAATTTTTATCAACTTTATTATCACTTTTTTAAAAGTTGATATGAAATATGTCAGATGTAGTATCTTACTCTATCCAGATTTAGATATTGATATTTGTAAAGCTAAATGGTCACAAAAACTAAATATCCCACTTAATCAATTTCACAAACCTCAAATTATTCAAGGAAGACACCCAACAAAAAGATTGCATTTTGGTGTTGGATCTATTATATTTAGTAGTAGTTTTTTAAAACGAAAATTACTTTTGTGGATAGAACTTGCAAAAACTAGTCTGACCACATAGTAAAAATGAGCGGCCATAATTTAGTGGTAAAATACGGTCTTGCCAAGACTGAGATGGGGGTCCGATTCCCCCTGGCCGCACAAAAATGTCCTGAGATATTTAGGACAAATGTTAAACTGTCTTTGTGGTGTAGTTGACCTTAGTTTTCAACAAAACAGGGGATAACTCTGTGGACACTGTGTAAAAGTCAAAGCCACCCAAAAGACAATATGGCTCAAAATAAGGGTTTTCTATAACTAAGATAAAATACAGGTCTTTTATGGCTAAGCACAACGAAACAGGAACAGTTGGGGAAAATATTGCTTCAAATTTCCTTACAAAGAAAGGGTTTGAGGTGATTTGCCGGAATTACAGGAAGAAGTGGGGAGAGATAGATGTCATAGCAGAAAAAGACAAAGTCCTTCATTTCGTTGAAGTAAAAACCGTTAGCCGAAGAAGTTATGGTGACAAATTTGAGCAAGAAATAAACACTTACAGGCCGGAGGATAATATGCACCCTTGGAAATTACAGAGACTCAGGCGTACTATCCAAACTTATCTGCTAGAAAAATACAAAAACAATGTTCCGGAATGGCGCTTTGACTTAATTTGTGTGTTTTTGGACCAAGAGAGGCGAGTGGCCAAAGTGAGACTTATGGAAGATATCATCTTATAATACAAGTATGCTGATCGTAAATTTTTTAAAAAAAGTAAAAAAAACTTTCTCAAATTCAAATTATGACGCCTTGATAAAAGTACTTATTTCCAAAAGCGCCCTGCTTGATAATTTAAACGAATACAAAACACATTATCCCCAAATTGGCTTCGCTCCTGTCCTCAAAAGCAATGCCTACGGCCACGGATTGGTTGAAGTGGCAAAAATATTGGATAAAGAAGAAAAACCTTTTTTCGTAGTAGATTCTCTTTTTGAAGCCAGAACGCTAAGAGAAAACGGGATAAAATCGGATATTTTAATAATAGGATACACAACTCCAGAAAATATAACTCGTAGTAAACTGCCCGGCGTAGCGTTCACATTGACCAGTATGAGTCAGCTTGAGACTTTATCAAAAACAGAATTCAGAGTTATAAAAATCCATTTGAAAATAGATACAGGGATGCATAGGCAAGGAATTGCATCTGAAGAAATCGAAAAAATTATAAAAATAGTAAAAAATAATTCGAACATAATTTTAGAAGGTATTTGCTCACATTTGGCAGATGCTGATAACTTGGATGATTCGTTCACCCAAAAGCAAATAAAAGAATGGAATGGGGCTGTCAAAATTTTCAAAGAAAATTTTGACAGCTTAAAATATTTCCATTTATCGGCCAGTTCCGGAGCTCAATATTCCAAAGATATTGAAGCCAATGTGGCTAGATTGGGAATCGGTCTTTATGGAGCAATAGAATCTAATTTAAAATTAAAGCCAATTTTGGAAATGCAGACTATTTTAAGTTCTATTAAAACAATCCAAAAAGAAGAAGGGGTTGGTTACAACCTGACTTACAAAACTCCAAAAATAATGAGATTAGCAACCGTCCCTGTAGGATATTTTGAAGGAGTTGATAGGAGATTATCAAATATTGGATTTTTCAAAATCGGAAATAATTTTTGCCCGATAGTAGGTCGGGTAAGTATGAACATCACTTCCATAGATATAAGCTCGGTCCCCGAAGCAAAAGAAGGGGATAAGGTGGTAGTTTTAAGCAATAACCCCGAAGACAAAAATTCAGTTATGAATATTGCCAAAACAGCAGGTACCATATCCTACAAAATTTTAGTTCATATTCCTCAACACCTCAAAAGAATCGTGGTGGATTAGCACTCGTCTCAATAAACCCAATTTTGTCGGGGTGCCGAGAATCGAACTCGGACCTAACGCTCCCAAAGCGTTTATACTACCACTATACTACACCCCGTAATGAAGAATATGATACTATAGATAAGCTTTTTTGACCAATATGTCATCAAAATTCAAAAGACAAATAGAAAATTTCGTTTGTGAAAATTGCGGAAAAAAAGTGGACGGTAACGGTTATACCAACCATTGTCCTCATTGTCTGTGGAGCAAACATGTAGACATTTTTCCCGGAGACCGAGCCGAGACTTGCGGAGGCATGATGGAACCAGTTGATACTGAAGAAAATGGGGGAGAGTGGCACGTCATTCAAAAATGCGGTAAATGCGGTAAGATTCACAAAAACAAAATTTCTACCAATGATTGTTTCGATTGTTTAGTAAAAATCAAGAAAGACAAAATTTAATTGCTGTAACATTTTGTTGACAAAGTATATCTAAAGTATATACTTATTATATACTATTAATTTAAACTATTATGACCACCCAAGTTATATTTAAACTGGATAAAAAATTGAAAGATGCGGCCCAAGCTAAAGCTAAAAAAGAGGGGATCTCTCTTGCTGATATTTATAAATCAGCTACTAGATCCTATGTTGATGGCACTTTGAGTGTTGGTCTTGTCTATTATGGCACTTTGACTCCAAACACAAAAACAGGGAGAGAATTATTGAAATCGATTAGAGATATAAAAGCTGGTAAGAATTTATCTAAACCTATGGATTTGGAAGATTCCATAAAATATCTGCGTGGGTTAAAATAAAAGCATGAAGTTTCTATACAGAGAAAAATTCAATAAAAATTATCCGAAACTAAACAACAAAATAAAAAGTAGATTCGAAGAACGCTTAACTTTATTTAGCAAGGAGCCGTGTTCTAGGTTATTAAATCCACACAAATTAAACGGAAAATACGAAGGGTCATGGAGCATAAATGTAACAGGGGATTATCGAGCTATTTTTTATTATGAAGATAATAAGAAAATAGCCACATTCATAAACATCGGCACCCATAGTGAGTTGTTTGGATAAATTTATTTAAAAAATTGCTCAAAAAGCTTTTTTTTGTTAATATTTTTAGGCAGTTACATACTACTGCTATTGACGCGGGATTAGTTTAGTGGCAAAATGCGAGTTTTCCAAACTCGAGTTGGGAGTCCGATTCTCCCATCCCGCACCGGTTAATAAATTTCGCCGCCGTAGTTAAATGGATTATAACAGTCCCGTCCTAAGGGATAGTTGAGGGTTCGATTCCCCCCGGTGGCACACTTCGATTTACAAGTGCTCAACAAAAAACCGCACGAGGCGGTTTTTTGTAAGTAGGAACAAATAAAATACGCGTATTTTATTTCTATTTTACGGCATCTTTCAAAGCTTTAGCAGCTCTGAATTTAGGAACTCTCATAGCAGCAACAGAAACTGACTCGCCAGTGCGAGGGTTTCTAGCTGTTCTAGCAGCTCTTTGTTTGGTTGAAAAAATACCAAGTCCGGCAATTGATACTTCGCCACCTTTTTTAAGGGTACCAACAATACCTTCTATAATAGTTTCGACAACTTCCTCGGCTTGAACTTTAGTACCACCAAGTTTTTCATGGACAGCATTTGCTAAATCTGCTTTATTCATATTTTTATAGTTAAAAAATTTTATAATTTTTCGACCTCCATTGCCCGCCATAGCTTTAGCAAAGGTGGGCACTTTTTTCCTCCACTTACAAGTATATATTTAAAGGTATTTTTAGCAATACCTTGACTAAATAGCTGTGGATATGTATTTTGTTAGTTCCGTTTAGACTTTTGCTACAATTCTTTTGAAAGTTTCAGGTTGACTGGCAGCAATTTCGGAAAGCATTTTGCGATTTAAAGCAATATTTTTCTTTTTGAGAGTATCTATAAATTTACTATAGGAAAGACCGGTGGTGTGAAGGATTGCATTTATTCTGACATTCCAAAGTCTGCGGAAATCACCCTTTTTGTCTCTGCGGTGAGCGAAAGCATAAGTACCGGCGTGAGCAATAGCTTCATAAGCCATCTTTTCTTTTTTGGATCGTCCAAAACGGTAGCCTTTAACTTGCTTCAATACATTCCTTCTGGTTTTCAGAGCGTTAACTCCTTTTTTAACTCGTGACATATTTTTAGTCTAATTCTAAAGATTATTAAGATATCTGCCTCTGTTTTTGTTGGTCATTTCAAAAGAAACAGTCCTGCGCTTTTTGAGCGTTGTATTAGTACGATTTTTGGCATTAAAGTGGTTTTGGCCAATCTTCCTCGTTACGAGCTTGCCGTTTTTAGTCACCTTTATGCGTTTTGCGTATGATTTATTGGTTTTCATTTAATTTAAAATTTGAATCAACTGGTTTATTTTGCACGTTCTATCACTGCTGTCAAGCCCTTCATGCTTTTTTTGGGTTCTTCAGCTATTTTGAAATCTTCGGCAATCAACTTAAAGACTCGGTCCATCCTCTCTTTAAGAAAGGTTTCATTCATATATTTGGTCCTGCCTGGCAAGAATAAATCAATCTTTACTCTATGGCCTTCCTTCAGCCATTCCGAAGCTTTTTTAGCTTTGAGGTTCAAATCGTGTTCGCCTGTGCCAACTTTAATTTGAAGACTTTTAACTTCAACGATATGAACTTTAGATTTGATAACTTTCTGCTTCTTGTTTTCAGCGTACAAAAACTTCCCATAATCCACTATTTTAGCAATAGGTGGCACCGCATTTGGTGATATTTCCACTAAATCAAGTCCGCATTCAAGAGCTTTTGCCTGAGCCTCTCTGGTTGTGACCACTCCAAAATTCTCTCCTTGTGGACCGATGAGACGCACGTTCTCAGCTCTTATGAAATTATTTACTCTGTATTTAATAGACAAAAATTATGGATTACCTTTTAACAATAACAGTATAGCACGAAAGCAGAAAAATCAAAATAGCTTCTCTTACTCGATACAGAAATTTTTTGCTAAAAATTTCTTTGTCCTCACTCTTTCACAGGTTCCGGAATCTCGCTCAAGAACTATTTTGATTTTTTTGCTTTAGAAAGGGTTCTTGGCACCACGAATTTCGAAGTGAAGGTGAGGGCCTGTAGATTTCCCTGTGTTTCCAATAGCACCGATAATATCTCCTTGTTTCACTTTATCACCAGATAATACATTATTCTTACTATTGTGAGCATACAAAGTCTGAGTACCGTTTGAATGTCTCACTACAATGTAGTTACCGTACCCACCATTCCAACCACCAAATCTGGAAATAATCACCACCCCATCGGCTGCGGCCATGATAGGAGTCCCGACAGGGGCGGCCAAATCAACACCATTATAACCATGAATACCTTGAGATCTTTTGCCTCCAATAATAGGCCTCATATAATAACCACTATATTCTTTAAGACCGGAACCGGAAGAATTGGTATAAGAACCGGAACTAGATTTTATTACCACCTCTCCATCAGGAATAATAACGATTGAACCAGCGACTAAAGTTTCTCCATTTTTGAGGTTGTTATAAGCAATGATTTCGTCAACATCACCTTTGTATTTCTTAGCCAAAGAAGCCAAAGTGTCTCCTTTAACAACGGTATGTTTAACTCCAGAAATTGGCAAAATAACCAATGTTTCTCCAGTTTTTAAGGTATTTGAGGATAAATCATTACTCCACTTTATGGTATTTACGGTCACGTCATACATTTCAGCGATTTGGGAAAGAGTGTCTCCCTCGCGGACAACATAAACACTAATCTGATCGCTTCCTGGTTTGGAAATTAAAGAATCCGAGGCGCCACCCAAAATACCGACATCAGAAACCAGAGCATTATTTTCCACTACCGGTATGTGAGAATTGCTGCCATCGGTAGGGGGAGTGATTGTTGAAACAAGTAAGGCCATGCTTTGCACTTTTTTTTCTTTCAGCAAATTTTCGCCACTGGAATTATTAAAAATGCTGTTAAAAAAATCTCCTACTGCACCAGCAGATGCTGATAATGGCAATAGCAAAACCAAGAAGACCAAGGCTAACCTCTTTGGTCTTTGCAACAAACTGAAATGAATATTTCGCCCGATTCTGCCTAGAAAATAACGCTTTTTTGAATCAGGGTCATTATGATTTTCTAAAATAAGCCGTGGATTAATGATAAATTTAGATTTCCTGTAAAAATGGCTCAACAGAGCCATATTTCTTTGTGTTTCAGTCTCTCGAACACGCCAATAATTGTATCAAATTTGACCCATTTTTCCACTTTACATGTGGATTAAAAATTTTATAAATTTTTCTGATAAGATGTAGTGATGCAAAATGAAAATGAGAAAGAAAACATTTTTGAAGGATTGAATGAGGCACAGAAAGGGGCAGTGGAGGCAACTGAGGGGCCACTCTTGGTGCTCGCTGGTGCCGGAGCAGGGAAGACCAAAACTATCACTCACAGAATTTTAAATTTGATTCACAAAGGAGTCGCGCCGGAAAATATTTTAGCGGTCACCTTCACCAACAAAGCCGCTAAGGAAATGCAAGAAAGAATTTTTAAGCTCTTGGGAGAAGACAAGATTTTAAACCTGCCAGTATCTATGGAAGGCAAATTTACCCGCCAAAGCGGTAGCGGAGGCGGGCCTTTCGTAGCTACTTTTCATGGACTAGGCGCTTTTATTATAAAAGAAAATGCCGAAATGGCGGGCATCAAAAAACATTTCAGTATTTATGATAGGGAAGATTCCAAAAGAGTAGTCAAAGATTCTTTGCAACAAAACGGCTACGACCCCAAACAATTTGAACCGAACAAAATCCTCTCGGTAATTTCTCGCGAAAAGGGAAATTTCGTTACAGCAGAAGAATATTTGGCCAATTTTGACGGCTCATTTTTTGGCGATATTGTAGCCAAAGTTTGGCAAGATTATGAAGTAGCTTTGCGAAAAGAAAATGCTTTAGATTTTGACGACCTTATTTTGGTGGCGGCTAAACTTTTGCAAACAGAAGAAATCAGGCGAATTTATGGCGAAAAATGGAAATATATCCACATCGATGAATATCAAGACACTAACAAAGGGCAATACCAAATCGCCGAAGCCATAGGGAGGGACCACCAAAATGTTTGCGCTGTGGGAGACATCGATCAAAATATATATTCATGGCGAGGAGCTAATATAAAAAATATTTTAAATTTCGAAAAGGATTATAAAAATGCCAAGATAGTTATTTTGGAAGAAAATTATCGTTCCACTCAAACCATCCTCGCGGTAGCAAATAAAATTATTGAAAAAAATAAATTCCGCGTAGAAAAAGTTTTGAAAACCCAAAATGCAGTAGGGGAAAGAGTCGGCCTTTTTGAAGCGTTGAATGAAACTCATGAGGCCCAATTCATCGTAGAAAAAGTGCAAGAATTGCAAAAAACCGGAGTGCCGTTTTCCGAAATGGCCGTTCTTTATAGGGCTAATTTTCAATCTCGGGTTTTGGAAGAACAATTTTTGGCCAAAAACGTGCCTTATCAAGTACTCGGCACCAAATTTTTCGAAAGAAAAGAAATTAAAGATATTTTGGCGTTCCTGCGGTTTTGTTTGAATCCGGAAAGTATTTCCGATTTGAAAAGAATTATAAACGTACCACCGCGTGGTATCGGCAAAACCACACTCTTAAAAATCGTTGAGGGCCACGAAGAAGATTTGCCGGCCGGTATGAAAGCTAAAATGACCAACTTCAGAAATTTGCTAAGGCGCATCAAAAATTATGCTTTGCAAAATCCACCATCAAAAACTATTGCTTTCATCGCTGAAGAAATCGGCCTCAATGCCGATCTGGAAAAAACCGAAGAGGGCGTAGAGAGAATGGAAAACATCAAGGAACTTTCGGTATTGGCCTCGCGTTATGACAATATGTTTGAAGGGGCCGAAGAATATGGTGGGAGAGATTGGGAAAAGGGAGTGGAAAAATTGTTGGAAGATACTTCACTCGCTTCAGATCAAGATAGTGACCAAAAAGAAAAAGATGGGGTGCGCCTGATGACCGTGCATGCCAGCAAAGGCCTTGAATTTACTTATGTTTTCGTCACTGGACTGGAAGAAGGGCTTTTCCCGCACGATAAAGACCGGAACCCAAATGTAAACAATGAAGAGTCCGAGGAAGAAAGGAGACTTTTCTACGTCGCCATCACTCGCGCCAAGAAAAAACTTTTCCTCTCTTATGCTCAGACCCGCACTATTTTTGGCAGTCGAGGAGTCAACATACCTTCTGAATTTGTTTTGGAAATTCCGGACCAATATTTGGAAACAGAATTTTTGGATTACACTCCAAAACACAAGCCACTGTTACATATTGAATTCTAATTTCCATATTTCTTCGCCACAAACCCAGAAATGCACGGATATTTTCTTGCTAGAAAATTCCTCGTGCTCGCGCCAGTCGCGCTCGCAAGGCATTTCTGAACTTGTGGCTTCAAAATATTAGAAAAACAAAAGCAAAAAAGTAACCAGAATAAATATGAAATAAGTCCTAAACATAGGTTTTTCAGAATAAGGTTTTTTATTTACAAAATAATAATTTGCTAAAGCTGCAGGGACAGCCGAAACAAAAAGTATGGGTATGCTCAAAAATACGGGAACCAAAATATAAGAAAGGCTTGATAAGATGCCGACTATTTTCGGTCCCCAAACATCACCAAATATTACTGGTACCGTTTTGACACCGGCAAATCTATCTCCTTTTATGTCTTTCATATCTCTGGCATGAGCCAAAAGGACCGTAACGACTATCACCGCGGCAGCAAGTTTTGGTGGAAAAACAGATACTTCCTTGATTGGTGATACCAAAAAGAAACCTGCGAGTATGGCAGTTAAATAACAAAGCCCAATAATAAAAGAGGAGAAAAATGGGATTAATTTAAACCTTGTCGGTGGCACACTATAAATATAATAAAGAGCGTTGAGGGCGAGTACAAAGAAAAGGGTGGTATAACCAGCGAGAAAGCCTGATAAAAGGACCGCTACCAAAGATACAAAAGCTATCTGTTTCATATCTTCTTTACTTAAAGATCCTGTGACTAGAGGACGATCAGTATTGGAAATTTTATCAATATCTTCGTCCACTATATCGTTCATACATATAGCAAAAATGCCTGAATAACAAAAAGAAAGACAAAGAACGATAACTGATAAATAATCATTCCAATTGAATTGAATGCGTCCAAAAATAATATAAGCAACAAAAATTCCTACAAAAATCGTGAAAATATAATGAGCAATTCTTTCTATACGAAAATTACAGAATACCGCTTTGAATTTATCTTTAAAGTTGATGAAAAACCAAACGGAAGCGAGCACCGAAGAAATGATAAATAAAATTTTACCCATCATAAAATTGAAAGACACTTCGAGTAAACGAATACCGGAAGAATATTCCAAAGAACTATGTATGTTATTGGCAATAGTTGAAGATTCTACAACTGAATTCTGGAAAAATAACAAGGGAGTTTTTTGAAAAATATGCCCAAACTGAACAATCATCGAAACAACCCCTGGCAAAGAAGCAAAGATGAAAATTATAACGTATAAAATAATGGCGGAAAATATAGCTCTTTTCCAACTTTTTTGAATAAAATAAACCAAAACACTAAACAAAATGAGAGCCAAAATAATTTCTATTTTTATACCCACAGTCGCTACCCCAGTTTTATAACTAAAAATAGACAAAAAAGAATGGAGCATTTTCACGGGAGCATCAAATAGATAAGTCATTTTTATTCCTTTACCTCCGCTCACAATCCAATCTACAATAGGTGGGATGAAAAGTATCGGAGTAGATAAAATCACGAATTGAGGTATAACTTTTTTCCAACTCGGTATAACTACCTGGAAAAACAAAAGGAGCATCAGCAAACCAGACAAAAACAACAGATAATAATGAATGAGGGTGGAAGCATCAGAACTAAAAAAACCACTAGAAGTAGGACTGGAGAGAGACTCCATAAAAAAACGAACCATGAGGACACCTGAAATACCTAGGAACCAGCTGATGGGAGTGATGTGTATGCTTTCTAGGTACGACTTTAGTTTGTTTAGCATAAATGTTAACTTATATTACAATACTTGTCCCGTTAGAAGTCTTATTCGGGACACGCTATTGTAAATAGTAATACATATTATAATTTATTAAAACTTCTAACGGGATGGTACAAAAAAAATCATTGGGGCAGAACTTTTTGACTGACAAAGGTATTTTGAAAAAAATTGCCGATTTCGCACAAATCGAAAAAACAGACACTGTAGTAGAAGTAGGGCCGGGACAGGGAAGCCTTACGGAACTTTTGTTAGAAAGTGCGGAAAAAGTTATTGCCATAGAAAAAGATGAGAAACTAGCTGAACTATTAAAAGAGAAATTTGCAGAAGAAATCAAAAAAGGGAAATTGGAAATTGTTTGTAGAGACATATTGGACGCAAATATTTTTCCGTCACAAGCCCAGAAATATATTTTAGTTGGCAATATTCCGTATTACATAACTGGAGCTTTGTTTAAAAAAGCGCTGGAATCAGAAAACCCTCCAAAATCAATCACTTTCGTAGTGCAAAAAGAGGTAGCAGAGAGAATAATCGCAAAAGACGGTAAAGAATCGATACTCAGTATTTCAATAAAGGCTTATGGTAAGCCATATTTTGGAGGAATCATAAAAGCGGGCAGTTTCAACCCAAAACCAAAAGTTGATTCGGCTATTATCTCTATAAGAAACATAACCCCCCTGGCCCCTCGTTCCGTTCGAGTGTTCCCTCGCCTTACCTTAAGGGGGGAAGAAAAAATACAAAATTTTGATAAGAAATTTTTTGAAATTTTAAAAAAAGGTTTTAGTCATAAAAGAAAACTACTTATCAAAAACCTAGAAACAACCGAAGAAATCTTCGAAAAATGCGGAATTCCGGAAAAAGCGCGAGCGGAAAATCTGAAAGTTGAAGACTGGATGAGTTTAACAAAAAGCTTGTTATAAAAAACAAAAGTTTTCCCCACAATTTCCACTTTAAACTTTAAACTTGCTATAATTATGAGTGATTATGCCAAGCAAAAAAATAATAAGTGTTTTTATCGTAGTGGCCGCATTGGTATTCGCTATTATTATTGCCTTTGGCAGAGATAAGAGTAGTGTGGTCATAAACGTAGCTAGCAATTTGGTAACAGGAGATAAGATTTCTATCCCCGAAAACCCGGCTTGGCAAGAAGAACTTCTTAAAGCAAACGCAAAAGCAGAAAAGGTTCAGATTGAAAACAGTACTTCCACAGAAGAAACTGTGACCGACAAAGCTTCAATCGGTTTAATATCAAATTATTTAGCTTTAAAACAAAACAATAAACTAGACAGTACTTCTGCCCAAAAATTGATTGACCAAACTATTCTCTATGTAGGACAAGCAAGTAGTCCTGGGACAAAAATAGCCCGATCAGATTTAAAAATTATTCCTGATAATGGCAGCCAGTCTATAACCAGCTACGGAGAAAATCTCGGCAATATCGCTAGGACCAAAAGCCCAGCAGAAATAAATAAAGATGTGGCTCTTATTGTAGCCTTGTTAAAATCAGATGATCAGTCAAAATTGAAAGAATTAGATACCGTTATTACTGGTTATAAAAATATAGTAAATACACTTCTCAAAATGCCTGTACCGGAGACATTTGTTAAAGCTCATCTAGATATAATAAACGGAACAAACGATATGACTTCAGCTCTTATGACGGTAAAAAATGTTTCTACTGACCCTCTTAAAGCGATTACCTCTTTACAATTATATCAAACTGGCCTTACCACCCTTACTCAAGCTACGAGTGCAGTGATAACTTTTATAAAACAAAATAACATTATTTATAAACAAGGCAGTGGCGGTTATTATTTGTTATATGAAATAAAATAAACTTAACCAAATTATCAATGAATCCCGTTAGAAATAATATGAGATATAGATTAAACTTAAAATTAAATAAAAAAAACTTAATAACTAAATTTCTAACGGGATGAAAAATTTTAATAAAAAAATTCTTTTGACCCTGATCATCGCTTTCGTTTTTTCTCCTTTTTTAGCACCAAGAGCCCAAGCTCAATATATAGATATATGGAACGCGGTCAAAGATGGAGCACTCGATATGGTAGGTTGGCAAATACCAAAAATGATTCTTCAGAGAATGTCAGCCAGCACTGTCAATTGGATAAATAGTGGTTTTAGTGGTAGCCCAGCTTATGTAACAGACCCTGGAGCTTATTTCACAAACGTTGGTGATCAGATTGCTAGCAACTTCATTTTTAACAAACCGGAATTAAGATTTCTTTGTGGACCGATAGCCGCCAAAATAAGAATTGCACTAGCTAGAAGCTATGTTGGCTCTGGTGGTTCTAGTGGTCAACAGTGGCAATGTACCTTAACTGAAGTTGGTCAAAATATGGAAGACTTTATGGGTGATTTCTCAAGAGGTGGTTGGGATAATTTCTTTGAGCTCACACAAAGACAACAAAATAATCCTATTGGGGCTTATATGATGGCAGAAGATGCCATGAATAAACAAATTGCAACCAAAGTCAACACTAAGCTTAATGAGCTTAATCAAGGTAGTGGTTTTTTGTCTTATGAAGACTGCGAAACTTTCCCAACAGTCCCGGATATAACCACTGGTCTGGATCCAAATTCTCAAACTTCTTTTGTGCCAGGAGAAGAGGAAGTTTGTCGAACAGTAACACCAGGTTCAGTAATAGCAGGCAAGTTGGGTGATACCTTAGGAAAAGGAGAAGATTCTCTGGTAACAGCAGATGAAATAAATGAACTAGTTGGAGCTCTTTTAAACCAACTTACCAGTCAAGTTATGGGTGGTGTAGGTGGTTTATTAGGAGCAAGTAGATCAAGTGGATCATCGAGTAATACAGATAACAGCCGTTCGCTTATAGAACAATTGGCTAGTGGGAATCAAGGTGACACAGTGACTGATTATTTCGGTAATACTCAACAAAATAATACTCCTCAAACCCCCAACTATACAACAGTGATTATAGACAACCAAGTTTATATGTCTAGTACAGATAACACTAATGTATCAATGCCTTATTGTTTACCAGAACAAGCTGACTTTGCTATTACTGACAGATTCCAATGTATTACCCCTACAGATTATGATTGTGTGATGGGGCCAGGAGCTATCGACCTTATAAAAGAGAACCGAAGATTAAGTACAGGAACTATTTTTACAAGAGCAGCTTTAAGAAGTGCTCTTTTGGGTAGAGATTGTAATCCAACTGGTATACATTCTCAAACCGGTACTATCACTCCACCTCCTCCTACCACAACTACTCCACCACCACCTCCTCCACCAAGCACTTCCGCTATTCAGATGCTTGGCGATAACCCAGAAACACTCAATGTTTCTTCGGGTTATTATAATGATCCGGGAGTTATTGTTCTTGATGTTAACGGTGTTGAAATACCAAACGCCCCAGTAACAGTTACTTTTTTCGACAGAGTGAATAATATGCCTATAAACAGTATTTCTTTAGACTTTCCGGGAAATTACTATGTGGTATATAGATATATTTCATCTGACACAACACCTGTAGAGACAGTAGTAGCTCGCGAAGTTAGAGTTATGCCTTAAAAATCAATGAGCAAATGAAAAATAAGTTTATCACATTTGGAATATTGGCCATCGTTTTGATAGGTATTTTTGTACCTACTAATAATGTTTTTGCACAAACAACAAGCTGTATTACGGACGATGGGAGGCCAGGATATTCAAATTCTCCAGGTGGAACATGTGACCCAGGAACAGCATGCACAGTAAACAATAGACCAGGAACAAGTTATGGTGGAGGATTATGCGTTGAAAATACAGCCCTAGCTTCACAAGAAGCCGCAAATGAGATGAATAGCGCTGCGAGTAACTGGACTTTGTCAGGATGGATATTTAACGCATTTGCAAAAGGTATAGGTTTTTTCCTAATGACTTTGTCTGCTCTTATTTTGAAAATAACAGGAAGTCTTTTTGATTTAGTTGTTAAATTCAGTATTTTGGATATGGCAAAAAATATTGGTGACCCTAATGGTGTAGGGGGAAGTATCACGATTGCTTGGACAACACTCCGAGATATAGCCAATATATGTTTTATATTCGTATTACTTTGGGCCGCTTTCAAGGCAATGTTTGATACAAATTTTGGTAACTTCGGAAAAACCGTCAAAGATATAATAATAGTAGCCTTACTTATAAATTTTAGTCTTTTCTTTTCTAAAGTAGTTATTGATGCTTCGAATATTGTCTCTGTTGGATTTTATAATTCAATAACCACCAGCTCTACTACTTTCAACAATAACGAAACTACAGGTATTTCTGCCGCTTATATGAATCTGTTAGGTCTTCAGAGTTGGTATAGCCCTGCTATTTTAACTGATAGTAAAATGGAAGCCGGACAAACATTAGTTGTCGGTGTAATGAGTTCAATCTTTATGCTAGTGACAGCTGTAATATTTTTAATTTCAGGCATAATGTTTTTGGCTCGTTTTATAATATTAATATTCCTAATGATCCTCTCTCCTTTGGCTTTAATCGCTTATGTCATCCCTGGGCAAAGTAAACTTTTTAACCAATGGAAAGATGCCCTCATTGATCAGTCATTTTTTGCCCCCATTTTCTTTGCCCTAACTTGGGTAGCTCTAAAAATTGCAAATTCTCCAAATTTCTTAGGAACATTAGGTGAAAATCTAAGAACCCAAGGTGATTTCACCAAACTTATAACCACTTCCGGTCCAACTCCAATGGCCTTGGTTTTAAACTATACTTTAGTAATAGGTTTTTCTATTGCAGCACTTGTCATCTCCAAATCAATGGCTAGCAAAACAGCTGGATTTAAACAAATCAGTGGTGGTATAGGTACCGTGGCAATGGGTGGGGCAGGTTTAGTAGGAAGAAACACTATTGGCAGAGCATCTAGTTTAATATCTGAAAAGAAAAGGGAAGAATGGTCTCACTCAACAATGGGCAGAGCAGGGCTTTGGATGGCTGACAAAGGAAAGAAAGGAAGTTTTGATGTGCGTGGTGTAGCTAATACAGGAGTAGGTAAAATGGTTGGTGCTGATAATGTGATGGGTCTAGCTGGCAAAGCTACTGGTAAAGGTGGGTTCAAAGCATCTGTTGATGCCAAAGCAAAAGCCAAAACTACATATGCTAAAGAGGTTTATGGTCAAACATCCAAAGAAAAAGAAGACTCTGAGGAAAAAAAGAAAGATTATGAAGGGGGACGTACTTATATAGATAAAAACGGAAAAACAATAGTAGAAAAAGGAAGTAAAACAGAAGCAGAAGAAGCAGAAGCAGAAGCTAAAAAAGCAAAGAAAAAAGAAGAGGATGAAGCGATAGCAGCAGAAGAGAAGGCTGCAGAAGAAAAAAAGAAGGCAAATGAAGATTTAATTGCAAAAAAAGAAGAAAAAGAAAGAGTTAGTGGTGTTGGAGATTTTGAAGCTGAAAAAGAAGCCCAAGAAGCAATAAATGAAGCAGAAGCAAAATTAAGAACAATTGAAACAACACACCAAAATGCTATAAACAAAAGAAAGCTGGTGATTCAAGAAAAAAAATATTCTGATGAAACACAATTACTCGAAGAACAAGCAAAAGATCTCAGAGAAAAATCAGATTCAGACAAAGAGGGATGGGAAAAACTAAGGGATGCAGGAAAAGAAAGACAAACAGCATATGCAGAAAGACTCGACAAAGGATTGGTAGGAACAAGGTGGCTTGGGAAATTCCAACCAAATCAGGGATATAAGGAAGCAGCAAGAAAAGTAAGGGAGCAAGCAAAAGGAAAATCAAAAAAAGAACGTTTGGCTGATCTCGCTAAAGAGGTAACAGAGGATGAAGAAAAAGAAAAGAAAGGAGCAGAAAAAGGAGAACCAAAAGAAGAAAAAACAGAAGAAAAGAAAGAAGAAAAAACAACTTAAAACAATGGATTACAAAGAAACAATAAAAGAAAGGGTGGAAATGCTGTCTCCAGAATTGAGAGCTTTTGTGTTAGATGAAAACTGGAGAAGAGAAGCTGAAAAAATCGGCAAAAAATTTAATTTGGATGAAGAAAAATACGCTTCACTTGAAAACGAAATTTTTTTGGTTCTATTGTGTTTTGAGCCTACAGATGATTTTGTTGAAAACATAAAAAATGAACTCGGTCTTGATACAAATATTGCAGAATTTATAAAAGAAGATGCGGAGAAAAATATTTTTAACAAAATTCCTGAAGAAAAAGAAGAGGTTCCAGAAAAATCAAAAGAACCTCAACCTCAAAACAACATCGGGACAAGTTTTGAACAAATAATATTAAATCAAGCCAAAGCTATGATGCCAGCTAGACCAGCAGGGTGGGTTCCTCCAGATAGAAGCATGAATTATGAATCAAGAATTATGAATGAGAAGGAAGGAAAACCAGCAAACTTGCCAACAGAGAGTAGTGAACCGAAAGCGATTCATAATTATATAACGGAACCAGATCCTTATAGAGAGCCACTAGAATAAGGAACGAAGTATGAATAATGAATTAAGGGAAGAAAATAAAATTAGATCTTTCACAGATTTGAATGTATGGAAAGAAGCGCATAAACTAGTGATAATGATTTATAAAACCACAAAGCAATTTCCAAAAGATGAGCTGTTTGGATTAACAAACCAAATCAGAAGGGCAGTTGTTTCAGTTACTTCCAATATAGCTGAAGGTTTTAGCAGAAATACTTTTAGAGATAAGACTCAATTTTATTCAATCGCTTTAGGTTCTTTGACTGAGGTGCAAAATCAATTATTAATCGCTAGAGATGTTGGATATATCGATAATAAAATATTTCAAGAAATTGGTGGTCAAACAGTTATTGTTAGCAAACTTTGCAATGGTCTGTTAAAATCTAATAGAAGTAAGCATAATTCATGATTCTTAATTCATAATTCAATCCCATGCGTTTCCAAATCCCACAATTTATAGACGTAGAAGATAAAATATTCGGGCCATTTACCCTAAAACAGTTTATTTATATTGTCGGCGGAGCTTCGATCGCTGTAGCCGGAGTAGTCACTTTGGGTGTATTTTTGGGACTTTTGGTAGCTTCACCTATTGTCGTCTTGTCAGTAGCTTTAGCTTTTTATAAACCCAACAACAGACCTTTCGTTTTTATGCTCGAATCCGCTTTCAAATATTTTACCAAAGACAAACTTTACATTTGGAATAAAAAAGAACCTGAAGAAAGCAAGGAAGGGGAGACAGACAAAAAATACAGTACACTCGTGGTACCAAATTTATCAGAAAGTAAACTCAAAGATATGAACTGGGAATTGGATGTTAAGAAAAAGGAAGATGAAGCTTTGGAGAAAGCTGGTAGATAGGTTAAAATGAAATTACGAGTCCTGTTAGAAATAGCGGGAATCAAAGATGGGATGAATTATAAAATAAATTTCTAACAGGATGTCAAAAAATGCAACTCAAGAATTTGTACCGATAGATGATGTTAAAGACGGCATCGCCATACTAAAAAATGGGGGAATGAGAGGTATACTCATGGCCTCAAGCGTAAACTTTTCTTTAAAATCTGATGATGAAAGGCAGGCTATACTTTTACAATTTCAAGATTTTTTAAACTCTTTGGATTTTGTAGTTCAGATAGTGATCCAGTCCAGAAAGCTTGATATCAGGCCCTATATAGCCCTTTTGGAAAACAGATACAAAGAACAAACCAATGACTTGATGAAAATCCAAATCGAGCAATATGTAGCCTTCGTGAAAAGCTTCACTGAAAGCACAAATATAATGACTAAAAACTTTTTTATTGTTATTCCTTACGACCCAGCCATAATTTCTTCAAAAGGAAGTATGATTCCCGGTTTTGGCAAAAAAGAAGAAAGTAAAGAAACTAAGGAAGAAAATTTTGAAGAAAAGAAAAACCAATTGGAACAAAGAATGGGAGTAGTAGAGCAAGGTTTAGTGCGTTGTGGAGTGAGAGTGGCCAAACTGGGTACGGACGAAGTAGTGGAGTTATTTTATAAAATATTTAACCCAGGAGAAACCGAAAAGCCGATAAAGATTTAATTCATTAAATCTTTAAAATAATAAGAAAATATAATGTTTGACTTTTTATCAAAAAAGAAAAAAGAGGACCATCTGACAGGAATGTCAATTTTACCAAAGTCCATGACTGAAAGTTCTGATTTGGCACTCCGTGATATTTTGGCGCCCAGCGCTCTCAAAGTAAATACGAAAGAACTCAACCTAGGAGAAAAACTGGTCAGAAGCTTTTTCGTCATTTCTTACCCAAGATACGTTTCTGAAGACTGGTTTTCACCGATTATAAATATGGACAAAATGTTTGACGTCTCTATTTTCATTCATCCGCTGGATTCTGCCAAAATACTCAGAAGTTTCCAAAAAAAGGTAGCCGAAGTCCAAAGCCAGATCCGCGTTAGGGAAGAAAAAGGGTTGGTGCGTGACCCAATGCTTGACACCGCTTATCAAGACCTCGAAAACTTGCGCGACCAGCTCATGCAAGCCCAAGAAAAAATGTTTGAAGTTGGGCTTTATATTTCCATTTATGCAACCAGCAGTGAAGAATTAGACAAAGTTGAGTCTGAAATAAAATCAATTTTGGAAGCCAAAATGGTTTATGTCAAACCGGCTCTTTTCCAACAAGAACAAGGTTTCAAAAGCATTTTACCGCTAGCCGAAGATGAGCTTAATGTTCATTCAAAAATAAACTCTTCTCCGCTTTCTTCTATTTTCCCATTTGTTTCCTTTGACCTTACTTCCGACAAAGGTATCCTCTACGGTATAAATAGGCACAATTCTTCTTTGGTTCTCTTTGACAGATTTTCTTTGGAAAACTACAATTCCGTTACTTTCGCCAAATCCGGTTCCGGAAAATCTTTTAATATAAAACTCGAAATACTCAGAACACTCATGTTTGATACCGAAGTTATTGTTATCGACCCGGAAAATGAATACGAATCTATGGCAGAAGCGGTAGGTGGCAGATATTTCAATATTTCCCTTAACTCCGACCATCATATCAATCCTTTCGAGCTACCTATTCCAGCCGAAGATGAATCTACCGCATCGGTACTTCGAAGTCAGATAATAAATTTAGTTGGATTATTCCGCCTGATGATGGGTGGGCTCAGCGCTGAAGAAGATGCTTTGATTGACCGAGCTATTACTGAAACTTATGCCTTGAAAGATATCACCGTTGATTCTGATTTCAAAAATGTAGAACCACCACTCTTGTCCGACTTTGAAATGGTGCTGTCAGGTATGGAAGGAGGGGAGTCTTTGGCTCAAAGACTGACCAAATATACCAAAGGCACTTGGTCAAATTTCATAAACAAACCTTCAAATGTAGATATAAACAAAAAATTCATTGTCTTTTCCATTAGAGACATGGAAGATGAGCTCAAGCCTATCGCTATGTATATTGTTACCCATTATATATGGAACGCTATTCGCAGAGTAATGAAAAAGAGGTTACTGGTCATAGATGAAGCTTGGTGGATGATGAAATCTGAAGATACTGCTTCTTTCCTTCTCT
>ERZ1292629.33-Hain-H43-01um-R1-33-length-125717-cov-22_pt1 | contig 125717 bp, 168 predicted proteins | sample MGYA00564399_ERZ1292629 | MGnify/ENA primary metagenome ERZ1292629 (study PRJEB36523, sample SAMEA6512636) | groundwater metagenome | collected 2019-01-08 | study: AquaDiva: Metagenomics assemblies of 32 groundwater samples | reverse complement strand
AGTACGAGTTGACGCACGTTATGCCTCGAGAACAATTAAAAGAATTACAATTTTCAGATAAAACGGGGCGCCTTATCTCGCTCTTTAAATCAAAATTGAGCGATACGCTTGCTACAACGAAATGTTCTCGTGGTGTAGACTTTCCGGGGGACACGTGCAACGCGATTATATTTACGAAATACCCTAATCCGAATCCGAGAGACATCTTTTGGCGTGTACTCGAACGTACACATCCTTCTTATTTCTGGGAATGTTACAAAGATAAAGCACAACGCGAGTTTTTGCAACGTCTTTATCGAGCGCTACGTTCACCTACTGATCATGTGTATGTGCTTTCTCCCGACACACGTGTGCTTGAAGCAATACAACACCTACAAAAAACGCAATAAAGCCAAGATATAGAGTTTCTTGGTTTTTAGGGAAAATCAAAAAGTCCTTGAATCAACCTCGAGTTAAAAGCTGAGGTTTGTGTGGACTTTTGGATGCTCAGAAATACGACGCCCCAAAGGGGCGTGGTTTGAATCAGTATTTCTGACATCATTTCACTATAGATTTATATAGCATATACTACATATTGTCTTAGAACATATGATTGGAGAATTTTCGGTCGCCGAACGGTTATTAAATGTTGTTGGATGGGTAGTTGGTGTGGCTCTTGCATTTATACAGGGAATCGTTTTGGTTACTCGGGCAGTTATTATTCCTGATATCCCTGAAATTGTCGGTGCTATTATTGGTTGGTCCCTTCTTGTGCTTACGACGTTAGGTTGTCTTGTTGCCTTAAATTTATATATTAAGAGAAAGGACTAGTTTAACTTATACCAATGAAAGGAGGACATTAAACTATGTGTGTTAAATTAGTCAATCGAATCTTGTTAGGTTTGCTCATGCTTGTTCCGGGACTGGCGAAATTATTTGTCATTACTCCTACGAACGTAACGGGCATGTTGGAAGGACTTGGATTTCCTTTACCTGGACTTTTCGCGTGGATACTTATCCTCTCAGAAATTGTGTTTGGTATCGCAATCCTTGCTAATTGGAAACTTCAGTATACGGCGTGGCCCCCTGCATTTATTCTCGCGGTAGCAACGTTAGTCACTATTCCTTGGAGTAACCTTGCGGATACTCAACTTCCGAGCGTTTTGCTTCACCTTGTGGCCATAACCAACTATTGGTGGCTTGGCGTTATGACGAATACGTCTGACGGCATGAAAGGCGCTATAGATAGCTCTCGCGGACGCAAATAAAGAATTATTTTATTTTATTTTATTTTTTATGAGCACGTGCGACAAGCACTTTTTTGCCGTGCATATGCTGCTGCAACACTTCAGGTATTTTTACGCTTCCGTCTTTTTGTTGATAGTTTTCAAGTATAGCTACCAGTGCACGGGAGGTTGCGATGGCCGTATTGTTTAGCGTATGTGGCACGTATCTTCCTCGAGGGCCGTCACATCTAATTTTCAAACGACGTGCTTGTGCGTCGGTTAAGTTAGAACATGACCCCACTTCGAAATAGGCTTTTGTGCGGGGCGACCATGCCTCAATGTCTATTTGGATGTGCTTTAAGTCCCCTAAATCTCCCGAGCAGATAGCGAGCACTCGGATAGGAATTCCAAGCCCTTTGAATATTTCAATGGTAATTGCCTGCATTTCTTCATAGTACTTCATTGATTCTTCAGGCGTACAAATCACAATCATTTCAATCTTGTTAAACTGATGTGTTCTAAACAGCCCTTTTTGATCGAGCCCGTGGCTTCCAATTTCTTTTCTGAAGCACATCGAATAAGACGTATGCTTTAGGGGAAGCTTTTTTTCAGGAATAATTGTGTCGATATGGCGACCGATAAGCGAGTGCTCGCTTGTGCCAATAAGATACAGGTCTTCGTCCGCCTTGTAAATCTGGTTTTGCATATCGTTGAGGTCAGTTACATTTCGTATAACGTTTCCGCGCAGAAGCAGAGGCGTTTCAACGTACGTGAATCCTTTTGCAACCATCATATCTATTCCGTATCGGATGAGTGCCTGATTAAGGAGCGCAAGGTCCCCTTCAAGGTAATAAAATCCGTTTCCGGAGGTGCGTGCTGAAGCGTCAAAATCTGCAAGTCCGAGTGATTCTGCAAGTTCAGCGTGTGAGACGACGGGGAACTCGAATTTTCCTGGTTTTCCTATCGCTTTGAGCTCTACGTTGTCTTTGTCGTTTTTTCCTAGCGGTACTGAAGAATGCATCGTATTGGGAAGTTGTTTAAGTAGCTCTTGTACACGTGCTTCCAATATCACGACCTTGGACTCTACTTTAGCAATTTTTTCAGGGATAGTCTCTGCTTTTTTGAGCAATGCGGTTGTCGAACTGCCCGATTTTTTTGCATCCCCTATCTGTTTTGAAACAGCGTTGCGATTGGCACGAAGCTTATCAACCTCCGCCTTTAATGCGCGCCATTCGCTGTCTTTTTTTATAGTTTCTTCGAGAAGTTTAAGTTTTTCGAGCTTGCCTTTTTTCTTTATGGTCTCTTTGATTATTTCGGGGTGTTCTCGTACGAGTCGTATGTCTATCATACTTCATTTATGGGAGAAGGTTATTTAAAGATTAGCGGTCTGGACGAGAAAAGAGATGATTGCCGATATTTCCTTAATTTTGAACTCAATAATTGGGGCCATTCCGTTAGAATATCGCGCGGTAGTAAATGTCATGATTCTTGCAATTATTATAACTCTCTATGCTTTGTTCATTTGGAAGGTATATCGTATTATTGCCCATAAGGATATCCTCAAACTAAATCTCGCGCGGTATAATCAATCTGAACATCCCTTCTTTAGTAAGTTTTTTGCGTTTATACTCTACTTGATTGAATACATCATTATTTTGCCGTTTTTCATTTTCTTCTGGTTTGCGGTTTTTGCGCTGATTATCTTTGTGATGCTTGAAGAATCCTCTGTTAGTACGGCTTTGAACTTGGCTGCTGCAGTTATTGTTGCAATTCGAATACTGGCGTATCATAGAAAGGAGCTTGCGGAGGAATTAGCGAAACTGTTTCCGTTGACCGTATTGGTTGTTTTCGTAACGCGCGCGGAGATAACGCCTCTTGGTTCTCTTGTTGATGCGATTGTACAACTTCCTCAGCTTCTTGGGTCTATTGCATATTACTTCTTACTCATTGCCGCTTTTGAACTTCTTATGCGCATTCTTGATATGCTGTTTGATTACGAAGAAAACTAACGATCGTAACGCTCTCGGCTGGGGTGCACGTGTCCTTCACGCGCGCGTTCTTTCAGTTCTTGACGTTGTTTCTTTCCATGCGTCATGAGTGCATCACGGCTGAATTCTTTATCGAATAACATATCGGCAACATATTGTCCGCCGAGGAAGTGAGGCATGATGACATAGTCCGCACCGTCAGTATACAGCTGTTCGGTATTTTCAAAAGTATGTGATGTTGGAATGAATAACGTTTTCTTCGAGTGGATTGCTTTCCTGATTAAGGTATTGACATCATAGTCGGGGATTGTTGAAAGTACGAGCTCTGCCTCGTTTAGCTGTAATTCTTGGAAAAGTTCAGGGTCATGAGCATCGCCATAGACGCAGTTAATCTTGCGTCTGCTTAGGTCTAGTATGACCTTCGGGTTGTAGTCTACTACGAGGTATGATTTTTTTGCACGTTCAAACGCCTTAATGAGCGTGAATCCCACGCGGTTGTATCCGAACAGGATGATGTCGTATTTTTTGTCTTTTCTGAGTGTGTCTACATCAAACGTTGAGCTTTCAAAAATGGTTAGAAGGGGAGCAAGGGCTTTGAATATGGGTTGGGCGTAGGATAAACTGTAACTGCTGAACGCAAGGGTGATGAATGCAACGAGGAGCGCAAGTGTGAGTGCTGATTGACCAATTACCCCTTGTGTGAATCCTACTAGAAGCAATACTAATGAAAACTCACTAATCTGCGCGAGCCCTACTCCTGCGAAAAAGTTTGTGCGTTTCTTGTACCCGAATGTTCGCATGAAGGCCATGATGATAATCGGTTTTCCAATGAGAATGAACAATGAGAAAGTTATAGCTGCCACAATCATTTTGGTGTCGAACGGGCCTTGCAAGAGACTTCCGAAATAGACGAAGAAGAGCACGACGAAAAAGTCGCGTAGTCCTTTCATTTTGGTGCTTATGTCGAGCGCGAATTTCGATGAGGCCAATGCAACTCCCGCAAGTAGCGCCCCTATTTCAAGCGGTAGTCCTATCGCTGAAAAGACCGCGGATACGATGAGCGCCCATGCGGCGCTTACAAGGAACAGCGTTTCTGATGAACGCGCGGCGATACCGAATATAAAGGGAAGTATAATCCACGAGGCGATGAATACTGCGATGATGAGTCCTGCTGCTTTGGCGAGTTGCAGGACTATTGCGGTTGATGATGCTTCTCCAATTACTGGAACGAGGACAAGCATAAGTGCCGCGACAAAGTTTTCTACAATAAGGATGCCTAACGCAATTCTACCGTGCAAAGTGTCTATTTCTCGCTTGTCTGAAAGCAGTTTGACGACTACCACGGTTGATGAGAATGCGAAGGCGGCGCCGAGGTAGAGTGCGGTTGTGGTACTGTATCCAAAATAGAGCGCGATAAAGTAGCTCACTAGTGAAACTACGGCCATGGCTCCTACGCCTGCTATAAATGATACTTTGCCCACGTCTTTGAGTGTTTTGAAATTGAGGCTAAGGCCTACAATGAATAAAAGAAAGGCTATGCCGAGGCGTGCAAAAAAGTGAAGCACGTCGCTTGAAGGGAAATTAAGGAAAAGCGGGCCTACTACTAATCCTGCTATGAGGTAGGCGATTATCGGGGGCTGTCGTATTGCACGAGCAATAAGAGAAAGTGCGGCTGCAAGGCCTATAATAATTCCAAACTGCAGAAATTCATTCACCATCTTTACGACGGTAGATACGAAAACCGGTTTAAATATCTTTAGAGTTTGCGAAGACGCTTCTTGAGTTGGTGCTTTCGTCTCGTTCTGCGTTGTTGTGTGCTTGCCATACGTTCTTTTCGCTTTATGCTTTCTTAAATCTTGTCATGCACATGTTTTTATGAAAAGGGGTAATTTTTATTAACCCCTCTTTTTCTTCTTTCCTATGAGAATTCTTGTCGATATGGATGGTGTTGTTGCAGATTTTGAGAGAGGTTTTCTAGACTCTTATAGGAATGCACATCCCAATAGCCCATTTATTTCTCTTGTAGATCGAACATCGTTCTATATTAAAGACCAATATACTAAAGAATTAAGAGGGTTGGTGGAGGGTGTTTATAATACTCCGGGATTTTATCGCAATCTACCTTTAATTGAAGGTTCGGTAGATGCTCTGCGCGAGATGGTTCTAGGAGGACACACGGTATATATCTGTACTACGCCTTTGTTTAGTAATCCTACTTGTCTCCAAGATAAATTTGATTGGATGTTGGAACACTTTGGCAAAGATTTGACGAAAAAAATGATTATTACCGAAGATAAAACAATTATCCATGCAGATATTCTAATAGATGATCGTCCCGAATTAACGGGGGTACAAGCGCCTTCTTGGGAACATGTTCTTTATACACAGCCCTATAATTCTCATGTTTCTCTTAAGAGAAGGCTTACCTGGAAAGATTGGAAGGACATAATCTGATTTCAGTCTTTGATTCAATAACCTTAAAAATGGATGCTGCGACATTTGATTATCATAGTCATCACGCCTAAGGCTGTGGTGGCGGGGCCCTTGGCACGCGGCGCTGAGGGCCCACCTTATAAAACACTCTTGAAAACAGTAGCAAGCTTTAAAAACCACTTCTCAGTAAGACGAACATGGGTACGGTACGCATTAAATTAAGCAGTGTTGACATTGGCGCGTTAAACGGAGTTATTGGACAGGTCAAGGATATTTCTACGCGTACGGGCGTCATTATGCGTGGACCTATCCCCTTGCCTACGAAGCGTATGAAAGTAACTACGCGAAAATCTCCGTGTGGAAATGGCACCGCGACGTTTGACCGATTTGAAATGCGTGTGCATAAACGCATCATTGATTTGCCCGCAGAAGACCGTATCTTACATCCGATTATGATGCTCAAGATTCCTCGCTCGGTACAGATTAAGATTGAGACGAAAGAATAAATGCTACTCTAAGTCTTCTAAATTGCTTGAAAAAGTATATTCTATGTTGTTGGATTTTGTGCGCCTTGCAAGAACAACAGCAATGGTTCTATCTTTGTAGATAAGACAGGTGCATCTATCATCGGTTACGTGGGCGTTTGGCAACGTTACTTCTCCCGAGCGTATCTCAAAATTATCTGGGCCCCTCACGTCGTAAAATGATTCTATGGCTCGCCTTGCGCTTGAGAAAAATGTTTCTATAGTTGGGTGTACCTCGTGTTCTTCTTCGGGGCTTACAATTCTTCTTGGAGGGTCTTGTATATACAGTTTAGTCCTTTCTCGACGGTTCATGTCATACCAGTCACCCTCCCCGAGCAAATTCTTCGCGATCTTTTTCGTTAAACCCGCCTACGACGGTAATATCTCCACGAATAGCCGGATGAGGGTCATATCCTTCGAGCGTGAAATCTTCGAACACAAAATCATCAATGTTCTTTTTTTCAGGGTTTATCTTCATGATAGGAAATGGTCGTGGCTCGCGAGAGAGCTGTTCTTTTACTTGCTCGTAATGATTCCCATAAATATGAATATCGCCATACGTGTGCACGAAATCGCCCGGTTCATATCCGCATACCTGCGCAAGAATCATTGTGAGTAATGAATAACTTGCAATATTGAACGGAACGCCTAAAAACGAATCGCAACTTCGTTGATAGAGCTGAAGCGATAACTTTCCGTTCGTTACATTTATGTTATACATAACATGGCAGGGCGGTATCGCCATAGATGTTCCTGGTTTTGACATTTCGTAAATATATTCTGGATTCCATGCGCTCACGCACACGTGCTTGCGGTCGGGATAATTTTTTGTTTTCCAAATCGCCCACGCGAGCTGGTCGATGAGACGTCCATCACTTCCAGGCCACTTGCGCCATTGTCTTCCATATACGGGCCCCAGTTCGCCCCATTTATTGACAAAGGCATGGTCTTGGGGAAGTGACTTAAGAATTCCGATAAATGCGTCTTGCGTCATTGGAGGTACGTCTCCTTTCTCGACTGCTTTCTTATATTCTCGATAGGGCCAGTCGTCCCAGATGTGCACATCATTATCAACTAAGTATTTGATATTTGTCGAACCTTTGAGGAACCAGAGGAGCTCGTGAATGATTCCACGATAAAATACTTTCTTGGTGGTAAGGAGGGGAAATCCTTTGGAAAGGTCAAAACGAATCTGACGGCCAAATACGCTTTTTAGTTTGGTGCCTGTTGCAAAATCAGTCTTCTCAAAACCGTTTTCCATGATTTCGCGGAGAACATCAAGGTATTGGTACTCGGGATGTCGTTCCTCTTTGAGCATACTTCTTAGAACGCACGTAACTTTTAAGGATTATTACATCAAGATAATATGTGTTGATAGCACTATGTTTATATAAATCAAAGCGAGATAGAAGAGCATGGAGCCGGTGATTATTATGCTCAAGCAGACGCATCCGGATGCACGGAAACCGTTTTACGCCACAAATGGCTCTGCGGGGTGCGACTTCTATTCGGTGGAAGATGTGATTCTCGCACCTGGAGAAACAAAAAAGATTCGCACGGGTATTGCAATGGAAATTCCTGAAGGATATTTTATTAAAATGGAAGGAAGAAGCGGTTTGTCTTCGAAAGGTATTTTTCAAGCGGGCGGCGTTATTGATTCTGATTATCGCGGCGAGGTGCATATCGTGCTTTATAACAGCACGCAGACTTCATTTACGGTTCAAAAAGGAGACCGCGTCGCACAGGGCGTCGTTGTGCAGATTAATCAGGCGCATTTTACTCAGGTAGATGCATTGTCAAAAACGGAGCGCGGAGAAGGTGGTTTTCAGTCAACGGGACTCAGGTAATCTGAGCGTTACGATTCTGGCTGCTGTTGCCGATAATGGTGTCATCGGAAAAGCTGATGCGTTGCCCTGGTACTTGCCTGAAGACTTGAAACGATTCAAGGCGATTACGAAAGGGAATGTTGTCGTCATGGGCCGAAAAACCTATGAATCTATTCTTAAACGATTGGGCTCGCCTCTTCCTGAGCGGACGAACATTGTTATAACGAATCAGCAGACGCTCGCAGGTAACCCGCTTATCGCCCACAGTATTGATGAGGCGCTGGTGCTTGCGCGCTCGTTTGGAAAAAACATATTTGTTATCGGGGGTCAGCAGATATATGGGCAAATGCTTGATCGGGCTGATGTCCTCGAATTAACACATATACATGCGCCGTACGAAGGGGATGTGCATTTTCCATTTCTTTCTGATGCGTGGAGCGAAACAAAGAGAGAATCGTATAACGGGGCTCTGCCTTATAGTTTTGTGCGATATGAGCGAAAACCTCTTACGGCGCTTCAGGTGCGGGATTCTGTTGTGTATGAGGCTATTCAGAACGAGCACGTCCGACAGAAAACGACGTTAAATATGATTCCCTCGGAGAACTACGCTAGTGCTGCAGTACGCGAAGCGTGTGGGTCGTCTCTTATGAATAAATATAGCGAGGGCTATCCCGCTAAACGATACTATCAAGGGAATGCGTATGCGGACATTGTTGAACAGACAGCCATTGATCGAGCGAAACGTTTGTTCGGAGCAGACCATGTAAATGTACAGCCCTATTCGGGGAGTCCGGCCAATATTGCGATATTGAATGCTTTTCTTAAACCAGGTGAACCTTTTATGGGGCTTGACCTTGCGGCAGGGGGGCATCTTACGCATGGAAGCCCGGTAAATGCTTCAGGCATGCTCTACAAGGCGATTCCGTACACACTTGATGCAGTAACGCAGCGACTCGATATGAATGCGATTCGAGCGATTGCGCTTCGTGAAAAGCCGAAACTGATTATTTCAGGTCTTACGGCCTATCCCCGTACGATTGATTTTGCGGCGTTCCAGGCTATCGCGGAAGAAGTGGGCGCCATTCATCTAGCAGATATATCTCATATTGCAGGTCTTGTTGCAGGAGGAATGCATCCAAGTCCGTTTCCGTTTACGGATGTTGTCATGACGACCACACATAAAACACTACGAGGTCCTCGTGGGGCGATTATTATGTGCAAAGAAAAACATGCCAAACAAATTGATAAGTCTGTATTTCCCGGTATGCAGGGCGGACCTCACGAGAATATTATTGCCGCCAAGGCCGTGGCGTTCAACGAAGCGCTTGATCCTTCGTTTAAGGCCTATGCTTCACAGGTTGTACGCAACGCGCAGGCGCTTGCTGAAACGCTTATTCGCGAGGGGCTTGTGCTCGTAACGGGCGGAACTGATAATCATCTCATTCTTATCGATCTGCGTGCTTTGGGACAAGGCAGGGGTAAAGAGATAGCGCAGGCGCTTGAACAGGCAGGTATTGTGTGCAATGCTAATAGCGTTCCTCATGATTCGTCGCCTCCGTTCAAACCGAGCGGACTTCGTATGGGAACACCGATGCTCACTACGTTGGGCATGCAAGAGAACGAAATGCGTCAGATAGGACGGTGGATTGCGTCTGTGATTAGAGATCCTACGAATGTCATGGTACAAGCGTCAATTAAGAAAGACGTGGAATTGCTTTGTGCGCGATTTCCGTTTGACTAGCGCTTACTTTATATATCGTTTTTTCTCTTCTTTCTGATGCGGATGTTGGGCAGTGGTCGCCCGCGTGCTTGGAGAGCACGTTTCCGAAAGGATCTGCAGGTTCGATTCCTGCCATCCGCGTCTTTGTCGGAATAGTGGTTGTAGGACTCATAGGGCCTGCTGGTGGTTGCATTTCGGTTCCTGGTCCGGGCGTCTCCTTTTTTTGTCCCAATTTAATGTTCAAATATCAATAGACTTAGAGAATAACCTTATTATCTTTTAGAATATCTATTAAAAGCTCTACAAATGGTCGCATATCTCCCTTTACTTGCGCTGAGTGTAGGGCAGAATAGTATCTGGCTTTAATTGCATTCGGAATATTAATCATAGGATACTTGTTCTTATGGAGAATATAATTCATGAGTAGTCTTCCAACTCTTCCGTTTCCATCTACAAATGGGTGGACAGTTTCAAAACCAACATGGAAATAAGCTGCAACAACTAATGGGTGCAATTTCTTCTTAGCTCTAGAGTACCAAGCTAGTAAAGATTTCATTTCATTAGGCACTTCAGAAGGCTTTATGGGTGTCCATTCGACTCCTCTGATATAAACTCGTACAGTTCGATATTTCCCAATCTGTGAAACGAGTTCTGGTTTGAGTGTTTCTTTAACAACTTTTTTATGTAATCCCAAAATAAACTTCTTTGTAATATCTCCCTTATAATGTAGCATATAATCAAATGCCTCTTTATGATTAAGGGCCTCATTAACTTCCCTTAATGATTTGGATACAGGTACAACTTTATCAAACAATAATTGAGAAGTTTCCTGTAATGTTAACGTATTTCCTTCTATAGCGTTAGAGTCGTAAGTAAATTTAGAGACAAATGCCTCATATCTATTTTCCCAATTTTCTTGAGGTTGTTTTAATCGAGATTTTTTGGCAGTTTCAAGGAAATCTAGCTCTTCTTTCGTAAGTAAATGACTCAGTACTTCAAGTTCTTGATCGGCTTTATTCTCTTGCTCCTTTAATTCCTTTTCAGTTAGGTTAACTCCTAAATATTTACGTTCTCTCGTAATTTTATTTCCTTTTCGCACCGACTTAACGCGATAGTAATATTTCTTGCCCCCTTTCTGTTTTGTTTCAGTAAACACCATACTAGATATACGTCTACACAGTTTATATATTTTGCTGATGTGTAGACACCTATAACGTTTATTTATACGTCTACTCAAAATAGATTTATCTTATCTGTGTAGACACCTATTATCTCTCCTTGTATTTATGATTAGAAAAGAATAAATATGCAGAAAGATACAGAACGCTACGCGTTCTGTAGTTGTTTGGTTCTTAGTTATTGTTCTAAATCATAAATACATCAAAATTGGGACACTTTGTTCTCGTGCGTGGTCTGGGCGTACGTTTCAAAGAAGATATGCAGGTTCGATTCCTGCCACTCGCATCCTGAGACGAAGATATCGAACGCTTTGCTTTTTTTCATCCGCGTTTCGCAAGAAGCGCGTGTGCCGAAATAGATTGTTTCTTCTTTCAATTTCCTATAATTCTGTGAGCACGAGCGTACTCATTTTAAGCAATTTTAAGATTGCATAGCCGATTGTCCGTGAAATCCAGTTAGAACCTCGATATAAGAGGAAAATGAGGAGTATTACCGCGAAAAGTCGTGCGAATACGTTCTTCTTTGTTTTCTTTGTTACTTTTTCCTCGATGCGTTTTCGTCGAGGAAATCTATTTAAGCTTGCGCTACGTTTGTTGTGCAACTTGTACTTCGGTATAAGGGCGCGTTAGCGGGTGTTTGTTGATAAGTGCCCGCTAACGCGTTATTGATTATTTCTTAGAGCTCCGTTCCTCTTTTTACTTTTTTATAGACTGATTTTTTGTTTTATCCCTATTTAAAGATTTGTTTTTTCCGTCGATAGAATCGTCTTTTTACGGTTTTTTTATAAATTTTTGTTTAGAAATGTATTTAAGTTCGCACTACATACGTATTTTGCTTTATACTTTGGTATGGGGCCGTGTGTGCAGGTCTGTTTCGACGCAGGGCCTGACACACACGTTTTGATTAAAAATACCCTTTTAATACTCCTTTCACTTTTTGAACATTTATAAATGTGTAGGGTTCTTTTCTTTTTGTCGACGATAGTTTTTCTTTCTTTTCTTTAAAATGTTTCTTTTTTCTTTAAATAGGCAATAAGTTTTTTGCTTATGCGAGGTTTTCCGTCGACAAGAGGGTAGCGATAGGGCAGTATAACCGATTCGATGCGGTTAAATTGTATTTCCAGTGCATCTTGGAAGGTTTGTTTTTTTAGAGGGATACCTTGTACTATCTGATTTGTTACGTAAACTGCGTTATCTGTGCTAAATTGCTCTTTTCCGATGTTTCTTTTGTCTGCTTTTTTTAGAAATCGTGTTAACTCTTTTTCGGTGCGTCCGTTTAGTTTTTCGTCTCCGAGAATGCCTCCGAATATGTAATAATCGAATTCTTTTGCTTCTTTAGTTTCGAGCGTTCTGGGCGCAAAAGGTTCAAGCACGCAAGTCTTTCGCAAATCAAGGTCTAATTTTTGTACGGATTGTGTAAACACTTTTCCATAAATGGAAAGTTTTCTCACATCTTTTTTTTGTACATGGGTGAACCAGACGTCTTTTCCTACGGCCTTTGAGAGGGATTCGTATTCTATGAGGCACCACGGCCAGAGCTCCGGTTCAAGGTGTTCAACGATATATATCGGTTTCATATAACCTGTCCTATCCTTTCATACTTTCCTTTATTTGTATCTTGCGGTTTTCTTAGACAATTCATTTCTTTTTAATCTTGTGGCCGCCAAACTCGTTTCGCAAGGTGGCAACAATCTTGCTTGAAAATGAGGGTTTTTTTCGTGACTTTATTCTCTGCATACGCGCTTCTTTGAGGATAGGCATGTCTGAGATTTTTTCTAATTTTTCCATTTCGTGTTCAGTTTCTCCTTGAGGCACTATGCCTTTAATATCCTTAAAGTCTGCACGATTCATGCCCGATTGTACCCACGATGCTAACTTGCTTTCAATAACTGAGCCATGCGCGTACGCTTTCGCAATCTCTTTGAGGTCAAGTCCGAATGCTTTTTCGTGTTTTTGGAGTGCTCCGAATCCCTCTCCTAATGCAGCCATCATGCCGTATTCAATTCCATTGTGCACCATTTTTACGAAGTGTCCTGCACCCGAAGCGCCCACATGCGCATATCCATCTCGAACGCAGAGGTCGTGTACAAACGGGGCTACAGTTTTTACAGCTTCTTTGCTTCCTCCGAGGAGCATACAAGTGCCATGTCGTGCGCCATCAACACCGCCTGAGGTACCGCAATCAACGAAGTGTATGCCTCGTTTTCCGAGCTCTTTTGCACGGCGTTGGGAGTCTTCGTACCATGAATTGCCTCCATCAATGATACTATCTCCTTCTGAAAGAAGCGGTGCGACTTCAGCAATAACCGCGTCAACTGGTTTTCCTGCGGTAATCATAAGCCAGATTACTTTCTGTTTTTGGTCACTTAATTTCTTTATGAGCTCTTCTATAGAAAACGCGGGATGCATGCCCTCTTTTTCGAGTGCTTTAACCGACTCGTGATTGCGATCGTATCCCACAATACTGTGCCCGCTTTCAATTGCATTGAGCACCATTGCGTTGCCCATGCGCCCGAGACCTATGAATCCTATTTTCATTCTTTTTCCTTATTCATATAGGAGTACATCTCCTTAAGTAATCTATCGAAGCATGATATGCTTATTGTTCCTAACCTCTTTTTAATTATACGTATATCGACTGTGAATATTCTGTAAGGTTTCACCCAACTTTTATATTTTAAATCTCCTTTGAAAAGGTTTTTTCTCTCTATTAAAATTCCTCCTTTTTGAGAAGGATTGCTGGTTATGAGACAACAAATTCTATCGTTCGTAGTCTCTAATCTTTTATTTGACATGATTAATGCAGGACGGAGTTTAGAAGCCGTTAAATCGGTGTACGGAAAGGGGATGAGCACGATATCTCGTTGGCTATAGGTGATTCCATCGTTCGTCATATTCATTATCCCACTCTTTTTTTAATACTTTTTCTGAAGCCAACATGGTTAAAACTCCTTCGTCGTCTTCTTTTTCAATCTTTTCTAACTCATTGAGGCGCTGTTCTATTATCTTTCGTACAAACTCGCTCCACTTTATTTCCGAATATTTTCGCATTTTCTTGTAGACGTTATCATCTATAGAGAGGGTTATATTTGTCATGATACTTTAAGTGAGGTCACTTATTTAAATCTTTCTCTGTAAGTAACGCATATATATCTAAGGCAATTTCCTCATAGGGGTGAGCTTTTTTTATTGCATCAATTACTCGTTTGGCTTTTTCCTTGGCACAAGTAAATTCTATTCTTTCTTCTTCGACTTCTTCTAGTTGATTTATATTGCCGATATGAGGTTTTGCTTTTTCGTTTGGTTTGAATCTTCCTTTGCCCCTGCTTGAAAAACTACAGTAACTATAATTGCCGATTACGCCTGCGCCAGCTTTTCCTGCAACTTCTCTTATGTTATTTGTATGTGTTAGAGGTACAAAAACAACTATTTTTACTGACGTCATATTGTTATTTTCCTCTCGAAATAGGTCCATGCGTGTCCTTTTTTATTTAATAATCTATCTGCTTCAAGGGGACCGCGTGAGCCCGGTTTATACACGTGGAGCGGAGTTTTTTGAAGGTTTTTGATGAGATTGTCGGTGAACTTCCAACTTGTGAGAAGTTCGTCGCTCCGTGTAAAAATTGTCTTATCGCCTTCAATAAAATCGTGCACTATGCTTTCATACGCTTCTGGTGTGTTGGGGCCGAATTCGCACTTATGACAGTATTCAAGCGTAATGGGCCTAAGGGTGTTGTGTGTAGCCAGTTCCTTTGTATAGGCGAGTATCGCAATGCCTTCTTGGTCAGGTCCAATGCGTATGCTGATAACATTGGGCGTTTCTCCTTTTTTTGCCTTAAGTACAATATTGATTTCTGAATATTTCTTGTCAAGTGCTTTCCCTGTTTTTATATAGAAAGGGATGTTTTTCCAGCGAGGTGTTGTGATTGACGTCTTAAACGCGATGAACGTTTCTGTTTGCGAATTTCTTGCCACGTTTTCCTCTTGCGTATAACTTTCGTACTGTCCTCGCACGATATCTTCTGGCGCTACCATTCGCAACTTTTTTAGTATATTTACTTTTTCGTTTCGGAGAAACTCAGCTTCTTCTCTCTTGGGGCGTTCCATTGCGGTAAGCGCCACTAACTGTAAAAGATGATTTTGCACCATATCTCGTGTTGCTCCTTCGGCGTCATAGTAGTGTCCTCGAGCTTCAATACCAAAGTTTTCAAGTGCGACGATCTGTACATGGTCAATGAGTGGGGCTTTCCAGAGGTTAGCAAACAGGGGATTATTGAAACGAATTGTTTCTAGCATGCTTACGATACTTTTTCCTAAATAGTGATCAACACGGTATATTTGTGATTCGGGGAGTTGTGTGTGGAGTGCTCGGTCTAACTGTTCGGCTGATGTTTTGTTAGTGCCGAACGGTTTCTCAAAAGCAACACGCGTCTTTTTCTTGTCTAACAGACGCGCTCGTTTGAGGAGGGCCAGTATAGTTGTGAACAGTGTGTGGCTTGTGGCAAGGTAGCAAACAAGTTCGTCATTACACCTATACTGTTTGTCGATTTCTTTTATGTGCGATGCGAGCGAGGCAGGATGTTTTTCTTCAAGATTGACGGCAAGGTACGTGAGGTTGCTTCGTACAATGTCATAGGTTGGTTTATGTTTTTGTTCTAATGTCTTGAATCCTGTTTCTTCGAGATATTCTTCTTTAGTCATAGACCGTCTACCGATGGCGACTATGGGGGTATTTACGAGTCTTTTTTTTCGGTAGAGCGCAAATACTGCAGGGAGCAATTTTCTTTTCGCTAAATCGCCTGTCGCGCCGAATATGAGAAGGGCAGGGTTGCTCATGGGGTCTCCTTCGTATGGAATACGTAATTCTCGGGCAGTTGCGTAATAAGTTTTGCAGGGCAATCAATTATTGTTCTTATCGGGTCGTTGAAAAGAGCCCAAGCTTTTTCTTTTTCTTTTCCAAAGAAGACTATGATTCCTGCCTGCGCTTTGAGAAGCAGTTTTCTTGACGCAGTCATGCGTTTTGCAGGAGGCTTTGGTGCATCAGTCATAAGGAAAAATCCGGTGTTTTCTTTTCGTATTGAATTGTGTTTAGGGTAAAGCGCAGCTATGTGTCCATCTTCTCCGCTGCTCGTTACTATGACGTCAAATCCTCCGAGTGCGTCAAGTGTCGATTGATATTTGAGAATCGCTTTTATAGCATGTGTTTCATCGTATACGAACGGGTGCGCATTATCTGCGGGGAGCTTTTTAGATGCCACTAATGGATTGATAAGTGTTTCTTGCGCACATCGATAGTTGCTTTCTAAACTATTGAGCGTTACGCATCGTTCATCAATCATCATAATGTGAACGTGCTTCCATGGTACGGTTTGTTCGCGTAAATGATTGAAAATAGCACTTACACTTCTTCCTCCGCAAATGCCAAGTACCGCCTTTCCTCTTTTTTCTACGGATTTGTTAATCAAGCGCGCTATCGTTTCGGCAACTTTTTTTTCGCATTCATTGCGCGAAGCTTCTATAATTGTCGTCGCCATTGTGCCAGTTGTTCCAAAAATCGTTCGGGGTTTTTCGATTGTGCGATTGCGGAGGCGATAAGCACTCCTTTGCATCCGAGCGCATATGCTTTTTTTACATCGTCGATTGTTGAAAGCCCTGCACCACATAGCGGGACAATTGGTTTTCCTTTGAGATGTGTTACGAATTTTTGCAGGTCATGTGCATTATAGGTCGCTACTGATTTGCCTGTCCCAATGAGGGCGGGATCTTCGAACGCTATGGCATTAGGTTTGAATTGGGCTAGTGTTTGCGCTTCCGCAAGTGTTTTTACGCAGATAACGGTTGCAAGGTTTACCTTGGCGCATTGTTCAATTGTTTTTTTGATAACTTCGGTAGTGAGCGGATGTTCGGAATGATTTAACAGCGTGCCTGTTGCTCCTGCTGATTTAACACTTGCCGCACTTATTTTTCCGGTTGTTTTTTCATTTTCCACTGCGTCGACGTGTTGTACGAATACGTTGAGTGTTGTTCGTGCTGCAATGCGATATACTTCTGAGGCAGGAACGACGAGTGTATTGTGTATATCGTACCCTTCTATGAGTTTTGCAAGCTTGAGGAGCGCATTTCCTGTTTTATAGTTCTTGGTGTTTATAAGAATCATGTGTAGAGGGCGTTTTGTATCTTTTTAGTTATTTCTAAGGGGTGTTTGTGTTGCCAGATATTACGTCCAACGGCGCACCCTATCACGCCAATTGTTATTGCTTCTTTTACTTGTTTTAGCAAGTTTTTTTCATCCGTTTTGAGTCCACCGGCTATAACGACTTTGCATTTACCTGCGGCTTTCACTGCCCAGGCTAACGCATCAACATCTCCGTTCCAATGGATTTTTACGATGTCCGCTCCAAGTTCGAGTCCGGTGCGTGCTGCGTAGGCAAGCAGTTCTCGCTCTGATTTTCCTTCAATCGCTTTTCCTCGGGGATATATCCACGCAATGACAGGAAGGCTCTTTACGTGTGCTTCGCGCTCAATTTGTTCGAATTGTTCAAACATTTCGGCCTCGCGTTCGCTTCCAATATATAGTGTGTATCCTACGGCCGTTGCTCCAAGCGTAACTGCTTCGCTTACGGTGCAGAGTTGTGTAGAAAGGGGTTCGCCTTTTACAAGATTGGTCTTGCCATTGAGCTTGAGAATGAGCGGAACGTGCGAGGCCTTGATTTCTTTGTGGTACTTCTCTGCGATGCCCTTTTGACAGATGAATGCATTACACGCGCCTTCTTGGGCAATTTTTATTATTTTTGCAGGATCAACGCTCGTGTCGTTGAAGTCAGTTGGCCCGTGTTCGAGGCCTTGGTCGTAGGCGAGGAAGAGACATTTTCCTTTTGTGAGGAGAGGTGATAGTGAGATGTTCTTTTTCATAAGATTTAAAGGGGCCCTTATTTTATAAACGTTCCATTAACTTTTTATAGCCTTTACTCTGGATTCGTTCATGACAAATTTTCCTGCGATGCCCACAGCACATCTTTTTTTTATACCTCGATGGTATGATTCTGACCCCGCTTTGCGAATGGAGACTGCAATGGCTATTAGCGATCATGTTGGCAGCGATTATGATAAGGCTTATCCCTTGGGGCCTGTTTTTCTTCATTGCCCCGTTCCTTCCGTAAGCCTTATGCTTAGACTCAAAAAGGTCACAACATCTGTTGTGGGAAATCAATCTGAGCTGGAAGATTTGGTGCGTTCGATGAATCTACCTCCTTCTTCTAACCGTTCTTTTGTTTATATCGCTGACACCTATTGGTGTACTCGTAAAGCGGACCTTTCCAAACGGATAGCAGGAGAACCGAAACGTTTTCATGTTGTTGCGTATGAGTCTATTCCAGAATCACTAGGCTAATGTTCAGCATTGTATCGTTTTTTTAATCATTTCTGCGAATGTTCTTCTCTGGTTTTCTACCTCGTCTTTGTTTTTTCCTTCTACCACGAGTCGCATGAGCGGTTCGGTTTGACTCGCGCGGATAGATATCCAATAGGTTCCGAAATCAGCGGCGATTCCGTCTTGCAGATTTATTTTTTGTGGTTTTAGCGCACGTATTTTTGTATGCAGTAGGGAGATATATTTACGTGCGTTCTCGATGTTTATGTTATATTCGGAAGCTTTATAGTATTTCTTGAGCGGCTTCACGAGTGCAGAGAACGTTTTTTGTTGGGCGGCATAAAACTGACACATGAGCACGGCAGTTATGATTCCCGAATCGGCATAGTCGTTATCTCTATACATGTAATGTCCGGTGTTCTCGATACCGAAGAGTGCATGTTCTTTGCGCATACGGTATTTTATGAACGTATGCCCTACCTTATCTTTGAGGGGTACGCCTTTTGCGCGTATGATTGTCTCGGGAAGAACGCGTGAGCATGTGGAACTGTACACTATTTTCTCTTTCGGATGTTTGGATAGTACGTGTTGTGCAAGGAGTGCTCCGACTAATGAACCTTCAATAGGCTCTCCGTTTTCGTCTACAAATCCCGCACGGTCGGCGTCTCCGTCTAATGCGATGCCAAAATCGGCTTCTGTTTCAAGCACTTTTTCTCCAAGCTGCTGGAGGTTTTCTATTTTAGAGGGGTCTGGCCCGTGGTGGGGGAATCTGCCGTCTGATTCGTAATATAACGGAATAACGGTAACGTTTCGCAATGCCTTGAATACACGCGTTGCAATTTGAGCGCCCATGCCGTTGCCTGCATCAATCACCACGGTGAAGGGGCGCGCTTCTGCATGATTGAGGAACGAGAGCACATGTTTTGTGTAGGGGCGCATGAGCGGTGTCGAGTATACGGCTCCTTTGTGTGTGTTTTTGATCGCTTTTTTCTTGGTTTGTGCTTCTAGGGCCTTAAGACCGGTTTGTTCATTGAGCGGCGTTGCATGCGACCCACAGACATAAAATCCATTATACTCTGCCGGGTTATGGGATGCAGTAATCATAATGCCTGGTGTTTCAAGGTAGCTTGTTGCAAAATACAGTGCGGGAGAATCTACTTCTCCTATGTCAAGTACGTCGGCTCCTGCGTCAACGATGCCTTGCACCAATGCGTCGTGTAGCGCAGGCGATGATACTCTATTGTCACGACCTACGGCAATACGTTTTGCTTTGATGTATCGCACGAATGCATTTCCCAATGCATATGCATCGTTGTCTTGTAGTTCGGTTCCGTAGATACCTCTAATGTCGTTTGCTTTGTAAATGCTCATCTCTCTTCAGTATCTTTATATATCTCCAGTTTTTAAGTACTGTGATTAACATGAAGAGAGGGATTGCTTTTTGGGTCGTTCTCGGGATTTTTGTTGTTGTGCTCGCACTTGCACTCAATCAGCGATATGGCTTTGTAGAAAATGTTATGTTTGCCCCTACAACGCTTCCCAAGATAGGCTCTTCCGGAACGGGAGCTTCAGGAGGAGGTGTTCTTAAAGATGTTTGCTGTGTTTGTCGTTATGAAGAAGGAACTTTTTTAGGCCAACAAGGATGCTCTCTTTGGTTTAATCAGCCTGAGCAAAAAGAATGCACCTATAAGGTAAGTGAATCCATAAACACTGATAACAATCTTAGCTGTCAAATTACCGTGCCTCCTGTTTGTGCGGGAAAGATACGTAAACTTAAACATCACTATATAGGGCATGGAGTTGACACTGACATCTATCCGGTCATTGATAGTCTTGCTAAAATTTGTATTGACGAATCTTGTGAAGTTTACGGATCAAGTTCCGCATGTTCAGAACTTAAATATCCCGAAGAAATTCAGAGTTATTTACAAGGTCTTCCCTCGGAAGTGCAAGAACGCCTTACTTTAACAGGTATGCAATGTACTAGCGGAGGAGAGTGGCCGCAGATTCCTGGAATGGGAGATTTGCTCTTTGCATGTACCAATGCTCAATGCACTATCACGGCGTCATGTATTGAATTTCCTTCCTGCGACGATATTCCTCTTGGAGGCCTCTGCCTCAAAAAAAAGGAGGGCGGATCAGAACCGGTGCGATGCGTGGAATCTGATGGTTCGGCAGTGTGGCGTACGTGTTGTGGTTCAACGCTTCCTGGAATGGGTAGGTGGACTCCTGGCGAGGGGTGCAGCGACTTAAACGCAACTGCTTGTGAAAATGGGTGTTGCTCGTGTGGCAAAGACGCCTTAACTGGAGAGACCTGCAACTATTGTCAAGACAAGGCAGATACAATTTTTACGAATGGAGGGTCTTTCGCACGTTTAACGGTGAATCAGTGGAAAGAACACGTTATTTGTAATTCTGTGTTTGGCACATGCGATGCAGTGTGCTCCCTTATTAGTTCAAAGGACTATGACTATTCGCGTACACTCGTCTGCGGAGATTATGCACTGTATGAAGATACGGGAGTTAGGCATGTTACTAAAGACTGTGCTACGGGAAACTGGAAGTTTAGCTTCATGGGCAATGATGATTCTGAACCTGAAGGTTTCGCATTTGAACGGGAGTTTTCAGGATGCACACAAGAGCAAGTAGATGCCTATCTTCAGGCGCAAGAAAAGATAGTGGCTCCCTGGCCCGATGATTCTTGCCTTGAACATGTTGAATACATATGGTGCGGCGGTGAGAAAAAGGAACTTTGGAAATTGGAGGTCTTAACGAAGAACACAGCAACATGTTAGACAAAAGGAAGCTTCTCTCTCGTCGAAATTTTAAAATAGTAGTGCTTGCAGTGATTTCCATAGCACTTATCGTGTGGTTGCTTAATACTTCTCGGGTAAACTTAAGCCCTCAAAGTAGTGAAGAAGCTAATGAAATTTCGGCAGAGATATGTGAATGCAGTACAAACCTTCTCTGTACTAATGCTCGAAAGATTATCGAACAGCAATGTACTGATTTAACTTCCGTTTGTGGCGCGAGCTGTAACGAAGGGTTACTTGCAGGTGCTACCTGCGTTGAGCGTAAAGAGGCCTATTTAGAAGAGCGCGCCTGGTACGAAAATAATTGTCTCGAAAGTGGCTGTGGCTTGCCCTTGACTCCCTGCTGCGAGGATTCTTTAATCGGAAGATGTTGCATCGAATATAATGATGGAACAAAAGAATGCGAAGATGCCCTTTCGTATTCTGCTTGTCAAACAATTATGCAAACGCCCTATGAAGACAAGGATGTTGTTGTTGTTAAATGGGAAGATACAAAAGTTTGTGCTGACGGGGAGTGCGAGGCAATTACGGGCGCGTGCTGTACGATAAACTCGTGTACTCCCGATAACCCTTATACGTGTTACGATGACCTCACGTTTCAGCAGTGTGAGGCAAAGGAAGCTGAAAATCCTTTGTGTGTACGGGCTCAGTGGGGTTTTGAGAAGAAGTGTACTGATATGAGTTGTGCGAGCGAGGGCTGCCGTGTGGACTTTCCCGAGGCGTATATCGGTCGAAGCTGTCAGGAATGTTACCGTAACTTCTGTTCTTTGTACGAAATTATGAACGGTGGATGCTCGGCGTGGTGTAGTTCATACGATATTCCTGATGACTTTGGCAATTATTGCTGTGGGCCGGCGTAGTTTTTTCTCGCCTTGTCTTCTTTTTCGTTTTCTATGCGTTCTTACGTTGCTTGTGGTTAAATCTAGCGTTTTTTTGCGAGAATTTCTTTTGTTTTCTTTTTGTAGCTCTCGATGTCCGGTTGGTCGAAAGGATTGACGTTGAGTAATTCAGCGAGGTATACGACTTCCATCATTTCAAACTGTATGAATTGTCCTATTGTATAGGGGGATTTGTCGGGAAACGTTATTTCGGTAAACGGCCTTTTTTTCTCTGCAAATGTTTCAGTTACTCCTCGATAGATTGCTTCCATTATTTTTTGAAGTGAGGTTGATTGTATATGGGGGACGAGTGCGTTGAAGGAGGGGATTGACGGCGTTTTTATGTCGTTTCTATTTTTCTGCACACGAACAAAGGTGGTAAACTTGTCGAAGGGGCCGCCGAGATAGAGTTGCGCTATGGAATGCATATCTGTGCTCCCGATTGAATAGGTCGGTGTAATGCCTATGCATAGTTTGCCTTCCTTGTCGCATCCTTTCCCGAGTGATTCGGCGAGCAGCTGGCGATGCCACTTTCCTAATGATTTGAAATCGTTGCCAAACAGGAACATGTCCTGAATAGTTTTTGCGTGCAACGCATGCCAGTGTCTAATTGCTGCGCTGGTGATGGCGGGATTGTTTTCTCTTTTGAGGCATCGGGCGCGCATGGCGCGTGCCCCCGCAAGCAGGTGGTCAATCGATATGCCTGCCAGTTCCAGAGGGAATAATCCTGTGGCTGTGAGTACTGAGTAACGGCCGCCAATGGCTCGGGGAATCGTTAGTACGTGAAATCGTTCTTGTTGTGCAAGGCGATGCAAGGGGGTGTCTTCATCGGTTGTAACAATGACATGCTCTCGAAAACGTGCATCTTGCTTTTTTATTATTTCGAGGAGCACTTCAAAGTTTGCTATGGTTTCAGTTGTCGTGCCTGATTTTGAGATGGCGTTGATAATAACGGTCTGCTTTTTTTCGAGCGTTTTTTGTATAATGCTTTTTATTTCTGTAAGTTCATCGCTGTCTACGGTATCTGCGTAAAGCACTTTTATTGTCTCGGTATTTTCATTGTGCAGTTTTCCCTGCACCAGTTGTTCTACGGCCATCATCCCAAGGTTTGATCCTCCTATGCCTATAACTATCAGCAATGCAGGTTTTGAAGCGCGTACTTTTTTCACTAATGCGTGAATTGTTTTGTGTAGCTTGGTGTCGAGACAGAGGTCAATGACCGATTCAGGCGTGCTGTAGTCCTGTGTCATGTCCGCCATTTTGTGCGCGAGCGAGGCAAGGTGTTTTTTGCTATGTGATTGCTCTCGAAATGGAACGAGTGCTTTATCGAATGAGAATGAAATCTCTTTTAACATTTTTTCTTTAAGTGATATTCTTTTATAAGAGTTCCTACGGGTTATTTTGGTGCTTGCGATTATTCTTTGCTCAAGCAGTTACTTTTTACCTTGTGCGAGCTTTGTATACTCGGAAGGCATGTCTTCGTCGAATTTTTTGACGCCATCAATGGTTTTTGCGTGAACCGAGAGATTTTGGAAAAGTGCGAAGGGAATGGTTGCAATATGTGTGCCTGCAAGCGCGACTTCTCGAAGCTGATGTGCATTGCGTATAGACGCGGCAATCACTTGCGTTTTAAATCCATACGATTTTATGATTTGGACGCATTTTATGACAAGGTCAACACCCGAGACGATGCCGTTGTCTTGTATATGTTTGCCACCGGCTATGTGGCCTTCTGCAGGGTAATAATCCTCTTTTTCGAATCCTATCCCATGTTGCGTTCGTATGTAATCGTCGACACGTCCTGCAAAGGGGCTGATGTAGGTTGCGCCGGCCTTTGCGGCGAGCAACGCTTGTTCAGGTGTGAATATGAGAGTGGCATTTACCGGAATTCTGGCCTGTGAGAGTGATTTGATGGCGCGTAGTGCGTCAAGATTTTTCGCTTTTCCGGTTGCTGAACTATTTACCGGGATTTTTATGACTACATTGTTGGCAAGCGGATTGAACTTTGTGTATAATGTTTGACCTTCTTCAATCATGGCGTTGGCGTCAGTGCTCGCAACTTCGAGGCTGACGGGGGTGCCTTTAGCGAGTGTAAGAATTTCAGTGATGTACGTTGCGATGTCCATTTTGCGCTTTTTCTTGCGCATATCATCGAGGGCTACCTTTACAAGTGAAGGGTTTGTGGTTATGCCATCCACAATACCGGTTGCGTAAGCTTTTTCAAGCTCATCAAGTTGAGCACTATCAATAAAGAGTTTCATCTCTTCCGCACCTTAAAAAGAAAACTTCTATATAAAGGTATGCCGTCTCTTTACTAATTAAATAAGATTAAATAAGATTATTAATATGGTGCACAGGGGACTTGTTGATGCGAATGCCTGAACTCAACCTAATCCTGTCGATACTTGCAAGGGCATAAACAAGGTTATGGGGCGCTCATGTGTAACTCTTTCGTGTTTATGAGAGGGTATTAATTGCAACTCCTTTCTGGAATGCGCGTATGTTTTTTGTAGCCGTTTCGATAATCGTTTGTGTTGCTTCGTGCGTGTAAAAGGCTATATGCGGAGTTATAATCACGTTTGGTAGTTTAAGCAATCGATGGGTCGCGCGAATCGTGCTCCAATCGTGTTGTTTCAGATGGTGCTCTTTTCGTTGGGCATGAGCTTCTCGGTGTTCTATTTCTCCTTCAAGCACATCAAGTGCCGCGCCCGCGAGTTTTTTTGTCATTAGCGCTTCGCTCAAGGCGTGCGTTTCCACGAGCCCGCCTCGGGCGGTGTTGATAAGATACGCGCCCGATTTAATGAGTTTGATTTTTCGTTTGTCTAGGAGATGGTGTGTTTGTTTTGTATACGGCAGATGTAACGTGAGTATGTCTGATTGTTTGAGGAGGTCATTGAGTTCTGCGTGGCATGCACCGGTTTCTTTTGCAAGTTGTTTATTGGGGGTGCGTTCATACATCAGAACGTTCATGTCAAATGCGCGGGCGCGACGGATAACTGCTGAACCGATGGTTCCTGCGCCGATTACTCCGAGCGTTTTACCTGCGAGCTCAGTTCCGCATAATCCTGTTAAGGAAAAATCGTCGTGGTTAGTATTGTGTACTGCCTGAGGGATATGTCTCACGAGGGCAAGCATAAGCGCGAAGGTGTGCTCTGCAACGGCCGTGCCTCCGTATTTTGGCACGTTACAGACGGTGATACCGTGTTCCTTGCAGGCTTGCAAGTCGATATGGTCGTACCCGGTTGAAAGCGTTACAATCAAACGGAGAAAGGGGAACTTTTCAAGTACCTCTCGTGTTATTTTTGAATAAATGAATATTACGAGCGCTTCGGTGAAGGAGTTATTTTTCAGATAGTCTAATTCGAGAGGCTGTTCATGAAACGTCAGTTCGTCATAGGGAAGCGCCTTTTCAAGCAGGCTTCGTTCATGCTCATCACATTCAAAACACGTTATTTTCATGCTCTCTTTCGTGTTGGTTTACGTCGAGGGTTTATTTAAAACTACGCACATCCGCCCGTATCTCCTGATTCATAAGTACTAAGAAACGCACTGAAATCATCCATCGTTATGACTCCATCGTGCGTTACGTCTGCGGTAATTGTTCCGTCACTACAAGGCAATCCGATTGTTTGGTTTTCATAACATTCGACAAATAAATCATAATCGTCCCCATTTCCATAATCGTCTTGATTAAAATCATTGCATCCTGTGCCCGGTTCATACGCGTATCGTTCACAAATCGTTTCTTTGGTCGAGATGCAAGCTCCCTCTTTCGAGAGCATTGGCGCAGCAGTCACGACGCGGGGGATAAAGTTCCCAAGTGCCAGTCCTGCTGTTGATTTTTCGAGGGGTTGGGGCATAGTTCCTCCAACTACTCTCTCCCCCCAGCTTTTGGAGTTCTTCTTTCCGTTCGCATCTTCAAAGATTAATTTTATATCAGACACATTCTTTTGATCTGCACCTCGCTTTACAACGATGGAAGCGTACCAATATTGCCCTGCTCCGCTATACACACATGAAACGGGCTCGGTTTCGACAAGCAGACAATCTTGTGCGGAGGCGACACGAGCGGTTTCATTTATCGTGGGGCGAAGAAACGCCCAAATAATACCTACTGCGAAGAGGACGATAAGGATTATAAGAATCGCAGTTACAACATCGCTTAGTCCTTGTTTGTTCATTGTTTAAGTGCTTCAATACCTGGTAACGTGCCTTTGGCAAGGTAATGAATTAACGCGCCTCCGCTTAAACTGACGTAGCCAAATTTGCTTTTTGGAATCTTAAGTTTTTCAATCATGGTTAGGGTATGACCACCGCTTACGAGCGTAAATGCGTTTGATTCGGTGAGCGCAATTAAAAGCGCATGGGTGCCTATGGAAAACTTGGGGTTGTTACAAAGTCCGGCGAGGCCTTTAAAGAAAATTGTTTTTGCATTCATGATTTCTTTTCCGTAGGCTTCGATGGTTTGTATCCCGATGTCGAGTATTTCTGCGTTTTGGGGGAATTCGTCGATGCGCAGGTCATGACGCTTATCTTTATACTCTATGGCGAGGTCGTGTGGAAGTAATAGTTTATGCTTATGCGCACGCACAATGGACCCGTACTCTTTTAATGATTCTTTCATTATTGCATTTTGTAAGCCTAAATTTTTTCCTAAGGCCATAAGACAGAAAGGTCCAAAGAGACCTGATGCGAGTATTTTGCCTTTTGTTTTCTTAAGCAATTCGATATTGTCTTCGGGTTTTGAGCCGCCGAGTACGAGAAGCGCGTTACGCATGTCTATTTTTTGTAATGCGCGCAATTCGCGTTCGAATATGCGACCCATTGCGCTTTTGAGTCGTTGTGGAAATCCGGTAATACTCGTTTGATGTCTGTGCGAGGCGGAAAATGCGTCGTTGACGTAGAGGTCTATAAGCGGCGCAATGCGATCAAGGAGCTCATTGGGCTTGTGCGGTTTGTATTCGAGTTCATCTTTAATGAAGCGTACATTGTCAAGTAGCAGAACATGGCTCGATTTGAGCGCTATTATTCTTTCAATTGCTTGCATACCTGTTACGTCAGGGACGTGCTCGAAATGAGCTATCCTTTTCTTAAGGAAATTTGCGTGTTGTCTTAGTGAGGTAAAATCTTCGCTTCCTGGCCTCCCTTGATGGGAGAGGAGAATTATTTTTGCTTCTTTCTTTTGAAGTTCTTTAATAGTTTCAAGCGGCGCGGTAAGTCGTTCGGAGGGGATGAGTTTGCCCTTGCGTATGTCGCTGTTGATGTCAATCCGCACTAAAACACGTTTATTTTTAACCGCAAGATTATCGAGCGTTTTCATGCCTGTAATCACCATCGTTCCTTCCTCTGACTAGGAAGATGTTGTTTATAAAATCGAGGTTATGCGCTCAATCTCTTTTTTGATTGGTCTGTTGTTTTTCTTGCTCTACTCGCGTCTTCTCACGCAGGGCCTTATACTCTGCAAGTCGGCGGTCGTAGTCGCGGTCAACAAATTCGGTTGCTCGTGCCATGTCATTTTTATTGAAAAGGAGATTAAATAGTTTATTGTATTAGAGAGAACTGTTTTGCGTGAACTTTTTCATGGCTTGCTCGAGTAAGACTTGCGGGGCGAATCCTTTTCGGCTACAGGCTTTTACGAATTCGTCGAATACAGTTTGGTCGACCATATAGTCAAGTTTTCTTTTTCGCGCCCCCGGAGGTGTTGCTGCCATAGTATGTCTATCAGGACAGGCTATATAAATTATTTCTCTTTCTTTATTTCAGTCGTTGTACAACATCAACGACGCGGTTAGAGTAGCCGAATTCGTTGTCGTACCATGCCAGTACTTTGACAAGGTTGCCGTCGACTTGCGTACTCAAAGCGTCTACGACCGCAGAATGAGGATTTCCTATGACGTCGGACGATACAAGTGGGTCTTCCGTGTATTCGATGAGGCCTTTGAATGAACCTTTGCTTGCCTTTTTGAACGCGTCATTTACGTTTTTTACTGTCGCTCTCTTTATCACTTCGACGGTTAAGTCGGTGAGCGAGCCGCATGCCACGGGCACTCTGACTGATAACCCCGTCATTAATCCTTTCAGTTTGGGCAAGACTTCAATAACCGTTTCTGCTGCGCCGGTTGTTGTTGGGACCATGTTCAGTGCGCCCGCTCGACCCCGACGGATGTTATGGTGGGCGCTGTCTTGAATCGCTTGGTCGTTGGTATAGGCATGGATGGTGGTAAGCATCGCGTATTTTACTCCGAATGTATCCATCAGGACTTTTGCGATGGTTGCGGTACAATTCGTTGTGCAGGAACCGATGGAAATTATCTTGTGTGAGCTCTTGAGCCAGGAATCGTTTACTCCTGGTACGAGGGTCACGTCAGGGCTTTTAGCCGGGGCGGTAATAATCACTCTTTTTGCACCGGCTTTCAGATGGGCTACGGCGTCTTTTGCGTTTGTGAATGCTCCTGTTGACTCAATAACAATATCCACGTTAAGCGATTTCCAAGGTAACTTTAAAGGGTCACGTTCGCTGAGGATCGATATTTTTTTGTTGTTGATAATGAGATAGTTTCCTTTTGCACTTACGTTTTGTTTGTAGTTGCCATATACCGAATCGTATTTGAGCGTGTAAGCTGCTGATTCGGCGCCATGCGTGTCATTGATGGCAACAATGTTTATTTTTCTTTCTAGGGCAATTTTTAGAATCGCGCGTCCAATACGACCAAATCCGTTGATAGCGAGGTTCATCTCTTTCTTTTGCGTAAGGAGGTCTAGCTTTATAAAACTAGTGCGATGGGCGAGGCATAGGAATCTCGCGTGTGTGACCGTGTGCTCTTACAAGGCCTCGTACATTGGTCTCTCCATAAATAACTACATATAACGGGTAAGGGGGTGCAGACAAACCTGCTTCATGCAATAACTTTCTTTGTCTGCCGTAAGCCCAGTGCAGATGTTGAAAATGGTTGTCTCTTGTTATAATCGTAACTGGTCCGAGGTAACCGAGCGTAAACGCTTTTGCATAGATGTTCATGTCGTTATTTCCTACGGGATTTACACTTTCTTGATTTGACGCGGGAAGGGAGCTTTTAACTATCTCTATGAGTTGAGGAATTCTCTCGTTCAGGAGGTTTTCGTACTTTTTTTCAGCCATTCGAGCACCAACCCAGCTTTTACAAAATCCTTTTTCACGAGTTTCAAGGGATTGTAATGTTCGTACGGTTTCGTTGAGGTCTCTTCCTCCTTCATATCTTTTTGGTTTTCTTCCATGGGTTGTGCGATCTAAAAGGTTCTTTCTGAATTGTCTGGCCTCTTTGTGCGATTGTCGAATACAGTGAATCCAGTTGCTTGCCTCTTCGTATACCTCCTGCGTGGTCACTACCGATTCGTCTGCATGCTTCCTAAACCATGCACGACTTGCTTCAACGTACTCAACTTTGTTCGGAGTATATCTTTCCTTAGAATATCCTTTTTCGTAGGGCCATAATATAAACGACGTGTCTATTATTTTCAAACCGAGGTGTCCGAAGGCGTGTCGTACATCGTCTTCTGTCATTCTTAATCGAGAGTCTAAACCCATAACGCTATGATTTTACGCTGTTTAAAAGATTGTTGGTCGGTATTTCTTTATATTGAGGCAGATGTTTTTTCCGTCACGTTTGAACTGGACATGGGCTTGTTCGATAATGTGCATTGCTTCTTGGGGGGTTTTTGCAAGAAAGAGAGATTTCATATCTTGTTTTTCCATGTATCTGTGTTTGAGCGGGCCTTTCTTTATCCACGCGATAAGTTCTTGGTAATGGTCTCCTAGGAGAATAAGGGGGATATCGCATATCTGTCTAACTTGGATAAGCTGCCACGCGTAAAAAAACTCGAGGAGTGTTCCTAATCCACCCGGGGCTACTACGACTGCGTTTGATAATTGCATAAAGGTATCAAGTCGTTCTGAGAATCGGTGAAACTCGCGTTTTATGTTAAGATGGTTGCTTTCGCGTTGTTTCTCTGGAAGTTTTATAAGTAATCCGAGCGAGTGACCCTTTCCCTTATGTGCGGCTGCATGACCCTCTGATGCTGCTTCCATGAGTCCGGGGCCGCCCCCCGTGACAATGTCTATGTCGCGTGAGCCAATCATTTTTGCAAGCGCGTATATCGATTTATAGGCAGGGTCATTTTTCTTAATGCGTGCGGAACCGAATATGGCCACACGAAACTCGGTCTTCTGTGTTTCTCTGTCAAATCTGGTTACTCTTTTTTTCATCTCTTGGTTATTTTACAGGCAGGGTCTATAAAAAGATGCTGCCTCTGAAAACTCTTTAAAGGCATGTAGCATTATTGTCTTATGGACTTTAAAGGGTTGAGTTCTCGTGAAGCGACCGATCTTTTACGTGTGCACGGCTCGAACGAAATTAAGGACGTCGGCAGGGTCGCACCACTTATGATTCTCTTTCGTCAAATTCGGGGCAATGTTGTGTTATATCTTCTTGTTGTAGCCATGTTGCTTTCTTTTTTTGTTGAAAAACCCATTACGGCCTATGCGCTTTTAGCAATTATTTTGTTGGTAGTCGTTATTGGCTTTTTCCAGGAATATCGTGCAGAAACAGCTATTCAAGCGCTTCGTTCTATGATAACGCCCGTTTCAGTTGTTATTCGCGATGGAAAGACGATAACGATTCCGGCTCGTGAGCTTGTTGTAGGGGACATTGTGCTGTTGCGTACGGGCGAGCGTGTTCCCGCGGATGGGCTTATTCTGGAAGCAAATGAACTGAAAGTTAATGAGTCTCTATTGACGGGCGAGTCTGCGGAGGTCTCTAAGTTCGTTTCTCGAGATGGTGATGGTCCTGATACGCATTATGTATTTATGGGCACGTTTGTGGTACATGGTCGAGCGACTGTACAGATTACCAAGACGGGGATGTCAAGTCGTTTTGGTGCGATTGCAAATCTTATTTCTCGTGAACAGAAAGAACTGCCGTTACAGAAAAAAGTAAATGGATTGGCCCGCTATGCGATTTTTGTTGCCCTCTTCTTCGCGCTTGCAACGGGAGTTATTTACACGCTACGAGCGGATGCGTTTACGGCGACGGTCATGGTCGATGCGCTTATTATCATGATTGCGCTTGCGGTTTCGGCGTTTCCTGAGAGCTTTCCGGTGGTATTAATTACGACGCTTTCTGCGGGAGCGCATCGTATGGCCTTGCAGAATGCGATTGTCAATCGTATGTCGGTGATTGAGACGCTGGGTGAAACAACCGTTATCTGTTCTGATAAGACGGGTACGTTGACCAAAGGTGAAATGACGGCAAAGTATGCGTTTGTTGATGGTCGCATACTCGAGATTAGCGGCGCAGGGTACGCTGCTGAAGGAGAATTTCGATATGAAGGTGCTTCGTATGATGTTTCTCGAGATAAAGTGCTTGATTTAGTATGTAAAAGTGCGGTGGCGTGCAACGATGCTTCTATCGCTCGTTCAGGGAGCGACAATCGCTATGAGATTGTGGGGACGGCGACTGAAACCGCGCTTTTGGTGATGGCTGCGAAGGCAGGGTTTGTGAAGGAACAGTTGCATGTTACGCGCAAGGCGGAGATTCCGTTCAGTTCAGAACGTAAACTTATGTCGGTGCTTGTCCATATGGGAAAATCTTCGTTTGTGTTTACCAAGGGCGCGCCCGAATACGTGCTTGATGCCTGTACTAAGATTCATCGCAAAGATGGCGTATTTAGCCTTACCGTATCTGAGCGTAAGCGGCTTGCAGAGATGGTTCATTCATTTTCTACACGAGGGTATCGTACTATCGCGCTTGCCTATAAACCTTCTACAGGAACCACTATTGATCATGAAAAAGGGCTTATCTTTTTGGGCATTGTTGCGCTTGAAGATCCGCCTCGGCCCGAGGTGATTGCTGCATTGCGTGAATGCATGCATGCAGGTATCGCGGTTAAGATGATTACGGGAGATCATCGCGAGACGGCACTCTCCATTGCCTCTCAAATTGGGCTTCATGGGCCTTTATTGACTGGAGAACATCTTGATGCGCTTTCAGATACGGCACTCGTGCAATGCGTTGGGGAAACGGTCATTTTTGCGCGTGTGCGACCCGAACATAAATTGCGCATTGTGAATGCACTCAAAGCTCGCGGTGAGGTGGTGACCATGACGGGAGACGGCGTCAATGACGCTCCTGCTCTCAAAGCAGCACAAGTCGGTGTTGCAATGGGGATTTCGGGTACCGATGTTTCGCGAAGCGTTGCAGATATTACGTTGAAAGACGATAACTTTGCAACGATTGTAAGCGCGGTTCGGGAGGGAAGAACTATTTTTAATAATATGCGGAAGTTTATTACCTATCAATTTTCATGTGTTCTTGCAGAAATCCTTGTTATCTTCTTTGGGATTTTTCTCGGACTGCCGTTGCCGTTGGTGGCAATTCAAATTTTATTTATGAACATGATTACTGATGACTTCCCTGCTATCACACTCGGATTAAATCCAAGTTCCCCTGATGTTATGGATCATAAACCCCGTCGTAAAGAGTCTTTGTTGACGCGGAATCATATTCAGATGCTCATTATTGCAGGGGTAATCATGGGTCTTGGCACGCTGGGCGTCTACGTTTACGCACTCTATATTGCGGGAATGGACGTGGCCTTTGCTCGAACTGCGGCGCTTGTCACCTTAATTTGTTTTGAAATTATAGGGGCGTTTAACTTTAGGTCGTTCAGGAAATCGACACTGGGGCGTTCACCGTTCGTCAATAAGGCTCTTGTTATGGCCTCATTTGTATCTCTTTTGGCTACGTTTGCGATTCTCTATACGCCTCTTCACGTGTTCTTTGAGACGGTTGCGCTGCCGTGGCACTGGTGGATTGTTTCGGTTGTGCTTGCGTTTGTGTTTGTGGGGATATTTGATGTTCTTAAATCGTTTAATGCGCGTGCGTGCTTCTGGAAAGACGTGTGCTGATATTATTCTAATGCTTGTTTGAGCGCCTCTACTTTATCCAATCGTTCCCAGGTGAATTCGGGTTCGTTTCTGCCAAAGTGGCCGTACGTAGCGGTTTTTGCATAGAGAGGGCGTTTTAAATCGAGGTGTTTGATGATATCTGCAGGCTTGAGCGGAAAGTGTTGTTTAATGAGCGATTCGATTTGTTCTTCGGGTATTTTGTTGGTGCCGAAACAGTGTACGAGTACGGATACTGGTTCCGCAATCCCTATGGCGTAGGCGATTTGTACTTCACATTGGTCTGCAAGGTTAGCCGCGACAATGTTTTTTGCGATGTATCGTGCGGCGTAGGCGGCACTACGGTCGACTTTACTCGGGTCTTTTCCTGAAAAAGCACCGCCCCCATGACGACCAAATCCTCCGTAGGTATCTACAATGATTTTTCTTCCGGTGAGACCGGCGTCTCCTACGGGTCCTCCAATGATGAACGCGCCAGTAGGGTTAACGTGAATGATTGTGTTCTCGTCAAACCATGCGCCCAACACGGGCGTTATCACATGCTGTATGACCTCTGCTTTTATTTTTTCTTGTGACACCTCAGCATCATGTTGGGTTGAAAAAACAATCGTGTGTACGCGTTGTGGTTTACCTTCGTTGTACGCAACTGTCACTTGACATTTTGCATCAGGGCCGAGATACGGAATTATTTTTTGGTCTTTTACTTCTCTTCTTTTTTGCATAAGTGCGTGTGCGAGGGTTATGGGGAGGGGCATATACTCGGGCGTTTCATTGGTGGCGTAGCCAAACATAAGCCCTTGGTCGCCTGCGCCTTGCTCTTTTTTCTCGCTTGCATCAACACCTTGCGCAATATCGGGCGATTGTTTTGACAGCGCGTTCATAACACCACAGGTATTTCCATCAAATCCGTACTTGGGGTCGTTATACCCCGCATCGCGTGCGGCTTTGCGCACTATCTCTTGTACATCAACCGTCGCTTTTGACGTGACTTCGCCACCTACGAGAATAAATCCCGTTTTGGTGAATGATTCGACAGCCACGCGGCTGTCTGGGTCTTGTGCAAGGAACGCGTCAAGGAGCGCGTCCGATATTTGGTCACAGAGTTTGTCAGGATGTCCTTCGGCAACCGATTCAGATGTAAAGAGGCAGGGTCGTGTCGATAGGGACATGTGTTTTTGAGCGCGTTAGATGTTTAAGAAGTTTGTTGTGATAGGTTAGTTGCATAGGATCAAACCCCGTTTCTCCTTGCATAATCCGGGGATCTATTGATTCGGTTATTTGTCTACAAGCTGCAGAGTTTTTAAGGATTGTCGAGCTCTCAGCTCAGTAGAAAGACTTAAAAAGCAGTTGCTTTGGAAGTTTTATGATTAGAGAAGATTTAAGCTCAGAACAAATGGGTGCAATATGGAGAGCCGCCAACTTAGGTAGAACTCTACAAGAAGATTGTGGAGATAAACTGAAAGCGTCTTATATAGAAGGTAAACTAATGAAAGAAATAGTGGACGAGTTCGACATACAGTCGAGGTATCATATAACTGCCCATGTTGCGGTACGGGGAGTCTTTTATGCACTAGCCGGTTTTGAAAAAGACGATCGTCATTGTGGCGCCTATGAAGGCCTTATCCCCGATAGAGCAGAAAGAGAAAAAATAGGAAAAGAGCATAAAGCCATGGTAGCTAAGGCAAAGGGGATTGATATCTTTAAAAAAAGAAAAGGAATACATGCTCAAACATTAGAACAACGAAAAGAATTAGGCCATAAAGGGGGATCAATCGGCGGACAGAAGAATTATCAAAATAGGGTAGGTATTCATGCACAGTCAGAGGAGGGACGGAGAGAAGCAGGTTATCAAGCAACGAGAGCGAAAGGGCTAGTTGTGTGGTCGGATGCTGAAAAGACCCTGTTATCAGAACTCTCTCGCGATCCCTATTTTAGGCGTGGATCTAATGCCAATGCTATACGAATTGCACAGGCCCTTAATGGGACGTATCACGGAGGAGAGGAGATTAGAAACCGAAATGCAGTGGTTATAGCCCTTGGAAACCGTAGAAAATCGTTAGGAGAAACTACCGCGCCACCCGTACGGTGGAGCGATGAGGAAAGAAAAAAAGCTTACAGCTTATCAGAGAGCGATAAATATAAGATTATAAGCAACGATAAGAAAAAAATCAATATTAAAAAAATTAGAGATACATTGGTCGAATTGGGATATCCCAGTAGAACTAGGGGAGCGGTTAAAATTGAAATTGATAGAATAAAAAGATCTTTAGAAGAACGAGCACAAACTCCTTAGTGCCTTCCTGCAGCCTAATTAACCTTGGCTCCTGTTTGCCACAAGTCTTTTTCGAGTTTTTACGTGATATCATCAATGCCCCACTCCAGCCGTTCTTACAGATTACGTTACATTTGCTCTCTGAACCGATCAATATTGACATGTTTGTTCGCCTCTGGGCCATCATCGTCTACCTGCTCTCGATGTTCTACGTCTTGCTGCTGGTAGGTTCGGGATTGAGTTTTTATGATTGCAGGGTTCTTAGGGATTGTCGAGATAAACTAGACAAGTTTATTTACCTTATGGGGATACTTATTTAAATCGATTTAATAATGTTCTTTTATGGTCTTCCAAGAGGAATTCGGAAAAGTAGTAACTTATGTTGATGAGCGTTCGGTTTATGCATATCGTACATTATTAGAATCTTCGCGCGTGGGAAATATCCTCGGACTGGATTTAGGGATGACTGATAGGGGCATTCCACAGGGGCTTAAGAGACAACAGTTAGCGGGTGATCTCACTCGCACGGATTTGATATATCCACAATATGGGGCATTAATAGAATTTAGACCTTCAGGATTAACACCAGAACAAGAAGAATTATACGTCCATATTAAAATGAATTTGCTAGGCCTTCGCTTATTTGGTGCATATCATGATGCTTTGGTAAGAAAGGGGCCTTTCTTAGATGAAGTTGTTGCTGCTATCAAATGCTTTGATTGTCCAAGGGTTAATCGAGCGGTAGATGATTATCGCCTTATCAGCAATGTGCTTTGCATGGCTGGCAAAACAAAATCTCGAGATGAATCAGGAGAAATAAAACCTGAATTGCGTAGTACCGATTACTATTTTGGCGACGTATTAAAAAGAATGAATCTTTCAGTTGCAAAGATAGAACGATTCTGTGCACGAAATTCAGAGTAACTTCTCAAGAATAACGAGGAAAGCCCCCCTAGTCGAATTTTCTTCACGTAAAAATACATTCCATGAAAAACACAAAAGTGTAATATTCTCGGGCCAGCATTCACAAAATGAACCGGGGTTTTGGAATTTATCGTAATCTTCTCACGACATTCATTAGTTCTTTTACCCTTTTAACATCTAGGAGGGATTCTGTATCCCCATTTTTAAAATAACTTCCGACAATTGCTCCGTCAGCATATTCAAGCTGTGATCTTGCGTTTGCAGCCGTAACTCCAGAGCCTACAATAAGGGGAAAATCGGCCATAATCTTTCTAAAGTCGCGCAATTTAGTTAGGGGAGCCTCAATTCCAGTTCCGGACCCAGTTGTAACGATTGCTTCACATAGGGATCTGGCTTCGCATATATCTTGTTCCAAAGAGTTACCCGTGTCTCGTGTATACTTGAATCGTACTTCTCCGAAAACAGGAATATCCATCTGACCTTTCGCTCGGGTATACTCCTGCGGGGTTAGACCTGTTGCATTTAGATTATCAAACTGAACAAATTTTCCTCCAAGAAGAGCAGCATAATCCATGGAACTTGCCCCACCGTGAAGAATGTTGACTCCTCTTGCTATCTTGAAATCTTGGCTATCATAAAGGGCAGAGCGAACATCTCTAAAGTCCCCATGGTAATCTTCTATGGTTGCCCCATCAACTCCTTCTTCCTCATATATTCTTAATTCCTCTAGAGCTCTTCTTAATTTTTCAGGGCGACCCGATCCTGCAAGATGAATCATTCCAATGATTGGTTTGTTAACAGGAAAAATTTGTTTAAAACTCGAGGGCATGCCTTTTAAGAGTTGGTTCATCTCTTAAACATTATTTCGTACGAGTGTATGTCTCAAAGTCTCTTTTTTTCTTTTTTATCATCGCTTTTGATAATATGGCGCTTGAATCACATCCTGGAAAAAGTGTCCCAGCTAGCTGTTTAACGTCTATGATTATCGGGTATAAGAACGATAGTTTTTCTTATACCTTCAGGAACATTCGACTTACAATCCAACCAAAACCCGGCCCTGCCGCGCTGATCTACCTCAATATCGCCCCTTATATCAACGCTTTTACTTATTCGGTTAAATGATTCAAATGATGTTAAAGTCTTTCCGCATGTAAGAAGTAAATCAATATACTGGGGCGAGTATTTGCCAAGTTCTTTGACTGCTCTCTTAAGAATTCTTCCTGTTACAACATCCCACTCAAACAAAAGTAACCGTCTATCTCTTATATCCTGATCTGTAATTTCTTCAAGCGGCCGCCATGTTGCGCCTCTTCCCTTTCTAGTGAGTTTTACCGCTTTTGTAGGTAACCCATAATGATTAAAGATATAGCCTGTTGCAAGTCCGTCTGCAGCCAATTCAATTCCGAGATCATATTGCCCATGTAACCCTCTTGCGGTGGCAGTCGCTTCTTCTAGGGCAAATGTGGGCGGAGGAAGTCTTGAACTTCCCATTTTGGAAGCAAAATAGGCAATATATCCTTTAGCGGTGGGCGGATTTCTTGGTTCTATCATCATAAAGCGCAATTCTATCGCTTTTTAAATCTTATTCTAGTTACCGTCTAAAAATAATATCGGAGAAGAACCCTGAGTTGGGACACAAACTTCTCGGATTCGGACAGGCATTAAAATCCTTACACAAACGGACTTGTACTTATATGGCAACTTCGACCCGTTCTTTGTAAATAGTCTTGGTGGTAATCTTCAGCGGGGTAAAAGGCACTTGCACTTACGATTTCAGTAACAATTTTCAGGGCGGAATCTGTTAGTTTTTTCCCCCATTTCTTCTTGGAAGCTCGCGCGATTCTTTTTTGCTCTGCAGTATGGCAAAATATGGCTGAGCGGTACTGCGTGCCAACATCAGGTCCTTGTCGGTTCATTTGCGTAGGGTCGTGGTTTTTCCAGAACATGTCAAGCAATTCGTCATATGTTACAATTGCGGGATCAAAGAGCAGTTGTATGGCTTCGGCACACCCTGTTTCTGAAGAACATACTTGTTCGTACGTAGGGTTATTACATTCTTTGTTGCATCTCGTGTATCCTACTCGTTTTTTTATGATTCCGTTTACTTTCGAAAATACATAATCGGGTTGCCAAAAACAGCCCATGGCGAACGTTGCCGTTTCGAGTTTTTTATTTAACCATTTCATGGGTTGCAGATACAATTGCGCGAGCATCTATTTTTGCGTCTGCAAGTAGTTCATCTTTCGTTCCTGCATAAGGCACGTTCTTTACCGCAAGATGTTTGAAGGTGATTCCTGTGTTTGCGAGCGTGTGCGCAATCATTTCACCAATTCCACCTTCGTAATAGTGGTCTTCTACGACTATGACTCGATTACCGTGTTTTTTTGCGAAGTCAATGAACTTTGCGTCAGGGAAGGGTTTTATACAATAGACATCGACAACGGCGGTGCTTACTCCCTGCTTTTTGAGTTGGTTATGTGCTTTGAGCGCTTCATGGAGGGTTATTCCTGCGCCCACGAGCACTGCGCTATCACTGTTTGACAAGTGTACTGCTTTGAAGTCGTTCACAATAAATTCTTCTTTTGGTTTGTAGATGACGGGCGTTTTTGCTCGTGTTGTTCTAATGTAAGTGAGTCCGGGTGTTTGCGCAGCCAATTGTACGATGCGTTCTGTTGCAATGGCGTCGCTGGGGTAGAATACGGTTGTGTGAGGGAGTGAACGAAATAGAGCCATATCTTCAAGCCCCATTTGTGAGGGGCCGTCTTCACCGATGGAAACGCCTGCGTGCGAACCCGTTATCGTTACTGATGCGTTTGAAATGGCAGTCATGCGCAGTTGGTCATGTGCTCGTGTTAGGAATGCGGCAAACGTGGCGGCAAACGGTTTGTATCGTCTGAGTGAAAGACCGTGTGCTACGCTGATAAGGGTTTGTTCGGCGATGAAGCATTCAACGAACTGGTGAGGCGTGCGTTCTTGTACCTTTTCAGTGTAGGTTGAATTACTCACTTCCGCATCAAGTGCAACGATTGAAGGATTTTCGACTGCGCATCGCGCAAGTGCTTTTCCGTAGGCTTCTCGGGTTGCAACAAGATCATGGGGTTCGTATGAGGTGGGTGCTGTGGTGTGAAATGGATGCGCGTGTGTTTCTTTAGGGGCCGTGGGTAGTTTTGGTTTCCATGAAGGCATTTCAGCGATAGGCAATTCCTTGAGGGCTTTTGCACATTCGTCTTTGGTAAGTGCGCGTCCGTGCCATGCTTCTTTATTTTCCATGAATGTGACTCCTTTTCCTTTGAGGGTTTTGGCGAGGATAACGGTCGGTTTTTTCGAGGTGCGTGCTTTTTTGAAAGCCGATTCTAGTTCGACTATTTTGTGGCCGTTTACGGCGATGGCGTTCCATCCAAATGAACTGAATCTCTTTTTGTACGTTTCTATATTATGGCCGAGCATGGTTTCTCCGCGCTGACCAAGGCGGTTGATATCAACTATTGTGCACAGGTTGTCGAGCTCGTGGTATGCTGCGAATTGGGCCGCTTCCCAAACGGAACCTTCTGCACACTCACTGTCTCCGAGGAGCACATAGGTGCGCGCGGTACTTTTTTGCATTTTGCATCCGAGTGCACATCCGCAGCCTAGTGCGAGTCCCTGTCCTAATGAACCTGTTGCTGCAGGAATCCAGGGGCTTACTCGGGGCGTAGGATGACCTTCGAGCGCACCCCCGTGTTTTCTGAGAGAATTGAGGTCATAGTTTGCACATCCGACATGTTTGAGCACCGCGTAATAGAGCGGTGCGGCATGACCCTTGCTCATGATGAATTGGTCATTGTTCAGATGGTGGGGGTTGTGCGGGTCAAAAAACATTTCATGGAACCACAGGGTTGCCATGATATCTGCGGCGGACAAACACGAGCTGGGATGTCCGCTTCCTGCAGTCGTTGTCATTTCAATCACATCGCGACGCAAGATAGTCGCTCGTAGTTCCAACTCTTTAGGGGTTAGCATTGAATCACACTCTTTTGTACACATGTCGGTGCGAGTTTATAAGCGTTCGTAGTGCTTGAGCACCATTAACTTTTAAAGAGGGGCGTTCGTTCGGCATCGAGAGGTGTATCATGGGTGTCATAATAAACGAGTCCTTTTCCGACGACGAACTTATCTTTGATAAAGTACAAAAACGCGAGTTTGAATCACGTTCTTTGCTCAATTTACGTCTTGAGGCAGAAGAAGTTTCCCATAGTGCGCAGATTAGCGAGCTTATTTCATATCAGGATATTGTGAAACGACTTGAATTTAACTTACCCCATCAATCTGAAGGCGCGCTTAGAATTTTACGAGATTTCAACGGCACGGCGTTGCTTGCGGATGAGGTCGGATTGGGAAAAACAATTACCGCAGGGATGGTGCTTAAGGAATTTATTGTGCGCGGGCTTGTCACGAAAGCGCTTATCCTCACGCCCCCTTCTTTGGTTGATCAATGGCTTGCGGAACTACATACTAAATTTAATTTGCAGTTTCATGCTATTGAGTCTGATGCGGATTGGGGTAAATTTGATTTTGCGCTCGCTTCTATTGACCGTGTTAAAACGTATGATAACGATGCCGGGGTGTTTAAACATAGCAAGGCGCATGAAATTTTATGGGATTTGCTTATCGTTGATGAAGCGCATAAACTGAAAGACAGCAAGTCTCGACGATGGCAGTTTGTTGACAAAATGCAAAAGAAGCGTTTTTTGGTGTTGACTGCGACACCTTTTCAGAATGATTTGCTTGAGTTGTACAATCTGCTTCACTTGCTTAAACGTGGACATTTAGGAACGTTACAGCAATTCAAGAAAGAATTTTTTCATAAAGGAAATAAGCGCCATCCGCTCAACCCGCGCGAGTTGAAACGCAAGCTTGATGCGGTGATGATTAGACGCAAACGTGCAGATACACTGATTAATTATAAGAAACGTATCCCTAAGATGATTGCGGTTGATTTGTCTACAGAGGAGTTTTCACTGTACAATGATGTGTGTGACTTGCTCAAGACAAAATACTTTGCGGTCGATGGGCATCCTATCACGGGGAGACTCATTGTCTATGCGCTGCTTCCTAAAGTAACGAGTTCGTCTCGCTCGGCCATTGAATCACTCACGGCTATTGCAGAGAGTGAGAAATATCACGGGGAGACGCGCATGATTGCACGTTCGTTGCTTGAGCGATATAAAGCACTCCCGAGAGACTCTAAAATTGAAACCCTTGTAACACTTATTCGCGATATTCAAAAGACAGATCCTGGGGCGCAGATGCTCATTTATACAAAACATCCGACGACGCTTAATTACATTGTTGAAAAGCTTTCTCCGCAGGGGTTTGATATGGTCCCTTACGTGGGGGGTTTGACACGTGAGGAACGTGAGGAACGTGTGCAGAAGTTTCGAAATGGGGCGCAGATACTTCTCAGTACCGAAACGGGGGCCGAAGGATTAAATTTTCAATTTTGCCATCATATTATCAATTACGATTTGCCATGGAATCCTATGTCGGTAGAACAACGCATTGGTCGGCTCGATCGTATTGGGCAGAAACATGATATTTATATTTACAGCCTCGCGACGAAAGATACGATGGAAGAACGTGTTGTTGATTTAATTATCAATAAAATGTGCTGTATAGGGCTTGTTATTGGGGAATTGCCTATTATTTTGTTTAATTTGGGGCTTGATAGTCCGGGCGAGAGTGGGGCGCCTAAAATAGAAGAAATGATTATGGATGCGTTTATTGATTCAAAGAATAACCTTGATGTTTTCTCTCAAGAACTCGACAAAATGTACCAATTGATTCATCAGGGGCTTGCCGAGTATAAACATGCAAAGGAGGCATCATCGCGTATGCTTGATGTACCTCTTGATGGATAGTGCGCTTTCTGATTTGAAGAAGTTTGCTGAGTCTTTTTTCGTCAATTTATGTTGTGTTGTTGCTGTAGATGGGCAACATCTCGTGGTCTCTGGCGTGCCCGCTGATTTTGAATCGGCGTATGGTAAACCTTGTCCGTATCGTATTTCGTTTGAATCTGCTTCGAGCAACGAAGAGTTGCTTTCTCGCGGAAGTTTTTTGCTCAAGACTATGATGGGCTATCTTGAACAGCGCGGACAGACCGCACTTCTTAAGTTACTCTTTGATCAAGATTACCTTGCGGCTTTCAAGCGTTCGTTTTCTTTTAAGCAGTGTGAACTCGTTTCGCTCACTAAGAAACCGGTTTATCATCCGTTGTATCTTTTTTCTTTTAGTACGACATTGCAATACCTCAACGAGAAGGAACAAGTTATGAATACGGTCGCGGTGCGCGAGGGGGCGGTTGTTCCGTTTTCGCTTGAACAGTATTCGTACGAGCAAGGCGATCCTAAGGATTTAGGTTCGATTGATGTGAAGCATTCATATAGTTGCGCGAAAGAGGCACTTAAACTGTTAATTGCTCCGCGCGTCGAAGAAATTTCAAACGTGCTTGCTGAGAAAATTGCGCGAGAGACGAATCGTATTAAAGAGCATTATGGCTCTCAGCTACGTGAAAAAGAACGTACGCGTGCGAAGATACGAGAACAATTAGCTGCCCTTGACAAAGCAAGCCCGCTTTCCGCTTCTATGGCGCAGCGCCGGGATAAACTTATTGAAAACCTTCGCTTACTTGAAGACACGCAGTTTGAATCAAAACTGATTGAAGAGCAAGATTTCTTTGTACGTGATGAAGAGTTTAAGCATTCACTTAATGTTTCTAATAAGCTGGTAAGTACGACGCTTGTATATTATCCTATTTTCACCTTTACACTCACGCTTAAAAATAAAGATGTTTCGCGTAGCGTTGTCGTGCACTATAATCCGTTAAAAAATGATTTTGAAACTCCCGTATCCTGTGAACAGTGCAAACGAGCTATCCAAGAACTTTTTCTGTGTGGTTCTGCACATGTACTTTGCGCTAATTGTTTTGATAGTTGCCGTACCTGTGAGCGCGGCATGTGTGCACTCTGTATGAAAAAGACGTGCACGCAGTGCGCGCGCAAGCTTTGCAAGCGCTGTGTTTCTCGCTGCACGGTGTGTTGGAAAGACGTGTGCAAGACACACCTCCGTGTTAATTACGCGACGGGAGGTGAAGGATGTACGTCTTGTTTGCGCCAATGTTCCAAGTGTGGGTCCTTCGCAGATAAAGCGCATCTTGTACGCGATTTGGACGGTTCTGAGCTTTGTGTGAAATGCAATACGCTGGGCAAGGTGTGGGCCAAACGGCCGTAACTTATTTGAGGGAATAGGTTGCTTTATTCCATGCGTCTTTTACGTTTTTCGCGTTTTGCAGAAATGAGCCTATGACGAATTGATTGGCCCCTGCATCACGGCAGGCTTTGATTGTTTCGGGGGTAATGCCTCCGTCTACTTCGATATTCAGCTTTGGAGCGAGTTTTCGTATATGTTTTATTTTTTCGAGCATTTCGGGCAGAAACGGAGAGCCATATTTGCCCGGATGAACGGTCATAATAAGCACTTTATCGATGAGCTTGAGGTATTGCGTTACATCTTCATTGTTGGTTTCAGGATTGAGCGCTACTCCGATTTTTTTCTTGTAGTGTTTTGCGAGTTTGATACACTCGTGTAGGTGCGTTTCTGATTCATAATGTACTATGAATGAGTCTATTTGTGCATGATTTTTAACAAGCCATCCTTTTGGATTGCGTACCATTAAATGAGCTTCGGAGGTATATGGTGGGGGAACTATAAATGAGAATTCGAGCGAAGTGCGCTTGACGAATGTTCCATCCATGATATCGAGATGGAGATGGAGAGGTTTTAAGGGGTTTAATTTATGTATGCGTTCTTCGAGTTCTGCTTGCGAGCGTGCGATGATTGAGGGGGTAATTGCCCATTTCATGTGGTCTTTCCGTGTTCGTCAAGGGGTTTAACTGCTTCTATAACTGTTGAACCGAGTATATATCCTTTTTTCTTGAAAAAATCTACCGTGTTGTTATCTTTGTAGACATAAGTCATGATGCCGTGTATCTTGCGTCGTTTACATTCCTTCTCAAATGCTTCAATGAGGAGCGTGCCCACGCCTTTTTTTCGGTACTCTTTGTGAACCATCATTAGGTGGGCAATTGCCCAATTACCTGCGATACGTTCGCCCATTCTAAATCCTATTATCTTCTTATTGTCTTTTGCTACGAGTAGAATTTGTTTTTCTTTGACAATGTTTTGAAACCAGAAAAGGGGAGGGGGTTCATGAAAGGGGGTTGCAAGCTCTGGAACCGCGCTTAATTTATAACATTCTTTACATTCTTTGTGTGTTGCTTGGCTAATAACGATTGTCATTATATACCTCGACGTGCATCGAGGTCTGCGATTTTCTTTAAACGTCTTACGTGTCGAGGTTCATTACTAAATTGAGTGCTTAACCATGCGTCGACGATGCGTTTTGCTCGCGCGAGCGTTATAGACCACCCGGCTAAACAGAGCACATTGGCGTTATTATGTGATCGTGTAAGCTGCGCTTCTTTAATGGTAGACGGAGCTACTGCACGCACCGCGGGGACTTTATTGGCTGCTATGCACATGCCTTGTGCGGTTCCGCAACATATAATTCCTTTGGCTTCGGAGTTCTCTGATATCTCTCGTGAGACCTTGATAGCAAAATCGGGGTAGTCGTCCGTCTTGTCAAGTACACGGGCACCTTCATCGTATACTTCATGACCCCTTTTTTGAAGGTACTGTTTGAGTTGTTCTTTGAGTTCGAATCCGGCGTGGTCTGCGCCGAGATGAATCACTTGTTTTTGCATATATTTGGAGAGCACGCACACATTTAAAGATTACCTTTAGCGTTTAAGAATTCAGAGAGGTGTACGTGGAACGATTTCCTTGACGAAGTTGCTTGTATAACGACATAATATCTCCTTCGCCAAAGAGACTTTCCTTCTTTTCTTGTTCAATTTTCTGCGCTTTATGCGTCTTGTGCGATTTTGATAGTTTATGCATAGTTTCTATACTTCGAGCTAGTATATAATTGTTTGCATTTATAAGTAGTGACAGGAATTAGTTAGATTATAATTTGGGGTGTCTTTTCGTCTTTTTCGTCATCAAAGTCGGCGACGAGGCCTTCGGTGGTGATGACCATGCCGGCAATACTTGCCGCGTTTTGGAGCCCCGTTCTGACGACTTTTGTAGGGTCAATGACTCCCGATTTTACTAAGTCTTCATAGACATTGGTTTTGGCGTTAAATCCTATATTTTCACCCGTATGGGCTTTAATCGTTGCAATCACCTCTGAACCGTCTTTGCCTGCATTGAATGCAATCATACGCAAGGGCTCTTCGAGTGCTCGTTTGACAATATTGGCGCCGATAGCCTGCTCTCCCGGTAATACATGTGCTTCGAGGGTTTTGATGGCTCTGAAAAGAGTCATACCTCCGCCGGTTACCACGCCCTCTTCAACGGCCGCTTTGGTCGCATGTAAGGCGTCGTCAATGCGGAGTTTCTTTTCTTTGAGTTCGGTTTCTGTTGCCGCACCTACATTAATGACGGCTACTCCACCGCTTAATTTGGCAAGGCGTCTCTGCAGTTCTTCGCGTTTGTAGTCCATATCCGCATCTTTTATTTGCGTTTCTATCTGGTTAATACGTTTTGCTAATGCCTGCGGGTTGCCTGCGCCTTGAATAATCGTGGTCATGTCTTTGTCGACTTTTATCTTTTTAGCATGCCCTAAATAGGTGGGGTCAAGGTCTTCGAGCTTGTCGCCCTTTTCTTCTGAGAGTACGCGTGCACCCGTGAGAATAGCAATGTCTTCAAGTATCTCCTTTTTTTCATCTCCAAATCCGGGCGCTTTAATGGCACACACCTTGAGCGCGCCTCGAATGGCGTTAATTACGAGTGCCGTTAACGCTTCGCCTTCGACGTCTTCTGCTATGATAAAGAGCGGTTTGCTTTCTTGCGCGCAGCTTTCGAGTACGGGGAGGAGGTCCTTCATTTTAGCTATCTTTTGGTCGGTAATAAGGATGTAGGCGTTTTCGTAGGACCCTTCCATTTTTTCATGGTCGGTCGCCATATACGGGCTCAAATATCCTCGGTCGAGCTGCATACCCTCCACAAGGTCAAGAGAAGTTTCGAGCGTCTGAGATTCTTCGACCGTTATGACGCCTCGTGAACCTACTTTTTCCATGGCTTCTGCGATAAGTTTTCCGATATGTTCATCATTGTTCGCTGAAATCGTTGCGACTTGCGCGATACGTTGCCTGTCTTTAACCTCGGATGATTGGGATTTAATGTATTGCACAACGTGTTCGGTTGCAAGCTCAATGCCTCGTTTGATTTCAACTGGATTCGCTCCTGCCGCGATGTTCTTGAGGCCTTCTGCAATCATGGTTTGCGCAAGAACGGTTGCCGTGGTCGTGCCGTCTCCTGCTTTGTCTTGGGTTTGCGAGGCTACTTCTTTCATGAGTTTGGCGCCCATGTTTTCAAATTTGTCTTTGAGTTCGATTTCTTTGGCAATCGTCACGCCGTCGTTTGAAACTAGCGGAGAGGTCGGTTTATCTAGAATGACGGTTCTCCCACGCGGACCCAAGGTAACTTTGACGATGTTAGCTACTTTGTCAATGCCTCGTTGTAATGCTCTGCGGGCTTCTTCGTTGAATATGATTTGTTTGGATATCATTGTCTTGGTTTTTCCTCGAAGATACTCTTAAGTAGTTGATATAGGAGGGGTGATACATCTTTTTGAACTGTTTCGATTATGGGTTCAGATTCATTTTTCCCTCGTAGTTCATCGTTTACAACGATTATCTTCCCTTGAGGGATGCTTGCTAGCGCCATTGTATTGCTATAAACTCCTTCTCCCAAAAACACATGGTACTTTCCTTTCTCGTTCGTATGGAGCCCCATATATTTAGCGGGCCCCAAGGAATAAGTTTCTACGCGACAATTTGTTAGCTTTTCTAAATCAGATTCGCTCGGCAGTCGAGATTTTTGTATTTCAATCATTTTTATTCAATCTTCGCTAGGACGTCCTTAAAGTCCACGAATATAAAGGTTTCGCCATTGATTTCGAACTCTTCGTTGCTGTATCCGCCGTACATGACATGGTCTCCTTTTTTTAGAGGTAACGGCTTGCCTTCTTTATCGTGACCGACTGACTCCACGATGCCTTCTTTTTTGTCTTTATCAGTATCTTTCGGTAAGTATATGCCCGATTTTGTTTTTTCTTCTCGCTTCATAGGTCTAAGCAAGATGCGTTCTCCCAAAGGTATGATTGTCATGATTTCCTACAAAAAGAAGAACTTTTAAAGATTTCGCTTGTGTAGATTTAAATACCTGTTTTCTGTTGGGTTTTTAAGGGCGTGTAGTACAGTGGTAGTATACACCGTTCGCGTCGGTGGGACTTGGGTTCAATTCCCGACACGTCCATTTTTAGAGGAATTGCGTTACTTAATGAGTCTTTGAACTGAGGATGCCTGTCGATAGCGTTCAAATGCGACGTTGCATACGTCTGATCTGTGTATACATTGTAATAGATAACGTAGGTCTTCATCGGTGGTGTCATGCTCTCTTGTAGGATAGTCCTTTTGAGGGTTCACACAATACGAAGGATGCGCGTGAGCGCGGATTAGGTATCCGTTGTTTCCGGTAAAACTTTGTACGCGGATAGGAATCTCTTCGTTTCCTTTATGAATTGAACGAACTATGTCAAAGCAGAGCGCACCGAGTACTTGCTCGGGCACAGGAAAATAAGAGGTTAGGTTGAATCTATCCTTAAGGAGGCGGGGTTCTTGTTCGATGAGAAGCGCTGTTGCGCACTCGACGAGTGCGCCATGCAACCGGTGTGTACGATATCGCGCAGGTGTATTCGAAGGCGGGAGCTCTTTGGGGATTATTTGCATCGAAGTTACGCCATGGGCCTCTATCTCCATGAGCATTCTTTCTAGTGGCTTTTCTACGAGCGTCATTAAAACTTGCTCGGGCATCGGTTTATAAATCTAGCTTTTGTTAAGACAGAATGGAACGACGCTATTGGTTCAAGGCCAAGCGATTTGGGTGGGGGTGGTATCCTTCACGCTGGCAGGGCTTTCTGATTATGTTTGCGTATGTGCTCTTCTTAGGGTTTGCGTTTGTGTATGTTGATGAACGCTCTCATTCTGCGTCTGACACGCTCTTTGCGGTTGCTCCGTGGTTTGTTCTTGCAACACTTTTACTTCTTGTTATTTGCCTTAAGACGGGTGAGCGTCCGCGTTGGAATTGGGGAAACCAGAACTAACGTTTTTTGTTTTTTCTGCGTATTGCTTTAGCACGTTGCTTTTGTGCGATGCGGCGCGATTTTCTCATACGATTGTATGTCCTTATTGTTTAAATAGTCATTCTTTCTCAGGGCTTTAATGGGCCTATGGTCTAATGGTATGATGTACCCATGGCATGGGTAAGATTCGAGTTCGATTCTCGATAGGTCCACTCTGCATCGAGAATCGAGCGCTTAAGGACACGATGTCCTTGGCGACTTCACTTCTCACGAAGATGAAGTATTCTCGATAGGTCCACTCTGCATCGAGAATCGAGTTATCGTCTTAGAAACGCAATAATCAACACAAGCAAAAAGAGGATGATATTGAGTACGAGAAACCCTATCAACCATGTCATCATCGCAGGAGCTTTTGTAGATTTTGGGGATGTATCGAGCACTATCGATTCGGCGTCGTCATATGTTCGCGTTGTGCGCTTTGATGCGCTTTGCTCTCCGAACGCGTACGCTTCTCGCTCTTCATCGCTTACGAGTGTACGCGAGCGTCGATCGTTTGAGTTGCTGTCATCTTCATAAATGGTGATTGTTCCTAGGGAAATCATATTATGATTACCTGTGCTGTCTTGCACATGCATATATAACGTATAGCTATCCGCATCAAGGTTGTTCGGTAGTACGTACGTTAGAGGCAAGTCGCTTGCGCTTGTGATTGTGCTGTCTGACGTTTGATGTACCTGTGTTCCTTTGCTGTTGACGAGCGTGAAATGAGTTGTGAGCGGATATTCATCACTCGTGAACGTTATCATGAATTCTTCGCTTTCTCCTTCATCGAGTGAACGTGGAAGCGTAGGCGATATGATTATGTTTGTGAGCTCGGGAGCGGTATTATCTTCGTACACGTAGTAAAGGCGTGCAAGGTCGATATGAAGATTGAGCGTTGCGCAAAATTCGGCGCTTGTGTTTTGTGCGTTAGGGGTTATTTCGTCATTTCCTGTGCTTGCCCCAGGGTTTTCTTCATTGATACCGCAGATGCCGTCACCTTGTAGTTCATAGGGTGCTTTTGAGTCGTTGACGATTGCCACAATTTTGGCGTTTGTTAAAGAAGCGGTGAACTTCATGATTTCATAGGTTGATGCGTCATTGTATCCATAGAGGGAGAATTTGATGAACGCTCCGTTCGCATCTTGTCCGCGCTCCATATAGAGACCGGGTACGTCTTCTGAACCGCTTGCGTCAACGAGTGGGATACGTCCATTTGTGAGTGGAAGTGTGATGTGATGGGTTCCTATCGGTGCTGAATTATTTCCTAAGAATATTGCGTCAGTCAGGTCAGGCGCCGAGGCGTTTGTGATATTCAATGGATTGTAGTTTGCGACATAGCCAATGTTAACCGTAACGGATGCTTCCTGTGCTTCTTGTGCGGATGTGAGCTGTAGCGTTGTTAATAGTGCTATCGTTACAAGTACGCTCCAGAATGCTTTTTGGTGCATTCGATAAGTTCTAAGAAGGCTTATATAAACTTTTGGGTGGTAACAGTTTAGTAATCAATACCTTTTCGAGCCAAAAAACCTTGGTCATACGGATGTTTTTCTTTTTTGATTTCGGTGACAAGGTGTGCGTGCTCAAAAATGCGAGGGTGGGGCTTGTGGGATCCTGTCAGTATGAGTTCTGTCGTGGCAGGTTTTTCTTTGATAAGCGAGATGATATCTTCCTCGGTCAGCAATCCTAATTGCACGGCGTATAATATCTCATCTGCGATGACAATATCATGTTTGTCGAGTGAACCGGCAAGGTAGTGCAGTGCCTCTTGGCAAGCTTTGATTTGAGCAGGTGTGGGGTGTTTTATCACCCAGTCTCCGGTGCCAAATCGTTTGTAGGTAAATGCAGAGAACTTTTCGAGCGCTTTAATCTCTCCAGGTATTTGCTCATCGAGACTTGATGCGCCGTTTTTCATGAATTGGACAAGATGAACTCGATAGCCGTTTCCACAGGCGCGTAAGGCCGTTCCCAATGCGCTTGTTGTTTTTCCTTTGCCGTTTCCCCAAAATACCTGCACAAAACCGAGCCCTGCTTTTTGTAGTTCTCTCATGAAGTTTCTTCTTGTTTAGATTAGAGGTTAGACGAGCGGACAGCCGGTTCTACGACTGAGTTCGAGCTTAGTGAAAACGTTGCCGCGCGTGCCGTCTGCGAATACCCAAGTCGGATAGGCGTCGATGCCTACCGAGGCACAGATTTGCTTTTGTGATCTATCTGCATTAGAACACTCGATATAGGGCAGATATTTTGCTGCCGAACCGAACAGTTCTTTTTGGTCATTGCAGTGCGAGCACCAAAATGCTCCGTAGAATTTTGCGCCCGAATCTGCAATACATTGTGCGAGTGCAACGTCTGATGCTGAATTAGGTGTGTAGAAGGTTGACGCTCCATATCCGAGAACGGTAACGAGTATAATAATGCCTATCCACGCGAGGTATCGTTTTGAAGCGCTCTTTGTCAGGATGTCGGGCGTTTGTCCGTGGATGGCTTTGCGATGTTGTCCCAGTGCTTCCGCTGATTGAAATTGTTTCTCACATAGTGTGCAGGTATGCATGCTCTTTTCCTCGTGTGTGATTAAAAGATATATTAAAATAAAAATGTTTGGTTAGGCGAGTGCCTTGTCGAGTGCAGTTTTGAATGCACTAAACGGTTGTGCTCCCGAGAGTAGCGTTGAGGTTCCCTTTTTATCGATAATCAAGAATGCGGGCGTTCCTCGAACACCTGCGGCTTGACCATCACTTAGGTCCTTACGTACTTCTGATGCGTATGTTTGGCTTTCAAGGCAATCTGCGATGGTGTATCCGACTGACTGCGCCCACGAGACGAGATCGTCGTTCGTAAAGGTAACTGTTTTAGTTACAGGGCTTGTCGCGGTACCTCCATCACGAATGTTTTGTTCTTCGGTTACTTTCTGCTTGAAGGTGTAATAGGCTGATGCGCCTCCTTCGGCCTTAACACATTCTGCGGCAAGTGCTGCAGGAATCGCGCCGGGATGAATGCTCTCAAGCGGGAAGTCACGGGTAACAAATTTTACTTTTCCGGTGTCAATATAGTTCTGTTTTATTTGATTAAATGTATCTGTTTCGAACTTTCGACAGAACGGACATTGCCAATCGGTGAATTGCACAATCGTTACCGGTGCGTTTGCTTGTCCTAGCATTGCATCATCGTCCATCAATGTTTTGACAGAGACGGTGTTTGTCGTGTCTTTCACGACGTTACCGGTGACGGAACCCTGGTTTAACCAGAGAATCGCGCCTGCGATAACGAGCACTCCTACAAGCGCAACAAATGCATATTTCCAGGAGTTAGTTTTTGTTTCTTCCATAGTGTTTCCTCCTTTCATCATTTTTTCCAAGATTTATTTTGCATACGTCACAACTTCTTAAACGTTGTGTAAGGCTGTATATGGCTACATAAAGAATACCTATTGCTATGATAGAAAGTTCGAGCCCTTTGAACGGAAGTAGCGCGAGTGCGGAGCCGCTGATGCCTATAAGTGCAAGGAGTCCAACCCCACAGGCGGCGCATCCGGGTGCAACAATGCCTAATGCAATCCCCAACCCTGACATAACTCCTACTTTTTTTGTGGCTGCGACTTCAGCCCTGAATACGAGCAGTGTAATAAGCAGCGCGGTAAGCACCGTTATTATAATCATGGTCGTATAGGACGAGGGCGTCACGGTGTGGTGAAATCCGAGAGTAATTGTATACAGGAATGAGCTCGCTGCACTTATACCTTGATCATTTGTGATGGCAACAAGCGTCTTGTAATTTTTAATGACTACGTTTACGGTGAAGAATACGAACGCGATTAGTACAAATAGTATTCCTGAACGCGGGCGGGCAAATACTGAACGCCAGACGTCGAGGGTTGATGAAAGAGCCATACGTAAGGTACTTAAAAGCGCAGTTTATTTAAACGTATGGAAAATCGCACCGTTGGATGGTTGATTATCGGTATTTCAGTCGTTATCGTAGGTATTATTTTGTTGTTTAATCAAGCCATGTTGACTATTGTTGAACAAGGGTGTCCGGTTGAACATTCAACCGATGTGTGCCCTGCGTTTGATACGATTCAAGAACAGACGTATTTGTCTCTGGCGATTGTTGCCATCCTTTTTGCCGTCGGTATTGTACTGTTGTTTTCTAAACCGTCCGAGAAAATTGTGGTGCGTCGCGTGATTGAAAAACAAAAACGTCCGTCTGTTGATGTGCGTTCGTTGAGTGCTGATGAACGCGCCGTGTTGACGCTTATAGAGAAAGAACGTGCGTTGTTTCAAGCAGATCTTGGAGAAAAGACCGGTTTTGCTAAAGTGAAAATAACTCGCATTCTTGATAAGTTCGAATCACAGGGCCTTATTGAGCGCAAACGGCGGGGCATGCATAATCTGGTTGTGTTAAAGTAATTATGCTCGTAGTTGTACGAGTCCTTTTACCGCTTTAACAAACGTATCCGCTTCCGCTTCGGTATTATACAAGTAGAATGAGGCACGAACGCTTCCCTTCATCCGTTTTTCATTGAACCAACTGTGCACGCAGTGCATTCCTCCGCGCACAGCGATGTTTTGCGATGAAAGAAGGCGCGCGACATTCAGCGGGTCAAGCCCCCGTATGTTAAATGAGACTATGCCCGAACGCTGTCGATAGTCTTTGGGGCCAATGATTTCAAGGTACGGTTCTTTTTCGAGTTGTTCCGTAACACGGCAATTAAGTTTTTGTTCGTGTTTTTCAATCGTTGTAAGTCCTATTTTTTTGAGGTAGTTACATGCTTCTCCGAGTCCAATTATTCCGGCATAGTCCTGCAATCCTGCTTCAAATCGTTCGGGAACTTTGTCTTCGACAAACGACGTGTAGGTTGAAGAGATGACGGTTCCCCCTCCGGACACGAGGGGGATTAGACGTGCCAATGCGCCTTGTGTTCCGTACAACACGCCGGTTCCGGTCGGACCGAGCATTTTATGCCCTGAAAGCGCAAGGAAGTCACACCCTATTTTTGTTACATCGAGCGGCATATGCGGTGCGCTTTGCGCTGCATCAATGAGCACGGGCACGCCCGCCTTGTGGGCGATGAAGGTTATTTCTTTTACAGGGTTAACGACTCCATCGAGATTGGATATATGCACGATTGATACGAGCTTTGTTCGTTTCGTAATCAGTCGTTTCAACTGTTCACATGAAAAGGTATTGTCAAGGTTGCTGGGAACAACTACTAGTACGATGCCTTTTTCTTTCGCAAGTCGTAACCACGGGATGAGATTCGAGTTATGTTCTTTGCTCGATAGGATGATTTCGTCACCTTCCTTTAGGGGAAGTCCGCGCGCAACAAGATTAATCGATTCGGTTGCATTGCGTGTAAATATAATCTCGTTCGCTGAACGAGCATTTAAGAATTTTTGTACACGCATGCGCGCTTCTGCGACCTGTTCTTCTACTTTCATCGCCCACGCGTGTGAACTTCGACCTCCACACGAAGGATATTCGCGGTAGTATTCATTCATTTTATCTATAACCTGTAGCGGTTTAAGCGTCATGCAGGCATTATCGAGGTAGATTATGCCTTTATTCAACGCAGGGAAGTCCTTTCGTATTTTTTCTGGCGCGTATCCGAATATCATGGGCGTTCAAACGGTGTGGTCTGATTGAAACAGTCGAGCGCACTTTGATTTGCGGTTATATGCGTTTGTGTTTGCTGACCGAGCGCTGCGTTAATAACACAAAAGGCGGTGGAGTCTGCTCCATTGCAGTTGCCGTATTGAATATAGTTGTATATACCGATACCGGTGACGTAGGTGCTTGCTATCATCAAGATAAGGAAGAGTATACTAATTACCTTGTACTGATGATAAAATAATCGCGCGAGTCGAGGTGTGCGTTTCATGAGCGTGCCCGTGATATCGCTGCGGAGGCGTTCATCAAGTGAACTACGACAGGGCCTGAAGGTCGTCATACGCCAGATACAGTCCAGTGATTCTTTTGCCAGTCTTCTATATTTCACACTAAACAGTCCGAGTAAGACAAAAACGGGCAAGGCTATCCAGCATAAGACCATGTTTCACTAAGGGATTCTCGGTTTTTAAGACTGTAGGTGTAACTGGTTTCACCCACACGCTTAAATAGCAGTTTTCAGTTTATGGGAAATGGCTGTTATAAGCACCCTCTTACTCTGGTTGACGTTAGCGGGCGATGTGATTATCGCGCTGTGGATTGCAGATAGGTTGTTAGTGCGAGGTTCTCTTAAAGCGCAGGTTTGGCGTGGATGGCATCAATTTGGAAAACACGCGCTTTGGCTCGGGTTTGTAGTGTCGCTTGTTGCTACTCTGGGCAGTTTATATTATTCAGACGTTCTTGGGTATGAGCCGTGCAACCTCTGCTGGTATCAACGCATATTTATGTATCCGCAGCCGTTTTTGTTTGCTTTAGCGTTATGGCGACGTGAGCCGACGCGTATTTGGCCGTATAGCGCCTTTCTTTCTTTAGTGGGCGGTGCGATTGCATTGTTCCATTATTATATTCAGACGAGTCCGAAACCGCTCGTGACCTTGCCTTGTTCTGCTCTCGGATATTCTGCGTCATGCACGGAAACGTTTGTGGTTCAATTGGGGTACATTACGATTCCGATGATGGCGTTGACGGCATTTGTGCTCATTCTTATTGCAGGGAGGCTCGCAGCTCATGAGCGTCCGTGAATTCTTTAATGAGTTAGGGGGAACGCGCGTAGAAGGCGAGTTGATAAAGACGATTGCGTTTTCGTTGGTGAGTTCTTTTGCGATTGTTGCTATCTTGTATTACCTTCGTCTTCGGTTTATTGCATCGTTTTGGATGTCACAGGGGTTCTTTCTGTTACTTGCGTTAGTAGGGTATGCGTGTGTGGTGCCGGTGGTGCATCATATTCGTGCCTATCGTACGTTTGCGTGTATGCCCGGTATGATGATTGGTATGACGTTGGGTATGATTGCCGGATTCCTTGCGGGATTTTTCGTCGGCGCAACGAATGGTATGTTTGTAGGGGGCGTATTTGGCATGGTTGTCGGCATTACGTTAGGGGCATGGATGGGAAGTTGTTCATGCGGAATTATGGGGTTCATGGAAGGCACTATGGCGGGGTTCATGGGTGGGCTTATGGGCGCAATGACGGCAGTCATGTTGTTGAACGATCATCTGCGTTTGGCTTCCGTACTGGTGCTTGTCGTGTGTATCGTGATGCTCGGAGGATTACACTATATGACCTATTCTGAAATGAAACGCGAGCAACGTCAGCGCTCGGACAGTCAGGCACTCGTTATCGGTCTTTCGCTTATACTTGCGTTTGTTACGACATGGCTCATGGTGTATGGGCCGAGAAGCGGGTTGTTTGGATAATTCTTTTGGTTTCTAGGCAGGTTTCGGGTTTAGTTTGTCGACAAGGCTTTTAATTTTTTTTGCGAGCGTCTCGCCTGTTCTTTGGAGATAGTCCTTTTGTGGAGGAAGATTTTCAACGCGCATAACATATGCCGCAGCACTCATTAATGCCGATGATCCGGCCAGCATATACCATGTGTTGCTTGTGCTTGCGTATCCCATTGCGGTTTCAAGCAGGGCTATGCCTATTACGGGAATTCCAAGAGCACGGTATCCTTTTTTATTTTTTTCAACCTCTGCATCAGGGAGTCCTCGCTCAAGCGCAGATTGTTCTCGTTTCTCCGTATTAGTATTTGTCTTTTGAAAGTGAAATCCTATAAAAAGCGTACACGATGCAATCGATCCTACTAGTGCGGAGGTTGTTATGACCGATTTTTCAGGGTCAAAAAAGCCGTATGCAAACGGTGTTATTGCACTTATAGTCCCTGCTGTGACAAGTGTATTTGAAAGACTGCTCTTTGTTTTTCCGGTGATTGAGTTCCAGGCCTTAAGACTCTCTTTCGCTCCCTTGAGGAGTTTTTCATCGAGCGTATCATACGCGCTTTGAATTCTTTCATGCATGCTTTTTTTTGGATATTGGGGTTTTAAACATATCTTTTTCGAACTAATTGCTTCTAATGAAATCAGTTTCACCCACAGGTTTAAAAGCTGTTTTGCACCTTTTTATGCATGAAAAACACGATGTTTATCGCCGTGATTGTAGGCATTATTGTTCTAGCAGGCGCTGTTCTTTTCCTTAATTCGGGCGAGGGTGTTATAAATGGAAATGTGGTTACTACGGGCAACGCAGGAGATGCGCAGCAGGTCACGTTAGGTATGAAGAATGGTAACTATTTTCCCAATACGATTGCGGTTAAAGCCAATCAACCTGTCGAAGTGACTCTTGATTCAAGCGTGGTGGGCTGTTTTCGTTCGTTTACGATTCGAGATTTGGGGGTTGCAGACCTGTCAAATAATCCTTCGGATACCATCACGTTTACGCCAACCAAGGCGGGCAGTTTTAGATTTGCTTGCTCCATGGGCATGGGCTTCGGCACGATTGTAGTCGAGTAACGCATTCGATCGTTGAACTAGGGCATCTATAAAGAACCGTTTCTCTTTGTATGTATGAATGGTTGTAAGGAGGTTACCTATGACGAAAACAATTGATAAACTTCTCTTAGGAATTCTCCTTGTCTTCTTTATTGGGATGAGTGCTGCGTTTATCACTGCATTTGACATGCAATCGACTCAGGATACAGGCACACCTGGGCAGCTTGTCTTGGGGGAACGCAGTTCGTCTCAAGTTTTAGACGATGACGAAGATGCGAGCGAAGTAGACGTGCCTCTTACGGGCAGCGTTCTTGAGCGTGCGAGTGCTGCTGCACTTGCCTATATCGGCGAAGGTCGCGTAACAGACAGCGAGATCGGCGATGAAGAAGGATATTATGAAATCGAGATAACCCTTGAAGATGGCACGGAAGTCGATGTTCATCTTGACGAGAATTTTAACGTTCTAAGTATTGAGCGCGAAGACGAAGGGGACGAAGACGACTAAGATTATTTTTTTATTTCGTTTGTTCGATGCGTGAGCCAGTATCTTTAAAAACTTCTCATCACGAGCACAAACATGAATGCTATGCGTGTATTCCTGAGTATCTTTTTTGTAACTACGTTTTTGTTTTTCCCCCTTGTTCTTTCAAGCGCACAATCTGAAGAAGGAGATATAGAGTTTGCAGGTATTGAACTCGAGCTTATTCTTGCTTTGATTAACGCTTTCATTGCACTCTTTTTGTTTGTCCTTGCGTTTGTGGCCTATTCGCGCGACCGTAGAACGCGTATTTTGTACGTGAGTCTTGCATTCTTTCTTTTTTCCATGAAGAACTTCTTGGTTTCTTCTGAATTATTCTTTTCTGAGGTTGCGTGGTTTGATCCGCTTACTATTCTCGCGGAATTTGTGGCGATGCTCTTATTCTTCTATGGTGCTCTGAAGAAGTGAGGCGTTATGTTCTCTTCTCCCTCCAATCGAAAAACGTCTGAACTTCTCGAACTCGAATCGAGAAAAAAAGTGTATACTCTTGTACGAACACATCCGGGATGTCATTATCGTGAAATTGAGCGCCGGAGCGGCATGCCTCATGGCACGTTGACGTATCATTTACACTTTCTTGTTAAACATGGATTACTTAGTGTTCGCAAGAAGAACAACGCTCTACGGTATTTTCCTCATGAGGCGTCTGCTGATGACATACAATTGATTAGTCTTTTACGGCAGCAATCGCTGCGTCGGATTATGATGCGTCTTGCGTTTTATGGGTCTTCAACCCATGACGATCTTGTTCAATTTACTCGACTCTCACCGTCGACGGTTTCATGGCACACGTCACGATTGATTCGTGATGGCGTTATACGTACCTCTAAAGAGCGAGCTCGAACGCGGTACACACTTCTCTTAGACAGAACTTTGGTGATTCGCGCATTTGTAACTTATCAGGAAAGCCTTCTTGATTCCTTGGTCAACAAGGTTATTGCTATGTGGGAACTTTGATAAAGGAACTATTTCTTCATTGCAATAATCGTCTGTCCCGTAAGGGGGCGCAGGTAGTTATTGTAGAATGCGCGTCGCCAGGCAAGCGGGAACGGGGCCTTCTTGACGAGCTGAAATCCTTGTTTTTCTTTTAGTTTTTTATCTTCTGACTTGCATAGTACATAGACATTTTTGTGATTTTTTATCACATACTTCATAAGTTTTTTTCCATACCCCTTGTTACGATGGTGTGGATAGACGTATAACGACCCTCGTTCAACGAGTGCGTTTGAGTGGTATTTGAGGGCTATGAATCCATAAACTTTTTTTCTGTCTTCCAGCACGTAGAGCTCGTGACGTTTGAATAATATGGTTGGGTCAAGCGTAACTAGATGAGAGAGCAGTGTGCAGATTAATCGGGGTTTTTTCCAGAATGTCGTTGCACGTATACGCATCACTATTTCCTTTGTCTACCAAAGAGAGGTTTGTAGGCGTCCCAGGTGCAGTACATTATGTATACCTGCATGAGCACGAGGATGAGCAGCATGATAGCGCTCGATAGGCTCAATGATAGGAATAGGTTGAATAACACTATGTTGAGCATAATCGGAGATAGAATCATCATTGAGAGGGGCACCCAACGGTTGAATACGAGCATAAGTCCTATGGCAAGTTCCGCAATTCCTAGAAACGGGATCATATAGCCTGTTGCCCCTAAAGCTCCGAGAAATGCCACTGCAGCTGCAGGTAATTCGGGAGCAGGCATGGGGAAAAACTTGACGGCTCCGTAGAATATCCAAGCAAGACCGAATATAACTCGTACAATCGTGTATGCGAGTTTACCTTTCATCAGATGTTTTAGAAAATGAGCTATATAAACTTTCGGGAAAATTTAATTAATATGACGGGCAGTTATCTTTCTCTCTGCAAGATGGCGTTCAACTGTGGCTCTGTCTGTACCTAATACGGTTATAAGAGATATGCTTCTTGGGTTATGTCTATCAAGTTCCTCTAATCGCGCCCGAGAAACGGGTTCATTTGTTCTACAAATACCATGATGTTCATCAAAGCATGATTCAGTGTATGTTCCATCGGGCCTTATTTTAGTATCGGAGTTGGCTAACGAATATCCATTGACGACGCAGTACGTTGTGACCATCACAGCTCTTCCAGATTTATCATACTTAATTTCAGGAGTAGTATCAAATTCTTGTGCGGGAGCTATTGTCATCTTTTGAAGTTTACAGAGTACTATATAAATCTAACTACTCGTTAGTTCAGGAGGAGGGGAGCCTGCGCTTTCTTCACGACTTCCGTCTTCTGCGTAGCTGTAGACATAACTTTGAACGGGAAGACTAACCGAGGCTATTTCTTGTAAGGTCTCCAATGCATTTGCTTGCACGCTTCGTTGGGAAATCGTGTACCATGTAGTTCCTATGTACAAACTTCGACTGATTTGAGCTTCGTAAGGTGGATAGTAATAGTCTGTGCTTGTCTTGGCTTGTTCCATTTTGAGTTGCTCGCTTGCGGTGAGGTGGGTTATAGTGCCAAGGCGTTCAATGCCGTTTTCTTGTGAAAGTTTGAACACGTATGCGCCCATAAACGTGGTCGTGGTCGGATACCAGAACTGTTCTTCAGGTATGCCTTGCGCTTTCGCAGGTGAACGTTCTTGTACGTTTATCGGCAATACCAATAGTCCCTTCTCGTTATCAAAGAGGAATGCCTTATGATCGTAGAGCGCATCCGAGTAACTACCTCGATCTCCGATGACATAGCTGTCAATTTCTCTCGGGTTTTCGGAATCGCTGACGTCAAACAAACCTATTTTTACTCCTGCGGGAATTGCTGCTTGGAATCCTCCTTCATCAACCTCGCCACTTGAATCTTGACCGATTCCGATAAGCGTGTTTTCATCAAACGGATGCAGGTAGGTTGAATAGCCTGGAATTTTGAGCTCACCGAGTACCTTAGGATTCGAGGGTTCGGAAAGGTCGATCACGAAGAGCGGGTCAACTTGTTTGAAGGTGACTAAGTAAACGCGGTCGCCGATGAATCTCGCTGAATAGATTCTTTCACCTTCGGCAAGGTTTTCGAGTGAACCGACTAGGTTCAAATCGTCGTCAAGCACATATACGTTGTTCGTTGTTTCCTGTTCGACAATCATCTCGGGAATCCATGTCGTGTCGGGTTCGGGTACGGGCACGGGTTCAATCGCTTGGTCATTCGTGCCGTCGGGCGTATTACTTTTGTCAGGTGTCTCGACGCTCACGGGTGCTCCTTCATCACTACCTGCTGCGGTTCCTCGCATGGCAATCGTAATCGGTCCGCCCCATCCGCCAAACCAATTATCAGTCGTGGTAGCGACGCGTAAATAACTCTTGTGCTCATCCATGGAAAATTGACTTAACACATGTCCTGGGACTTCTCCTTTTCCTGCATAGGTTACGCGATCGGCATCAATTGTTATTTTATGAATGACGGTTTTTTGCATTTCAGCGCGCCAGTCTTGTTGGAATGCTTGTAATCGCTCTGCAATTGTTTTTTGAAATGCGGCTTTTTCATCATCTGAAAGTGTGTTATACGTTGTTGCGATTATGTCTTGGATGAGTTCATTCTTTTCGTAGGTGGGACGATTACTGTTTGCAATTGACTCGGCTTCATCACGCGCCTCTCCGGTTAAGCTTGCAACAATGACTTCGTCCATCATGCGCTGGTCATAGGTGTCGTACGGAACGTATTTGGGTGCGGTGAGGTACAACGCACTTGATGACATATAGAGAGTTTGTGTGTATCCTGTTAGGAATGATTCTCTGACCGGTTCTCGAGCGAGATCGTCTAATTCAAGCACGAATATCGTCGTTAATTGATATCCGTAATCGGGCACGGGAAAGTATGCAATGTCGGTTGCTTCGATTGTGCTTTCAAGTCCGTTGTATCGTACTGCGGGCATGAGCAGTTCGTCATTGGAATCTTGGAGCAAGGGCTGATTAGTTATGACATAGACATAGCCGTTGGTCATCCGGGCGTCTTGATAATTTCCGTCATAGACAAGTTCTTTTTCTATCTGAGGGTTTGCTCGGTCTTGTATGGTGTATATGTAGACAAACGACTCTGAGGTGAACGGTACGGGCATGGTAGACGCAATTTTGCTTTCTTCTTCGGCGATAAGCGGCCGTTCTTTATATCCGAGGGCATACTCGGTGTATTTCATTCCAAACACAATTAGCGTATCTCCGTTTACAAAGATATTATTGACGAATCCTTCAAGAGGGATTTCCGCGAGCGTTTTCATGTTCTCTGCGGGCGTGGCCTGTACAATGAGGAGTTTGTTGTCTCGGGCGATATAGATATACTCGCCGTCGTTCTTTACAAAATCGGGCTCATCTACGTCCGTTACTTGTACGTTCGTAGTTGAATAACGACCGGTATTTGCAGGTGCGCTTGCAGGTGTGCTTTTGCCGTCTGAGCTTCCGCTTTCAAGCGTTGTCGTCGATTGTTCGTTCAAGGCGCCATATGCCTCATCGGTATTTGCTTCTAAGAAGGATTCTAACTGGCTGGTCGAACTAAATTGCTTGATTGAATCATTTTGTGTGGTAACGCCTGCGAGTATAATAATCGCAATCAGCGCGATTCCTGCGATTCCCCACATGAATTTGTTGTTCATGATTTCCCTAATGCGAATCAGTATTTAAAGCGTAGGATGGGTGCAAGGGATATTGAAGCGAATTAGTTTTTTAACAAAGATTTTTATAATTTGGTTCTCTTTCGATGACGTGAAAAGAGAGGATTTTGGTTTTAGTCCAGACGAGTTGAAAACGCTCAAGAGCCTTAGCACGCCCGGCAAGATTCAGGATTTTTTGAACTCTCTGAAGATTAATTTTGAAGAGAAAGGAGACAGTTGTATGTCTCCGCGTCGGGTGCTTCGCGAGAAAAAGGCACACTGTATCGAAGGTGCGCTCCTTGCGGCGGTCGCGTTGCGCTTGCAGGGACATCGACCGTTAATCGTCGATATGATGGCCAGTCGTGACGATGATGACCATGTTATTGCCGTTTTTAAGAAAGAACATCGATGGGGGGCGATAACCAAATCAAATCACGCATCGTTACGCTACCGCGAACCCGTCTATCGAGATATTCGAGAACTCGTGTTATCTTTTTTTCATGAATATTTCTTGAATTCGAATGGAAAAAAGACATTGCGGTCGTTTTCGCAGCCTGTCGATTTACGTCGGTTCGATAAACGGGGATGGATGACGTTTGAAGATGATGTGTGGTTTATTCCTGAGTATTTGACGACGATACCCCATGAGAAGATACTTACTCCTAACCTTGTTCGAGGATTGCGAAAAGTTGATCCTATTGAACTCAAGACAGGAAAGATTGCAGACTATCATCGGGAGTGAGCTCGCAAAACCTTTATAAGTGTGCTCGCCCTTGAACAGGTATGTATCGACAGCTTTCATTTGCATCGGATATTCCAGGCATGGATGCCTTTAATCAAGGATTCATGGGAGGGTTCTTAGGGGGCATGGTGGGATTTGTTGTCGCGCTAGGTATTCTTATGGCCCTTATCTTCTTTGTTGCATTGTATATCTATCATGCGCTTGCCTGGCAGGCGATTGCTCGTAAATTTAGGCACAAGTATCCCTGGTTGGCTTGGATACCCTTTGCCAATTTTGCGCAGATTTTACAATTAGGCGGGTTCCACTGGGCGTGGATATTTCTCGTGCTTATTCCTATCTTGGGATGGATTGCACTTGTCGTGCTGGGCGTCATTGCGCTCTGGCGTATTTGTGATAAACTTCGTTATCCTGGGTGGTTTAGCTTAGGTGCTATTATTCCTAAAGTAGGCCCGATATTGTACTTTGTGCTTATTGGATTTTTAGCCTGGAAGAAGAAGCGTTAGAACGTTTCGATAATCTTTTATAGTCTAATTTTTGCGGAACAGTATGGTAACTCATCGTACGATGTTTCGTATTATGCCTGCCGACGTACGGCGCTCAGCAGGCGCGTTGTTCGGTGAACTTGAGAAGAATGGGTTGCTCGAGTGGGACATCGTCAAGAACGCCGCACCCTGTTTATTTCCTATGGCTGAAGGGGACGATGCGGTACATATTGTTCTCCCCCGCGGAAAAAATGGAATTTATTCTGTTCGCTATGAATCAGGAAGGGGTGAGGTGCCTATTGAACTACATGTTCAGGAGCGTTCAGGTAATGCACGCGCGCTCATTCGCTGTGCGCGATTACTCCCTCAGTATGCATGGCGAGGAAACTGCCCGAAGGGCCATTACATTCAAACTCGTAATTTGGGTTCGGTTGGATATACGGGCGTGATTGCAGAAGTCCGTCGTCTTGCTGAGATGCCTCTTTAACGTTTTCTTGTCTTTCGAGAAAATATGGAAATAAGCAAGTCATCTAATTTTTCTGGTTTTACCGTCGTTCCCTTCGTATTGACGGCGCTTCGTCGTACGATGTCTTCGATTTGTTTTGAAGTGGTGAGAAGATTGCGTTTGGCGCGTTTTTCTATTTTCGCGAGTACTATATTGTCAAGGTAGATACATACCTGGTTCTTTGCTCGTTTTTCTGTTGTGTATTCAAAGGCGTGTTCGATTTCGTCATTCGTCCAGCCTTCGCCCGCGAGTGCTTGTCGTATTTCATGATTGTCGAACCCTCGTTTTTTGGCTTCTTTGATAAATGTGGCGAGTTGCTCGTTAACTATGTTAGCGCATTGCACTTCCGATGGTAAGCCCTATTCGAGTCCAGAGCCAGATGATAAGCATGCCCATTCCTCCGAACACTAATAGGTTCGATGAACGCGGCTTGTGTTTACGTTCAAGCCATCCGGTTAGAATCATCAACAAAAACAAAAACACCCCTACAAATCCAGACAAGCTCGTAAAGAGGGCGATGGCAAAATCGGCAAGAAAGGTCAGCAACGCAATCATGTTATTTTTTCTTCGGTGCAAGATAGGTCTTTTGCACGTTAAAGCTCTTGTAAATACCTTCCAATATGTCGGTGCCCGCGTAGCCTGATAAGAGTGATAGCCGAGGGTCGAAGTTAAACACGATGCCGACAAATGCTCCAATGATGACGGCGATGGCTACCGTGATGAGGTAATAGCTCCAAATAATTCGTCGTCGCAACGACATGGCCTTTAGTAGACCGACAACGCCCCGCGTGAGACCGCCCACACCCCCTAACAGCGCTGCAGAGGTAATAGAATCCATTATGTGCTCACCTTTCAGTACGAAGGGCGTGATTTATTTAAACGTGTTGGTTTAATGTTTTTTGAGCTGAGCTGACAGAAACGCTTAAAAACCTCTTTCTTGTTTTTTGGCGTATGGGGAAGACACTCAAGTTTCCTAAGCGGCAAAAGTATATTGCGCCCACACCCAAGGGTCATGATTCTGAAGTCACGCCGTTGTCCGACGAAGAGCATAAGAAGCGTCTTGAGCTCTTGAAGAGTTTGGGTTTGGTTAAGTAAGGATTTTTATATTCCCCTTCCCACACATTGTTGTGAATAAAGATATTCTTCTCGTAGCATTGTTCATTCTTACTCTTGCCTCGGTTGCATTGGTTCTCATGCCCGACAACAACGCAGACACTCCCTTAGAAGCCACGCACGAGTCGGAATCTCAAGCATCTGCTTCGGAATCTCAAACAACTCCACCTGAACCTCAATCTTCTCCTCCTGAACCTCAATCTTCTCCTCCTGAACCTCAATCTTCTCCTCCTGCAGAACCTACTAGCGACGCGCTCATAAAGAGTATAGGCATACAACTTGAACCGTATGATGCGCAGACGGGAAAAGCGGGAGACCTCGTTTTCACCAAACAAAAGCTGACCTACGACCGACTCTTCATGGAGTACGGCTATGTAATTCCTGCTAACAGTGCAGGTCCTGAAAAGAAAAACCTTCAGCCGATATTCATCGCCCCGCTCGGCACTCCCGTCAGGTCTTTAGTTGATGGCACGGTCGTCGGTGTAAAAACGGTCTGGAGTGGAGATTATACCATCCATGTTAAAAACCCGAGCTCAGACTTAATCTTTGAAACAGAACACGTCATCAACCCTCTTGTACGTGAAGGAGACAGTGTAATAGCAGGTCAAATTATCGCCGAAGTGAGCGATTATGATACCAAGAATTATCCCGGCATGGGGATTTTAGAAATAGGCATCCTCCAATCCGAGAACGGCCATCCGTATCATGTGTGTCCTTTCCTCTATCTGCATCCGTCAATAGAAGCACAAACACATGCCACCATTCTCTCGCTCTATGACTCCTGGAACACCTACAAAAACGCAGACATCTATACCAAAACAGATCCTGTCCCTGGTTGTTTGATACTTGAGAGCATTCAGGGGTAGGAAAAGGGTTTTGGTTATATTGCGGTCAAGCGCGAGATATATAAAGTCGAATTGGTTCTGTTGGAAATGGACTCTGGAACCGTTGTTGTGATAATTGTGTTCTTCGTTTTGCTCTTATTTCTTCTTCCTAAGCTGATTCCCAAACCAATTAAGCGCTCTGCCGCTGCGCAACATGCTTATGAAATAAGGAAGGGTGAATTGGACGCAGAGCGAGAGGCAGGAGTAATAAAAAATAATAGAACCGGCCCTGTATATGATGATCCGACCGTTCGTAGGGTTCATCCATTGAATCCTCTTTACGATAATACCTATGGTCTTTATCGGAATAGAAAAAGACGCAAGTAGGCCTCATAAATCCTTAAAAACTCGTATTATACGAGGGGGAAAGAGTTTTATATCTACAAAGACGTATCTGACTATGCATTCGTCTGAAGCCGAGACTCGAAAAAATAAGATCGACCCCTTGCTTAAGAGAATCGGATGGAAGGCAGAGTACATTAGGGAAGAAGTTAACCCGATTAAGTCCGATTTCAAGAGGAAAGAATACACAAGCGACAAACAGACGATTGAACGTGGAGTCGACCGATTTATTGATTATCTGTTTTTAGATCAGGACCATTCACCCCTCGCACTTATCGAAGCAAAGAAAACGTCTGCGAGCGTAGGCAAAGGAGAAATTCAGGCGCGGACGTATCGGGAAGATATTGAGAAACATATCGGAATAAAGATTCCTATTTTTCTTACCAATGGGGACACGTGGTATTATATGGATGACTTAGATCGAACGAGGCAGGTCAAGTTGCCCTTTAGCCAAAAAGACCTTCATCGCATGGTTAGTCTGATGAAGAAACGTAAAGACCCCTCGCATGTAAAGATAAATGCGGCAATTGTGGATAGAAGAAGAGGTATAGAAGCAACCAAAATGGTATTAGAACACTTTTCCAAGGGGTACCGAAACGCACTAATTAACATGGCAACCGGTACCGGAAAGACGCGCGTTGCAATGGCGATAATAGACGGGCTCATAAAATCAGACTATGTGCAAAAAGTTCTCTTTGTTGTCGACCGAATCTCCTTAGGCAATCAGGCAAAAGAGAAAGGCTTCAAGAAATTCTTCCCCGATAGCCCGGTCTGCGAGTTGAATGAGGAAGGCTATTCAGAAAGCGCTCGATTCTATGTTTCAACCGTCCAAACGCTCATGTCTCCGCAACGACCCCGCGGTAAATTTTACGAACAGTTTGGAACGGGCGCCTTCGACCTCATTATTTATGATGAGGCCCATCGGTCCTATTACGACAAAAACAACGATATCTTCAAATATTTTGATGCGTTGAAAATAGGGTTAACAGCCACCCCTTCTTCGGACGATAGTAAAGACACGTTTGAGTTGTTTGAATGCGAGAAAGGAAAACCGACTGTTAGATATAATTATGAAGAGGCCGTAAGGGACGGAGTGCTCGCCCCCTATAGTGCGGAGATAATAGAGACCAACGTCTTGTCTTTAGGAATCGAGGGCAAGAAGTTGAGTAAGGATCTGCAACAAAGATTGAAAGAGCAAGAACAAGAGCCTGAGAAGTTTCAAACGCCCGGATCAAAGTTCGAGAAGTTTTTTACTGATGAAAAAACGAATGAGCTCATCATTAGAGAATTTTTAGATCGATGTTATAATTCCGATGATAAACGGCCCTGTAAGAGCATCTTTTTTTGCGCAAGCGTAAGGCATGCAGAATCACTCGAGCGTCTTTTTCGAAGGCTCTATCCCGCTCTTGCCAGAGATGTGAAAGTCATTACCTCTGATAAGTCTCGATACATGGACGAAGTTAAGCGATTTGGTAAACGCGACAGCCCGCGCATTGCACTCTCGGTCGGCGTTCTCGATACAGGGATTGACATCCCCGAAGTGATGAATCTTGTGTTTGTTAAGCCCGTTATCTCTCCGATTCGATTTTGGCAGATGCTCGGCAGAGGGACGCGAAATCTTTCTGCGTGCGATAATAAAGACTGGTTACCTACCAATTCCGAAGGAAGACACATAAAAGAGAATTTTCTTATTTTGGACTTCAAATTTGGAACCTGGTCAAACGTCTTAGAGCACCAACTGAGCCATATGAATCAAAGATCAGCAAGTGTCGATGCAAAAACCCGCATTTTCCTCGCACAAGTGGATACGCTCAAGAAAAAATTAACGGATACTGAACGAGCGGTCGTAGAAAAACAAATACGCGATGCGGTACGAGAAATCGATGTTGAATCTCCGCTCGTTATCGAAAAGCGCGAGATAATCAAAAAAGTAGTTTCTTCAACGTTTGATTTACGAGAGCACATCGCCTTACTTAAAGATAAAATCGTGCCTCTGTTGATCTATTCAAAATCAGAGAATGCAAAGGTATACGCCTTCATTTCACAATGCATTAAGTTGTACGACCCTATTAAAGAACACGATAAAGATAAAATTGCCAAGGTGCAAGAATACGTTGTTGACCATGTCGATTCTATTTGGGATAAAAACCTTGATGCCATCAAAGTAAAGCGAGATGATCTTGTCCGTATTCAAAAGGAGCCGTTTTGGGAAGAGATTACGTTTGAAGATGTTGACTTTCTCGTTCGTGACATCGCCCCTCTCATGATATTCTACGAAGAAGCGCCCAAGCGAATGATTCAGATTAACGCGCCTGATGCCGTGTTGAACGTGCAAACTGAGGTTATGAAATTACGAAAAGAAAGTACGTTTAAAGAAATTATAGAGCACGATGCGCTCATTCGAAAACTAAAAGCAGGCGAAGGCGTTACCTCTGAAGAGCTCTTCCAGATAGAGGCAAAGCTCAGGCATCTCGATCCGCGCATAACGATTGAGAATGTTCAGCAAACCAAAGACTTCGTGCTCTTCCTCCGAGAACTCATTGAACTCAAAGGTCTTCCCGACCCACATCAGATGATCAAATGGGAATTTGATAAGTATGTCGCAAGCAAAAACGAACATTACACGGTCGAACAGCTCAAGTTTCTCCGCCTTCTTGAGGAGGTCTTTATCCGCGCAAAGCGTATCGAACTCAAGGACCTCGCGGAACATCCTCTCGCAGATGCCCGTCCCCTGGATATCTTCTCTAAGGAACAGCTCGTACGAATCGTCCAGAAGTGCAATAACTTAAAGTGGAAATAATATGATACCGAAAGAATTACGAGAAAGTAAATTTGATCGATTTAAGACAGGGTATATCGATGAAAGCGGGGATTGTGGTAAAAATGGAAGTAATTATCTGGTACTGACCTATATCTGCCTCGATGAGAAAAAGAAGATATCAAAAATAATGAAAAAGACAAAAGAAGCGCTAATGCGAACAAAAAAAGGGCGGATTTGGCTTAATCGTCACGGGGGAGAAATAAAGTTTAATTCGTTTCCTGATCAACATCTTCTGTTAAAGACGTTAGAGGAACTTGCAAAACTTAAGTTTGACATTATGTTTCGGGCCTTTAAAAAAGATGGAAAAGATATTCATCCTAAGGAAAAAGAACGGTTACTCCATGATTTGCTGGTTGAAAGCCTTGTGAATAGGAAACTTCTTCCAAAGAAGATAATTGCTGACAAAGACTATTTTCAAAATAAGAAGCTCGCTTGTCTCGCCGTGAGGGACTATAATGAAATCGTCTATCCCGACAATCAAGGTATAAGTCAAACGTATAGATTTGACTTGATAGAAGAAGACGAGTACAATAGGGATAGGGCTCTTTTTGATATGATTATCTCTATATATCATGAAAATTCAAAAAACAGCGTAGAACTTCAGGCAACTGATTTAATTTGTGGTGCGCTATTCCAGGAGTTAGAACATAATGATCCCTCGTATACGCAGATTATAAAGAAATATACCGAAATACGAGGAGGAATAATTCAACCGAAGTACACAGAATGAAAGCGTTACAATACCCCCCTACTAGTCTATCCCGTCCACAGTGGCAGGCGGGCACCTTTCGGACTCCGTTCGAGAGGGATGTTATATGTAACATAGCATCCATGCATGCCTGTAATATATACCTTTCGGTCTAAGGGCCCAGAGGAAGACCTTGCAAGGGATAAATTGAGTAAAATAGGCAAAAAGGTGTATACATGTTTTCAGATAACTTTATATAGTTTGCAGTTATTAGTTTTGTATGGTTTTAAAAAATCACCCGTTGAGCGGCGAGGAACGCAAGATCGTCTCGACGCGCCTCTATAAAACAGAGTTCCTCTACCTTAAGAAGCTATGTGATCAAGAGGGCAAGACTATCAACACCAAGCTCCGCGAGATGATTAGAAAAGCGACAAAGTTGGAGGATGACGATGAGTAATCGATTCATTGATAGAGTCATAACGTTCTTGGATACGATTTATAATCTCCAGGGACCGACCGTTAAAACTCCAGAAGTAGAGAAGATGATACGAGATGAGCAGTTCAAAAATGTAATTCCTTACCTAGTTGTGAATAAATTCATCAAAGTAACTTGGAAAAATGAAAGTAATACTGACGTGAGCCCTGAAAATATTAGTCACGTTCATTTAACTGATTCTGGAATGGAATTCTTAACGGATTACAAAAATAGAGAAGCTCAAAAAGAGTTTAATAAAATCGTAGCGTTTACTGCTGCAGTGTTAGCCCTTATAGGGATTTATGGGTTCATTAAAGACTTAGGTCTAATTAATCAAACTAACTTTTGGATAAGTTATATCTTCCTTGGCTTTGTCGTTATCGCCATAGGACCAATCGTAGCATTCATAATAAAATCGTACTTTTCAAAATATTAAAATGAAACAACAAATACAAACAAATAAAATAGAATGGCGAGAAGTTGAACTTGGGAGCGTTCTAGAAGAAAAGAAATTCGCAGTGGTTGATGGCCCATTTGGCACCCAACTTCACGCCAGCGATTATACCGGGGCAGGAATTCCAGTTATTCGAATAAAAAATATAACAAAGGATAATCTATTTGATGAAGATGACCTTGTTTACATTTCGGATAAGAAATTCAAGGAACTAGAGAGAAGCGCGGTCTTCCCTAACGATATAATTCTTGCAAAAACCGGGGCAACTATCGGCAAGGTGTGCATATTACCAAATCGTATAAAAAAAGCCTTAATCGCTTCTAGTTGTGCAAAGATATCTGTTAATAAGGATAAAATATCTGCAGAATACGTTAAACTTTTTCTTTCCACTGAAAGAGGGCAGGCACAAATATTATCTCAGTCTGGTGGTTCAACAAGAAGCAGCATAAATCTAAATCCAATAAGGAAGTTAGAAATTCCTCTCCCCTTCCGCAACGGCCAGCCCGACCTCGAAGAACAACAGCGCATTGTCGCAATCCTCGAACAAGCCGAACGATTAAAGGAACAAGGTAAAAGGGCGAGTGCGTTACTGGATGAGTATTTGAAGAGCGTGTTTTATGAAATGTTTGGAGATCCAGTTAAAAATAATAAAGGATGGAATCAAGATAATTTAGAAAATATCTGCGATAAAATTACCGATGGGGAACACGCAACCCCCACATTAACTACTAAAGGGGTTCCTTATATTTCTGCAAAGAATGTTAATGAAATAATCGATTTTGAGGATATTAAATATGTAGATGAGGAAACTTACAAGAAAATTACAAAAAGATGCTTGCCCGAATATGGGGATATCCTGATTACATGTGTTGGAACAATTGGAAGAGTTAAGAGAATAGACATTAAAGAGAGATTTGTTTTTGCGAGAAGTATTGCTTTAATTAAACCAAATAGATTAAATATTAGCAACATCTTTTTGGAAAAGATGCTTTCTCTTCCTAGCATGAAGAGATATATGATTGGAAATACGAACGAGGCTACCGTTAAGGGTCTTTATCTTAAACAGATTAATAGGCTAGAGGTGATTGTCCCACCCCTTTCTCTTCAGCAAAAATTCGCATCCATTGTCGAACACGTTGAAAAAATGAAGGAAAACGTTAAGAAAACGCAGGCAAATAGCGAGGAGCTATTTAACTCACTTATGCAGAAAGCATTTAGAGGAGAACTATAAAATGAAACCGAAGGAAATCGAGCATCTTGGAGACGGCAGAGTCTTGTATCAAGGAAGAATTTACGAAGCAGCACGTGCAATTCATCAAAAAGTTGCTTTTGACCCAAAACGATGGTTTGCTCATTGGGAACAGAGAATTGCAGAAATTAAGAAGTTAAAACTCGAATACTATCAAATAAGAAATATTCATGAGGATATTGTTCATGATTTTCTTATGTATGGGTATACCAAACAGATGGTTGATAAACATCAAGATATAAACGAGCTAATGGTAAAACTGAAACTTGCATTTTATGAAGCCTATAACAATTATCGCGATTCTAGAAGAGGGTTCTGGTCATTTTTTGCAGGGTTATTTGCAGGTAAGTTAATCGATAAATTAAATCTTCCGTCTCTCGACAATAAATAACATGCTACACGCAGAACTCAAATCAAAGATACGCAAGTTATGGGACAAGTTTTGGAGCGGAGGGATTAGCAACCCGCTTCAAGCAATCGAACAAATATCTTATTTAATGTTCATGAAGAAACTCGAGGACCGAGACGTACTCGAAGAGCAAAATGCAACGCTCAAAGGAATCAAGTATACCTCGATATTTGCAGGACATGAAAATTGCAAGTGGTCGGTCTGGAGCGAATACCCTTCGGATAATATCCTCGCGCATGTACGCGATGTCGTGTTTGCGTTTATGCGAAACTTGGGCGGGGAACACTCGCACTATAACACCTACATGAAAGAGGCCACGTTCTCACTTCCAACGGCCTCGCTCCTCATTGAAGCCGTGAATATTATCAACGATTTACACATTAAAGAACAAAACCAAGACACCCAGGGCGATCTCTATGAGTATTTACTGAGCGAGTTAACGACTGCCGGGAAGAATGGGCAGTTCAGAACGCCCCGACACATCATTAAGATGATGGTTGAACTAGCCAACCCTCAAATAGGCGATCGGATACTTGACCCTGCCTGCGGTACTGCGGGATTTTTGGTGCATGCCTATGAGTATATACTTCACACCAACCGAAAAGAGGGTGTAAGCACTCTAACCGCACAGAAAAAGAAGATTTTGGATGAAGAATCACTCTATGGATATGATATTGATCGAACGATGGTGCGTATTGCAGTCATGAACCTCATGATGCACGGCATAACAACGCCGAACATAGTGGGAGAGGATACGTTATCAAAACGATATAACGAGAAAGGGACGTACGATGTAATTCTCGCCAATCCTCCGTTTAAAGGGTCTATAAACGAGAGCGAAAAGTCTGACGAATTGACGATAAGTACGAGTAAGACCGAATTACTCTTCTTGGAGCTGATGTACAACTGTCTTTCTATTGGCGGACGATGCGCCGTCATTGTACCGGACGGCGTATTATTTGGTAACTCGAACGCTCATAAATCGATTCGAAAATTGTTACTTGAGAAGTGTCGACTTGATGCGATCATCTCTATGCCTTCCGGCGTGTTCAAACCCTACGCGGGCGTTTCTACGGCCGTTCTCTTCTTTACCAAGGGCGAACCAACCGAAAACGTATGGTTCTATGACCTGGAATCGGACGGATTTAGCCTCGACGATAAGCGAACGGAACAACCTGATAAGAACGATATTCCGGATATACGGGCTCGATTTGCAGCGCGAAAGAAAGAAAACAATGAAGACAGGGCGAAAAAGCATTTCTTTGTGCCTATAGAAGAAATAAAGGCAAATGAGTGGGACTTATCAATTAATAAGTATCGAAAAGAAGTGCATGAAGACGTCGTGTATCGACCTAGTAAAGAAATTTTGCAAGAGACAATGCACCTTGTAGACGAATTGAAGAAGGGACTGAAGGAACTAGCCGTTTAGCTATAAAACCGACCCACTAAAATCGCATGATAGGGTTTCGTTTGGTCCGAGCGTCTTTTTGTCAGTAACGGTGAGAATTACCCTACTCTCATAGCTAAATCTTCTGCAGTGAGGCGGTGGCAGTCGGCAAGATGATCGAGGAGCGGTTGAAATGCGGCATCAACGCGGGCTTTCCATGCGGTGCGCGCGGCGAAATAGGCTTGTGCGCCGGGGACGGAAGGGTTTTGTTCAAAGTATCTCCGTCTATCCTCCGCCTGCCTTATTTTTTCTCTGTATGCTTCGATATCGGGAGACGAAGAACCTCGATAGTGTGTTGGCGGTAGCATAGGACGTAGAGGGTGTTTCTTTTTAAGTAGTTTTGCCTTTGGTAGTAACTTCTCTGGGCTGGATGTTACCAACCTTTATATCTCTCCTTGAACTCTCGCCCCTATGAAACACCCGCTCGTGGTTGTGTATTCGATTCTTGGTTTAGGATGCCTTGCTTTGGCTTACTTCGTGCATTGGCTGTTTATTGTGGGGGCGGCGTTCGCGTTGTATGCGAACCAGCGCCTGCTCATGGGTAAACGGTAACTTACTTCTTCATCAACGCGCCAAGAACAATCGTTACGACAAAGCTTATCGCAAGTCCGATGAGGTGATAGGGATTGAGGAGGAAGGCATACTCCTTGATGAAGAGCGGGATGGTAATGACAGCATCGAGTATCAGGCTTACCACCAGATACACAAGCGTAAGATAAATGCCTTCGAGTGCACTGGCCTTTGCTCTCTTGAAATACAGATACGCGGGAATAAGGATAGCTATTGCAAAGAGGATATAATGAGCTATATTGCTATCAGTGTTTTGTACGCCGAAGCCAAACATCAGAACGCTTACTTCAAAAAAGACAAGTACCCAGGAAAGTGCGCTCGTCCAGAGAGCACGTTTCAAATCCATAGTACTTCAAGGCGAGGGTTATATATAAATTAAACGATGAGTGTCTGAAGAAGTGTTGTGAGTTGTGTGAGAAAGTATAAATATAACTTTCATCTAAATATTGCATGAAATCTTGGGCAAATAATATGCGTTATTGGAAGATTACTGTGATTCTAATTCTTTTGGTCGTTGCGGTGATGTATTTGATGACTATGAATGGAGTTGCATTATCTCCTCCTCTTTGTAGAACTTATGACGATTTCTCTGGAAAATATCTCGATACTTCTAAGTGGGTAGAGAGCACATTTCAAGGTCTCGCCTTTACGGACGAGCATTTTGTAAACTATTCTAAAAAAGCTTATCATGTTCAGCAGAATATCGAGGGAGATAGAGCCACAAATCTTGCTCCAAAAAGACAATTTTTTGCAGGAGATTCTATTTCTTATGAAATAACCTATAAGGGCGGAAGTGGCAACCATGCCTCCCAGCCATTGATAAATGGGGATTATCCTCCAACTCAAATAGAAACTTGCAATTATACAACCGCAGGTTGTGGGGTTATTGGTTATTGGAACGCCTTTCCTGATTTAGGGGCGCAAATTGGAACTTATAACATAAAATACGAGTTTTCTAAGAATCAAGTTAAAATGACTGCTAAGAGGCCTGATGGAGTAATCGTTGTGAATACATTTACTGGAAATTCAGAACCTTATACCTTGACAATAAATACCCATACGGGCCACAATGGTTTAATGCATTTCGATTATGATAACGTGGTAATTTGTGGTTTAGCAAGAGTTCAAAATGCTACAAGAGTCTGAATTTCTTATAGGTTAAATGGCGAGTGTCCTCAGAATCATTGTGAGTGGCGTGAGGGGTATAGTGTTAATAACCTTTTTATAACTCCCGCTAGCTAACAATAGCATGACAAGAATGTGGATGGTAAATCCGAAGAAATTATGCAGACAGCATCTTCTCGGAGAACACAAAGAGCTTCATCAATTAGTGGGCAGTTTAAGAAAGGGAAAAAGTATACAGGGGCATCTGGATAGAGGGCACGTTGAAGTTCATAGCATAAAGAAGAGACATGCCGAACTGGTTAACGAGATGCTGGCACGGGGATACAAGCACCTGTCACCTCTTAAAACCTACAAGAAATTCAAAGCAGGAAAGGTGAATGTACTCGAAAATGAGCGCGAATTAGAAAGGCGCTGTAAAAACTGCGGTTTTGGTCGGGAACGTCATTAACACGATCGCACGACGCTATCGATTCAACATCCAGATAGAATAATTCAGAAAACTCGCAAAAACGACCCAGAGCGCGTAGGGAATGAGCAGATACCCTGCCGATTTATTGACTTTGTAAAACGTGGCTATGGTGAGGATGATGAGTGTTTCAAGTATGAGAATCTCGATGAATGAGGCGAACGGATTATTGATGCCGAAGAAGAGATAGCTCCAGAGGACATTGAGTACGAACTGTGCGCCGAAGAGCACGAGTGCGCGTGTTCTAACGGAGGAAGCACGAGAAACCCACACGCGGTAGAGCGCGATACCCATCAAGGTAAAGAGCAACGTCCAGACGGGGCCGAAGATCCAGCTCGGAGGGTTAAATGCGGGTTTGGCAATCGTTTGATACCACTCGCTATCTGCCGAGGTCCAGAGTGCTCCCAGGGCGCCGATGACATTGCACAGTATAATGAATCCTATAAGAAGAAACCAATTGATTTTCATTTAGTGAAGAATGAAGAGGAGTATAAAAACCTCTTGTGAGTGGCGAACCTTTTTATAACTCGGAGGCTTTTCTCATAAAAGCTTATAATTTATGCGATTCTGCTTGGTTAATGCCGGACGAACACTATGCTGAGGCATGGATAAAGCATGCTAATTCAGGCAAAGATTATCATAGAAGAACGTTCATGTATCCCTTTATTGAAAACGTCGCCAAGTCTTTGAACAATCCGAAGGTTCTTGATGTTGGATGCGGATGGGGTGACGCACTCAAGGTCATACATAATGAAGGCGAGTACATTGGTATTGATCCAACCTCGGAGTTTTTTGATTACGTGCTCTCTAAATATGGAGGAAGAAATATAACGTTAAAAGAAGGCGGACTCCCTTCCAACACTGATGTCTCCAATAATCACTTTGATCTTGTTTTATGTGTGTTGGTGATTCATTATACCTTGCAACTTAAAGAGTCGGTGCGATTGTTATTCTCCAAGGCAAAGAAAGGCGGAAAAGTAGTACTTGTTGATTTTAGAGATGATGCCGAGAAAGACGTACGGGACAAGTTCTCAAAAGTGTACGAGAGTAGTGAAAGACATATTAGAGGAATATTTGATTTATCTGAAGACAACCACGCTGAAGTTGAATACTATTTCCACAGAGAACGGGAGATGGAAAATGAGATTGAAAAATATGGGGATTTTAAGAAAGAATATCTTGGACCCGTCTTTGTAGGGTATGAGTGCACGAAGAAATAACCTTTATAATCTTCCACTACTTAATTGATTGATGTTAGATGTGACATTAATTATTTTGATTATCCTTGCCTTAATTGCCGTTGTCATTGCGTATAAGGTCGGGCACAAGAATGGGGCTTTTGCTAAGCACTCCGAGTGGCAAAACGACTTGATGCCGGCGCACCGGCAGGATGCGATACTTCGGTCACGGGCTGTGTTGGGCGGGCAGTTTTCAGAGCAACTGGCTCCGTATTTGCCGGACTTTGGGTATTTGCCAACGGAATGCCGATTTATGGGAAAACCCATTGACTTTATTGTGTTTAAGGGAATGGATGGCAAGAAGATTGAGGAAGTGGTATTTGTGGAGGTCAAGTCGGGAAAGGCGAAGACGAATAAGCATGAGAACAATCTCAAGGAGACGATTGAGAAAGGACGCGTGCGCTGGGTTGAGTATCGAATACCTGACGAGTTGACGAAGAAGAAAGATATGCAGTTTGATGATGAGGGACATGCGATTTAAGATTGTACCAAAACGATTGACCAAAGAGTCTAAACAAGCCTATCTAATTGTAGTTTCGGCTATTTTTGGAGGAGTTCTAAGTAATGCGTTTATTAAAATTCCTGAGCTTGGATTGAAAGGGATAGTTGTATTCTTTTTTTTATTAGCAGTTACCTATTATTTTTTGAATATGGCAATAAAAGAAAATAGATAAGTAGTTTTTAGAGAATGCACAGATTTTTAAGCTCATTTTTACACTATCTTTTATGAAAGATAGAAAACAACATGATCGCAGAGGTGGTGGACGGCCTCCTGAACGACGAGGCCACAAGGACTTTTCTGCACACAAGCCCCGCTCATTTCAAGAATTCATCAATCCACCGCATGCCGAGATTGCTGATGTTTTGAAAGCGCGGACGGGCGAAGGATTTTCGATTACGGGCGTGATTGAGAAAGTGGTGCAAACGGGTGGACCGACGGTGTTCTATATCAATGATGGGTCGGGATTGCTTGCCTTGAAAGCGTTCGAGAAAGCAGGTGTTCGCGCGTACGCTCATGTTGATGTGGGTGATGCGGTTAAAGTTGCGCTGACGTTGAGCGAGTATAATGGGGAAATGGAAGGGGAAGTCAGCACGATGCACCGCTTAAATGAGGATGAACAATCTGGATTTGAAAAACGGTTGCGACAGCGTGAATTAGAACGCGCGCATGTGGATCCGCCCGCGTTTTTGGTGAAGAGCGTGTTGCTTGATAAACTAAAGGCTCGATTTGTCACGGCCGCGACGGCTATACGCTTGGCAGTGTTTCAAAATCGACCGATTATTGTACGTCACCACAATGATACCGATGGTTATTCGGCAGGGTATGCGCTTGAACGAGCTATTTTGCCACTCGTTGAACAACAACACACCGGTTCGCCCAAGGCGACCTGGGAGTTTTACACGCGTGCTCCGTGTGCTGCACCCATGTATGAGATTGATGATTCTATTCGTGATACCGCACACTCGCTCTCTAACGCCGCGAAGTTCTCGAATAAGATGCCGCTTGTATTGATTGTGGACACAGGTTCGGGCGCGGAAGACCTGTTGGGTATTCAACAAGGTCGTGTGCATGGGATTGATTTTATTGTCGTTGACCACCATCGCTTTGAAAAAGATGTCATTTCAGATGAGACGTTGGTACATATTAATCCGTTTTTAGTTGAGGAAGATGGGGCGACGTTCTCGGCAGGGATGCTATGCACCGAGCTGGCGCGATTCATTAATCCGTCTGTCGACATTGTACAGATTCCGGCTATGGCGGGCATGGCCGACCGCATTAATAATCCTGAGGTTATGAAAGCGTATGAAAAATTGGCTGCTGAAAAGGGCTACGATACGCAACTTCTTGCTGATATTGCTACTGTAATTGACTTTGTGTCTGCTAAACTTCGCTTCATGGAAGCGCGTGAATATATTGAAGTATTGTTTGGCGAGCCGATGGCGCAACAGAAGAAACTCGTCTCTGTACTTGCGCCGTACATTCGAGAACTTGAAGCGAAGGGGCTTGCGATTGCACAATCTGCGGTGCAGACAGAAACGATTAAAGGAGTTCATGTTCAAACGCTTGAGATTGAGAAAACGTACTCGCGTGGATTTTATCCGAAACCGGGGCGCTGTGTGAGCATGATTCATGACCATTTCCAAGTGACTAAGAAGACGACAAAGGCGGTCACGCTTGGTGTGATGTCGGATGCATTGACGATCCGAGGGAGCGACGATATTGAGTTTTCGGTGCCTGAGTTGATAACGTATCTGAATAAGAAATTGCCTGAGGCGTTCGTCGAAGGCGGTGGGCATCGCAATGCGGGGTCGATTAAGTTTGTTCCATCTAAACATGCCGAAGTTATGAAATTAGTTCGTGAATATATTAAGACGAATAATTAATTTTTTAAGGGTTCTTGGACCGTCACGAAATAGTGAGCTGTAAAGTTAAAGGGAGTTAAGTAGTGAGCTGTAAATTAAAAGTCAGTTATCAATTAGATTCAGCCAAAAAAGTCGCTTCTATTATCTTAAAGTCGCATAGGTATCTTTTTAAATCATTTTTATTCATTTATTTATGGTACACACTTACAAATTTGATTGTGAACATTGTGGCTCAAAAAATTACTTAGACAATGTAGAACAAGATTCAATAGGGAAAGACATAAAAATAAAATGTCATAGTTGTAAGAAAGTAAGTAAAATTCATTTAAAACAACCAGAGCCAACGGAAGAAGCTCTGGGTGTTGTTGGAGGAATATTTGTGTGGGTTGCAGTCTTATTCATTGTTGGAATGTTTCTACCCTCATTAGGAGCATTTAGCTCTTGCGAATCCAATGGGTACTTCTCCAGACCTTTTTGTGTAACTTCTTCTATTTATCAGGGTATTACCGAAGATTCCTCGTCAAGCCAAAATATACAAAATCCAGAAACGGAAAGACAGCAACCCGTGAGTAATTATCATCCTCAGCAACCATCTCAACCAGTTGTTCCTAAACAAGTTCATCCATCCTTAACTACTGAAGAGCGAGATGAAATAAATGCACAAATCTCCATTGTTCAAGAGCGATATGACTATTGTGTCAAATATGTTAAAGAAAAAACAAAGTTAGTTCCGTACATAAGAGACCAAGCAACTCTATATCTTTACGATGGGGATGTAAAGAATTGTGTAAATGAGTACCTTATCCAAGCTAAAACTCTCTCGGAATTAGTTATTCAAAAGAAAGAGAAAATAAGCAGGGCAGATGGGGAAAGAGTTAAAAATAGCATTTTAACTCAAGCAAATTATTTGAGGCCTTTATCACAAAATTATTTACAATTAAGTGAACAAAGACACTATTACATTCATGGCGTTTATCAAACTCAGCAACTCATTAATTTAGCTCAAATTATCGGAGAAACAGCGGGGGCAGTCTCTGAGGGTGACGCAATTGGAACAGTAAGCTCATTACAATCTCTATACGAATGGTGGTATTATAACGGCGGAGTAATTGATACCGGCTGGGGTTACTGAGTTATCTCTTCAATCATTTTTTACCTAGGAGCTTAGTCTAATCAGTCCTAACCATCTATTGTCTCCTAAGTCTAAGTTCTGCCCTGCTCGATTACAAGGCACATCGTCTAAAGTGGTATGCGCTTCTATGAAATTATGTTGGATAACTAAGGCATTCATCATAATAGGAGCAGACCATAACGCCTTAAGTCCTCTAAAGTCATCTACTCTATCTTTAATCTTCATAAATACCGTCTCTATTCGATAATTATGGATTTTGGTAACACTTGCGTTTTGCACTTTGTGCTCTATTGTTAAACCTCCTATCTTATTAGAATAGAACAACTTTCTAAATGCTTTAGGATAGAAGACCCCTCCATCCGTCTGAATGAATTTAGGCTTTCCCTTTTGAATCGACTTAAACAGAAACTTTTGTGCTTCTTGTGGATTGCCAGATAAACTATAATGAACCCCCGTAATTAATCGAGTATCCCAATCCAAACAGCACCAAAATATATCATCTCTGCCTTCACAATCTATTAATGTTTCATCTGCATAGAAACTATTGCCCATATTATATCCTAATTTATCAACAAATTTGCTAACCTTTAATGTATACCTTCTTACCCAATCAAGAATACTCATGTGGCTTATCTTGGTGTTCGTATGCCTACTTAATTGGTTTCTCATCTTTCTGCTTGATAAGTTAGAAATATACATATCAATGGACATTGTAATTATATTCTCGTTGTTTCTCATTCTATAAAATCCATCATCGATGACAAAACGATGATTACAATTCTTACATCTATATCTTTGAATTTTTCCACGATGTTCTGTACTCCTCAAGCCATCTTTCTTAATACTTTCAGAACCGCACACGGAACAAATAACTTTTATAATATTACTTTGTTTGTTAATACTATATTTAGTAATACTAAGTATTTAAATATTTCTATTGTAAAGTATTACTATATATAGTAACATTTATATAGTTAGAAATTAATGAGAATATATGCCTGAAATAAAAATAGAGGTTAAAGGGTACAAGTGTAATAATTGCGATTACGAATGGGTTCCTCGTTCTGAAAAAGAAAAACCACTAATTTGCCCGAAATGCAAATCAGCAAGATGGGATAAAGAGCCAAAAAAGAAAAATTAATTTTTTTAACTGAAATAACTCCCTTTAACTTTACAGCTCACGAAATAGGTATATTTTTATAGCCTCTTTTGTCTCGATTTATATGGCTCAAACTGCTCGTACCTTGGTTAAAGCCGCACGATTTGATCACTCTCTCAGGGAAGCAGTGCGTCGATCTTCACATACTATCTATCGTGTTGGAGTGAATGCGGGAAATGTAACTAAATATATGGCCTATGAGGGAGGTCGCGAGCCGTTTCTTTTGGTAGTTGCTCAGCAAAGAGATATTCGTGTCACAACGCCCCCAGGATACAACCTCACGTTCTCAGTGACTTCTTATTCTGATCGACAAAATGGGGCGCTTACCGAGCAGTTCAGCCAGCAAACAGGGGTCGCGTTTAACATTGAACCTCCTTCTGCCCTCGTTCGCCTTATTTCAGGAACGGATTTTATGTTTCCGAGCTTTGTGCGAGACCCTGAAGCAGTTCGTCTTCTTTGGGAAGCAGTGAAGATTTAGTTATGTTAAGGAAATTGACAGAAAACCGCGACTTTTTTATATTATTTTTGCTTTGATAATTGTAACTTCTTTCAGAGGCTTATCCCCTCGATCTCGAGGGGTGTTAGCGATTTTGTCTACGACGTCCATGCCTTGTGTGACTTTTCCAAAGACAGGGTGCTTCGTGTCAAGGAAGGTATTGTCGGCGACGTTGATAAAGAATTGACTGCCTCCCGTGTTCGGGCCTGCGTTTGCCATACTGATGGTGCCACGCGCGTTTTTGTTTCCGCCCGTGTGGGTGAATTCATCTTTTATCGTGTATCCTGGTCCACCTCGGCCAGTGCCTTCAGGGTCTCCACCTTGAATCATAAAGTTGGGAATGACACGGTGGAAGATGACTCCATCGTAAAAACCTTCTTTCACAAGTTTTTCAAAGTTGCCCGCGGTGATGGGCATATCATCATACAACTCAAGCGTGATGTCTCCTTCGGATGTTTCTAAGAGGATTGTTGTGCCTGAGGATTTGATTGCGTTTCCCGTTATCATAGGACGTACGGCTACTATCATAATAAGGATTATAAGTATTGCGCCTGTACCGAACCATAGCTTGTTCATCGCTTCTTGGGGAAAAAACAGTTTAATAATCTTACGAAACTATTTTTGGCAGGCGGTAACCTTTTAAACCTGTTTTTTCCAGTACGCAGACATGACTGGCAAAAAACCGTTTACACTTGTACGCGCAGCGTTGATGAATAATGAATACGTATTTGCGTCAGCAGTTACACGTTCACGCCGACCCTTTGTTAAAATTCCCGACTCGCCGATTCATACGCCAGTGACTGAGAGGTCGCATCGATACTATGCGTGGGCAACGGGAGAATCCGGAGAGGCGCCGTATCTCCTCTATGCAGGGCAACCTCGAAAAGATTATCGCAGCCATGTGGGGGGCAATAATGTGATTGTTGTTGCGACTGCTTGGGAACCTGCTCTTAGTGAGGGGTTGATAGCAGAGTTTGCAGAACAAACAGGGATACTGTTAGGGAATCATTTGCCTGAAAATGTGGTTCGCATGCATGTTGCTTCCATGGGGGCTGGTTTTTGTCGTTTTGTAGCAGATCCTGCCGAATTTTTGCAGATACGCGGACTTCCTTCTAATCGTCAAAAGATTTAAATAGACATATGTATCTTGTAATCATATGATAAGCAAGAACATATTACATTCCTGCCACGCGGAAGGGTTTAAAGAAGGAGAGTTGTATGATGCGTATAAAATCTTCTTTGGCACGCTAGTATCTGAATCTCGCTTGAAGATTATCAATCTATTACAAAAAGGAAAGAAAAACGTTGGAGAACTTGCACATGCGCTTTCGATGGACCAAACGGCAGTTTCACATGATTTGGCACGTTTGAAACAGTGTGGATTCGTTCATGCAACACGAGAAGGTAAATTTGTGTATTACTCGCTCAATAACGATATACATGCGCTCATGAACCTTATTGAAAAACATATGGGCAAACACTGTATCCATATATTACATTCTATGAAGGGGGTAAAGGAAGGACCATGAACGATACGACTCGGAACGTGCTCATTATAGTGCTTGCGTTCGTACTCATACTGACGTTTATGCCGTGGGGTGGTATGATGAGTTATGGGAACGGATGGGGTGTTTGTGGCATGGCACAACGTGCAGGGTATGGCGCTGGATGGATGACGGGCATCGGAGGATGGTTTGTTAATATAGCGCTTATTGTTATTGTCGCGCTTGTTATCGTATGGCTTTTGCGCGTAGCGGAGCAATCCGATGCTATGTCTCGGAGGAAAAAACGATAATGGTCACTAAAACTATATCGGCCGGTGTGATTCTTTTGTTAATTGTTGCACTTATCGCGCTTGTCTTTTTGGTGAACGTGCTCATTAAGGTAGCCGTGCTTGCAGTAATGGTATTGGTTATCGTATGGCTTTGGAATGAAATTCAAAAACAAACGCGGAGAAAGAAACGATGACGTTCACATCGGTTTCTCCCGAAGAGTTTACTGCACTCATGCACAAAGAGAATTCGTTTGTTATTCGAGCCCCTATTTCTTGGAATAAGGTCCTTGAGGGAACCGACCTCGTCATGGAACAGGGAGACATTAATGAATACAAAGATGTACTTCCGGTCGATACGACTACGCAGATACTTGTCTATTGCAGACGAGGGAATGCCTCCCGCGTCATCTGTCAACAACTCTCTGATGTAGGTTATACAAAGGTAATTAATCTTGAAGGGGGCATGTACAACCTTCTAGGAATTCGCGAATGAAAAAGCTCAAGGTAAAAATTAGTGGGATGCATTGCGCGTCGTGCGCGGGAAACGTGGAGCGGAGCGTGCGGAGTGTGAAAGGCGTGAAGAATGTGAGCGTGAGTGCGGTGACGAATACCTGTTTTATTGAGTGTGAAGATTCTACCACGAATGCGGATATTGAAAAAGCCGTGGCTAAACCGGGATACAAGGTTGTGGCGATTAATTAAGATGAAACACGATCATGCGATTACGACTGCTGAATTGAGCATGGAAGAGCGCGATATGCGTTCATGGAAACGTAAACTTATCGGGGCGTGGGTGTTGACGGTCCCGATTGCAGCGCTCATGCTCATTTCCTACGGGGGAATTGATATTGATGAGAACGTTATGATGGGTGTTCCGCTCGTGTTAGGATTCTTTGTGATATTTATCATTGGATTTGACACGATTCGCGGAGGATTGCGCGGATTTTATACCGGATATTTCTCTATGGATTCGCTTATATCGCTGGGTACGGTACTTGCATACTTCACTGGCATCGGCACGGTTTTTGGTTTTATGGAAAGCTATGCGGGCGTATCTGCGATGATTATGACTATTTTTATTACGGGGAAGTTTATCGAAAGCAAAGCGCGCGGCAGGGCAACGCAGGAAATAAAAAAATTGCTTGAATTGGGTGCTAAAAAGGCGCGCGTGCTTCGCGGAAAAGAGGAGATTGAGATTGATGCTTCAGACATTGCAATCGGAGATGTACTTGTGGTGCGCCCTGGAGAGAAAATTCCGACTGATGGTCTCGTGATTAAGGGAGCAAGTAGTGTTGATGAGAGCATGGTCACAGGAGAAAGTTTGCCCGTTGAAAAAACGGTGAAGAGCACCGTTATTGGCGCAACGATTAACCAAGAGGGGATATTGTATATTCGGGCAACCAAAATAGGAAATGATACTATGCTGGCGCATATCATCGCACTCGTTGAAGAAGCGCAGGGGACGAAAGTTCCCATTCAGAAACTTGCAGATAAAATAACGAATGTTTTTGTACCCGTTATTTTGGGCGTCGCACTACTTACGTTTCTCAATTGGTGGTATTTCACAGGAGAACTAAGCCGTGCGTTGGGAGTCGGCATTTCGGTGTTGGTTATTGCATGTCCGTGTGCACTTGGGCTTGCGGTGCCGATTGCGCTCGTGGTTGGGTCAGGCATGGGGGCACAACGCGGGATTTTGATTCGTAAAGGCGAGGCAATCCAAACGATGAAACGTGTGAAGACAATTATATTTGACAAGACAGGGACTATTACCAAGGGCGTTCCTGAAGTAATCGGATTTGCAGCAACGTCCAAGAAGTCGTACGTACTCGAGCGGGCATTGTCTCTTGAACGGTTGAGTGAACATCCGCTCGCCCGTGCCGTGGTAACCTATGCACAGGGGACGAAACCGTTGAACGTGCGCGGGTTCAAAGTTATTCCGGGACGAGGCGTTGAGGGATGGATAGGTACCAATCATTACCTTATTGGCAATCGAGCACTTATGCGTGAGAAGGGTGTACGCGTGGGCAAGCTTGAGAAAGAAATTGCTGAATTCGAAGTGGCGGGAACGACCGTGCTCATCATGGCCGAACAAAAAACGGCCTTGGGTGCGTTTGCACTTGCTGATGCAATCAAAGAAGATTCGAAAGAAGCGATTAGTGCGTTGAAACAGGCAGGATTCAAGACCGTTATGATTACCGGAGATAATCGACCTACTGCGGAAAAGATTGCGGCACGTGTAGGGATTGATGCGATTATTGCAGAAGTGCTTCCGGCCGATAAAGCTGCACACGTTGAGCGATTGCAGAAAGAGGGATTTGTGGCCTTCGTGGGAGATGGTATTAATGACGCTCCCGCCCTCAAACAAGCTAATGTGGGCATCGCCATGGGTACGGGTACGGATATTGCGATTGAGGCAGGCGATATTGTGCTCGTCAAAGGTTCGTTAACGGGCGTGGTACAGGCGATTAGATTATCGAAGGCTACGTTCCGCAAGATTAAGCAAAATTTGTTCTGGGCGTTTGCATACAACGTGATTGCTATTCCGCTTGCGATGGGCGGAGTATTAAGTCCTTTGATTGCTGAATTGGCCATGGCATTATCAAGCGTGTCTGTCGTGACGAATGCTAATCTCTTGCGTACGATGCGCATGTAAACGATGTATTTTTATAGCATGTACGCTTGTAGGAGTTATGACGCGTTGGTTTGAGGTGAGCATCATCGTGTTGCTCGTGGCATTATTGGGTGTTGCAGGTTATGCGTTCTATGAACTGTTCCCTCAGAAATCGGTTCCGTTTGTATTTGATAACCTTACCTTGCCGCCACCACTTAATTATACGTCGAGTTCGCAATTCTATCCGAACATGCGGTTTAAAGATGACCGTATACCCTATTCTATAGAATCGTCATGTTCTGAGGCTAAACGAGCAAGCGCACGTGAGGCGTTTGAACACCTTGCGGAAGAAACGGTACTTTCGTTTTACGAAACAGATTATACCGAAGCAGAAATACGTGTTATTTGTTCCAAACTGCCCCCCGATTCTGAGCGTAAGCACCATTTTATCGCCGGGGAAGGCGGACCTACTGAGATTTTGAACGGCAGTTATTATGCGGTGATTATTGAAGGGACGTTTTCGCTCTATCGCGATGAAACATGCGACACGGCCCATATCGCGCTTCATGAGACCTTGCACGTATTAGGATTTGATCATAACAATAATCCGCGCAGCATTCTTTATCCGACGCTTGATTGTGACCAGCGGCTGGATGACTATCTTATTTCTGAGATTAATCGACTATACCGCGAGCCTTCGTATCCTGACTTGATTATTCATTCTCTTGAAGGAAACACATCGGGGAGATACTTGTCATTTGAGATTCAGATTTCTAACAATGGGCTTCGTGATGCGGGAAATGTGTCCTTACGCGTGTATGCTGACGAGAAATTAATCAAAGAGTTTGCGCTTGATGCGGTGCCGATTGCATCACGTAAGATACTTACCGTGACCAATCTTAATGTCGGCAGACGCACTGAAACAATCGATTTCAGGGTTGACGAATCAAATACGATTCAGGAATTAAAAGAAGAGAACAATAATCAGCCACTTACAATCACGAGAAATTAATCTTCTTCGTCTTCTTGCTCTTCGTCGTCATCGTCTTCGTCATCATCGAAGTCGTCATCGGCGTCGCGCTCTTCAAATTCGATTTTTGGCATCGGAGATATCTCTTTTGTTTAATTATGGCTCGAATACCTTAAGACTTTTTAAATATTATGTCTTGATTTGCGCACGGTTTGCTTTGGTTTACGGTTGTGCGCGGCATGTGCTACGTGAGGAACGTGATGTGTTGCTTTTGCACGAGGGATGCGTGTGAGAAAGCGCGCAACTGCAATGAGGACAATAAGCAAAATGAGGCCGAGGATACCCAGTACAAGGGGAATTACATAAAATGTGCTGATTGTCGCGCCTGGTTCAATCACCAAACTTTTTTTAGGGAGGTCATAGGCACGACAATCTCGTTCTGACGAAAGTATGGCATCATCTGCGCGGTCGTAATACATCCATGTTCCTGTTTGCTCGTTATATATAATTCGATAGTTGTGTCCTGCTTGACCTTCTCGTGCAAGTGAGGAGATTAATTCAATATCTTTTCGTTCGAGTGTGATGATTTCAAGCGTGTCGAGATGCACCAGTTCTTCACGCATGGCTTCCTGCCAGTCTATTGCGGGCAGGTTTTTTGGAGTAATGTCACGGACCGTAATGCCATCCGTTCCTACAAGGCGATACGAATTAAATGCGTCTTGGAATCCCGTTGTGGTAATATTTGCATAGCGCAGAATGGAGGTTATATCATTCCTTAAGGATGTGCTGAAACAGCGCGATTCTGTGGCAAGGGCCACACAGAGCCCATTGCAGGTTTCTGTGCAGGATGGGAGCTCTTGCTCTATTTCAAATGTGACGCCTCGTTCGGGGTGCGTGCGGGAAGCAGTAATGGTATTAAGGTCTTTCTCAAAGGTACACTCGGTTTCGGTGCAGGTAATTGTCCATCCATAATACAACGGTGTTTTCAATGAAGTTTTAACCGTTCCGGGGAGCGAATACGATACAAATTTCAGATGGGGGCGTTCGATGTCTCTTGTTTCGGTGGGGCGCTGCACACGTACTGAAAGTCCGTCGGGAAATGTTGTTTCTCCTACAAGTACTAACAGTGATTCTTGATTGTGTTGCGAGGGAAATGCGTACAACGAACCCGTTTTTTCTCCTAGAATCTGCGCACGTTGGAAGTCGTAGGTTGAAATGACCACTTCTGCGGAAAATTCTTCTGAAGAAGTAAGGCACGTTTGTGCGCCTGAACTTGCAATCAAAAATATCATGGTAAATGTTGCGAAATCCATTATCTGCGCGATGAGATAAGACTATTTAAGATTTATGTGCTTTGCGCTGCTTCAAGTAGTTTTCCTCGCATATAGCGTATGCCGTTTGCACTACGATTTCCGTTGTAGACTGCATTCAACTCCTCTGCTGCGAGCGCGTTCAAAAACTCTCCTCGGTTATTATGATATCTCAGGTCATCGTTCATCACGCTTAAATCAGTTATTTCTTCTTCTGTCCACAGCGTGTGCCCTCTTGCGCGCGCTCCCTTTCTGCCTCCTTTCCGTAAGGCCTCCGTAGAAAGCATTTTTAGAATGGTTTTCATCCGATTTTGCGCGCGCTCTTTTTGAATTTTATTGAGCTCTGATTCGGGAATCTTTCCTTCATATACCGGTCCTAATTCAGAAAAGGGATTGCCTCTAAGACTAAAACCAACAATGCACCGGGCACACGCTGTTCGATTACCTGCCTTTTGAGCATAGGCCTCGGCAACGTTATATTTTTTTGCAATATCTTCAAGCCCGAGGCGACTTCGATAGTCCTCTGCTGATTCGGGGTGATCTCGTTGAAACGCGAGCCCCTGTTCTATTTCATATCGTATGAGTGCCCTCAAACCAAGGGGATTTCTTTCTCGAGGGGGTTTTTTCTCTTCCATAGAAAAAGATTTTTTGATGATTTTTAAATATATCACCCTCGATACGTATGTTGACGCTTATTCATTTCGAATTGGTATTCACTAGTCACGTCGAAAAAATAGTTCGCTCCTTGGATGCCTAATGCGCCGAGAGCTAGTCCTCCGAGCAGAAGTGAGAGCCCCATGGTTCGATCGTCTTGGCATACATACGCACCAACGCAAAAGGGAATGAGCGAAGCACACGCACTTACCCCCGAGGTCACACAGGCAGCCCACGCCCCTTTGTGGCGCACCCAGAGTTCTAAGTCGGACATGTCTCTTTTTTCTCGCATGGGCTCTTTCGATAAGAAGAGTATAAAAGCATTTGGGGAAAATTAAACTCAAGGTTTATAAAACAATTAATTTTGGGGCGCATATGGTCTTTGAGATAAGTAATGAGTCTTTGTATGCTGTTGTCGCGGGAATGGCTGTTGAAAAGAGTGATGATATTCTTGCAGTTGCGGGTTCGGGCGACCAAGCCTTTGCACTGCTTGAGGGTGCAAATCACGTTTTCTCGGTCGATGTTAATCTAGAGCAGATTGCGCTTATGGAAGAACGGGTGGCTGCACTTACGGAGGGTGCGTATGAGAGATTTATATGGAAACCGGAGCCTTGCTTAGAGAAAATTGGAGGACTCAAGAGAGCTCGAAATCAGTACTTCTCTGTTGAAGGACGATTGGAACGCATTGCACGCAAGTTAGAGCGGCTTGCGATTATGGGTCCTGCGGATATTACCGAATCTGCTTTAGAGTTGCCTCGCGGATATTTTAACAAGGTGTATCTCTCGAATGTTATGGGAAGTCCTTCTAATGGACGAAGTGCGAGTCGTGCACGAACTGATTTTTTAGCGAGTATTGCAAGCACGTTGCCTTCGGGAGGACTTATTTACTCTGCCGTAGACACACTTGCCTTACCTAAAAAAGTACTTGTTATTGATAATGATTTAACACATGAGGCTCGAAGGTTAGAACGAGAGTACAACCCGTTCGGACATGACATGTGTTGGACTCCGACGGTATATCGAAAGGAATAATTATTTAAACCGTCTTAATCCTCTCTAGGTTATATCCTTATGGAAAAAAGAGCGTCATCTGAAAAGAAGATTATAGGTCTTGGGGGATTCCTTATATTTTTTCAAGTAACCTATTGGATTGGATTTTTTTCTGGGGTTTGGATAATATCAACAAAGATACATGACCCTTCTAGAGTTAGCGGGCTTTTATTAAGCCAGAGCATTGCTTCTTTGTTGATATCCTCTTATTTGATATATTTATTTTATAGTTGTTCTAAAAAATTTAAGATTGTGGCCATTGCAGTTATTTGGATAAGTTTCTTCAGTTACTTGTGGGGATTAATCCCTTCTCTTACGGCGCCCTTACCTGGGGTTGACCTCGACACCATTTTGCCCCTTATTTTTGGGTATATCGGAATGCCGCTTGCAGGAGCAGTTATATTTACTCTTTATTTAATTAATTCCGAACGAGTTAAGAATACTTTTGTGAAACGATAAGTAAAAAGCGATTATCTATCTAAAAGAAATTTGCAATTTCTTCATAGAATTTTTTTATTTTTTCTCTAAAGATTAAACAATCGGCCATAATCCAAAAAATGCCTATTAAAACTACAAGCGATTGTTGATTCTCTTTACCCCAAATTATGAGAATTCCCCCGAATATTGCAAGAAGCGAAGGAACTCCTAACAGTGAAAGAAATATTGAAAAACCTTCTTTAACTGTAGCCCTAGTATTTTCTTTTGTCATTTAAAGAGATAATATCCCCTCACCGAGAATCGAACTTGGGTTCCGCGGGTTCTGTCGAACGCCCGTATTCTCATGAATACGGTCTTGTCGCACTTCATCCTTATCCCAAGCGGGAATGTCTGTGCTAGTCGGGTGACTACAGCCGCGTGCTCTACCATTGAGCTATGAGGGGCTGACTGAAAAACTGGCCTCTATCTTTTAAATGTTTGTTTAGCCTGGCGGCGCATCATAATATGGTTATAAATCACGAGGAACAGACAAAAAAAGATAACGTTCGAAAAGAAAAGCCATGCAGGAACGATGGGGACGAGTAACCATGCCATCGACCAGAGGAACATTGCGATACTGCTATACAGCACGCGTCGTATATTGTCCATGTGCGTAGAACATAAGGTCTCTTATAAGGATTGCGTCGTTAGCTTTAAAAAGCATTTTTTCTTTGACGTGCTTCGCGTCGATGGTATCTCACACCCATTTTGAGTCAGAAGAGCCACGCAGGTTCTGTGTAGTCAGTGCTATGCATGCTTATAACGCCGTGCACGATTTTTTGCTGGGTTCGAAGAAAGTTTATTCGGGAAAACTGGCTGAACTGCGAACGCATCTCAATAGAATGCGTTATGGCGAATACGCACTTGATGCCTTGAATGACCAAGACCATATTCGTGATAGTCTACAAAAGCTCAAGATTGAGTTGTCCTCTGCTATGCACTCCCTTGAAATTGTTGACCGAAGAGGATATGATTTGGTGCAACTTCCCGGTTTCGTATATGAACCTCGCCTTACGGAACATTTTCAGGTGATTACGCCAGCACGGCAGGTGGAAATGATCAATCGACTCTATAGTACAACGAGAGGCACGCAAGAAAAGGTGGCTGACATTCTTGAAGAACGTGCAACTTTCTTAGAGCGACATGCGCGCGACGATTCAGGGAGGTATAACGGATTTCTCTTCACTTTGTCTGCCCACTACCTTGCAACCGCTGTGAGCGCTTCACAAAAATTTGAAAGACTAGGCCACATTATTCGCACTCCCCGAAACACGTCTTAATCTTGGGCGTGGCTGATTTCTGCGGCAAACGAGGTCTTATTTGAGAACACCGACGTTTGTTTGCCTTTTTGGTTATATCGCGCGTGCGCAACGGGCAACCCGAATGAGCCGACTACTCGTATTTTTGAATACATGATATAAGAAAATACGCGCTCTTCTCCCGCGTTGAGATGTGGGAGGTTCCAGGTAATCGTACGTGTGGCCTCATCTATGGCATGTGGCTTGATACCATACGATTCGTACAGTTTCATCGCGTGAGGTACGCGATCCGTGAGCACCATGTTCTGAAGGTTTCCATGGGCCTTGGCATGTAGGGTGACTTTCAAGGCAAATTCACCGCCCTTGGTGCGCACGAACGAAACACGCTTAACGAGTGAAAGCCCTGAGCGCGTCAAGAATTTAACTACTATAACGATTACTGCGATGATTATAAGCACAATAAGCGGAAGCGTATAATTCGTTTTTGACTGCACGACGAGCTTTTCAGAAGGATCGAGCTGCTCTTGCCAGGTGTAAATCACATAGAATCCTCGCTTTGAAGATGTTTCAGGAGCAGGGTCATGATTCGTTAAAAGACGTGTAAAGATATCGCGCTTTTCAGAAATCGTGGCAGTGACCGGCACGTTTCCTTCATTTACTTTTTCAGTGGTTTTGGTACGAATGACAACGCCCTCTGATGACTCTGCGACGGCAATGCCTCCTTGTTCAAGATATTTTACGTTTGAATGTATCGTGTCGTCTGCGCCTTGATAGGATACGCGAACATCTAACGAGTAGGTGTCTGCAACAAGTTTCTTCGTGGCCTCGGAGTCAATCCGAATCGTGACGGGAATGGTTTCGAACGGACCAATAGTTACCTTTGAAGCCGTGTCAAAAAGCTTTGATTTGAAGGCGAGATCGATATTATTGAATCGAATGCCTTTAAGGTTTTGGACCAAAATCGTGGATTCATTGTCCCCAACTTCTACGGATACAGGGCGAATAAATAGCGCGTCTTTCAGAGTGACAAGGTCCATGAATAGCTCTCCTTGTGAAAGACCTTCTCGTGTGCTAAATATTTCATATTGGAATTTCACAAGACCTTTCGTGTTATCAAGCAGACGTTGCACAGGTTTGGCAGTAATGGTAACTGTTGTGGGCGTGTCCGCTTCAAGGTTGATGGTGCTCGGACTCAATTCGACGCCCACCAAAGAGTAGATTTGGAATTCATCAGACTCTCCCGTGTTGGTGAGTTTTAATGCGTAGGTGACTGACTCGTTGTCGCTGCCCACTATGAGTACAGGGACGTCTTCGGGCGCCTCAACGGTGACTGCGGCCGATATGAACGGCGCTATACACAGAAGCATACAGAGGAATAGAACTTTTTTCATAGTGGGGCGAGCGTTTTTTTCTATTTAAAGATTTGTGTAGTTTGAACCATCTTTATCTCTAAAACGCGCTATTTTCTGCCTGTGAGCTCAAGAAATGCCTTCATTTCTTCTTTGAAGTTTTGGACGATGTCTCGCGCGTCATCTTCTTTCTTGTCTGTGCGTTGCGGGATGACATATTTGTTGTACACTTCTTTTATGAACTTGTTAAACGCTGAGCCTTCCCACTTATTGCTGTAGTCCTTTTCAAGCAAGCTTTTAAGTTCTATGCTTAGATCCGCAGCCTTATTCATCTTCTTCTTGCGTCCGTCGATTTCGACTTCGACGTCGGTCAAACCGAGAATGCGCCACTTTATTTTAACCGTTATTTTGAAATAATCCGTTACCTTTTTTGACGCAGTCCATTCAATTTCAAGTTCTTTGCCGTTTGATTTTACTTTCTCGCTATAACTATCTTCGATAACATTCAGGTCTTCTTTCTTGAGCCATTCATATGCAAACTTATACGCTTGCTCAAGGTCCAATAGACCCGCGTATTTTAATTTCTCTTTTACGACTGTGTCTTTCTCGACCATCTTCTTTTAGTATCGAAGCGAGGATTGTATTTAAAGGTTATTGACAGAGACTTCAATCAGTACATTTCGTCACGGCAGTCGAGGCAGAGATTCTTTCCTTCAACGTGTAACAAATCGCTAAACGCGCCGCAGCTATCACAGAACCCTTCTGACTCGAGTTCATCGACACTCGTTATACGCCGCAGTTTTTGCGTTTCTTCGCGTACATCAAAGAAGGATGAAGCTTTGGTGTAATATTCGGGTTCTACTTTGAGGATATCTTTAATCGTTAAAAGCCCCACAACGTCTCCTTTTGAGAGTACGGGGAGTCGTCGGAAACCTAATCGCTTCATTTTTTGGAAGGCTTGCGCAAGATCTGCGGAAGGCTTTATGACCGCTACCTTGCGCACCGCGACATCTATCGCTTGTACTGTGCGCAAATCAAGCCCGGGTTTTTTAGTAATTGCCCAGAGAAGACCGGTTTGTGTTATAATTCCTTTAAGCTTTTTACCCTCGACCACGAGTAACGAAGTTACATCGTCCTTGACCATTTTGCGCGCGCACGCAAGCAAATCGGTAGAGGGAGATACCGCAGAGAAATTTCGGGTCATAACATCGCCCACGGCTACCCTCTTAAACATCGGTTTCAAGAGGCGCACGAGGTATTTTAAGATTGTGGGGTTAAGTTATCCTATAACAAGACCCATACAGGCGTCTTCGAGCATTCCCCAATCTCCCTTTCTGATAATGCTTTCAACTATGTAGGTGCCTTTCGTCCAAATATCGGGCGCGTAGTTTGTCCCTCGGGGTCGTCCCTCTTCTTGTCCTCTGTCGTAATGGGTTGCGGATTCAATTGCGACTATTGCTATGGGCTGATTAGAAAATTTCCCATCGAACCCTATGCTAAATAGAGGTAGAGCGACACTTATGGGATAGGCCCTCTGCCCTTTTTTTCTCAGTCGATAGCGATTTCCAGATTCAAGGTGTTCAGGAAGGTATTCATCCTCATCTCGACTCTCATTTGTAACACGACTATTACCTTGAAAGCGCGCTCGAAGAGCGAGAACGGTATTAAATTCAATAGGTATGCTTCTCATGAGGGATGCTCTAATAAAAAATTGATTTAAAAGCCTTGCGTTTTTGACTGCCATAATCATTAAAAACAGACTTTTACCTCGCTCGTTATGGCTCCTCAAGACAGTGTTGTTTCTGACTCGGTTTCTCGTACGTTAGGGCGCGAAGCGCAGCGCAATAACATTCTTGCGGCACGCGTTGTCGCGGACATTTTGAAGACAACGCTTGGCCCGAAGGGAATGGACAAGATGCTGGTCGATTCTGCAGGAACGATGACGATTACTAATGATGGGGCAACCATTCTTGAAGAGATGCAGTTCGATCACCCTGCCGCCAAGCTCATTGTAGAGATTGCTAAAACACAAGAACGCGAAGTAGGTGACGGGACGACCAGTGTGGCGCTCCTTGCGGGTGTGCTGCTTGAACATGCGGAAAAATTACTCGATAGGCGCATTCATCCTACGGCGATTATCAAAGGATACCGGACTGCAGCATTACACGCTCAAAAAATTCTTGAAGAGGTTGCTTTTTCGGCACGAACACCTGAAGCGCTCCGCACGATTGCCATGACGGCCATGACGGGCAAGGGTGCGGAGGGCAACCGCGCACATTTTGCTGATTTAATCGTTCAGGCAGTCACCCAAGTTGCTGAAGGGACGACCTTTGACATGAATGCGATTAAGATAGTAAAAACGCGTGGCGAACGCGTGGAACAGAGCCAGCTTATACAAGGAATGGTGCTTGAGAAAGAAATTGCGCATGCAGATATGCCTCGAAGCGTGCGTGACGCGCGTGTCGCTCTTGTCGATGTGGCCCTTGAGATGCGCAGCCCCGAGACTGAAACGAGTATTTCTATTTCAAGTCCCGAACAGCTTCGCGGTTTTCTTGACTCCGAAGAGCGATATTTGAGAGAGATGACTGAACAGCTTATTTCGACGGGAGCACGCGTGCTCTTCTGTCAAAAGGGAATCGATGATGTCGTTCAATATTATTTGGCTCAAGCGGGAGTTATGGCTTTTCGACGCGTTCCCCGCTCCGATATGGAACGACTTGCTAAAGCAACCGGAGGGAAAATAGTTTCAACGATTCATGAGCTGCGCGCCGATTATTTGGGATACGCGGGAGAAGTAAACGAGATTGTGAAAGGGGATGATTCCTTGGTGTATGTACAACAGTGCAAAAACCCTAAAGCCGTTACACTATTAGTCTATGGGACGAGCGACCACTTTCTTGATGAGGTTGAACGTGCGGTGCGCGATGGATTGGGGGTTGTCGCCTCTGCGGTGCGCAGTGGTAAAGCAGTTTCCGGCGGAGGGGCCGTTGAGATTGAAGTTGCACGACGATTGCGGGGGATTGCGCGCACGCTTACGGGGCGAGAGCAATTAGCGATGGAAGAATTTGCTAGTGTGCTCGAGACTATTCCTGCTACACTCGCGGAAAATGCAGGGCTTGATCCTATCGAAGTGGTTGCGGAATTACGACGACGTCACGAAGCGGGGAATGTGCACGAGGGGCTTAACTTGTTAAAGGATAGTATTGAAAATTGTTATGAAGCGGGCATTGTTGAACCCTTACAAGTTAAACAGCAGGCAATTAGCGCGGCAACCGAAGTCGCAACCATGATTTTGCGCATTGATGACGTGTTAATCTCCTCGGACAAACCTCGTACGAATGCACCGAGTGACGCGATTGAGTAACGATGGGATTTGAAGATTTTTTCAAACCGTATTCTTCCGAGACACGAGGGGACCTTGAAGCCTATTTAAGAGAGTATGATTGTGGTTTTGCGTCTAATCATTTTTTTGGGGCACGCGAGTATACGGTTATTCGAGATAAGGGATGGATTGTGCCCGGAGTAAGCTGGGTTAGAGTAGGCAGCAGCCCCGCACCAGATATAGCGTACGGCATAAATTCGAAGTTTATGTTAACAAGTGACGGACCTGGTCCGTACAATATGAGCCATATGGGTGCGCCCAAGGGAGTGTATGCTCCTGAAAAGGCGTTGAAAGGCAGACATTGGACAATTTATCTTTTGAATTTGCCACGGGAAGGATAGTTAACTAATCTTTAGGAAACGTATATAAACTCGTTTTCTGTACATATGCGATGAGGTGGTTAGGGGTTTTCCTCTTCCTAGTTTTTGTTTTTGTTCCTATCGTGAGTGCTGACACCTATTTGTACTGTGTCGACTCTGATGGCGGACAGACCGCAGGTACATTCGGGTATATCGATTATAGCTACGTAAGCATACCTCAACAGCATGAAATTATGCGCGTCAATGATAGCTGTCAGAGCGGCACTTCTCTTACGGAATATTATTGTGGAGGCTCCAATCCCGCTTGGACAGTTAACAGTACGCTCATCGATTGTATTGCTCAAGGATATACTGGCTGTTCGAATGGGGCGTGCTATGGCTCTGCAACGTGTTCTGATGGGGTGCGGAATGGGCAAGAGACTGATGTTGATTGTGGAGGATTTAGTTGTGATCCGTGTGAAGGAGGGCAGACGTGTAGCATTTCGTCTGACTGCGAGAGTAGCGTGTGTAATGGAGGAGTATGTCTTGATCTGCCCGAAGAACCCGCCCCTACGTTTGAGGTAGCTCTTGGTCCGCGTAACCCCGGAAATCACATCTGGAACCTGGGCGATAATCCTAACAATACGATGATGCAACTTGTTTTGACGGCACGAAACGCGCCGGTACGCGTGGAGTTTATTTCGATACGTGCGAGTGGAACGGGAGATGATTTGCAAGGCCTTCGTCGCGTGTATCTTGCAGAAGACATGAATCTTGATGGACGTTACACGCCCAATGAATATCAATGGGCACGAGGAACGTATGACCTCAATGACGGGAGTTTTTCGATGCGCCTTACGCCCACGATGGAACTCAACGGAACTAACAATGAAAGTGTGACCTTGCTTATTGTGTATGAATTGAGTTCATTCGTCATTCTGGGGCAAACATTTACGGTGCAGGTTGCGCCCGTATATGCGCGTGCACTCAACGGAACTTATGTAGGCATTGATTTGAGTACAAACGTGAGTTTTCGTACAACCAAGACGATAAATTCATCATATACTCCTCCTTCCTGCCATGTGAATGGAATACGTGACTTTGATGAGTCGGGCGTTGATTGTGGAGGGGCGTATTGCCCTGCGTGCACATCTATTGATCATTGTGTGAATGGAGTACGCGATTCTGATGAACAAGATGTTGATTGTGGGGGTTCATGTCCTACCTGTATCCCCAACGTTTGCATACCTCAAGACGAGTGTAATCCGCTTAATCCTCCGTTGTGTGATGCGGTAACGCGCTCAGTTAGCATCTGTATTAGTGGGTTTTGGTCAAATGTGGCAGGCGGCTATGACCTCTATTGTGATGAACCGGGCGTGTGTACTCCGGGAACGTTCCTCTGTGACCACCAACAACGTGGCGTGCGAGAGTGCTTGCTCGACGGTCAATGGGGAAATAATGTACTCCTTGACTCTTTGTATAGTATGCACTGCTCGCAAGAGAGCTGCGAATCGGGAACGAGCTATTGTTTTGAAAGTAATCTGTATGTATGCGGTACTAATAATGAGTGGACGACCAGTGCAGCGCCTAGTGCAAGTTGTCAACAACAAGTGTGTGATTGGGGTCAAATGATGTGCGATTATGGGCGCGGGACGGTGACGCAGTGCGAATTGCGTGACCCCTTTGACCCTTTGAGCGCGTACTGGCATACCCTCGAAACGCAAATTATTCCGGGCGATGAAGAGCGAGAGCAGCAACGATTTGATCCGTTTGAATTGTATTGCCTCAACCCCGTATCTCTTTGTGATGAACAGAGTCAACGATGTAATTTTGAACGAAAGATGGTGGAGACCTGTGTTGAAGGGGGATGGGAAGCCTCGGAGGACGCTCCCCTATACAATCTTATGTGCGCGGGCCGAGAATGTAACGCTGAAGAATTTTTGTGCAATCCGTTTGAAGAAACGGTCGCTTTCTGTACGGTCGAGGGTTCATGGGGCGCTGAATCGGTAACTGACTATACGCGCCTGTGTGAATCTTCGGAGATAACTCCGGGTGTTGATACGACTACAAATGTACCCTATGCGACAGGGGGGCGACGCGTTATTGTGGGTTCTGTCCATAATAACACCATTGTAGCCTATCGATTTTTAGCCCCCTCGCCCGAGGTTAAGAGCGAGACGAGTATTTCGTTCCTTCGCAGTCCGTGGGCCTCATGGGTATTGGTACTGCTCCTCGCGGGAACAGCGGCTTATTTCGGATTGAAATATCGCGCGTGCACGTTGGGCGGTTCTTTAGGGACACAAAAAAAGAAGCAAACGAAATGACTATTCTTCGTCGGTGTCGTCCGGGTAATCGTCTTCGTCTTCCATGCCGTCTTCTCCTGCGAGAAGTGCCATAGTTTCCTCGAGTAAGTCAGACACTTCGTCTGATTCTTCGTCGGATAATTGGTCCGTATTCCATGAGCGAATACGCGTGTTGAAATCGCGAATGTCTTGCTTTATTTTGTCAAATTCTGGCGCCATAGCGAGATTATTTTTTGAGGGTTTTTATAACTTATGCTAAACAGATATACTCAAGCCGCTAAATAATTATAAGGTCTGGAAGAAACAACCGTGCATGATTCCGGGATTAGAGGCACTCGCAGAACGTCCGTACCCTGGACGATTTATTGTTCTTGGTGAAAACGATGCAGGCGCGGGTGTCGTGGTATACGGCATTACCGGGAGAAGTCCGCCGAGTCAAGCGCGTAGACTTGTGATACATGGAGAACCACGCTCGCCGCGTGTTGAAGTTGAAGTGACTGATACTGAAGTGCTTCGAACAGGCAAGCCCGAATTGCTTGTGTATCCCGCCATGATAAGCTCGGGCACCGCTCCAACACGAGAAATAAGTGTGAGCAATGGTGCACAAACTGCTACTATTGCCGAGCATTGGGGATTCACGGCTTTGGAAGCACTTCAGAAAGGGCATGCAAAGTGGGAGTACGAACCTGATATACCTAATTTTACTCCCCGCATTAGTGGACGACTTAATCTATTTGGAGATAGAAATAAAGAAGCATTCCTCGGGATTATCCGACGCGGAACTGACGTGCTGCCTCGGCGGGCGTTTTATGAAGTTCCCCTTACTGCAGGACGCGGTGAATTCATAAGCACGTATGACGGCCAAGATTGTAATCCCGTGCAACCGTTTAGGGGTGAACCTCTTGCCGTTGCTATTCCTGGAGCGACTCCTGAACAAACAGCTCGCTATTTTTATGAAGCGTTTGCACCCGCCGGCGAAAAAGATTTTCGAGTCTCAGTAGCCTGTATGTACTTGTCGCGTGAAAATAATCTTCTTGTAGGGATTGTTAATAGATTCTAGAGCCGTTGCCAAGACAATTCTGATTCGGACACTTGACGATCAAGATAAGCTTGTAAATTAGGTGTTGTTCGACGCAACCGTTCTTCTGCTCCAAGCATGATAAGATCATCTCCGCAACCAATACTTGGAGGTTGTATAATATTTCCTTCGTTAATGACATAAGCAAGTACTTCGGGGTTTCCCGATCAGAAAGCACCAAAGTCCCTGAACATAAATAAATCGGTTAGACACTGACCGGTTTCGGGTTTCCCCCACATAACTGCAAGAAAATACGCAGGATCGAGAGAAACTGCTCCAGACCTTCTTGCGATAAGTCTTCTTGGCCAAGCCGAGTCATGAAAATAATCAAGGGCGTTGTCGACATTGCCCCCGTACGCCTCGTTACATCCTTCACTGTGCACATAGACGCGTCCCGAGATTGATAATTCTGGAGGAGTAGACAACATTTCGGGCGTAATTGTTTCGCGAGCGTGAAAGGGAATACCTGTGCTGCACACGAGGGATTTTTATAGGTTTCTAGAAGAGGCGGGTTCGTTTTTAAAAGTTCTGCTCATCCAGTTTTCTTTCGAGTGAACGCTGATGAGCGTAGAGCTTCGTTTGGACCGAATTTTTTGTTCTCTCAGGGTATCCTTCTCCAACTAACCTCGCGATTATACGAGGGTGATTGTATTTTCCTTGGTACATTCCGCTTCTGTATCTAGAATCGAGTTCGTTGGAAATGCGATAAAGCGCATTCAATTCTTCGGCTCCCCAATGCAGTTCTCCTTTTGCAAGGGTCGATTTAAGCCCTCCTTTTCTGCCTGCTTCTTTTTTTTGATTTTTAGTTAAGCCGAATATGCCTTTCTTTTCTGAAAGCCCCCTCGTTCCATTTCTTCGTCCGTTTAAGCTTCGATTGGTTTCCAACATCCGAGAAACTTCTTCGCGGGGTAACGCGCCTTCGTATGCGGGAATGTCAAACCTTCCGTCATGACCCTTGAGATATTTGTAAACCGCGACAGATGCAGTTTTTGGCGTAATGCTATGCTCTTCTGCAAGATTTAGTTCACGAACAATTTCAGGGGCAGTTTTTCCTCCACGAAAGAGAATGGCTATTTCGGGATGCGTCTCTTGCCATTCTCTTCCCAGATTAATGCTTTTCCTTATGCCTCCTACTTGACTATACGAAACTTTTCCTACCATCTAGAAATTGCGTTTTTAATGGTTTTTAAACCGTTCGTTGCCAATGTTATTCTATCAAAATCCTTTTCGTTGATTTTCCAGCCTTTTTTATCGACGAGGAAATAAAATTAATTCCTCTCTTTTAACATTTATTTCTTTGTAAACTAGATTCGATCCAATTAAAAACTTAATTAATTCTGAAAATTCATAACTCTTGAGAGATAAAAGTTACCTCTTTTTAGTAGAGACTAAACCAAAAGATTTAAATACCTTTTATAATAAGAAAAATCATGACAGTTACAGTAGACGTCAGACCAAGCGGAATTCAATCTGGTGTGGTAGCTGCGCCTTTTGATAAAGCATACGACGAACTTACTGCCACAGGCTATGACGTTATCTCTCTCGCTCAAAATGTTGACCTACGTCTTGCACAGGGTCGAGATTCTGAAGTGACGCGCAATGGAAACTATGTTCTCAACGGTCAGGTCTATCGTAAAGGAGAGAAAGGCGTATTTGTTGCTGTTTCTCCATTAATTACTAATGCTGCATTACGAACGCAAGCCGTAGAAGCTAATAGAAACGGACGCTACTTAGATACGCAAGATGGCGTATTGTATGACGAAGTGCGTCGTCTTGTAGATGAAGATGCATCGCGCGACCCTCATGACCGCCGAGCTATGCTGTTACCTGCAGATAAAGCGTTTCCTTTATCTCCTCAGAAAAATCCCGAATTGTTTGCTATGGCTCTGGGCAAGAATGGTGCTGCGTATTTAGATATGATTGGACAAGACAGTGTAACGTTCTATCCGATTGAACAAGGCACGTTGAAAGATTATGCAGCTTCCGTTCCTACACAGTTGTGGTTCCGTGGGCATGGCGGTGTCGTCCAGTCTGAGCTCTTTGGCAACTTCAGGGGCCTCGATTGCGGCGACAGGGTTCGTGGGGTGCGTAACGTTTCTGTGGCCGAAGGCCACGCGCGCGAAGGTTCAGTAGGTACTCAAAATAGCGAACTTTATACCTCTGCACAAGTAAGAAATGCACTCAGAGAATTACTGCCTGGTCTTGAAGCACAATTGTTTGAACGATTGCAAGGCAAGTAATTTTAGCTTTTTTGTTACTTCGGATAAAATAAACATTATATTCTTTCTAGAACCATAATCATTAAAAGTTCTTTTTTTAGTCCTTAAGAGCCTCGGTCGCTCTAGGAATAGAGAGTAAGAGGCCACACGTCTTTGTATTAATCACGTGTTACAACGTGTAGTGCAATTCAACAGCGACAGTTAGTATGTTGTCTAGAAAACGAAACCTGAAGCTGTGGTGAGAAATAGGTACAAAGGCTACCCTGCTTTGTGGTTCCATAGGCATGACGATGACAACCAGTCTGAGCTCAATGGCAACAACAGGAACCTCAATTACGACAACAGGGTTCGTGGAATGACCTTAGACCGAGGTTTTATACTCATATGGAAACGTACACTAATTTGTATTCAAAGTTGTGCTCAATGGGAAATCTCACACTCGCATGGAGGAATGCGCGCAAGAAAAAGACGCAACAACCTAATGTTATTGAGTTTGATGACACTGTTATGCAGAATCTGGTTGCATTACATACAGAACTAACGACAAAAACCTACACACCTCAGCCGCTTGTTAGTTTCATCCTACGCGATCCTAAGACGCGTACGATTTCAAAGTCTCATTTTCGGGATCGTGTTATTCATCATGCCCTCATCAATATTTTACGACCCATTTTCGAAAAAACATTTATCTACGATTCGTGTGCAGGCAGGATAGGCAAAGGCACATTATTTGCACTCAAGCGGTTTGACTTCTTCATGAGAAAAGTGTCGCATAACAAAACTAACATGCAAAATAGGTTTGGAGATAGAAATTATGTTAAGGGTTATTGTTTAAAGGCGGATATAAAACACTATTTCGATGAAGTAAATCATTCTGTTCTTTTAGGCATTATTGCGAAGAAAATAAAGGATCGTGAAGTCCTTTGGCTCATTCGTCAAATTCTGAACAACGGGTTAAAGAAAAAAATTGTAGCGAACTTTAACACGCAGAGAGAGAGAGAGAGAGTAATTTAGAGAAGGGTATGCCTCTTGGTAATTTAACATCACAATTTTTTGCTAATGTCTATTTACACGAGTTAGACTTCTATGTTAAGCACGTACTAAAAGCAAAGTACTATATTCGATACGTTGATGATTTCGTATTGATGCATCGTTCAAAAGAACAATTAGAATGTTGGAAAGAACTTATCAATCGCTTTTTAAGTGAGCAGCTAAAGCTTACGTTGCATCCAAATAAATCGCGTATTATTCCCCTATCGGAAGGTATTGACTTTGTCGGGTTTCGTAATTTCTACAAATATCTTCTTTTACGAAAACGCAATATCAGAAACATGGAACGCAAGATTCACCATTATAGAGAAGGGAGAATAGATTTTTCGAGTCTTGTAGATAGCTATCACGGGTGGCAAGCTTATGCGCGATGGGGAAATACCCATACTTTACGCAAGAGAATACGAAACAAAATTGCAAGTGTTCTATGGGATAAGACTGAATAATCCATGCGGCCATCGGGAGTGTACCATTACTGACTACCCTCTGATTGTATTATTTATGATACGTAGGTATTATAAGATATACATCTGGATTGAGGAACCGCAGGATGGCACTAACTAGATTGCGCTTTAGAGTTAACTTTCACTTAATGTGGCCCGACAACGCCCATGAAACGGTCTTCTAAATAGGTTATTTTGTCCGCCTGAGCTTGAGGTGAGAATAAGAATCGTCTCCAAGCCAAAGATTCATGTCCTACAATAGCGCCTTCGTAGCAACAGAAAGTACCAGATTCATCAAGAGATTCTCGCTTAAGTTCTGGTCTGCCGAATCTATCTTTAACTTTAGGGTCAAAAGAATAAACAGATTGGTTCAAAAGAGACGGAAACTTGCCACCCCAAAGTGCGAGGTTTGCTATGCCATCAGAAATAACTAGAAAACCTAAACCTAGATTGCGTTTTATATGTCCATCAAGAACTTCCTCTCCCAAACGAGAGCTTATGGCTGATGCTTGATTGATATGAATATCGGCCATTCCTTCAGGTACCATTGAATACGCCTTAACATCACAGCGATCGTTATTTCCCGTTCCCCCAAAACCTAAACCGCAGATAGGCTTTACTACATGTTTTCTCGGTACGTATAATTCTGTTTTTGTCATTTTATTTCCTATTTCTTGTTACTATATTTCTTGCTTCTAAATAAAGAGGCAAGTGGTCTTTAAATTCGGCATCGCTAGGAGTCAAGATTACTTCCTTAAATTGTCCTTCGTCATTCGCTCTCTGAAATCTGATTAAATCGACTGTTCCGTCAAATCCTTCGTCATAGAATGTTCTCCCGCGATAGTCGAAAGTGACATTGCCAGGAATATTTGGATTAGCAGACCATGCCGCGTTTCTGGTATTTACTGCAACCCTCGCGTTATTATCATTATAAATTGTTCCCGATTCAGGTCTGCCCCTATCAAAGTCTGTAGCTCCAAAATAATATATTCCTCCGAGCTGCAAGGTTCCTCCTATTCCTATCCCCATGGCTTTCAAGTCAGATCTCATATAAAACTCTCTAAGACGAAGTTTTTAAGCCTTTCTAGAGCGCTCTCCTTTCAAACGATAATTAGAGAACTACATTCGCGTTTTATGTAGTCACCCAAAACCTTATCAAATTGGTTATGTGTTCAGAAGATATGGAATTAACTACTTCTGAAGTTGTAGAACGCTTGCGGAATTACGATGAAACGCGTTGTGAGTTCACTTTGTATTGTCGCGCGCGTATGCAGAAGCGAGGAATTGATGAGGAAATAGTAAAGCAGATGCTCTTTTCTAGTAAGCCTCCCCTGTATGTTAAAAGGCAACTTCTTCCATTAGGAAATCTATCAGAAGAACGTTATAAGCTCATTTTTAGCTTGAGTGGCAGATATTCGCTTATCATTATTGTAGCGTTCTATCACAACCTATTAAAAGTCGTGAATACTATTAAAACCAGCAAAAAGCTCGATAAACTATGGAAAAGGAAAACGTAAGTGTTGAGTATGATAAAGAAGAAGATATGCTCTATATCGGTAGAGATAGCTCTCATTCGCAATTTAGTGTAGATATTGAACTTCCCCAGGGAGAGGTTGTTATTGATTATGCATCTGACGGGCGCATCGCAGGTATTGAATTTCTTAATGCATCTAACATGCTCCCTATACTTAAGAGCGTCGAGCCAAGTAATCTTAAGGCAAAATTAAGCGTTCAATATGGCGCACAATGGGCTCAGATTTATTTTGAGATACGTTCACCGCAGCTCCAACAACCTATTATGAACAGCATTATTTCTCCTTATAATAAAAAAAAGATTATTGAGCACTAACTCGTTTTCTGTAATATTCTACTAAGTCTTGTTTTATCTTGATTGTTTTCTGCTTTTCAATCTCTTTAATTTTAGTAATAAACTCTGACTGTAATTCTTGATTGTTTTTCATTGGTTAAGAAGGTTGAACGGGTTTGTAAAATTTGTAAGTGTTGTCTCAAATATTCGCTTTCGGTTGTACAGGTCCATGGTTAGTTCTTTTTTGTGGTAACTTATATACCACGAGGGTAGAGAACTAAACTATTCCTAACTGCGGCCATCGGGAATCGAACCCGACCCCCCTCGTTTCTGCAACAGAGTTTGGCAACGAGATGTACTAACCGATATACTATGGCCGCTTCCAAGTAGCTCTTTCTTGATATTTATAAATCTATTCAGAGAAGACAGCGTCAGTATCCTCGTGGGAAGAGGCCCCGAGCAAATTTCGTTTCTTTAGCTCAAGTTCAAGATCAATCATCCATCCTTGAACCTGCGGTTCCTTCAGAACTTCTGTTGTCTGCATTTTTTTCATACTGTATTCTCAGACTACTTTTTTATAAGTCCCTTAGTCAAAAATTCCTGGAAAAAAATCCTGAATTTTCCGATACCGTCTTTAGCGGCTACAAGCCCTAAAAATCCCAATTATGAAGGTTATACGGCTTTTTCCGACTCAATGAATACGCACTCCACTTCGTTCCGTGCCTCTCGTAACACGTCTACTCACCAACTGAAAGGAGGCAACGCCACCATGCGACCTGAAACACAACAAGTAACTATGCTAAGTGCAGTCGAAATAGAACGCATTCGTAAACAGCCCATTTTGCAAACACAGATGATTCTTTCTGAAGAGGGTAAATGGTTCGTTCACCGAACTATCACGACTGACCTCAAGCCAATGAGCTATATTGAGAAAGTCTTGGCAGATAAGTAAACCCAAGGAGAAAAGAGGTGACTTCATACTATGGAAAGCGAAATGTTTAAATATTGGTCAACCAATAACATTATTGTATTACCAATAGATGCAATGGCTCGGAAAATCAAAGAAGACTTGAGCATAGGACTCACAGAAACTGAGTTCGCCGTACTGAAAAGTTTCTTCCCCTATGTAACTGAAAAAACCATTAGAGAAATACAGAAACGTTCCCGTCTTTCATATGAACCCGTATATCGAACGCTCTCTCACTTAGTTGAAAGAAAAATTATCTCGTGCAAGAGAATAGGGAAAACGCTCGTGTACGCACTTGATTATACCGGTTTTTTCGCTAGGACCGCGTTTTATCTCTTTGCAACTGAAAAAGCACAACGATTTTCCCAGAAACACCCCAGAATACGGAATGCGCTTGCTGAACTGCCCGATAAACAGATAGATATCTTAGTCGTTTTTGGAAGTTACGCTAAGGGGACTGAAACAACCAAAAGCGATATTGACATAATCTGCATAACGTCGCACGTGGAAAAACTAGAATCGACCATAAAATCGTTGCGGCATGGATATAATCTTGACATCAAACCCCTAGTGACCACACGAGAAGAATTCGCTAAGATAGGGACTGAAAACGAGCAATTTTGGAGCGACCTGGTGCATTATGGCATAATCTTTAAAGGATATGACCTCTTCTATTCCTATGCCTATCTCCCATGAAAAAACAGTCATCCATATCTATCTTAAGAATAAAAGCCTTGTAAAAGACGAGAGCTATGAAAAGCTTGCTCCTGAATATGCAGATAAAGCCAAGAGCAACCTTATTACCATGAACATTCTATTCGATATAAATACGAACGAAGAGGCTCGTAAACTGCTTAACGTTCCAGAAAAGTATTCTTCTGACGAGTGGATTATTGTAACTGCTTACTACGCGATGTATAGTTCCGCGACTGCGTTACTCGCTAAAATCGGATACAAAAGCACATCGCATAGCGCAACCATCGTTGCGTTAGAGCACTTTTTTCTTAAAAAAGAGTTGCTTGATGACAAATATCTCGCTATGTTTAAGAGTGCGTTGTTAAGCAAAGAAGAGATTGATTCTATAAGCGAAGCTAAAGAAAAGCGAGAAATTGCACAATATCGAGTTACCAAAGAGATTACGCGAAAGATTGCAGAAGCCACTCGAAAGAACGCCTACGACTTCGTTGCCCGTGTTGAATTTCTATTGAAGGCGTAATGTCCCCAAACCCATAGGAAAAGAGATAGTATATTAATAACGTTTAAATATAAATGTCTCTAAGAAAATCAATGAAAAACGCATTATGGATTGTCCTTGTAGGTATAGTCATTGTGCTGGCAGGAACCATTATTTTTATGAGTAGTGGTTCAAGTAGTGTAACTGGAAACGTTGTCGCCAATACGGGAGACGCACAAAAAATAACGCTGAGCGAGCGCGATCTCAATTATTATCCAAGCAGTATAACCGTTAAGGCGGGACAGCTCGTTGAACTCAGTCTCGATAGCAGTGTTAAAGGATGCTTACGTTCATTCACCATTCGCGATTTAGGAGTGCAACAATATGCAAAGACAGTAAGTGATACCATAACGTTTACGCCAACCAAGAAGGGCACCTTCACGTTTGCTTGTTCTATGGGCATGGGCTTCGGAACGATTAACGTTGAGTAAAACTAATGAACCGATTCTTAAAAAGGCCTGCTTTGTATGTAGGTATTGTTATTTTTTTAGGGTATCTTTTAGTAGCGATTTTTATTAGTGGTTTCTATAACGCGCTTCCGCTTGTGTTACGATACGCATCGACGGTCAATTGGGTAGAACTTGGACTTTCTATTTTCTTTTCATTAGCGGTTGGCGTTCTCGTGGCGTTGAATGCAGTAACCTTCTATACCAAATATAAAGAACGAAGAAAATGCAAGGAAGCAGGCGTCTTTGCTACAATAGGCACAGCAGGAGGACTTGCGGCAGGCATCTGTCCACTCTGCGTTACGGGACTATTTCCACTTATACTTGGTTTTTTTGGTGTAACGTTTTCATTTGCAATCCTGCCTTTTAAGGGACTGGAAATACAGGCGATTTCCATTATTCTGTTATCTCTTAGTCTGTGGATGATGACGCGACGCTCTTTCACAACGTTTAAATAAATCCATCGTGGCCTTTATCTATGGAAAACAGGCGATTGGGGATTGTTCTTGTCGTTATCAGTCTCGTAGTGCTGACTGCATTTTTTTCCGTTAATACGTCACTTGCGAGTAAAGCTCAAGAGCTGGGATGCTATACACAACCTAATTGTCTTCCGCTTGAAAAGAATTTTTCGTTTATTCATATAGGCATTGGCGTTTTTTCATTTTTATTATCTCTTGGTGCTTATCTCCTCTTTTTCAATAAAACCGAAAGAGCCATTTTAGAAAAACTTGAAGACGAGAAAAGACGCACGATTGAAGAAGGAAAGTTTGAAAGTTTCTTGAAAGGTCTTGATTCTTTTGAACAGAAAGTTGTAAAGATTGTGCGCGATCAGCCGGGAATAACACAAAGCCTCATTCAAATAAAAACCGACATGTCTAAAGCTAAGCTGAGCTATGTGCTCCAAGACCTAGAAAAAAGAGGAATTATAAAGAGAGTTGAGAAGGGTAAAACGCTTGCCGTGTACCTCAAAGTTTGAAAAAATTAAAGCGCAATTTGCCTCTATGAACGGTCTAGAGGTTATAAACGGGCTTTTTAACCCATTTGAGCCCGATCGTTCACGCCCAATTTCTATATAGATCCCTCTGCGAGTAAGTACTATAACCGAACAGGTGAAAGGAGGTATGTGACTATGGAAAAAGAAAAGCAAGAAAGCGAAACAATCACCATAAGAAAAGATTCATTGTGGAAGTATTCAACCTTTATACTATTAGGGGTACTCCTCATAGGAGCGTTTTTCGTGTTGAGCGGTAAAACGACAGGCACCGGTAACGTCGTTGCTAACAACCCTGCGCCGAATACTATTCCAAGCCCTACTCCGCAAGCAGTCCAAGTGAGTGCTGATGACGATGCCGTTATGGGAAACAAAAACGCTCTCGTAACAATCATCGAGTTTTCAGATTATCAATGTCCATTCTGCCGCAAGTTCTGGCAGGAAACATTACCGCAGATAAAGCAAAACTATATCGACACCGGCAAGGTACGGTTTATCTACCGAGACTTTCCGTTGAGCTTCCATGAAGGAGCAATCCCATATGCTGAAGCCGCAGAATGTGTACGTGAGAAAGGTGGAGACGAAGCGTACTTCAAAATGCACGATAAAATCTTCGAAGAACAAAACATCTTAGATGGAGGATCGGTAAGCTCAACCGTTCAATATCCAGGTGCTGAAACTCTTAAGCAGTGGGCGCAAGAACTGGGATACGACATAGGTTCATGCCTTGATAGTGGAAAGTATCAAAACGAAATCCAAAAAGATTTCAACGATGGAGGAGATGCAGGCGTTCAAGGAACACCAGGTTTCTTCATTAACGGAAAACCGCTCTCAGGAGCTCAGCCGTATCAAGCCTTCAAGCAAGTGATTGACGCTGAACTCGCAAGATAAACAAAAAATTATTTATTATTTTTATTTATTATTTTTAAAATTGTCAAAATGCATCTTTCACAAAGTTTAAATAGGGTATATGTATCTTATTGGCATATAACAATGAAACACATATTGCACCACAAACACAGAGGGTTTAATAAAGAAGATACTTATGAAGCATACAAGATATTCTTTGGGACGCTTGTTTCGCAATCTCGACTAAGAATTATTAATTTACTCAGAGAAGGAGAAAAAAGCGTTTCTGAAATAGTCGCTTCTGTGAACTATTCACAGCCGACAGTGTCGCATGATCTCGCCAGATTAAAGGCATGTGGATTTGTCAAAGTAAAAATTTCTAAGAATTTTAGACTCTATTCTCTCAACAAAAAAACTATTGAGCCCCTTATGAAGCTCATAGACTCTCACATGGATGACTACTGTCTCCATATCCTACACGGGAGGAAAAGCCACCATGAATAAAGAGAACAATACTGCCCTTATTGTCCTTGTTGCAGTTCTTCTTTTTCTCCTTTTGGGAGGATTTGGTATGATGAGTTTCGGAGGATACGGCGGATATGGTATGATGGGGGGATATTATGGGGGATTTGGAGGAATGTGGATATTCGGCGGGATATTCATGGTCGCCATTCTGATAGTAATAATTCTCGCGATAGTCTGGCTTGCTCAGCAGATTCAGAAAGGAGGAGGAAGATGAAAAAATTTAAGATATCTATATCGGGCATGCATTGCGCCTCATGTGCAGGTAATGTCGAGCGCAGTTTACGCAAAGTCCAAGGTGTAAAGAACGTATCAGTCAGTCTAATGACTAACAAAAGTATTGTTGAAGCGGAAGATGCAGTTTCAGAAGAGTCGTTAAAACAAGCTGTTGCACGAACAGGATATAAGGCTGTAGAGGTACAAGCAAGTTAACCTATGGAACACACGCACAATTCTGAGCCATTCGAGGTGCGTGAGATGCGCCTATGGAACGTGAGGTTATGGGGTGCATGGATATTTGCAATTCCGATTGCACTCCTTATGATTCTAGAACGATTCTTTGAGATTATGCTCTTTGGGGAGCTGACTCCTTATATTATTTTAATTAATGCGTTCCCAGTAATATTTTTCTTCGGGTGGCCTACGATTAAATCAGGAATACGCGGATTTATCAGTTTATACTTTAGCATGGATTCCCTCATAGCTCTGGGAACCATCATCGCATATGCTACAGGCATTTTAGCATTCTTTATTGACGTGCAAGATTATTCGGGAGTCTCGGCAATGATCATGGCGATATTCATCGCGGGAAAATATATCGAGACTAAAGCTCGCGGTAAAGCCAGTCAGGAGATAAAGAAACTTCTTGAGCTGGGTGCTAAAAAAGCACGAGTCTTAAGAGGCAAGGAAGAGGTTGAAATTCCGATAAGTGAAGTTAAACTTGACGATGTTCTGGTAATTCGACCAGGGGAAAAAATTCCTACCGATGGCATTATCATAAAGGGCCAAAGCGCAGTTGATGAAAGCATGATCACGGGCGAGAGTATGCCTGTTGAAAAGAACATAAAAGATACGGTAATCGGAGCCACGATTAACCAAGACGGCATTCTCTATGTGAAGGCAACTAAAATAGGGAGCGATACCTTTTTGGCACATATTATTAACCTTGTTGAAGAAGCGCAAGGAACAAAAATACCGATTCAAAAAGTAGCAGATAGAGTTACCAATATTTTTGTACCTGCGATACTCGTCTTAACTGCCCTTACGTTTATTGGATGGGCAGCTCTATCCGGAGACTGGAGTCGAGCTCTGGGGGCCGCTATTTCGGTACTAGTGATTGCGTGTCCTTGTGCCTTAGGCCTTGCAGTGCCTATTGCTCTGACCGTGGGCTCTGGAATGGGCGCTAAGCGAGGAATACTCATTCGAAAGGGCGAGGCGATTCAGACTATGAAAGAAGTTAAAATTGTCGCGTTTGATAAAACAGGAACAATCACCAAAGGAAAACCTGAGGTAACTGACTTTGTAAGTAAGGTCAATGAGACGTACTTCTGGGATATGGTCGGTAGCCTTGAGCATTTAAGCGAGCATCCTATCGCTAAAGCCATCGTGACTAAAGCTGCGCTGAAAAACTATCGTAAGGTAACCAACTTTTCAGTGGTTAGAGGAAGAGGTTTAGAAGGAAAAATAGGGAGCAAAAAACTGGTGATTGGAAACAGGACGCTCATGAATGAACGAAAAATCTCATTTAAGTCTTTCGAGGAACAGATTAAACGCTGGGAAGAAACGGGTAAAACAACCATGATTGTAGCTGAAAATGCTAAAGTTATCGGCGCGGTAGCGGTCGCAGATGCGGTAAAAGATGATTCGATTATAGCTCTCAATGCACTAAGGCGTAGAGGTTACCGAACCGTCATGATAACGGGAGACAATGAAACAACGGCACGGGCGATTGCACGACAAGTCGGTATTGATGATGTCATTGCAAATGTCCTTCCTGAAGAAAAGGCGAAGAAAGTCGAGGCGTTGCAACGGCACGGGATGGTTGCCTTCGTAGGTGACGGTATTAATGACGCTCCCGCCCTCAAACAAGCTAATGTAAGCATCGCGATGGGTTCCGGAAGCGATATTGCTATTGAAGTAGGTGATATTGTGCTCGTTAAAGGATCACTCGTAGGAGTTGTCCATGCAATCAATCTATCGAAAGCCACGTTTAGAAAGATAAAGCAAAATCTCTTCTGGGCATTTGGGTACAATGTTATTGCTATTCCTCTCGCAGTAGCGGGCGTATTGAATCCGATTGTTGCCGAACTGGCGATGGCGCTCTCTTCTATCAGCGTGGTCGCAAATGCAAATTTACTAAGGAGGGCACGGATTGAGCGCTGAAACTAGTTTCGTCTAAGCGCTTATATACAACTAAAAAAATAGATCACTATGTCCTTTAAACAATTTACGCAGGAGTTGAATGGAAGCAGAGTCGAAGGAGAGCTTCTCAAGACCATCTTCTATTCATTAATCACGTCTTTCATCGTTATAGGTGCCCTCTACGCACTACGTCTCAAGAACGTGACTGACTTCGTACCCAAATACGGGTTTTATCTCTTTGTGGCAGCTATAAGTTATGCATTAATCGTACCGGCTATCCGACAAGTACGTGCTTACAAACAATTTGGATGTATGTCAGGTATGATGATTGGGATGACAACAGGCATGATTGCTGGGTTTATGGCAGGGTATTTTATAGGCGCTACCAACGGAATGTTCATCGGAGGCGTATTTGGTATGATCGTCGGCTCTGTCTTAGGAGTATGGGTGGGTTCGTGCTGCGGTATCATGGGCACGATGGAAGGCATTATGGCCGGATTCATGGGGGGTTTAATGGGGGCAATGACATCGGTTATGTTGTTAAATGACCATCTTAAACTAGCAACGGTTATCATTTCAGGGTTTACCGCAATTATTTCATTAAGTTTGAATTATATGATCTTCTTTGAAATGAAAGAAAACGAACGGCAACGACACGAAGACCATAGTTCGACCGCAGTTATCACGTTTGTCCTTATGATACTTACTATCTGGATAATGGTATACGGTCCACGGAGCGGGCTTTTTGGATAACATGGTACAAAATAAAAGCGTAATTCAAGCAGGCGTGATTGTTGCAGTTCTCTTAGTCGCAGGCTTCTTCCTCATCTCAGGAGGGAGCGCGCAAGAGGGTGGAATCGTGCTCAGTGGTACCTATTCAGGAGAAGTGCAAGTAGTCAAGGTACATATAGAAGGATCACAATATATTTTTGAACCTACAAGCGTGAAGAAAGGAGTGCCCGTGCGATTGGAAGCAGATATGACTCGTATGCCGGGTTGTTCTCGTGGAGTCATGAGTTCAGAACTTGGAATACGTAAGACGTTCACCTCTCAAGATAACGTACTTGAATTTACCCCCACTAAAGCTGGAACGTTCTATATCGCATGCTCGATGAATATGTATAAAGGAACATTAACCGTCTTAGAGTCTGATGGTTCCACGTCCACCTATGTTCAAAAGCCAACCACTTCAGGCATGTCCTGTGGCGCAGGCGGCGGGGGCTGTGGGTGTGGCGGATAAGACTCACCTTCCGATTGGACCATCCTTGCAAAAAAAGGTACGTGCTAAGAGCTGTCCCATTTGTAATCAAGAAATAACCAGTGACGCTACGAAAATGCAGGCCTGTGCGTTATGTGGAATGGTATTAGATACACAGAATATGATATTAGTAGTAGAAGAAAATGAAGAGAGCTATTTTTGTCTTCACGGTTGTTATGAAAAGTACATTTCAATAAACAAGACTGAAGAGGTAATAAAATGAAACACGACCGCACGAGCCACATGTGGATGATGGTCCTTGCATGCGGGGGAGTTTTTTTATTGATCCTTGTACTTCCTTTCATCGGTTTATCTAAAAATTGGTCTATCGGGGTATCTATTGCGTTTATGGTCGTATTACATCTATGGATGATGCGAGAACACTCTAATCATGACCCTCATAAATAGGACAAAGGAGGTACACAATGACAGAAACACTAAGCGCAAGGAAAGTATCTTTTAGTTTGGCAACAGTCGCGGGAATTGTTTCTATAATCTGTGCATTATTACTCGTAATTGCTCCCGAAGCCACGACCAACGTATTTGGCGCAATCTTTCACGGAATAGACCTTAGTCAGATAACGAAACCAGTAACGTGGGGAGGAGTTATTCTTGGAACCGCCGAAGTTGTTATCCTCGCACTCGTAGCAGGTTGGCTATTCACGAAAGTTTATAATCGATTATAGTGATGTTTAGTATCCGAATAGTAGCATGAAATTAAACAACTCAAAATGGATAGTAGGGGGTCTCCTAATAGTCGGAGTCATAGTACTCGTAGGTTTAGCATTTCCCTTTATGTCACGATCGAGCATTAACGAGATACTTCGCACCGAGCACTGTGCAATGATGCCGGGCATGGGTGGATGCGAGCAGTATAGAGGTCAATACCAAGAAACAAGCAGTACATTTGATCGGAGTATTATCGGATTGGTTTCTGCACAAGAAACCGCAAATTACCCTGCGTCTTCAGGCCAGACTATGCAATTAAGTGCAGACATTGTCAAGAAAGATATGAGTGGAAGAAAAATTCGCATGTTTGGATATAACGGACAGATTCCCGGCCCACTTATTAAGGTACGACAAGGCGATACGCTGTATGTTAACTTTACTAATAACCTTGACCAAGAAACAACCGTCCACTGGCACGGACTCCGTCTTGAGAATGCTAATGATGGGGTTCCCGGCATGACACAAGAACCGGTACAATCAGGAGAAAGTTTTCTCTATAAACTTGATTTCCCCGACGCAGGTCTGTATTGGTACCATCCACACGTTCGCGAAGATTATCAACAGGAATTAGGGTTATACGGAAATATTATCGTAACACCTTCGGATACTTCGTTGCTTAGCCCCGTTAATGAAGAAGCCTTTCTGTTCCTTGATGATATACAACTGGGAACGGATGGAGATATTATGCCTATCTATAAAGAGAAAATTAGTCAGGTCTTAATGGGGCGATTTGGCACCACGCTCCTTGTAAATGGAAAAACGTCCTACGATTTAACGGTAAAACAAGGAGAAGTTGTTCGCTTTTATATTACTAATGCCGCAAATACACGCGTATTCAATCTCTCTATTGCGGGAGCACAGTTAAAATTAGTAGGAAGCGACGGAGGATTCTATGAACAAGAGCGATGGGCAGACTCCGTTATTATTGCCCCTTCTGAGCGAGCCGTTGTTGAAGCGTATTTTAACCGCGTAGGCACCTACGACTTACAGAACATTAACCCTGCTCAAACGTACACTCTTGGGACTATAACAGTACTCCCTGAACAAACAGAAACGTCGTACGCTTCTTCATTCGTTACGTTACGAGATAAAGATTCGGTAAAGGCGGAGGTAGATTCGCTACGTCAATATCTTACACAAGCACCCGATGCTTCGTTACGCCTTACTATTCAATTCCCTGGCATGCAAGGAAGGGGTAATCACGGCATGATGGGCATGATGCATGGCGCAGACGAAGGAGGCATTGAGTGGGAAGACACCATGCAACCTATGAACTTTGCAAGCTCGAATAGAACGGTTAACTGGGAAATTATTGATCAGCGTACTGGCAAGGCGAATGAAGCAATTGACTTTGCATGGAACGTAGGAGATAAAGTAAAAATCCGTCTCTTTAACGATCCTAACTCGATGCACCCGATGCAACATCCGATTCATTTACATGGGCAGCGTTTTGTTGTACTTTCTATGGATGGTGTACCTAACGACAATTTAGTGTGGAAAGATACCGTGCTTGTTCCGATGGGTTCAACCATTGATATCCTGATGGATGTAACGAATCCCGGCGAGTGGATGGCGCATTGTCATATTGCCGAACATCTGAGCGATGGCATGATGTTCTCCTTCAACGCCGAACTTTAGGTCGTTTCAAGCTCTGTCAACTCTCGAACGGATGGATTCGTCTTCTCTTTTATTTCTTCGGAACCTGAAATGGTTTGAAGCCCTGATTTTTTTCTTGCCCCGAAGCCTCCTGTGAATTCGTTAAACGCTTTTTCTCGCTTGCGTCTTGTCTCTTCAGCCCAAGCCTCCAGCGATCGTATCGTCACCTTGCGTGATGTTTGCGAATTGCGACCCTTGCCTTCAATCGACTCTTCGGGAGCGTGAACGTGGTAATGAATCGTTGTGGCTGAAAGAATCTCTTTGGGAGTTACATATGGGCTGCCTAACCAGTAAAAGGCTATAATTCTGGAAGCGTCCTTGCTTGTAAGTCCAAAGCGTTCTCGTAACTCGGGATCGAACTTGCGTTCGAAGACGTCGGCAGAATCTTCTTGATTCCCCTCTGGTAGAGAGAGGGCATGCGTACAAAAGAAAGTGCCTAGTTCTCTTGCACGGGGGACCGTGTGTGCAAGGTAAAGGGTTGCGGACCAGACGTCGTCTATTCTTGCCAAATAAAAGCCATAACTACGAGATAAAAACTCTTCTCGAGGGATGATGCAATCAAAATTGATTCTGTCCCCGTTTCCTGCGCGAAGATGTATCTCTTCATAGAGTCGTGAAATGAGTCCTGCGGGGTTTGTCAATTCATCTTCGGTCTGAGGATTCACAGGGAAAAAGGCAGGCAGCATAAACAAGAACGTTATGGGAGGGTTTTTAAAATTTCCGTGGTCGCAATATCCTCTAGATTAAGATTTAAAAACGCAGTTGACGAGCATATGTTACGGCCCTGTAGTCTAGTGGCAAAACACCTCGTTTACACCGAGGGGTCAGGAGTTCGATTCTCTTCAGGGCCATTTACTATGAATTGCATAATTATCCATGGATGTCCTGGCGATGAAGAAAAAGCAATGGACTCCCAAAGAAGGTCTTATGATAAACATTGGATACCTTGGGCGAAAACGGAACTAGAAAAGAAGGGAATTAAGACTATCACTCCCTTAATGCCTAATCCATGGAGGCCCGATTATGAATCTTATAAAAAATTCTTTGAACAGTTTGATATAGATGAAGAAACGGTCTTAATCGGGCATAGTTGCGGATGTGCGTTTCTTGTTAGATGGCTTGGAGACACGGGAAAGAAGATTCGTAAATTAATTTTGGTGGCACCATGGAAACTTCCTTCGGGCACTGGCGAAAGATATGAAAACAGAAGGAATTTTTATGAATACCCGATAGACAAAAAAATAAGAGATAACGTTCAGGAGATTGTGATATTCACTTCAGATGATGAAGAGGAAGATGGTAAAATAAGTGTTAAAATGTTCCACCAAGTTCTTGGGGGTCATATCATTGAGATTAGAGGTTATGGGCATTATTGTTTGAATGGTAATATGAAAAGCGAAGAATTTCCCCAGCTAATAAAAGAAGTCATTAAGAGATAACTGCCGCAACCCATAAGAGTAGGGTACAAAAAAGGCGAAAGCCGAGAGACAAACTTTATATAACTCCCTTTTTCAGAAGGGATATGACTCGCTCGTTAAGTAGAGAAGATAAGCTTGCACTTGCTCTATTGAAGAATACTCCCGTTGAAGACAGATGTCCGCATCTTGCTCAAGATGTCGAGAGATTACCTTACTGCGCTCAAGGACTGGGTAACAAACTCCCTTCATTCGAACGATACAATGCGTGTGAACCTCTTTCATTGCAGATGTGGTGTTTAGATAGGGAAAATTGTACGAGATGCGTTTATTATCCGCCGAAATAGTTTAATAGCCGTTAAAGAGTGATTATATGAACGGCTCCGTAGTCTAATGGTAGGACATCTCTTTCACGTGGAGAGGGCATGGGTTCGATTCCCCTCGGAGCCAGTCATTGTAGCACATTAATTCTTAAAAAGGGGCAGGGGTTTTTTAGGGTATGGACTTTTGGTATGCAGGACATCGGTTGCCCGTTCATAAAAAAGACCTTGTTGTTTTAATCAAAGATCCCAAAAATTGGAGACCCGGAGAAATCGCGCGTGTTGATAATATCGAAACCGAAGCCCCGCAAGAAATCGCGCTTAATCTTGAATTTCATGACGGCCATAGGCATAGGGAACGGAGCTATGCGCCCTTGCTCCTACGTCCGCCCCTACTTTCATTTGGCTCTCCTTTAAAAGAGACGTTGGGCGTATACCTGCGTTATCCTGAATCCCCTAACGGCAACCCCGCGCATCAAGCGATGATTGACCTAAAATGCGGATTGGGGGATTTGGTTCGAGATTATCAGGAAATGATGAGGGCGCATAGGGCTCAGTTGCCCCATCTTTCTCCAGAATGGCTCGATACGCAATATCGATTATTGTTTGAGGTGCCACTCCCGATTGGAATAAGTTAGATAAAGGTCAGTTTTTTATTAATGAGAAATCCCCATACACTCACAAGAGCACCAACCATAACACGTGCGACTATATAATGAACGCCTGCGTTTTCTACAAATAGACGTAGAAGCACCAAGAGGAGGAATAGATTGAATACGGCGATAGCGATAAAGTACGCGTACCCTCTTTTGAATGAACGCGATGTTGTTGTGAATACGAAAAACCTGCTTATTGTGTAATGTATTGACGCGGCGCAAATGAATGAAATAAATGCGGAAACGAGGTAGAAAAGACCTATAATTTCGGTAAGAAACGCAAGAAGAGCGAGGTCCATTAGGAACGCGATAATTCCTATGCCTGAAAATCCTGCAAACTGTCGAAAATGCTTTATTGAAGAGCCCATTAGATGAAGTCGCTTATCTTATGCTTGAATTCGAGATAGGCAATCCAGATGACCAATAAAATTCCGTCTAACAAGGCGGCCGTCGTTGACCACCCTAACGGACTAAGTGCAAGCAGATTGATACCGAAATCGTAGGACGAAAAGGGATACAACAGGTACGAGGCTTCGCCAGCGAAAGTGTCCAGCACAAGATGTATGGTTGTACCTGCTGCAATCATGAGAAAGATGAGATTCAACTTTAGTTTGTGACGACCTAGATTGCACATGCGCGCTTTTGCATGAGTCATGCTGAATGCGCCAAAAAGTAGGAGAAAACACGCGGGGAAAAAGAAACTATGGGTGAATGTTTTATGCACCCACCACTCAGACACTCCCCCAAGATTCAAGAAAACTGAAATGAGAATATCGATATCAGGTAACCCTCCGGCGAGACCTGCAATGAGCACGTAATGCAAGGGGAAATGCGCTTTTGAGTTACGTGATACTATCTTGTCGCGAACAAGTGAAAGCACGATGATGGGAATGAGAATGTGGGTCACTGCTTGAGGCATGTGTCTGTAACTCGACGGCGATTTAAATAGCTATTCGTCGCTTTTTCTTTGCAGGCCGCGTTTGAATTTTCGTGTCCAGGAGAACCATGCGGGGAGCGATTCATACGCATAATACGCATTAAATGTGCCTGCACGTAATGCCGTCTTGAGTGAAGCAACCAGAGTCGCATCTCTCGTATAATTCAATGCAGCTTCGGACACTTCAATGTGGGCGATTCCGATATCTTCAAAACGGTGCGCGTTCGAGCCCGGTACGAGAGGTACGTTGCTTTCCCATGTAAGTTCACGCGCGCATTCATTTAGTTCTCGTCTATAACCTTTGAGTGCTTTTCCCACGGCGGGAAGGTAGGTCATCCAATCGGGAATCGCGAGTTGCGGGTCAAAATCAATTCCATCATAAACTTCTTTGTGCTCGAGAAATCTATCTCTTCCAACGCCACGAGGCGAGCCTTCCTTGAACGGATGTTCGGCGAGATATATGAATTCGGGATGGTCGCGACACCATTTCATCGTTTCGTGATGCGACAAGCCATTGGGGGCTTGATTGGTTCCTATAACGGTTAACGAAAGTTTTTCATCCTCCTCGCGCATGACAACCGATTGCGCATTGAGTAGGTACGTAAGTTTACGGGGACTATTCTCGGGAGAGGTTCTTTTTTCCACGCGCAATAAATTATCTCCTCGTTTGGTGATTGTATACCCCAAAGGATGCAAAGTGCGCGCTTGTTCTCGCAATATTGCAAATCGGTCTTGGTAGGGTGCGTTCATGTCATCAGCTTGACTTACGACCGCGCAAATGCCTATTTTTCTACGTTCACATGCATCTGCAAAGGTGCGCACTAGGTTTCTTCCTGCATATCCTTGCTCACGAAGAAAATAGGGCTGAAAACCGATGGACCCATGAGCCGTAAGGTCCGCACGTATAGGATCTTGAAGTTTCATAAAAAAGAGAGACGCGATGCGGTTTTTAAGAGTATCGTTAGGCGATGATTCCTCGAAGCACGAAACCGACCGCAAATGCGAGTGCGGCAGCCACGCCTCCAATAACGAGCGTTTCGAGCGCAGCATAGGATACGCTTTTTTTGACAACGATACCTTTAACGCCTCCTACAATTGCAAGTGCGATGCCCGTTAGTATGAATGAATACGTGAATGTATGCTGTTCGAAAGAAACGACCCAGAGGCCTATGACAAATGAAAGAAGAGGTACAAAACCGACGAGTAAAAATGACGCAAAGGTTGCAAAGGCAGTACTCCGAGGTGTTTCGACGTGCGCGGTTTGTCTCGTATGTTTTACCAGCTCGCGCCTTGATTTTGTTGACAGATAGTTTGAAACGGCCATAGAAAACCCGTCTGCGAAAAGATTTGCAAATCCTAAAATGAGAATAATCGAGGTACTGAGAGAAGCGCCTAATGCCCCTGCAACGACCGCGAACGTTGTGACTGCGCCGTCAATGCCCCCGTAAACAAATTCGGGAAGGTACCTATGGGAAAACGACGTGCGTTTCATCTCTGTGTGATTTCGTAAGAGAACGCCTGTTTAAATAGACTTCTCCAACTTAAGGTAGCTTTAAATAGCACTTTTGTTTCGATGGGAGATGAGCGAAAGCGAGAAAAAACCGACATCGCTGGGAGGTCATATTTCTAGTCCTATTTCATATACTTCTTCTGTGCAGTTGCCCGTTCCGAATGACCCTCTCAAAGAAGCAGAGAAAGTTCGAGGGGAGCTAGACGATTTAAAGAAAAAGATTATCAAGAAATTCTCGTTTACGCTTGCGCTTTCGATTTTACCTGCGGCAGCATTCCCTGTTTTTGAAGAGGAAGAGGGCTTAACCAAAGAGGAGATTGCACGCAAACCACTGCACTTGTATATGATTGTGCCCGAAGAAGAATATAGCGCTATTGCTAAAAAGATTAAACCCGAGTTACTGAAGATTGTTCAAGAAAGCAAGCAGAATGTATGGATTCATATTAAGACTCCCATCGATGTCTGGAACTACGGACTCGATAGTAAATTTGATATGATTGATGCGGTAGGTGCATCGTTTCCTCTATACGATAAAGGATTTTTGGGTGCGTTGCGCGTGGCAAATATTCACAAGACACTTGTCCTCCGTAAATTTGAAAAGTACGTGGCAACGTATGCGGTCGGGGGCTCACTCGTACGTGGCACGGCCGACAAAGATAGTGATGTTGATACGTTCGTCGTGATTGATGATACTGATGTGAAGAAAATGCCTCGCATGCAACTTCTTGAAAAGTTACGCGGGTTTATCTACGATTATATCCGCGAGGCGAGTGCGCTTGCAGGGGTTAAAAACATATTGAACGTGCAGGTCTATCTCCTCACTGACTTTTGGCAGTCAGTCAAAGACGCGACACCTGTCATCTTTACGTTCATTCGTGACGGCGTACCCATGCATGACCGCGGCACCTTCTTACCTTGGAAGATGTTGCTTAAGATGGGCAAGATAAAGCCGAGTCCTGAAGCCGTCGATACGTTCATGAAATATGGTGAACAGAACGATGCGCTCGTTAAGCGACGGTTGATGGACGCGATGATTGACTTGTATTGGAGCGTGGTTACGCCGACGCAAGCGCTTATGATGCTTGCAGGTCATGCCCCCCCCGTTCCCAAGACGATTGTTGCTGATGTGAAGAAAGAATTCGTTGAAAAGGAAAGACTTATGGCTGTAAATGATATTAAAACACTTGAGCGCGCGGTTAAACTGTACAAAGACTATGAACATGGGGCTTTGAAAGAGATTTCAGGCGCTGAAATTGACAGTTTGTTGAAAGAAGCTAATGCTTATGACAAATCTATGCGCGCTATGCGCGCCAAACTTGAAAGACGCATTGTGCAAAAAGATGCCGATGCCCTTTATGTCGAAGTTGTTACGCTGCTTGAGAACTCCCTTGGCAAGCACGCTAAAGAAGAGCTTGTTAAGCAATTTGATAAGCAATTTGTTAAGAGCGGTAAGCTGGCGCCTCGCCTCTTGCCGACCCTGCGCAGGGTGTTTGAACTTAAACAAAAAGCAAAGAACCCCAAGTTCAGTCAACATGCACTTGATGATGTGCGACGTGATGCCGAAGAGCTTATTACGAAATTGAGCGAATATATTCAAAGAAGAGATTTAATCAAAGCCGAGCGAGGCATTGTTAAAATAAAAACAAAGGAGCGCGTCATTGAGTTGCTCTTAACGAATACAACTGTTTTTGCCGTTGATGCAGGCAAAGTGCTCAAATTGCACAATGGTTCGTTTGTTGCGTCGGATGCTACCGAACTTGACGCGGCGCTCAAGTCATCCAAGGACACAGCTCCTGTGCTCTCCGAAGCCGCTCTCCATGCCGTCAAGAAGCATTTTGGCAGTTTTGAGATTACGTTCTAATCTTGTCCTAGGGAATAGATTTAAATACCAATTGAGAAAGAAATTTTTATGCCTATGCAACAAGAACCGGTTAGTCCCATCGAACCGTATGAGATTAGATTCAACTGGCCTAGCGACCGTGCTATACAACCTCGGTGTGATTTCGCGCCCGTTCTGGTAGTTGACGCGGAACGTCGTATCTATGAGGGAAATGTAGTTACCTCGGAGTTCATCAGAGATAGAATGAATCGGGATTCGGCTTCTGGAGAGTGTGCCCACGGAGCTTATTTTGCTGTTCCACAAATGATCGTAGTGCGCTCAATTGATGAGGGCAATTTGCGAGCGACGGTTGATGATCTTGTCGCGAGGGGAGATTTTGGAGACTATTTTTTACAAAGATAGTTAGTGCCGATTATATTTCCCTCGAAGATATTTTATTACTCGATCCTCATTGTTTTTATCAGCGTACCCTATAATCTTGTATCCCGATTTTCCATGAGGAATATAAAAAACGCGGCCTCCATTTCGACCTCGGGCGTACATGACGGGGCCCGCATCATTGAGATGTTCTGAACCAAGACCCGGATTTTTATTTCCTTTGCTCAGTTCAGCGATAAGATGATTAATTTCGGTCTGAGTACGTTCGCGACCTTGCAACTCTTGAGCAAAACGATAAAGATGTGCATCTTGCTTCACGCTGCTTGTAATGACTGTGCTTTGGTTTCCTACTTCTTGTTCAAGAGAACTTTGTCGGCGCGTGCGCAGCGCTGCGGCCCCGAACAGTGCAAACATCATGCAAGCGAGAGCGATAAAGAAAGAAGTTTTCTGAGGAAGTGCGTCGCTAATTACATATCCTGTGGCGGTCGCACTTGTAAAAAACGCAAATAACGCTCCAAGCGTCGCAAGAAGAAGCGTTGTACTCACCAGAAACCCTGAAGCAAAGGATTTGTGCATATCTTCATTAGGTCATCAACTTTAAAAAAGATATCTTTTTTAGCACTTCACAAATCAGGGATTCGTAAAGCTTTAAAAACCCCTCTTTCTAACGCAGAGCATGAAAGGCATCGTAGTTCAGTTTCGACGTGGACGCCATCGTATTCATGAAAAGCACTATTTGTTAGACCTTGGTGCGACTAGTCGTGATGAAGCTAAGAAACTTGCCGGCAAACATGTTAGCTGGACGAGCCCGTCTGGGAAGGTTATTGCGGGAAAAATTAGTGACGCTCATGGAAATAAGGGCCTTGTACGCGCTATCTTTGAACGTGGTCTGCCTGGACAATCAATTGCAACAGAGATAACGCTTGGAGACGTCCCTGCTGAAAAGAAGAAGGAGAGTACAAAATAATATGAGTCGGCAAAAATATAGCCCTCTTCGTGTACGCATTGTTAGCAGTTTCGACAAAAGACACGACTATCAAGAAACCGATTTAGGAAAAGTACCCAATGGAGGCACCGAATATGAAGCCCGAATGTATGGTGCGAATAATATTCTGCGCGGAACCTTGAGCCCTCGACCCATTGAATCCCTCAAAGCAGATCTTGTAAGTATGAAAGATTTGATTGAGGGCGCGGTTAGTTACATTTGTATTTGTCCTGAACAGGAGACTTCTTCGCAGATTGAACCTAAGTTCCGTAGAGCAAAAAGAATACGTCGACGTGCACTTGAAGAGGCGTTTGGAGGCGACGAATAATGGCTCTTAGAAAAGCACTTGCGTACTCGCACCATTATGCACGCCCGAACACGCGCACGTCACGTGTGAAAGGTAAATCGTATATTAAAGTCGTCCCTCACAATAAAGTTGTCAAGTATAACTTGGGTAACCAGAAGGCACATATGGAAGGCAAGTTTCCTCTCAAACTTACTATGATTAGTGAAGAAGCGGTGCAAATTCGCGACAATGCCATTGAGGCCGCGC